>Ga0210386_10000419_pt1 | contig 39421 bp, 31 predicted proteins | sample IncBWH32OmetaG_FD_160091 | JGI IMG/M metagenome (GOLD analysis project Ga0210386, IMG submission 160091) | Forest soil microbial communities from Barre Woods Harvard Forest LTER site, Petersham, Massachusetts, United States - Inc-BW-H-32-O ...
GGCTATGGCACCGCCGCGCTGGCCAAATCGCGACCGGAGTTGGCGGCCTACTTCCCGGCGGTGCCGCTGGTGATTCGGGCGCCCGGCGCCACGCTCGTCTAGCGGCCGGCCGCCGGCAGCTAGACGGATTTTCGACTCAGCAGATCCGAGGACCCCAGCACCCGCTCCACCTGCACCTCGATGACCACGCGTCGGGGGTTGACTCGCGGTGTTCGGTAGCGCTGCGCATAGCGCAATTCCGCGTCGCGCACGGCGTCGACCTGGCTGTTGACGCTGGCGCGTCCCTCCAGCGACAGCCAGCGGGCGCCGTCGACCTGGCTGAGCACCGCGACCCCGCCACGGTCGGCGTTGACCGCCTTCTGCGAGCCGCCGGTGGTGATCACCCGTGCGATGTGTGTCTTGGGGTCGAAGGTGAAACCCACCGCCACCACGTGCGGGGAATTGTCGATGCGCAGCGTGGTCAGCATGGCCAGATGGCGCTCCGTGAGAAACGCCAGTGCGTCGTTGGTCAGCCGCGCGGTGGTGTTTGCCATCACCGCCCACGCTAGCGCAGGAGATAATCGCAGCCGTGAATGACACGGGCGCCGCGACGGTGCTGATCCTCGGCGGCCGCAGTGAGATCGGTATTGAACTCGCGCGGCGCCTGGCTGCCGGGGCGACGGTGATACTGGCGGCCCGCAAAGCCGACGAGCTGGCCGACCAGGTCGCGGCCCTGGCCAGCGCCGGCGCGACGGGCGTGCACACCAGGGAGTTCGACGCGGACGACCTCGACTCGCACGGACCGCTCGTCGCGTCCGTCATCGCGGATCACGGTCCCATTGACACCGCGGTGCTGGCCTTCGGAATCCTCGGCGACCAGGCCCGCGCCGAGACCGACGCCGCGCACGCGGTGGCCGTCGTCCACACCGACTACGTCGCGCAGGTCAGCCTGCTTACCCATCTTGCGGCGGCCATGCGTGTGGCCGGCCGAGGATCGCTGGTGGTGTTCTCCTCGATCGCCGGGGCGCGCGTGCGTCGGGCGAACTACGTGTACGGCTCGGCCAAGGCCGGGTTGGATGGCTTCGCCAGCGGGTTGGCCGATGCGCTGCATGGAACCGGCGTGCGATTGTTGATCGCTCGGCCAGGGTTCGTGATCGGGCGGATGACACGGGGTATGACGCCCGCCCCGCTATCCAGCACGCCTGACCAGGTGGCCGCGGGCACCGCCCGAGCGCTCGCCAAAGGCCGGCGCACCGTGTGGATCCCCTGGGCGTTGGGGCCGGCGTCCGTCGCGATGCGGTTGCTGCCGCAATTCGTGTGGCGAAGGATGCCGCGATGATCATCATCGTTGGCATCGGGGCCGACGGCATGGCCGGGCTTTCGCGGCCGTCACTTAGCGAACTACAAAGGGCCACAGTGATTTACGGGTCCAAGCGGCAGCTTGACCTGCTCGACGAAACAATCGCAGCGCCCCGTCGGGAGTGGCCGTCGCCCATGCTGCCCGCATTGCAAAGCTTGCTCGACGACCACCCCGAGGACATCCACGTCGTGGCCAGCGGTGACCCGTTGATGCACGGCATCGGCGGCACGCTGCTCCGATTGTTCGGGCCCGATCAGGTCACCGTCTTGCCGCAGGTGTCTTCGGTGGCGCTGGCCTGCGCGCGGATGGGCTGGACCGGGCAGGACATCGACGTGATCAGTTTGGTGACCGCCGCGCCGCAGACCGCTGTGCGCCGCGGCGGCCGGGCGATCGTGCTCTCGCGCGACCGGTCCACGCCCACGACGCTGGCGAAGCTGCTCGACGCATACGGCCGTGGCGACTCGGAGCTCACCGTGCTCGAGCAACTCGGGGGTCCCAGAGAGCATCGTCACGAAGGCACTGCCCAGCAGTGGGCCGCCCACCCGCCCCCCGGCGTCGACGATCTCAACGTGATCGCGGTCCGCTATTTGCCCGACGAGCGGGTGTCTTCGTTGCCCGACGACGCCTTTGTCCACGACGGGCAGATCACCAAACACCCGGTTCGCGCCCTCACATTGGCGGCGTTGGCGCCGCGGCCGGGGCAGCTGTTGTGGGATGTCGGCGCCGGCTCGGGCAGCATCGCCGTGGAGTGGTGTCGCAGCTGGCCCGACTGCACCGCGGTGGCGTTCGAACGCGACGAGTCGCGCCGCGCCAATGTGGGATTCAACGCCGCGGCCTGCGGTGTCAGCGTCGAGCTGCGCGGCGAAGCGCCCGCCGCGTTCGACGGCGCCGCAGCGCCATCGGCGATCTTCATCGGTGGTGGCCTCACCCAGCCTGGCCTGCTGGACGCCTGCCTGGCGCAGCTGCCCGTCGGTGGACGGCTGGTCGCCAACGCCGTCACCGTGGAATCAGAAGCCATTGTGGCGCAGGCGTATTCGCGGCTGGGAGGCGAGCTGCAGCGGTTCCAGCACTATCACGGGGAGCCGTTGAGCGGCTTCACCGGCTGGCGACCGCGGCTGCCGATCACGCAGTGGGAGGTGACCAAGCGGTGACGGTGTACTTCATCGGCGCCGGCCCCGGCGCGGCCGATCTGATCACCGTCCGTGGGCAGCGGCTGCTCAGCCGGTGCCCGGTATGCCTGTACGCCGGATCGATCATGCCGGATGACCTGTTGGCGCTCTGCCCGCCCGATGCACGAATCGTCGACACCGGCCCGCTGCGCCTGGAGCAGATCGTCATTGAGATCGCGGACGCCGACTCCGCCGGCCATGACGTGGCCCGGCTGCATTCCGGCGACCCGTCGCTCTACAGCGCGCTGGCCGAGCAGTGCCGCCGACTCGATGCGCTGGACATCGGTTACGAAATCGTGCCTGGCGTACCGGCTTTCGCCGCCGCCGCCGCGGCGCTGGGCCGCGAGCTTACCGTGCCCGGCTTGGCGCAGACGGTGACGCTGACCCGAATCGCGACGTTGTCGACGCCCATGCCCGCCGGTGAAGACCTGATCACTCTTGCGCAGTCGGGGGCGACCCTGGTGTTGCACCTTGCCGCCGCCCAGATCGACGTCATCGTGCCCGCGTTGCTGGCCGGCGGCTACCGGCCTGAAACACCGGCGGCGGTAGTGGCTTACGCCAGCTGGCCGCAACAGACGGTGCTGCGCGGCACGCTGGCCGATATCGCTAATCAGATGCACGACGCGGCGATCACCAAGACCGCGGTCATCGTCGTCGGCGATGTGCTGGCCGCCGAGGGATTCACGGACAGCTACCTGTATTCCGCCGGACGCAGCCGGGGCGGTAGACACTGATGCGGGTGTTGTTGCTCGGCGGCACCGCCGAGGCGCGCGCACTGGCCGCGCGGCTGCACTCCCACGTCGACGTCGTCAGTTCGTTGGCCGGACGCGTCCCGGATCCGGCGCTACCGATGGGCGCTGTGCGAATCGGCGGGTTCGGCGGAGTCGACGGGCTGCGAAAGTGGCTGCGCGAGGAGCATATCGACGCCGTCGTCGACGCCACCCACCCTTTCGCGGCCACCATCACCGCGCATGCGGCTGAAGCCTGCGGGGAGTTGCGCCTAGCCCATCTGCTGCTGGCTCGCCCGGCTTGGGATCCCGGTGGCGCCATCGTGGTGACATCCGATGTCCAGGCAGCCGAAGTCGTTGCTCGTCAACAGTTCTCACGGGTATTTCACACCACGGGCAGATCCGGTGTTGCGGCGTTCGCCGACAGCGATGCGTGGTTTTTGATCCGCGCAGTCACCGCGCCGAACCCAGATATGTTGCCGCGTCGCCACCAGCTGGTGTTATCTCGCGGTCCATATCGCTACGACGGGGAATGCGCCCTGCTGCGCGAGCACCGCATCGACGCGTTGGTGACGAAGAACAGCGGCGGTGAGATGACCCGGCCGAAGCTGGATGCCGCGGCGACACTTGATATCCCGGTCGTGATGGTGAGTCGCCCGCCGCTGCCGCCCGGAGTGGCGACGGTAGGCAGTGTCGACGAGGCGGTCGAATGGGTTGCTAGACATGCGCCGATGGGTAACGGCGCGGGGTGAAGACCCGATCCGTCGAGCCGACCAGGTGCCACTGCGTCTGCGAGGACCCGACGATCAGCAGGCAGCGCATGTCGACATCGGCCGCGTCGAGCTCATCCAGGCGGACCACAGTCATCCGCTCAGCGGGCCCAGACACATCCCGCCCGATCACCACCGGAGTGCCCGGGTCACGATGGGCCAGGAGCAAGTCCCGCATGGCCCCGACCTGCCAGGTCCGCGTCTTCGACGCCGGGTTGTAGATGGCCAGCACCAGGTCGGCGGCGGCCGCCGCGGCGAGGCGCTCGGCGATCACACTCCACGGCTTGAGCCGGTCTGACAGCGAGATCACCGCGTAGTCGTGACCCAGCGGTGCGCCGACCCTGCTCGCGACAGCCTGCGCGGCGGTCATCGCTGGAACCACTCGCACCTGCACTTCGGGCCACTGTTTGGCCTCCTCGAGAACGGCGGTAGCCATCGCGAACACCCCGGGATCACCCGAGGACACCACGGCGACCGCGTGTCCCTGCTCGGCGAGTGCGCAGGCCAGCCGTGCCCGGGCCGGTTCGTCGGTGTTGTCGCTGGGGTGACGACGCTGACCGTCCCGGGCGGGGATGCGCTCGAGGTAGGGCCCGTAGCCGATCAGGTCGGTGGCTGCGGCCAGCTCACGTCGGCTTTCCGGTGTCATCCAGTCGCTGTGTCCCGGGCCCAGACCGACCACCGCCACGCCGGCGCGCCGGGTCGCCGGTGGCCGGCCTCCGGGCAGCAGTGCCAGCGAAAAGTACGGCACGGTGGCGGCGTCGACGTCGGCCGCGGGCAGCACCCGCTGCCCGGCGGTGCTGGCCCGTTCCACATACAGTGCGCCGTCAAGCTGGCCGGCTGCCGAAAGCGCCTCCCGCACGGCCGGATACGAGCGTCCCAGTTTGAGTATCACGGCGGCGTCGGAGTCGGCGAGCCGGCGAGCCAATTCCTCGGGCGGCAACGTTCCCGGCAGCACCGACAGCACCTCGTCACCGGCGACCAGCGGCGTCGCGATCGCGGCTGAGGCCGCGCTGACCGACGTCACCCCCGGCACGATCACGGCGTCGAACCGCTGCGTCAGCCGGGTATGCAGATGCATGTACGAGCTGTAGAACAGCGGATCACCTTCGGCGAGCAGCGCCACGTCACGGCCGGCGTCCAGATGCTCGGCGATGCGCTGTGTGGCACCGGTGTAGAAGTCTTCCATTGCGCCGGCATAGCCGCCGGGATGGTCGGTTGTCTCGGTGGTGACCGGGTAGACCAGGTGCTCCTCGATCTGCCCGGGCCGCAGGTAGGGTTCGGCGATGCCGCGGGCGATGCTGCGCCCGTGCCGGGCGCTGTGGTACGCCACCACATCGGCTTCGCCGATCACCCGGGCTGCCTTGACCGTCACCAGTTCTGGATCGCCGGGTCCCAGCCCGACACCGAAAAGCGTTCCGCGCCTGGTCATTCTGTGCGGGCCGCTATCGCGTTGACGGCCGCGGCGGCCATCGCACTGCCGCCGCGACGGCCCCGCACCACCAGGTAGGACATCCCGCGCGGACGGTCGATGAGTTCTTGTTTGGACTGCGCCGAGCCGACGAAGCCGACCGGCCCGCCCAGCACCGCGGCCGGTGCCGGGTAGCCCTCGTCGACCAGTTCGAGCAGGCGGAACAACGCGGTGGGCGCATTGCCGATGGCCACCACCGCACCGGCCAGCCGATCCGCCCACACCTGGACCCCGGCCGCCGAGCGGGTGGTGTGCAGCCGGTCCGCCAGCTCCGCTGCCCGCGGATCGGCGACCAGCGAGACGACCTGGGTCTGGGCGGGCAGCCGCGAGACGGTGATGCCGGCTGCCACCATCGATGAATCGCAGAGCACCGCAGCGCCCCCCGCCAGCGCCGCGGCGGCGCGGGTGACGACATCGTCGGTGTAGGCGACATGCTCGGCAACGTCAATCTGGCCGCAGGTGTGGATCAGCCGGACCACCACGCGCTCGACGTCGGCCGGGAATCGGCTCAGGTCCGCTTCGGCGCGGATCGTCGCGAACGACTGCCGGTAGATCTCGGCGGCGTCGCGAAGGTAGTCGAGCACGTGCTCACCCTAAGACTTCAGTGGTCGGTATCCGTCCCGGGTAGCGACCAGCACCTCACCGGCCGGCGGGCTGCCGCAGGCGCGTTCGCAGCCGACGAAGTGTCGGTGCACACCAGTGCCGGTGTGCAGCGATTGCGCGGCGTCGGCGCGCACGTCGGCGATCGAGCGCGCACAGCCCGGGCTGCCGACACAGGCGCTGACCGCCAGCCAGGGTGAGTTCTCATCGAAGACCAGGCCCAGCGGGGCCAGCACGCGTAGCGCCGTATCGGCGACGCCGTCGTTCAGGTCACACACCAGCACCGACCGCCACGGCGTGATGATCAACGGCGCCTCGATCGCGGCCAGGTACTCCGCGACGCGTGCCGACAGCACACCCAGCGGCACCGAGGCACCCAACGCGATCCGGCCGTCGTCCTGCTCGATCCAGCCCACCGGCGGCCGGGTGACCGGGGGAAAGCCGCCGCCCAGTTCGGCGCCGGGCCAGAGCCCGGCAACATCGACTAATTCACTTACTCGCCAAGCGTTTCCGCGGATCTCAGTGAACCGCACCGCGGCGCCGACCAACGCCTCGACTACTTCGGGTGCGGCTAACCGGACACCGGTGTCACGGCCGGCGAGCAGCAGGGCGACGCCATCCTCCAGGACATGGACTCCGACGTCAGCGCCCAGGCCCGAGACGTCGCCGCGGCCGTCGTCGAGACTGAACCAAAATCGACCACCCAGCTCCGCGAGCCGGGGTTCGGCGCAGATCGCCGCGTCCAGGTCGGCGACCCAGCCGCGCACGTCGATACGGCCGCCGGCCCGACCGGACAACGGGGACGCGACGATGTTGCGGACCCGCTCATGCGTTGCCGACGGCAATAGTCCGGCCGCAGCGATCGCGTCGGCCACCGCAGCCACGTCCGTGATCGCGCGGATCTGCACGTTGCCGCGCGCGGTCAGCTCCAGGGTTCCGGATCCCAGGCAATCCGACGTCTCGGCCAGGGCCGCTAGCTGGGCCGCAGTGAGGACGCCGCCGGGCAGCCGGATGCGGGCCAGCGCGCCGTCGGCGGCCTGGTGCACCTGCAGTGCACCCGGGCAGGCATCGGTGTCGCGGACCCTGGCCATGCGTCCACGGTAAGGGTCTTTAGCCGCAAATAGGAACGTCGCGACTTCGGCTAACGTTCTTTGAGTATGAACGGCGGTCCTGCCAAGTGGTCGACGGTCTGCACGGTGCTACTGTCCGCCGCCGCGCTGCTTTCAGCGGCGCCAGCGTCAGCAGATCAAACCGACGATGCATTCCTTGCGGCCCTTGCCAAGGAGGGGATCGCCGTTGCTGATCGCAACAGCACGATTGCGATGGCCCATACCGTGTGCGCCGGATTCGACAAAAACAACAAATCGAGCATTATGGCGATGAGGCTGATGAAGGACACCGACCTCTCGCTGAAGCAATCTGGCTACTTCGTCGGCGTTTCCATCGCGGCCTACTGCCCGCAGTACATCGGGCAGACCGACAACTCGACGTACTGGCTCAACCCGGGGCCCGTTTATGTGAAGTAACCAGCGAGCGTCGCCTGGCCAGTGATGAACGTGCATGCCACGGTCCACTCCGACAGACCTGGTCGCAGGCATCGATAAGCCGAGGCCAACGGCGTAACGTGCAGGCCAGCGAGAGGGCCGGGTGGTTGCCATGACGCAAAATCGGTCGCTGAAGATCGCGATAATCGGGGCTGGGATGTCGGGCATCTGCATGGCGGTCAAACTGCAAGACGCCGGCATCGACTCGTTCGAGATTTTCGAGAAGGCCGACGACGTCGGCGGCACCTGGCGCGACAACACATATCCCGGACTTACCTGCGACGTCCCGTCGCGCTACTACTCCTACTCGTTCCGGCCGAACCCCGACTGGTCACACCTGCTGCCGCCGGGTCCTGAGATACAAGCCTATTTCCAGCGGGTGGCCGACGAACGGGGCATCCGTCGGCACATCCGGTTCGGCGCCGACGTCACCGGCGCGCGATACGACGGCGGGAAGTGGCGACTGACCACCGGCGACGGCGAGGAAACGTTCGACGTGCTTGTCACCGCGACCGGAGTCCTGCGGGTACCTCGTTATCCAGACATCCCCGGACGGGACACGTTCGCTGGGCCCGCGTTCCATTCGTCGCGCTGGGACCACTCGGTCTCCCTGCCGGACAAGCGGATCGGCTTGATCGGGACGGGCTCGACCGGTGTCCAGATCGTCGCCGCGCTCGGCGGCGAGGTGCGCCAATTGAAAGTCTTCCAGCGGACCGCGCAGTGGATCTACCCCTTCCCCAATGTGCGTTACTCCCAGCTGACCCGAAGGGTGTTGTCCAGGTGGGCGGCGTTGAACGGTCTGGGTTATCGCTTCTGGGGGTGGTACATCAGGCAAACGTTGGGCCGCGCGACGATCCGTCCGGGATGGCAGCGCCGCCTGATCCAGGCTCAGTGCCGATGGAACCTGCGGCTGTCGGTACGCGACCGCCAGTTGCGGGCCAAGCTCACCCCGAAGGATCTGCCGATGTGCAAGCGGCAGGTTCTCGCCGGGCATTTCTATCGTTCCGTGCAGCAACCCGGCGTCGAGGTGATCAGCGACCCAATCGATCACATCGAGTCGCGCGGCGTTGTCACCGGCGACGGCACCCTCCATGAACTGGACCTGCTGGTGTACGCCACTGGGTTTGACGCGCGAGCCTACGTGCGCCCACTGGAGGTGATTGGAGAGGGCGGGCTCACCCTGGACGAGGCCTGGGCCGACGGCCCGAAGGCGTATCGGTCGGTGGCGGTGCCGGGATTCCCCAACCTCTTCATGCTGATGGGTCCGCATTCGCCGATCGGCAACCAGTCACTGGTCCCGATCGCCGAGGACCAGGCCGACTACGCGATGTGGTGGATCAACCAGCTTCGTGATGGTGTTGTGCACGCTGCCGCACCGACCGAAGCGGCAACCAAGGAATACAACGAGAGCATGAAAGCCGCGATGCCTCAGACGATATGGGTCACCGGTTGCAGCAGCTGGTACCTGGGCAAGGATGGTCTGCCCGAGCTGTTCCCCTGGACACCGGAGACTCATCGCCAGCTCTTGCGGCAACCCGTGCTTGCCGACTTCGACGTACGCACCGATTGAGGATCACGACGTACCCGCGCGCCGAGCATAGGCCGCGCGCTTGTCGACGTCGACGTCGGTGGTGAATACGCGGTCCGAACCCAGTGCGCGTCCTATCGCCTCGGACATGCGCTGCGGCAAGTGCCGCTGGGTCGACACGACGACGCCAAACGAACGGGGAACGAACGCCCGTGCCTTCGGTTTGGCGATCACGCTGGCGATTGTCCGCGCCACGTCGTCGGGCTCGGCATTCTTGAAGCCCTTCACGTGTCCGGCGCCGGCGATCATGTCGGTGTTGGTCAGCGTCGGCAGAATGGCCGAGAAGTGGACACCACTGCGACGGTTTTCCATCCGAACGGTGTCGGTGTAGCCGAGCACGGCATGCTTTGTGGCGCAATAGGTTGCGATGCCTTCGACGGGCTGCACGCTACCGACTGACGCGATGTTGATGATATGGCCGTGGCCGCGGGGCAGCATCCGCTTGGCGGCCAGCTTGGTGCCCAGGATCACGCCGTAAACGTTGACGTCGAGCACTCGCTCGGTGACAGCGTCGGCCTCCTCAATGGCGCTGCCGACCGCGACGATGCCGGCGTTGTTCACCAAGACGTCGACGGGCCCCAGCTGATCTTCAACAGTGTCGAGAAAATCGGTGAAGGAGCGCCGATCCGCCACATCCAGCCGGCGGGCGACCTTGAGGCCCAACGTGCTGCCCGCCTCCCTGACAGCCGATCTGTCGATATCGCCGATCGCGACCACGGCGCCCAAACCATGCAGAAGCGTGGCGGTGGCCAGCCCGATCCCGCGCGCCCCACCGGTGATGGCAATGACCTTCTCTGCAACAGACACGCGCTTCATCGCTCAGTGCTCCTCTTGGCCGGGCTTAAAGCTTAGGCGCTCGATGCGGTACGAATGACAGATGGCCGAGCCGACGATCTTGCTGGTGTCCACCTCCGACACCGACCTGATCACCGCCCGCGCCACCGGCGCCAACTATCGGTGGGCCAACCCCGCGCGGTTACTGCCCGGCGAACTCACCGAGTTGATCGACGCCGTCGACATGGTGGTGGTCCGCATCCTGGGCGGCTACCGCGCCTGGCAGGACGGCATCGACACGGTGCTGGCCAGCGGTATTCCCGCCGTCGTGGTCAGCGGCGAACAATCGCCCGATGCCGATCTGACCGAACGGTCGACCGTGCCTGCGGGCGTTGCGCTGCAAGCGCATATCTACCTGGCCCAGGGGGGTGTGTCCAACTTGCGCCAGTTGCACGCCTTCCTGTCGGACACCATGCTGATGACTGGCTTCGGGTTCACCGAGCCGGTGAGCACGCCGACGTGGGGAGTGCTGGAACGCGCAGCCATCGACGTCGCAGGCCCGACGATTGGGGTGCTGTACTACCGGGCGCAGCACCTGGCCGGCAACACCGGCTACGTCGAAGCCCTGTGTCGAGCGATCGAAGGTGGCGGCGGGCGGGCGCTGCCGCTGTACTGCGCCTCACTGCGGACCGCTGAACCGGACATGCTGCACACGCTCGGGCAGGCCGATGCGATGGTGGTCACCGTACTGGCCGCCGGGGGAGTCAAGCCGGCGACGGCATCGGCCGGTGGCGATGACGACAGCTGGAACGTCGCACACCTCGCCGCACTGGACATCCCGATCATGCAGGGCCTGTGCCTGACCAGTTCGCGTTCGCAGTGGTGCGACAACGACGACGGGCTCAGCCCGCTCGACGTCGCCAGCCAGGTTGCGGTTCCCGAGTTCGACGGACGCATCATCACGGTTCCGTTCTCGTTCAAGGAGATTGACGACGAGGGGCTGATCTCCTACGTCGCCGATCCGGAGCGCTGCGAGCGGGTCGCCGGCCTGGCGCTCGCCCACGCCCGGCTGCGGCACGTCGCACCTGTCGACAAGCGGGTGGCGGTGGTGTTCTCTGCCTACCCGACGAAGCACTCCCGGATCGGCAACGCGGTCGGCCTGGACACCCCGGCCAGCGCGGTGGCGCTGCTGAGGGCGATGCGCGACCGTGGCTATCAGGTGGGTGAGTTACCCGGCGTCGAATCCGCCGATGGCGATGCGCTGATCCACGCGCTGATCGAACGCGGTGGACAGGATCCCGAGTGGCTCACCGACGGTCAGTTGGCCGGCAACCCGATCCGGGTGTCCGCCAACGACTATCGGGCATGGTTCGCCACCCTGCCCGCCAAGTTGGCCGACGCCGTGCAGGCGCATTGGGGACCTCCGCCGGGCGAGCTTTTCGTCGACCGTTCCAAAGATCCGGACGGCGAGATCATCATCGCCGCAATGCAATCCGGCAACGTGGTGCTGATGGTGCAGCCCCCGCGTGGTTTCGGCGAGAACCCGGTCGCGATCTACCACGACCCGGATCTGCCGCCCAGTCATCACTACCTGGCCGCCTATCAGTGGTTGGGCCGCGGATTCGGCAACAGCTTTGATGCCGATGCCGTCGTGCATCTCGGCAAGCACGGCAACCTCGAATGGCTGCCCGGCAAGACGCTGGGCATGTCGGCGGCCTGCGGGTCCGATGCCGCCTTGGGCGATCTGCCGCTCATCTATCCGTTTTTGGTCAACGACCCAGGCGAGGGCACCCAAGCCAAACGGCGCGCCCACGCCGTGCTCGTCGACCACCTGATCCCGCCGATGGCACGTGCCGAAACCTACGGGGACATTGCCCGTTTGGAGCAACTGCTCGACGAACACGCCAGCGTCGCCGCGCTCGACCCCGGCAAGCTGCCCGCCATCCGGCAGCAGATCTGGACGCTGATCCGGGCGGCCAAGATGGATCACGATCTGGGACTTGCCGAGCGGCCGGAAGACGATTCGTTCGACGACATGCTGCTGCACGTCGACGGATGGCTGTGCGAAATCAAGGACGTTCAGATCCGCGACGGCCTGCACGTCCTCGCCCAGGTCCCACAAGGCGAGCAGGAACTGGACCTGGTGCTGGCCGTGCTGCGCGCCCGCCAACTCTTCGGCGGCGACCAGTCGGTGCCCGGTTTGCGTCAAGCACTTGGCCTGGCCGAGGACGGCACCGACGAGCGGCGATCGGTCGACGCGGCCGAAGACCAGGCGCGTCAGCTGGTCGCGGCGCTGCAGGCCAGCGGGTGGGACCCGGCCGTCGCCATGCGTCTCAGCGACGATCCCGCGGTCACCTCCGTATTGCGATTCGCCGCCACCGAGGTGGTGCCCCGGCTGGCCGGCACCGCAGGGGAGATCGACCAAATACTGCGGGCATTGGACGGCCGTTTCATCGCCGCCGGACCATCGGGCTCCCCGCTGCGCGGGTTGGTCAATGTGCTGCCCACCGGACGCAACTTCTATTCCGTCGACCCGAAAGCGGTGCCGTCGCGGCTGGCTTGGGAAACCGGTGTGGCCATGGCGGATTCACTGCTGGCCCGCTACCGCGAGGACTACGGAACCTGGCCGCAGTCAGTCGGCCTGTCGGTATGGGGCACCTCGGCGATGCGCACATCCGGTGATGATATCGCCGAAGTCCTTGCGCTGCTGGGTGTTCGACCCGTCTGGGACGATGCCTCGCGACGTGTCGTCGACCTGGCGTCGATCCCGCTGACCGAGCTGGGTCGGCCTCGCATCGACGTCACGGTGCGCATCTCGGGATTTTTCCGTGACGCGTTCCCGCACGTGGTGACGATGCTCGACGACGCGGTGCGGTTGGTCGCCGACCTCGACGAGTCGGCCGACGACAATTACGTGCGCGCGCACGCCCAAACAGACCTGGCACAGCACGGCGACCAACGTCGAGCTACCACAAGGATTTTCGGATCGAAGCCGGGCACCTACGGCGCCGGGCTGCTGCAGCTGATCGACAGCCGCAATTGGCGCGACGACGCCGACCTGGCGCAGGTGTATACCGCCTGGGGCGGCTTCGCCTACGGGCGCGGCCTTGATGGCCGGGCCGCTACCGACGACATGAACCGGCAGTACCGGCGAATCGCGGTCGCCGCCAAAAACACCGATACCCGTGAGCACGACATCGCCGACTCTGACGACTACTTCCAATACCACGGCGGCATGGTGGCCACCGTGCGAGCACTGACCGGACAGGCACCCGCCGCCTACATCGGCGACAACACTCGCCCCGACGCCGTCCGCACGCGCACGTTATCCGAGGAGACCACCCGGGTCTTTCGCGCCCGTGTCGTCAACCCGCGGTGGATGACCGCGATGCGCCGGCACGGCTACAAGGGCGCATTCGAGATGGCCGCCACCGTCGACTACCTGTTCGGCTACGACGCCACCGCGGGGGTGATGGCTGACTGGATGTACGAGCAGCTCACCGAGTCCTATGTGCTGGATCTTCAGAACCGCAAGTTCATGACCGAGTCCAACCCATGGGCGCTGCATGGAATGGCCGAACGGTTGCTGGAGGCCGTCAGCCGCGGGATGTGGGCCGACCCGCAACCGGCCACGCTCGACGCGCTGCGCCAGGTGCTGTTGGAAACCGAAGGCGACCTCGAAGGCCGTTAGACGACTCAGACGAAGTCTGAACCACCGTCTACGTTCACGGTTGCGCCGGTGACGTAGCCGTTGCGGCGGGACGCCAGGTACGCGGTAAGCGACGCGACCTCTTCGGGGAGTCCGGCGCGGCCGAGGTCGCAGGGCTGGTGAAAGTTGTTGTCGATCCAGGTCATAACGTCACGTGGGTCGGTGGCGTCCAAGCCGTCCGCGGCGAGGATATCTTTGAGGTTCTCGGTGAAGCTGGCGGTCACGATGGTGCCTGGGCAGACGCAGTTAACCAGAATGTCGTCCTTGGCGAGGCTCTTGGACAAATTCTTGGTGACGCTGGCCAGCGCCGCTTTTGATGCCGTATAGGCGACAATGCGTGGGCTCTGCCGCTGAATAGAGTGCGCCGACAGCGTCACAATTCGGGCCCAGTCCGCAGACCGCAGCAGGGGCAAGGCGGCGCGGATCGACCGCACCGCCGACATCGTGCCGAGCGCAAACGTGGCGTCCCACTGGCCGTCGTCCATCTGCTCGAAATAACCGTCGCCCGGTCCAATGGTGTGGACCAGGCAATTGAGTTGTCCCCAACGCTCGGCGACCGCGGCAAAGCCGGCGGCGATCGACTCGGCGTCCGCCATGTCCACGCCGATCCCCACGGCGTCCGGCGCCCCGGCTTCGCGCAGCGACGTGACAGCGGCGTCGCGCGCTTGTTGGCCTCGCGCCATCACCGCCACGCGGGCCCCTTCGGCCGCAAGGGTTTCCGCGATGGACAGTCCCATCCCTTTGCTACCGCCCGTGACCACAGCCGTCGATCCGGCGAAGCCTAGATCCATGATTATCTCCCTTAGTCGGTTGGCGTCACACGCCCAGCCCGCGCAGGACGAAATGCAGAATGCGCTGTCGAAGCTCGTCGCGGTCACATTCGCCGGTCGTCCATTGTCGGTCGATGCCGACCCACACCACGCCATGGATGAATTGGGCGCCGGTGACCGGCTCGACGTCGCGAAATACCCCGCTGCGCAGTCCGCGCTGCAGTGCCTGCACAAGCGGTGTGAGCATCTCTGCGTACGCGGGCTGGATCAGACTGGGGGAGGCGAACGTCTGCGACTGAGCCTCCAGCGAGAGGCGCCGCAGATCGGATCCGATGCTCTCGTCGAATGCCAAATCGAGGCGTCCGTCGATCCACGCCGTTACCGCCTCGATCTCCGTCGTGGCAGCGGCCATTCGGCGTCGGAGGCGTCGCTTCTCGACGCGTGCGGCCTCCAGAAACACGGCGGCAACCAGTTCGTCCTTGGATTCGAAATGCCGATAGAACGCCCGGGTGCTCAATCCCGCTCGTTCCAGGACCCCGGCAATGCTGAGCCCGCGAACACCCTGCTCTCGCAACGTTGTTGACGCAGCGGCCAGAATCTCGCGGCGCACAGCGGGATCAGGACCCAGCTTGTCGCGTCGCCGCGCGCGAGGAGCGCTCGCGTCGTCAGCCAGTTGCGTCATAGCGGGCCAGGTAATCAGCGAATCGCTCGCGAACGCTGTCGGGTGTCAGGCCGTAGTCGGCCAGGTCATAGTCGTGTGCGCCGCGCGATCCGGGTTGATGCGCTTGGGCCCACTGGTTGACGGACGCACTTGTCGCCTCGGTGAAGCTCAAACCCAGACGCGCGTAGCTGGTTTGCAGTGTGCCGACCGGATCGCTTTGCAGATCGGCGAAGGATACGTCGGCGAACCGGTCGTCGCCCGTCCGGCTGCGGAAATCCATTGCCCGCCGGACACCTTCAACCCAGCAGTCTACTTGCTCGGCGCCAAGTTCCTCAGCGTCGTTGCGGTCGCTGCTCCAGCTGCGCACGTACTGGATGAGGCTGCACACCGAGCCCATCACCTTGGCCGGATCGCGATGGCTCCAAAGGAATTTGGCGTTCGGGTAGGCCTCGATAAGCGCGTCGAGGGCGAACATGTGCACGGGGGTCTTGAGGTGCCATAACACCGGTGGGCAATGCCACTGCAGCAGCCTGAGCACGCGACGGTGAAACGTGTAGGTCTCGCGCATGTCGCAGTCCATCACCCACGCCAGATACCCGGGTGCGCGCACGGCACCGTCGAAGTGGAAGGTACGGAAACTCATTCCCATCAGGTCTTGGCATTCGGTCGGGGCCCCTGCCTCGGAGTTATGCATCGTCTTCATCAACGGGAACATGTCGTCGAGCATCTTCAGCCCGGCCTCGGCCTGCGCGATGCGTGGATCGGTTTCTTGGGTGGCGCTCTCCGGCGGTGGGGTGGGCGCCTGGGATTCCCACATCCGCAGGGATCGGAATTGTGGATCTGCCGCCACGAGTTGGCTCAACGCGGTGGTGCCGGTGCGGGGTAACCCGATCACGAAGACGGGGCCGCCGACCACCTGATCGTCGATCTCGGGGTGCTGGCGGTAGGTGTGCTCAACCTTCAGGCGCTGGATCAGGGCGTTGCTGACGGTGGCATGCTGGATGACGCTGCCCAAGTCGTTGAGGTCTGCCTCGGTATTCAGCGCTTCAACGATACGTTCGAGTCCCTCGCGATAGTAGGACGAACCGAAATCCTCGAGACCCGTTGCGGCGCAGGCGCCGGCCTCTAATTCGTCCGCATCGAACATCAGTGCCCGAACCTCTCGCGCACGGCGCGGCGTCGTGCCGTAAGGATGGACGACCGCTCTTGTGGAGTGACTCTGGTGGTGTCCGAAGGCAACTCTGCGGCGACTTGCTCGAACGGCACGATGCGGGTGGTCGGTGTCGGTGCGGTCTTGGTGCGCACGCAGCGCAGGATGATCGGACCGTTGCTATGGCCGGCGGTGTCGAGCCAGTTCGCGACCCCTGGGTCCCCCTCGCACAGCACAACTCGCACTAGGCCGTCGGAATCCACCGCTACTTGATGAGCGTTCAGGCTGGATTGATGACGCCCATAGTGAATGGTTTCCCACCACGGGTTGCCAATGGAGAAACTCCAGTAGATTCCTTCGGGTGGTTCAACTTCGACGATGAGTGCCTCGTCGGGGCGCAGCTCCCACCGACCGATCACCGGCTTGTTCTCTGCGGCTGCGCCCATGTCAGTGCGGTCGATGGGTGGCAGGAAACCGTTTAGCGGCGGCGCGGCCCCGAACTGCAAGAAGAATGCCAGGTTGTCATGGACGAAGTCGCCGAGGGCGACGAGTTGACGCGACACCGCGATCTTCCGATCGACCGAGCCGCCGTTGGCTGCCACCGCGTCGCCGAGTCGTTCGATGCGCAGCGACGAAGCCACCTCGATATCCCAGTCGTAGAAGAAGTGCCGCACCGTCAGCGTGGGATGGTCGCCGTCAATCCGCATCCAATTTCCGGCTCGCTCTTCGGCTGACAGCACCACTTCGAAGTTCCCGTCTCCATCCACCTCGAGTTCGTCGACGAGTTCGTTGGCCGTCGCCGCGATTCCGTTCATCGTCTGCAACCCGACGTAGCGGGCGGTCCCGCGATTGCCGAACAGTCGGTAACTCTCCCCGCCGCGCAGCACGGCCCGGGTGTAAATGCAGTCCGGGCATTCCATTCCCCAGGTCACGAGGTCGTCGGTACTGGTCGGTTGGACGCACAGGATCGGATCGGGATCAAAGCGCAACACTTCGTCGATACCCGCGGCGAGCAGCACGAGCAGGTGCCGCATGCCCGCAGCGAGATCGACCCGATTTTGGCTCGCCGGATCGGATTCCACGACCTCCGCCGCCCCGCGAAGGCGGTCCAACAGATACGACCAGGCCCGTGGCAACTCGAGGGTGTGGCCGTCGTCGGAGAAGGCCGACTCGGCTATCGAGAACGGCAACCACGCCATCGGCCGCGTCGGATCGCTCACATTTCCCTCGTTTCGACGAGCACTTAAGTGAAAACGATATTTTCACTTAACGGCGGAGGATGTCAACGTCGAGTTTGTTCACCGGGGTAGGGTTGCGCTGTGTCACCGACTTTCGCCGACGTCGCCAAGGCGCAGTACGTCCTGCTGACCACTTTCACCAAGGACGGCCGGCCCAAGCCGACTCCGGTCTGGGCCGCTCCCGACGGTGACCGCTTGCTGGTCATCAGCGAGGAGAAGGCTTGGAAGGTGAAGCGGATCCGCAACACCGCGCGGGTGACGTTGGCCGTCTGCGATATCCGCGGCCGCGCGAAAAGCGATGCCATCGAGGCGACCGCGGCGATCCTCGACAAATCGCACACTGGCGCCGTTTACGACGCGATCGGCCGGGAGTACGGCCTCATCGGTCGGGTGTTCAACCTTGTCAGCAAGCTGCGCGGCGGCATGCAGAACAACGTCGGTCTGGAACTTCGCTCGGCCGAGTAGCGGCGCATGGCTGCACTTACGTCAAGGGCGCGCGCCACGGTGTCGTGCGCGTCTTGATGTGCCATGAATATGCGGGAGCGATGGCGTAGCCACAGGCGGCCGTGCACAGCAGCGTCCACGTGACTGCGGCCGGATAGCCAGCTATCACGCGTGAAGCTACAACGGAGCTAAGACAACCCAAGTCGATGGTGATGGCGGCGATGTAGATGTTGGCGGTGACGGTCGAGCGTGGGTCGCGCCGCACCACCCACAGCAGTCTCAAGACAGGGATTAATAGATAAGTTGCGCTGGTGCATAGCGCCAGCCAATAAAGAGTCATCCACCCGGTTACCGGAGCCCGGAAAAGATCCGGCCAATGCTTCCCGGGTGTGCCAACGATGAATAGCCCGATAAGCAGCGGCAGCGCGATCGCGATAGGGGCCTCCAGGCGGCGGCGCAAGAACCGTTCCGGGTCATCAAGATTGGTTCGCTTCGCCAGCGTCTGGGCGAGTGTGACGAGCCCGGCCAGATAGGCTAGGTGGCCCAGCAGGTCCTCGATGTTCCACAGCCCGGTGAGATCGTGTAAGGGTGCGGACAATGTAAGGGACAGCGCGGGATTCATCAGGAGGACGCAGGCGAACATTGACGCCGCGGTGATGCTGCTACCCAGCTCCCAGCGACAATTCCATGCGTCACGCCGCACCCATACGCAGTAGCCCGTAATTATGACGGCGGCTATGGTGGCGGCGGCGATCATCTTGATGCAAACCGTCTAAAGGGCCGGAACGTCGGTACGCGGATCGGCATTCCGGAGCTTGGTGGGGCCGGTCACCACCTCCGTGTGAGTTGTGCTCCGTCCAAAATTGGGCTCCGAGCCTACAAAGTCACTCACCGCCTCAGCGGCAACCAGATTGAAGCGGGTCAATAGCCCAATGGGGTTCAGGTCGAAGTGCTTCGCCACCCGTATGACGTTGTCAGCCGTGATCAGGCGACCTTCGTGCCACGCTTTGGTGTAGCCCGACCGACTCAAGCCGAACGCCTGGTAGATTTCGGTGGAACTCAGCCGGCGACCCACCAGGTACATGATGACGACCGCCGGATCCCTGTCGACGTCCTCCATGGTGGGGACAATAGTGCCGCAATCGGGGCCATCACAATACGAAACATAGATGAGTTGTCCACATCTAGTACCTATCGTCTACTTTTCTGGCATAAGGTGACTCTTCCAGAGCACATTTTGCGTAAACGATGGTGGAGCGGTGGCGGCCGTCGACATCCCGGGAGGTCTGTCGGGTGCAAACCGAAAGCCGGCCGAGCTGGCCGATAGTGGCTCGCGACGACGAGTTTCGTCGCGCGTTGGCGGCACTCGACGGCACCACGGAGTGTCACGGCGTCGCGCTGGTCGGTGACAGCGGCGTTGGCAAATCGACACTGGCTCGCGCCCTCGCCCAGGCTGTCGAGTCCCGTGGGCGGACGGTGCGGTTCGTGTTGGGCACTCAAACGGGTTATGCCGTGCCACTCGGGGCCTTCTCTCGGTCGGTGACTGTCAACGGAGCACATGGGCCCGCCGCGATGCTCGCCGCCGCCCATAAGACTCTGGAGCAGGAGGGCGACCTCGTCGTCGTCGATGACGCTCAGTTGCTCGACCCATTGTCGGCCACATTGGTTCATCAGCTGGCGGCCAACGGCAGTGCGCGATTAGTCGTGGCAATCCGGTCGGGAGAACCCGTACCGGACGCGGTGGCCTCGCTGTGCAAAGAGCGGCTGTTGCTCACTTTGCATATTGACCCGCTCACCGGCGAGCAGACCGGCGAACTCGCCCGTCGTGTGCTCGGCGGTGTAGTGGCGCCCCGACTGGTCGACGAGTTACACGGCCGTAGCGGTGGAAATCTGCTGCTGCTGCGTGGCTTGCTGAGCGCAGGCCGGGAAAATGGGGTCCTGGTTCACACCGAAGACGGCTGGCAACTCCGAGGCCCACTGCACCCGGACCGAGAACTCTACGACCTTTTGGAGTTTCGACTGCGGTCCCTTGCTCCAGAAGAGTTGGAAGCAGTAGAGCTGTTGGCGGCTGGGGAGTTGCTGGACTGGGAGATCCTGCGCGGACTTTGCGACGCCGACGCGGCGGCACGACTCGAGCAGCGCGGCTTGATCCAATTGGTTGCCGACGGATCCGCCCTGGTGGCCCAGCTCAATCATCCCCTCATCGGCGAAGCGGCACTCCGACTCGCGGGAGTGGTGCGCACACGGCAACTCAATGGCCGGCTGGCGCAAGCTCTTCGGCAGCACGCGCTGGAGGGACGACGGTCACGGCTGCCCGATGTGCGAGGTCAGATCCGGCTGGCACAGTTCATGATGCGCAGCGACCTGCCGCCGGACCTCGATGTGATCATCGATGCGGCGGCAAACGCAATGGCAATGTCGGATATTGGTGAAGGCGAAGAGCTGTCGCGCTTTGCGTTCGACCGCGGCGGTGGACTGCCGGCCGCGATCCTGCTTGCCGACGCGATGAGTTGGCAGGGGCGCGGCGACGAGGTCGAGGCCGTCCTAGGCGAGTGCGACCTCGAGGGTGCCGATGAGTTTGTAATCGCGCGGTGGGGCTGTCAGCGCGCGCTAAACCTGTTCTTTGGTTGCGGGCAGACGGAGCAGGCACAGCGGCTACTCGCCGGCATTAAGGATCGTGTCGATTCCGAGCCGATGGTCGGCCTCATCACAGCGGCCGAGGCGACCATTGCGTGCTTCTCCGGCGACCTTTCCAACGCCATCGAGGCGGGGCTTACGCTGTTTGCGTCGGATGTGCCGCCGTTGGCGACGGTGTGGGCCGCCGCGTCGACGTGTTGGGCGCTGGCGCTGTCTGGGCAGTTCGGCGAACTTCACCACACAGCTGATCGGGGACTGCGAGCGGCTTCGCTTGCTCAACCGGGAGTCGTGCCTTTTGTCATTGGGTTGGCCGAGGTCACGGCGTTGACGGCGGTCGGTGACCTGTCCGCGGCCGAGCGGGCTTGGCAACGCTACGCCGCGATGGCTGCAGGTGCACATGAGGCGGATGCACTCGTGCACGCGATGCTCGGGCTTGTGGAGCTCGCTCGCGGTGCGCTGCCAGCTGCCTGTATTGCGCTCCAGGACTCGATCTCGGCAATGTCACGCGGTTTCCCGTCGGGCTGGTTGATGCTGGTAGCCGCATGGTCCGCACAGGTCGAGGGCCGCCGTGGAAACGCCAAGGCGGCCGCTGCCGCGCTCCGCAGGTCGGAAGAAGCCTATGGACCGCAGGCCGCCCTGTTCTTGCCTGAACTCGAACTTGCCCGGGCCTGGGAGCGGGCGGCCGCCGGCCAGACCTCGACCGCTCGAATGCATGCTGCGCGTGCCGCGCAGATCGCACGTCGGTCCGGGATGCACGCGGTGGAGATGCGTGCTCTGCACACAACCGTCCGGTTCGGCGATCCTGCGCACGCCGGACGGCTGCAGCAGCTGGCAAAAACCCTCGACACACCCATGTCGGCGACGGTTGCTGCGCATGCGCGTGGGCTGGTCGTCCATGACGGCGCTTTGCTCGACGCCGCGGCTGATCAGTTCGCCGAGATGGGCGCGTTGGGCCTTGCTGCCGACGCGACAGCGCAAGCAGCGCGCATGCACGCGCGCACGGGCAACCACGGCAAGGAGGTGGCAGCGTCGACCCGAGCGGATTGGCTGGCCAGCAAATGCGAAATACGAACGCCGGCAGTTAATGCCGGGGCACGGCCCCTGCCGATCACCGATCGCGAACGCGAAGTCGCGATGCTTGTCGCGGGTGGTTTGTCCAACCGTCAGATCGCTGATCGGTTGTTTGTATCGGTGCGAACCGTGGATGGGCATTTGTACCGAACTTTCGCCAAACTCGGGATCGAACGCCGCGATCAGCTCATCCACCTGGTCAGCGGGGCGCGGTTACCGACCTCGAGCAACGGCTAGTTTATGCAGTGGCCATATTGGCAGCCATACCCGCAGCAATTCATATCTGACGAACAACACTCATCTCTGCATCGGAAATAACCTGACGGGCAAGTTCCTTGCGGTCCTACCGGTGGCCTCACGGGATCGGGCGGAGATGGCGTATACGGGCCAAATGACGGATACGTACACGCCCCATCGATGCAGAACATATTGCCAGGGCAGCATGCGCCATTGCAACAAAATTCATCTTTTTCACAGCATTTTCCCGAACAAACAATTTGGCCACGAGGGCAACACCCCTGCCGTGCATTCGGATCGTCGATCGCCACGCAACTCTCACCCTTGTCGCAACAATTGTCGCCCGGCGAAAAGGGATTGGGAATACCACAGGAGTTCGGGCAACAGTCATCGCTGATGGCGCAATCCGTTATGCATCCCCAGCTGGTTAGATTGCATGTTGCCTGCGCTGCCGCGGCAATGGCAATGGCGGCCGGACATGCGGGTAGGAATATGCAGCCGGCCAACGGTGCTGCAGCAAGTGCGCTGCAGATACCCAAGCTTCTCGCGCAGCTGCCGAGGCACGTGTTGCACGATGCGTTGGTAGTAGTCGGGTGCCTGGCGAGAACTACCGACTGCCCGGCGCCGTCAATCGCCGGCGTAGACCCGTACCGATTTCGCGTCGGAAATAGAGCCGCCTCTGCACTGAAACGTGGAATCATTGCTCATCCTCGAAGATTTAGGTACGGTCGTAAAACGGCGATAGTTTCTTGGCAAGGAATGGAAATTCATCCGTGACATCTACCCTCACGAAATATTGTTCGGTCGTGCCAAATTTGCGGTGGACGTACCCGAAAATCACGTCAACAAGAGCCCGGCCTCCATTAATGGGTGATTCGCGTACCTCCACGCTGCTCAGCGAATAATCTAAAGAAAACTGTTGCGCAGTTTTTGAGTAAATCGCCGGATACCGCATCGCTAGATAATTTAGTGCCCGATGTGGCGGTGTCGACCCCGTGTTATCGCGTATAAGAGTAAGCCTCTCAAACACTTCCTCAGCAACGGGTCGAAACTGTTTTTCCGTAGATCCCTCTGGCACGGGGATTGCTTTGATAAGGGCATCTCGGCTGAAAGAATAGAGTTGGTCGAATACGACGATGGGAAGTGTCAGACCGTTGCACATCTGGGGCGGTGCAATCGGGCCAAGCGTACCGATAGCGACATCTGTGTCCTGGGATCCTGGAACCTCTCGAATCGCTTCAATCAAAATATCGAAATCGGTTAGATCGCGGGGCATGATTATGTAGGTGTCGAGTCCCTGCACGGCAAAGACCCAACAAAGTTGTCGGGCAAGGTATCGATATTCGCGCTTTGAAAGGACATTAAAGTACAGCTGTCGATCGCTCATACCGGAGGAATCGATATGCGCACATACCTGCACAAATTCTTTCTCAACTGAGATGCTAGGAAAGCGCGGGTCCACGCGTCCGATGGCGTACACGTACGATAAACTCTGCGGACGGTCATTTGCAGCAAGAATATCCGCCGGGAGCTCTGCGGGATCAGTTGTATGAGAAGTGCAACCACATCCGCGGTTGCCGCTAGCAATCGCTAAATACTGAGACTCATGACCGTCTGGGCTTTCGTCGAGAGTCGTTGCCGTGCTTTTATCCGTCACTTCACTTCCTTGCGTTGATTCACGAAAGAGTGGGGATAACATTCATCTAGACGGCCGCCCTGTGAATGTAACCCACCGATTGAGTATTTGCGCACGCTTCTCGCAGCCGGAGCATGGTTTAATGCCTAGGGCGTAGGTTGTCTTCTTAACTACATCTCCCAGTCCGATATCGTCGTCGCTGAGCAGTCCTGGCAATCTCAGACGGTGTTTTGGCTTGCTCTCACGATTCTCCTTCCGCTCATTCTCCGAAGAACTGACCGTCATAACCGCTCCCTTCTTTTGTCGTTTGAGGCAATGCTCAAGCGCTTTGCAAGAGGTATTTATAGGATGCTTCGGCATCGAGGATTGGTGGCAGAATTGATGTGCGGCGATGTGACGTGGCGGAAGTTAGTGCGAACTTGATCTCTTCGGGCCGCGCGTGCCGGAATACTGACCACAGCAGCGCGATCGCACCGGTGACGAATGGGACTGCAACACTTGTCCCTGCCAGGCTAATTTGCTTGCCCGACGGCGATATACTTACGATTCCCCTTCCAGGTGCCATCAGTCCGCCGAGCCCAATTGAGGACGCAAGGTTCGATTCTGGTGTCGGCCGTCCCCGCTGATCACATGCCACCACGGGTATTACTGAATGATGTCGAGTTATTACAGAGCTCACGACTCCTCCCTGATTGCCACCGGCTGCCACGACCACCACACCCTTCTTGGCCCCTGCGTCAAGAACTTGTTTAATCATGCGATCCTGGCGGTCGCCGAATTTGGTGAGAGCAGCGCTCAGGTTGATAATCTTCGCGTTATGCTGCATGCATTCGGTCATGGCCTCAGCGAGTTCTTCGGGAGTGGTTTGCGGGATTACGCACGACTCCGCGTCTTTGTCATCGAAGATGGGCCGTATAACGAGTGTGCATCCGGGGCAGATGGCAGGCGCGGAAAACCCACGTTCTGCAGCTAGGATCCCCGCGATAAATGTGCCGTGAATCGCGACGCTTCCTTGCTTTTCGCGGGACGCCGGATAAGTGCTGACGTCGATTGTGTTCTTTCGGTCGAGTATGGAGTTGTTTGCGACAGGGCCGTCGATTAGGCCGATGCGGACCTCGGGTGCCCCCGCCGAACGCGCCATCAGCGGTGTGAGATTGACCAAATCTAACGGCAGCATGGGATCCTAGGGTGACTCGTGGTCCAGGCCTCCACACCGCCTGTGTTACGGCGGTGACAGGTTGACTATCCCGCCGCCCCGAACCGGCGGGATAGAGTAACCGCATACCTCAATAATCGAAGGGGAGCCGCGAGAATTCGCGTCTTGTGACGGTACGGCGGCAGGCGGCGTCGGTGAACCGGCCCGGCAGGCTAGCTGTTTCGCAGGTGTTCGCCGAAGAACGTGAAGACCCGCGCCCACGCGTCCTCGGTGGCGGCCTGGTCGTAGCCGAATCCGGCGATCCGCAGCAGTGGCTGCGCGGGAAGCTTGTTGGCGAAGCTGTGGCCGGCGTGCGGGTAGACCTTGACGTCGTTGGTGATGCCTTTTTGGTCGAGAACCTGCTGGAGTTTTTCGGGCGCCCCTTTGCCGCCCAGGTCACGGGCGCCGAAGCTGGCCACCACCGGGCATGCCCCGTCCAGGGTTTCGTTGAGCTCGCGCGGCAGCGGAGTGCCGTAGAACGGTGCCGAGGCGCTGAAGCCCTTGGGCGACATGACTAACGCGAACTGGCCCCCCATGCAGAACCCCGCGACGCCGACTCGGCCGGTGCATTGTGGCAGGGCTTGCAGGTGGTCGCGGGCGGCCAGCACGTCATCGAGTGCGGGCCCCCGCTTGCTCGAGAGATCGCGCATGACTTTGATGACGCACCGCGCCCAGCCGCCGCGAGCGAACAAGTTGGGGGTCAGCGCGATATATCCGGCTCGAGCGATCCGCGCGTTCGTCGACTCTTTGTCCGATCCGTAGCCGATCGCGTCGTGAATAACCACCACGCCCGGCCAGGGCCCTTGGCCCTCGGGAATATCGAGCAGCGCATCGATGGGGCCGGCCGGGGTATCGATCTCGATGGTCGTCACGTCAGCCATCTAACCGTGCGGCAGCGACTCGCGGAACTTGAGCGGGCGCCCACGACGTTGGCGTCTCATGGTGTCGCGACTGTTTCTGGTCTACGTCGTCGTCGAGCTCGCCGTGGTGGTGGCGCTGGCGTCGACGATCGGGCTGGGCTGGACTCTCTTGGTGTTACTGGCCGCGTTTGCCGGCGGCCTGGCCTTGGCGGGTTCGCAACTAAAGCGCCAGCTCACGCGGCTGCGGTCCGGCCTGAACACCGGGCAGTCACAGCCGGCCACCGACGGCGTGTTGATCGCGCTGGGCACCGTGCTTGTGGTGGTTCCCGGCTTGGTCACCACCACCGCCGGGCTGTTGCTGCTGTTTCCACCGACGCGGGCGGCGGCCCGCCCGGCGCTGACGGCCATGGCTGTCCGCGGCATCGGTCGACGCGCGCCGCTGATCACCGTCACTACTGTCGGCGCGGATCGATACGCCTCGGCGCCCCGATCCCGGCCGGATTACATCGACGGCGAGGTGATCGACGTCACCGATGCCGCTGGTGTCACGGTGGTCGACCCGCCGGCCTTGCCGGGACGGCCTGAGTAAAACCATCCCCGCCCCGTAGGTTTGCTGCGTGAGTCAGGTCCCCACGACGCTGTTGATGCACGGCCGGGTTCACAGCCCGACCCATCCCGACGCGACCGCGATGGCGGTCCGCGACGGTGTCGTGGTGTGGCTGGGCAGCGACGACGTTGGTCGAGGCCAGTTCCAGGGTGCCGAGGTGATCGATCTCGACGGTGGCTTCGTCGCGCCCGGCTTTGTCGACAGCCACATCCATCTGACCGCCACCGGTCTGACGCTGACCGGACTCGATTTGCGGGCCTCGACGTCGCGTCGGCATTGCCTCCAGCTGATCGGCGGCTATGCGGCCGCCCACCCCGGGCAGCCGGTCTGGGGTCACGGTTGGGACGAATCCTCGTGGCCGGAGGATGCCGCGCCGAGCACCGCGGACCTAGACGCGGTGTTGGGTGGCCGGCCCGCCTACCTGGCCCGCGTCGATGTGCACTCGGCGCTGGCCTCGACCGGTCTGCGCGAGCGGGTGGCGGGACTCCCGTCGGCGACCGGATTCGCCGAACAGCAACCCTTGGTCGGCGACGCCCATCACCTGGTCCGCGCCGCCGCGCGCGACCTGTTGACGGATGTCCAGCGCGCCGAAGCGCGTCTGGCCGCACTGGACGCCGCCGCCGCCAGCGGGATCGTCGCGGTACACGAATGCGCCGGCCCCGAGATCGGCGGGCTCGACGACTGGCGGCAACTGTGTGCCGTCAACCACGGCGTCCAGGTCACCGGGTACTGGGGCGAGGCGGTGACCAGCGCCGCGCAGGCACGTGCGCTCGTCGAGGACACCGGTGCAGCCGGGCTGGCCGGTGACCTCTTCGTCGACGGCGCCCTGGGCTCACGCACCGCCTGGCTGCACGAGCCCTATGCCGATGCCCCGGACCGGGTCGGGACCTGCTACGTGGATCCAGAGGTCGTCACCGCCCATGTGAAAGCGTGTACCCAGGCCGGCGTGACGGCGGGTTTCCACGTCATCGGCGACGCCGGCGTCGCGGCTGTCGTCGCCGCTTTTGAGGGCGTCGTCGAAAAACTCGGCGTGGCCGCGGTGGCCCGCTGCGGGCACCGCTTGGAGCACCTGGAGATGGTCACCGCAGATCAGGCAGCCAAGCTGGGGGCGTGGGGTGTCATCGCCAGCATGCAGCCCAATTTCGACGCACTCTGGGGCGGCCACCGCGGCATGTACGCCCGTCGTCTCGGAGTCGACCGAGCAGCGGCTCTCAACCCGTTTGCGCTGTTAGCATCCCAAGGCGTGGCCCTCGCGTTCGGATCCGACGCCCCGGTTACCGGCCTCGACCCATGGGCGACCGTTCGCGCAGCCGCCAACCACCACACACCGGGCAGCGCGGTGTCGGTGCGAGCGGCCTTCGCCGCGGCGACCCGCGGCGGCTGGCGGGCCGGCGGTGTGAAGGACGGGCTGATGGGCACCTTGGTCCCTGGCGCGCCGGCGTCCTACGCCGTCTGGGACGTCGCCGGCCACAGCGAACTCGAAGCCAGCGCGCCGAGCGACGCCGTCCGGCGGTGGTCTACCGATCCGCGGTCGCGGGTGCCCGGACTGCCGCGTCTGGGCCCGACCAACACGTTGCCCCGTTGTCGGCAAACCGTGCACAGGGGCACAGTCATCCATGGCTAGGGGCATCAGGCGGTTCGACCGCTGGATGCGGCCCGGCGAGGACACCGAGGTCATTCCGGTGGTCGACGACGACGCCACCGGCGAAATCCCCGTGCAAAACGATGACGACCACGATCAAAACGATCAGGACGATCAGCACGCCGAGCTCGAAACCGGCCTCGAGCCGCAGGACGGCGGCACCGACCGCGAGCCAGAGCACGGCGATGATCGGCTTGCGAGGTTCGGCAACCGCGCCCGTGAAGTCGGGGCCGATGTAGGGCAGCGACTGCTCCAGCTGAGCGCTGCGCTGCTGATCTGGCTCGGCAACGAGCTGCGAAAGCGGCTACCGCAGTTCGCCAGGGCCTTGCGGCCGCGCCTGACGCGCCTCGGCGCGGCAAGCCTTGCCGGTTTGCTGCTCTGTTCGAGCTATCCCGGGTTCAACTGGTGGTGGGCCGCCGTCATCGCGTTCGCGGTGCTGGCCTGGGTGCTGACCCGCCCGGCCACCACACCGTTGGGCGGCTTTGGCTACGGCTTCCTGTTCGGCTTGGCGTTCTACCTGCCGTTGATCCACTGGGTCAGCATCCTGGTGGGCGTCGTACCCCTGGTGGCGCTGGTGCTGGTATGCGCGCTGTTTCCGGGGATTTTCGGTCTGCTGGCCGTCGTGGTGCGGCAGCTTCCCGGCTGGCCGATCTGGTTCGCGGTGTTGTGGGCCGCCCAGGAATGGTTGAAGTGCACGGTCCCATTCGGCGGATTCCCCTGGGGCGTGGTGGCCGCCGGCCAGACCGATGGCCCATTTCTGCCGTTGGTCCGGCTCGGCAGCGTTCCGCTGCTGTCGTTGGCGATCGTGTTGGTCGGTTGCAGCGCCACCGCGATCGCGTTGGAGATCGGGTCGTGGCTGGCGTCCCGCCAGCCGCACACCGTTGACCGGCCGCCAGCGGTGGTGCTGCCGGCGATCTGCATCTGCCTGGTGTTTTTCGCCACGGCGGCGATCTGGCCGCAAGTACGCCATTCCGGCACCGGCTCGGGGAACGAACCCGTCGTCAGCGCCGCAGTGGTCCAGGGCAACGTGCCCCGGCTCGGCCTGGAGTTCAACGCGCAACGTCTTGCGGTGCTGGGCAACGACGTCCGGGAGACCCGCCACCTGGCCGACGACGTGCACGCCGGTCGTGCGCCCCAACCCGACTTCGTCGTGTGGCCCGAGGACGCCTCGGAAGTCGATCCGCTGACCAACCCGGACGCGGCGCAGCAGATCGTGCTGGCCGTCGAGGCGATCGGCGCGCCGATTCTGGTCGGTACGGTGCTCGACGTCGCGGGCCGGGCGCCGGACGCCCCGGCGCAGACCAACACGGTGATCGTCTGGAATCCGAAGACGGGACCGGGCGACCGCCACGACAAGCGGATCGTGCAGCCGTTCGGGGAATACCTGCCTTGGCGTGGTTTCTTCCGCCATCTGTCCGGGCTCACCGACTTGGCGGGCTATATCGTCCCGGGCAACGGAACCGGGGTAGTGCGTGCCGCGGGTGTTCCGGTTGGGGTCGCAACCTGCTGGGAAGTGATATTCGACCGCGCGCTGCGCGACTCGGTCCGCAACGGCGCTGAGCTGCTCGCGGTGCCCGCCAACAACGCCAACTTCAACCAGACCATGAGTGAGCAGCAGCTGGCCTTCTCGAAGGTTCGCGCGGTGGAGCTCGACCGCTACGCCGTCGTAGCCAGCAACGTGGGAATCTCCGCCCTGGTGACGCCCGATGGCCGCGAGCTGGGCCGGACGAGGTTCTTCGAGCCGGCCTACCTGGACAACCAGGTGCGCCGCAAAACAACGCTGACGCCGGCAGCCGAATGGGGCCCGATCGTGCAGGGAAGCCTGGTCGTGGCCGCTGTCACGGTCCTTCTCGCGGCAATGCTGCACAATGGATGGTTCACGGATATAAACCGTCGTCTGTCGGAGCTGGCGAAGAACGTCAGCGCAGCGAAGGAGAAATCCGACGACGAGCCGCTCGGCGACGATGAAGTAGCCGACGAAAACGACGTAGACGACACAGTAGCCGACCCCGAGCTTGTCGATGACGCCGCTCTCGACGGGGGCGGCCGACACTCAGCCCCCATACTTCACCAGCGGAAAGAAAAAGGAGAAACATGACCACCGGCGATCCGGTGTCGCGGGTTGCGGGCGATCGCCCCACCCAGCGCACCCTGGTGATCATCCCCACCTATAACGAGCGGGAGAACCTCCCGCTGATCCTCCAGCGCCTCCAACACGCCCGTCCTGACGTGCACGTGCTGGTCGTCGACGACAACAGCCCGGACGGCACCGGACAGCTCGCCGAAGGGCTGGCCTCGGCCGACCCCGACCGGATCCATGTCATGCACCGCACCGTCAAGGATGGTCTGGGTGCGGCATACCTGGCGGGCTTCGCCTGGGGGCTGAGTCGGAACTACTCGACGCTGGTGGAGATGGACGCCGACGGTAGTCACGCGCCCGAACAGCTGCATCTACTGCTGGACGCGGTCGATGCCGGAGCCGACTTGGCCATCGGTTCGCGCTACGTCGACGGCGGGGACGTACAGAACTGGCCGTGGCGGCGCTGGGCGCTGTCCTGGACGGCCAACACGTATGCGCGGTTGGCACTGGGCATTGGCATACATGACATCACCGCCGGCTACCGCGCCTACCGTCGGGAAGTTCTGCAAAAGATCGACCTGGACGCCATCGACTCGAAGGGTTACTGCTTCCAGATCGATCTGACCTGGCGCGCCATCAACAGCGGCTTCGTGGTCGCCGAGGTGCCGATCACGTTCACCGAGCGTGAGCTCGGAGTATCCAAGATGAGCGGATCCAACATCCGCGAAGCGCTGGTTAAAGTCGCTCAGTGGGGGATCGACGGGCGCCGCAACCGCAACCGCGCGGTCTCGGTCACCAAGTGAGCTTGTCGGGCGCTGTGATCAGCTGCCGCGACGGCGCGTCCTGATCAAGTCCAGACGCTCCTTGAGCAATTCGTCGAGCTCCTCAACGGAGCGGCGCTCGAGCAGCATGTCCCAGTGCGTGCGGGGCGGCTTCACCTTTTTGGGCTCCGGCAGGTCACCCTCGATCAGGGTGCCTTCCATACCGTTGCGGCACAGCCAGGTGCCGGGGATCTCGGCGTCGTCCGCAAACGGTACGTCGAACTCCTCGCCGTTTTCGGTGCGATAACGCGCGATCTGGCGTGGCGCCAAGTCGTGATTGCGGTCGGTCTCGTAACTTACGGCTCCAAGGCGACTGCCTCTTAGGACACGATCAGCCATTGGTACCCACTCCTCTTAACGTCTTCTCAGCAGCTAGCGCTTTGATCAACGCCAGGGCGGTCCGCAGAGTTCCCAGGATTTTCCCGGGCCCATGCGACTCGACGGTCCATGATACCGGGATCCCGGTCTAACCCCGACTAAAGTCGGCCGCGTGACACGTCGCGTCCGCCCGCAGCCGTGCCGTTGGTGCGGACGTGCCATCCTGTCCCGCGATAGCGGTATGGGCCGTCGCCGCCAGTACTGCAGGCAATCGTGTCGGCAGCGGGCCTACGAGCAGCGGACCTCGATCAACGGCGGGCAAGGTGCATCTTTGCCCCCGGACGCGGTGGTGCTGTCCGCTGACGAAGCCGCTGACCTGTCCGACCGCGTCTATCAGGTGCGATGCGCGGCGGAAGATGTTGCGACGGCGCTGGACGAAGGAGCCGAGGCAACCGAACTGCGCGAACTGTGCGATGCGCTGGTACGAGCCGCCGCGGCCGCCGACGGCTGGCGCTGACCGCGTAGACCGGCGAAAGCCGGGTTACCACGCGCTTAACCCCGGCTGACCGTTGACGGGTACAGTCTCGCCATGGATCGCTGGACAACGCCGGAATTGGCTGCGGACCCAGGCCACGAATCGGGTGAGCAAGTCGGCGCGTAGCGCGACTTCTCCGGGTACGAAGCCGGGAGTATCGGAAGTATTGGGAACCCTGTCGAAGTTGGCCACCCACGCCAACGATGTTCTCCGGTCGAAGAGCAGGTACGAAGCCGTTCTGGTCGTTCGTGCCGCGCTTGACCCGGCTCCTGCGCTCAGGGCCGCATTCCGGATTCGGCGACGACCGACGTTAGGCGAGGGGTAACGACATGGCTGACCAACTTCAGCATGCGACTGAAGCATTGCGGAAAGCGCTGGTCCAGGTCGAGCGCCTCAAGCGTAAGAACCGTGCGCTGCTGGAGCGGTCGAGCGAGCCGATCGCGATCGTCGGGATGGCATGCCGCTTCCCCGGTGGAGTGGATTCCCCCGAGGGCCTGTGGGACATGGTGGCCCAGCGCCGCGACGTGATGTCGGAATTCCCGAACGACCGCGGCTGGGATCTGGCCGGCTTATTCGACGCGGATCCCGACGCGCCGCACAAGTGCTATGCGCGTGCCGGTGGGTTCGTCGACGATGTCGCGGGTTTTGACGCAGCGTTCTTTGGCGTGGGGCCATCCGAGGCGCTGGCGACCGATCCGCAGCACCGGATGCTGTTGGAGTTGTCGTGGGAGGCGTTGGAGCGGGCGGGGGTTGACCCGACCACGTTGCGGGGGAGCGCCACCGGTGTATTCGCCGGAATCATCGCTCAGGGCTACGGCATGCTCGCCGAGGAGATCGAGGGCTACCGACTGACCGGCATGACGTCCAGTGTGGCCACCGGCCGGGTGGCGTATGTGCTGGGGTTGGAGGGCCCCGCGGTGTCGGTGGATACCGCGTGCTCCTCGTCGCTGGTGGCCCTGCATATGGCGGTGCAGTCGTTGCGGTCGGGGGAGTGCGACCTGGCGCTGGCCGGCGGTGCGACCGTCAACGCCACGCCAACCGTGTTCGTCGAATTCAGCCGGCACCGCGGCTTGTCGCCGGATGGCCGGTGCAAGCCCTTTTCTTCGGCTGCCGACGGTGTCGGCTGGTCCGAGGGCGGCGCGATGCTGGTGGTGGAGCGGCTCTCGGATGCGCAGCGGTTGGGGCATCCGGTGTTGGCGGTCGTCCGGGGTTCGGCGGTCAATCAGGACGGGGCGTCGAATGGGTTGACCGCGCCGAATGGTCCGTCGCAGCAGCGGGTGGTGCGCGCGGCGCTGGCCAATGCCGGACTTTCGGCCGCCGAGGTCGATGTGGTGGAGGGCCACGGCACGGGCACCACGTTGGGTGATCCGATTGAGGCGCAGGCGTTGTTGGCGACCTATGGGCAGGACCGTAGCGCGCCGCTGTGGTTGGGGTCGATCAAGTCGAACATGGGTCACACCCAGGCCGCGGCGGGGGTGGCCGGGGTGATCAAGATGGTGCAGGCGATGCGCCATGAGACGTTGCCGGCAACACTGCATGTGGACGCGCCTTCTCCGCATGTGGATTGGTCGGCGGGGTCGGTGGAATTGTTGACCGAACCGCAGCCATGGAAGGCCGAGTCGGCCAATGGTCGGGGTCGTCGTGCGGGGGTGTCGTCGTTTGGGATCAGTGGCACCAATGCGCATGTGATTATCGAGGCGCCCCCAGCCGTCGAGGTGGCATCGGAGCGGGCGGCCCAGCCGCCGATCGTGCCGTGGGTGGTTTCGGCGAAGAGCGCGGGGGCGCTTTCGGCTCAGGCATCGCGGTTGGGTGAATTCTTGGCTGCCCGTGAGCAGTTGGACGCCGTTGATGTGGGCTGGTCGTTGGCGGGGCGCTCGACGTTTGAGCATCGGGCGGTGGTGCTTGGTGCCGACCGTGAGGATTTGCTGGCAGGGTTGGCTGAGTTTGCTGATGGGCTGCCGGGTGGTTCGGTGGTCTGCGGGCACAGCGCCCCGGCGGGCAAGACCGTGTTCGTCTTCCCCGGCCAAGGCTCCCAATGGCTCGGCATGGGCGTTGAATTACTTGACACTGCACCGGTTTTCGCTGATCAGATCAACGCATGCGCGGAGGCATTCACCGAATTCGTCGACTGGTCACTGATCGACGTGCTGCGCGGCGCGCCGGGTGCGCCGGGTCTGGACCGCGTCGACGTGGTCCAACCGGTACTGTTCGCGGTGATGGTCTCGCTCGCCGAATTGTGGCGATCGATCGGCGTACGTCCCGACGCCGTGATCGGCCATTCTCAAGGCGAAATCGCCGCCGCCTACGTCGCGGGGGCGCTCTCGCTGCGCGACGCCGCGCGGGTGGTGACACTGCGCAGCAAACTGCTGCTGGCGCTGGCCGGACGCGGCGGCATGGTATCGCTGGCGTGCGGTCCCGAGCGAGCTCGAGAGTTGTTGGCTCCCTTCGGGGAAAAGATCAGCATCGCCGCGATCAATGGACACTCCGCCGTTGTGGTGTCCGGTGATGTCCCCGCACTCGACGAGCTGGTGCAACAATGCGCCGAAATTGAGCTCCGTGCCCGCAAGATCGACGTCGACTACGCCTCACACTCCGTTGACGTCGAGGGCATCCAGGAGCAGCTTGCCGACGTCCTTTCCGGCCTCGAGCCAGGTGCCTCGCGCGCCGCGTTCTTTTCCACGCTCACCGGCGGTCTGCTGGACACCGCAGGGTTGGACGCCGACTACTGGTATCGCAACATTCGCCAAACCGTGCAATTCGACCAGGCCGTGCGCGGCGCATGCCAACAGGGCTACCGCACCTTCATCGAATGCAGCCCGCATCCCGCACTGATTGCCGGTATCGAGGACACCTTCAACGACTGCGTCGACAGCGGTGCCGAACCGATCGTCATTCCCACCCTTGGCCGAGACGACGGTGGCATCCGGCGGTTCCTCACCTCGGCCGCGCAGGCCTTCGTGTCGGGCGTGGGCGTCGATTGGCGTGCGGTGCTGCCCGGGGCTGAATATGTCGAGTTGCCGACGTATGCCTTTGAGCGGCGGCGGTTCTGGCTCTCCGGTGACGGCGCTGCTCTCGACGCCGCGGGCCTGGGGTTGGGCGCCAGTGAACACGCGTTGCTGGGTGCGGTGGTGGAGCTGCCGGACACGGGTGGGGTGGTGCTGACTGGTCGGCTCTCGCCGGCATCGCAGGGATGGTTGGGCGACCACGCCGTTGACGGCCTGGTGGTGTTCCCGGGTGCCGGATTTGTCGAGCTGGCGATCCGCGCCGGCGACGAAGTCGGCTGCTCGGCCGTCGACGAACTGACGTTGCAGTCGCCGTTGATGCTGCCGGCTTCGGGTCCGGTTGCGGTGCAGGTGGTCGTGGGACCAGCCGACGAATCCGGCCAGCGCGACGTGTCCGTGTACTCCCGCGCCGATGCCAATTCCGACTCGGGTTGGACCTGCCACGCCGCCGGGCAGTTGGGTCCGAAATCGATTGAGCCGGGCGCGGATTTGTCGGTATGGCCGCCCGAAGGCGCGGCTCCGGTCGATCTGGCTGATGGTTACCAGCGGTTGGCCGCGCGCGGGTATGACTATGGCCCGGCGTTTCAAGGGTTGACCACGCTGTGGCGTCGCGGCGACGAGCTTTTCGCCGAGGTTACGCTGCCGGAGGCGGCTGGGGGCGTAGGCGGATTCGGTGTGCATCCGGTGCTATTGGATGCGGCGCTGCACGCGGCGGTGATGGCCCACGACGCGGCCGAGGTTGCCTTGCCGTTCTCTTGGCAGGGCGTGTCGTTGCATGCGGCGGGGGCGTCGGCGGTGCGGGCGCGGATTGCGCCGTCGGGTCCGTCGTCGGTGTCGGTGGAGTTGGCCGACGGGTTGGGGTTGCCGGTGTTGTCGGTGGCGTCGATGGTGGCTCGTCCGGTGTCGCAACAGCAGTTGATGGCGGCGATGTCCGGCTCAGCCGGGGATCGACTCTTCGAGCTGGTGTGGTCGCCCGCCTCGCCGGCGTCGCACGCCGAGACGCCGTCCTACGAAGTGTTCGAGGCCGTATCGGCTCTGCAGGATCCCGTCGTCGACACCTACGAGTCCACACATAAGGCGTTGGCCTCGGTGCAATCATGGCTGGCCGACCGAAACTCGGGTGTCTTGGTGGTGTCAACGCGGGGCGCAATGGGATTGGCTGGCGAGGACGTCACCGATCTGGCGGGTGCCGCTGTGTGGGGGTTGGTGCGTTCGGCGCAGACCGAGCACCCCGGCCGGATCGTGCTGGTGGATTCCGATGTACCGCTTGACGATACGACGATAGCCTCGGTTCTGGCAGTCGGTGAGCCGCACGCGCTGGTCCGGGGTGGAACGGTGTACACGGCCCGGGTGCTCGGCAGTCGGGCGATTGACGGTGTGTTGGTGCCGCCGGGTGACGGGCCATGGCGGTTGGGGCTTTCCAGTGCGGGCACCTTCGAGAATCTCCAGTTGGAGCCGGTGCCTAACGCGGATGCCCCCTTGGGGCCCGGCCAGGTCCGGGTAGCCATGCGCGCCATCGCCACGAACTTCCGCGACGTCATGATCACCCTCGGCATGTTCACCCACGACGCGCTGATCGGTGGCGAAGGCGCCGGCGTCGTCGTTGAAGTCGGTCCCGGCGTAACCGAATTCGCCGTCGGTGATTCCGTGTACGGCTTCTTCCCCGACGGCAGCGGCACCCTGGTCGCCGGCGATGTCCGACTACTGCTCCCGATGCCCTCCGACTGGTCCTACGCCGAAGCCGCAGCCATATCAGCCGTTTTCACGACCGCGTGGATGGCATTCGTACAACTGGCGGACGCCAGGCCCGGGCAGCGGGTGTTGGTCCACGCTGCGGCCGGTGGGGTGGGGATGGCTGCGGTGCAGTTGGCCCGGCATCTGGGGTTGGAGGTGTTCGCCACTGCCAGTCGTGGCAAGTGGGACACGTTGCGGGCGATGGGCTTTGATGAGGACCATATCGCCGATTCGCGCAGTCTGGAGTTTGAGGACAAGTTCCGTACGGTGACCGGTGGTCGCGGCATGGATCTGGTGTTGGACTCGCTGGCCGGCGATTTCGTCGATGCTTCGCTGCGTTTGGTCGCCCCTGGCGGGGTGTTTTTGGAGATGGGCAAGACCGACATCCGCGACCCCGGCGTTGTCGCCCAACAACACCCAGGAGTGCGCTACCGCGCCTTCGACCTCTTCGAACCCGGTCGTATCCGGATGCACCAATACATGCTCGAACTCGCCGAACTGTTCGACGCCGGAGTCCTCCGGCCGCTCCCGGTGACGACGTTTGATGTGCGTCGGGGTGCGGCGGCGTTGCGGTATCTGAGTCAGGCGCGTCATGTCGGCAAGGTGGTGTTGACGATGCCGGACGCCTGGGCGGCGGGCACTGTGTTGATCACCGGTGGAACCGGGATGGCGGGTTCGGCGTTGGCTCGTCATTTGGTGACCACTCACGGCGTGCGCAATCTGGTGTTGGCGAGCCGGCGTGGCCCTGATGCTGCCGGCGCCGCTGACCTGGCAAACGAACTGAGCGAGGCCGGTGCCGAGGTGTCGGTGGTGGCGTGCGATGCCGCTGACCGGCAGGCGTTGGCAAAAGTGATTTCGGATATTCCGGTCCAGCATCCGCTTTCCGCGGTGATTCACGCCGCCGGTGTTCTTGACGATTCGGTGGTGACGTCGTTGACGCCGGAACGGGTCGATGCGGTGTTGCGAGCAAAAGTGGATGCGGCGTGGAACCTGCACGAGCTGACCCGCGATGCGAATGTGTCGGCATTTGTCATGTTTTCGTCGATGGCCGGGTTGGTGGGGTCGTCGGGTCAGGCCAACTATGCCGCGGCTAACTCGTTCCTTGACGGGTTGGCTGTGCATCGGCGTGCTCACGGTCTGCCGGCGATTTCGCTCGGATGGGGCCTGTGGGAGCAAGCCAGTGATATGACCGGCGGACTCGATGCCCTGGGCCGAGCCCGCCTGGGCCGCAGCGGTGTGTTGGCGCTGTCATCCGCCGAGGCGTTACAGCTGTTCGACACCGCGATGGTGGTCGACGAGCCGTTCCTGGTGCCCGCCCGCATCGACACCACCGCGCTGCGCGCCAACGCGGCGGTAGTACCGCCGATGTTCGTCGACCTGATCAATACGCCGACCCGCCGACGAGTCGACGACTCGCTGGCCGCCAGCAAATCGAAGTCGGCACTGGCACACCGCATACATGGGCTGCCCGAGGCCGAGCAGCACGCGGTGCTGCTGGATCTGGTGCGTTCGCATATCGCGACCGTGTTGGGCAACACCACGCCGGAAGCCATCGACCCGGACAGGGCGTTCCAGGAGCTGGGCTTCGACTCGTTGACCGCAGTTGAGATGCGTAACCGGCTCAAAGCCGCCACCGGACTCGCACTTTCACCCACCCTCATCTTCGACTACCCCACACCGAGCAGTCTCGCCACCTACATGCGCAGCGAACTCGCCGGCGTCCCACAAGAGATCAAGCACGTCGCCGCGGTCCGCGCCACCACCGACGAGCCGATCGCCATCGTCGGGATGGCCTGCCGGTTCCCCGGCGGAGTTACCTCTCCAGAAGACCTGTGGGACATGGTTATCCAGGGCCGCGACGTGCTCACCGAATTCCCGAACGACCGCGGCTGGGATCTGGCCGGGCTGTACAACCCGGATCCCGACGTGCCGGGCGCGTGCTACACCCGCACCGGTGGATTCGTGGACGGCGTCGCCGACTTCGACCCCGCGTTCTTCGGAGTGGGGCCATCCGAGGCGCTGGCGATGGACCCCCAGCAGCGCCTTTTCCTCGAACTGTCTTGGGAAGCGTTGGAGCGGTCGGGGATTGAGCCCGGCGGGTTGCGGGGCAGTGCCACCGGCGTGTTCGCCGGGGTGTACACCCAGGGCTACGGCATGGGCGCTGCACCAACCGTGGAAGGCTTCCGGCTGACCGGACAGTCGTCGAGTGTGGCGTCGGGGCGGGTGGCGTATGTGCTGGGCTTGGAGGGCCCTGCGGTGTCGGTGGATACCGCGTGCTCCTCATCGCTGGTGGCCCTGCATATGGCGGTGCAGTCGTTGCGGTCGGGGGAGTGCGACCTGGCGCTGGCCGGCGGTGCGACCGTCAATGCCACGCCCGACATCTTCGTGGAGTTCAGCCGCATGCGTGGATTGTCGCCGGACGGCCGGTGCAAAGCGTACGCCGGGGCGGCCGACGGCACAGGATTCTCCGAGGGCGGCGGAATGCTGGTGGTGGAGCGGCTCTCGGATGCCCAGCGGTTGGGGCATCCGGTGTTGGCGCTGGTCCGGGGTTCGGCGGTCAATCAGGACGGCGCGTCGAATGGGTTGACCGCGCCTAATGGGCCCTCGCAGCAGCGGGTGGTGCGCTCGGCGCTAACCAACGCCGGGTTGGGCCCCGCCGATGTCGACGCGGTGGAGGGCCACGGCACGGGCACGACGCTGGGTGACCCGATTGAGGCTCAGGCGCTGCTGGCTACGTACGGACAGAACCGCTCGCAGCCGGTGTGGTTGGGGTCGATCAAGTCCAACATGGGTCACACTCAGGCCGCGGCCGGCGTGGCCGGTGTGATGAAAATGATCTTGGCGATGCGCCATGAGGTGTTACCGGCAACACTGCATGTGGATGCGCCTTCGCCGCACGTGGATTGGTCGGCGGGGTCGGTGGCGTTGTTGACCGAACCGCAGCCATGGAAGGTCGAGTCGGCGGATGGTCGCGTCCGTCGCGCGGGGGTGTCGTCATTTGGGATCAGTGGCACCAATGCGCATGTGATTATCGAGGCGCCCCCGACGGTCGTCGAGGCTGCCACCGAGCGGGCGGCCCAGCCGCCGATCGTGC
>Ga0210386_10000420_pt1 | contig 39351 bp, 34 predicted proteins | sample IncBWH32OmetaG_FD_160091 | JGI IMG/M metagenome (GOLD analysis project Ga0210386, IMG submission 160091) | Forest soil microbial communities from Barre Woods Harvard Forest LTER site, Petersham, Massachusetts, United States - Inc-BW-H-32-O ...
GCCGGCGAGGCCCCATTGGCCGCCGCCCTGGCCGGCTCCAGCGAGATCAGTTTCACCATCTTGACGATCTCGATTTCGCTGATCGCGGTGTTCACCCCGCTGATGTTCATGGGCGGCGTGGTCGGCCTGTTGATGCGTGAGTTCGCCGTCACCCTCAGCGCGGCAGTGGTGCTGTCCCTGATGTTGTCGCTGACGTTGACGCCGATGCTGTGCGCGTTGTTCCTGAAAGTTCCCAGGCCGCCATCGAACCGAATGACACGAGCGCTGGAGACGGGCTTCCGCAACATGGAAGATGGCTATGCGCGTGCCCTGGACATGGTGCTGCGCCACCAGTTGGTGACGCTGGGCGTGTTTCTGGCGACCATGGCGGCGGCGGTCTGGCTGTACGCGACCGTCTCCACCGGGTTCTTCCCACAGCAGGACACGGGATTCCTCAGCGGGGTGATGATCACCTCGCAGGATGCATCCTTCACCAAAACGAAACAGAAATTACAAGACGTCGCCAAGGTCGTGAGCGAGGATACGGCCGTCGCCGGGGTGGCCATGTTCATCGGCACAGCGAGTACCAACCAGGCCAACCTCAGCGTCGCCCTGAAGCCCAAAAGCAGTGGCCGCACCGCGACGGCCGACGAAGTGATCGCGCGACTTCGGCCCAAGCTGGCCGGCCTCGTCGGCGTGCAGACCTTTCTGCAAGCCGCGCAGGACATCAATGTCGGTGGCCGCACCGGTCAGGCACAGTTTCAGTATACGCTGGCCGATCCCGACCTGACGGAACTGGACACCTGGGGACCCAAACTGCTCGCCGCCTTGAAATCTGTGCCGGAGCTCACCGACGTCAGTTCTGATCAGCAATCGCAGGGCCTCGCGGTCAATCTGACGATCGACCGTGATGCCGCCGGGCGGTTCGGGATTACGCCGACGAACATCGACACTGCGATCTACGACCTGGTCGGCCAGGCGGAGGTGACCCAATACTACACACAGCAAAACAGCTACCACGTCGTCCTGGAGGCGCTGCCCGAACTGCAAGCCACACCTGACCTGCTCAATTCGGTATATCTGCTGTCGCCGATCACCGGCGCAAACGTTCCGCTGTCGTTATTCGCGAAGGTCGGCCCCCCGACGACGAGCAACCTGACCGTCAGCCATCAGGACGAGTATCCCGCGGTCACCCTGTCCTTCAATCTCGCTCCCGGCGTGGCGCTGAGCCAGGCGACAAATGCCGTGCAGGCCGCGCGCGACAAGCTGGGCGCACCGGCAACCCTCACCGGTTCGTTTCAGGGGACGGCGCAAGCCTTCCAGCAATCGCTGGCCAGCGAGCCGATTCTGATCGGCGCGGCCCTGCTGGCCGTGTACGTCATCCTTGGCGTGCTGTATGAGAGCTTCATCCATCCCTTGACGATCCTCTCGACCTTGCCCTCGGCGGGCCTGGGCGCGTTGCTGGCGCTGATCGCCGTGGGTCAGAACCTCAACGTGATCGGCATCATCGCCATCATTCTGTTGATTGGCATCGTCAAGAAGAACGGCATCATGATCGTCGATGTCGCACTTCGTCTCGAGCGCGACCAGAACCTCACCGGCGAGGCGGCGGTCCGCGAGGCGTCACACCAACGCCTGCGACCCATTCTGATGACCACCGCCTGCGCGGCGCTGGGTGGGGTGCCGATGATCTTCATGAATGGCACCGGGTCGGAGTTTCGCCAGCCGCTGGGCTACGCCATTGTCGGCGGCCTGCTGGTATCGCAGGCACTCACGCTGTTCACCACGCCAGTGGTCTATATCTACCTCGATCGGCTGCGTGGCCGTCGTCCGAAACTCGCGGCCTCGCCCCAAGATCAGCCAGCCGGATAAGAGTTGCGAACAAGCGCTCTTGCAGGCGCGCCCGACCATCGCGGGAAAGGATAATCCGCGGACTCCACGCCGATCGTCGGTTCCGGCCATGGGCGCGCATAGGATACAGTGAGCGTTGCGCCGAGCTGATATCAAACACGACAGGGCGACGCGCTGGAATTGACCGGTGCTGAGTAGATTCCCCCCTGTCTTCGTGAGCGCCTTGCACGTAGCTTTCCGGCCGCATCGGGACGCCACGCTCCCTAGTCTCCGGATCAGTTGGATTGATACGAAAACGACGATCCTGGTTCGTTGACGTGCAACGCCACGCGATCGGGCTGCCAAGGGTTATATTGCCGCCGTCCTACCCGCTCGACTGTCCGGCCCACCGTGGAATTGGCGGAAGCATGATCGAACTGGCACTCATGCCGTTATCCGATGACAAGCGCCCACACTCGCGTGGTTCTGTGGGCGCCTATTGACGACTTGCCGGCGACTATTGGAGAGGTGCAACCGCAGTTCAGGCTTGGTACCTCACACTCGCCAGCCTGATTCTCGTGATCGGCAATATCGCCGTTCAATACGGCATCAATCTCTGGAATCGCGCACTCTTTAATGCTTTGCAGCAATGTGGCCAGACATTCGCCTATCGAGCCATCATGATCTTCCTAGTACTGGCGTTCGCCGCGGCCCTTATTGCTGCCGTGCAATTGGTCTTCCGCATGCGACTGCAAATCCTGTGGCGGCAATGGCTGACGCGTCGTCTGGTGGCTCAATGGCTGGGTGAACCGCGCTTCTACCGCCTCAGCATCGCTGCTCCGGATCCCGATGCACCAGAATACCGCATCGCCGAAGCTGCCAAGGTCGCCACCGAGCCGGTGATAGATTGCGGCTACGGAATCGCCAATGCCGTGCTGACCGCCGCGGTGTTCTTCGGCGTGTTGTGGTCGGCCAGCGGATCCGCCGTGCTGTTCGGCTGGCGCATTCCCGGTTTCATGGTCTACGCCGCCATCGTCTACTCAGTCCTCATGTCGACGTCGATGATGTTGTTCGGCAGGTCGCCGATCAACCGGGTTGAACGGCGCAATCGCAGCGAGGCCCAGTTGCGCTACGAAATGGGCCGCGTGCGCGAGAATGCGGAGAACATTGCCATGGTCGGTCGCATCGACCGACGTTACGCACCTGGTCTAGGACGCTATCGCATCTGACGAGGTCGACGGCGCGGGATCGATCGCCGGCTCCACCAATGATGGCAACACGGTCAGCGATGGAGCGCGGACCACGCGCACCAGGCCGGCGGCGCTGGACAGGCCCTGGATCGACCGGCGCGCCTCCAGCAGGAGATCGCGCATCAGCAGCCTATCGGTGCAGCCGCCGGCTTCCTGCACGAACGAAAGGCGATGCAGCGAATACAACCCGACAACGAATGCGAGCCCGAAAAAGAAGGTCCAGGCATGGAAGTTGAGCACCTGCAGCGTGACCGCATTGACATCGTCCTGCCATGTGAATGCGAGGGTCAGTTGATGCGCCGCAAAAAAGTCAGCGCAAAGCCCGCCGGACACGGCTGCTACCGCGGCGCAGCTCGCGCTCACCACGCTGCTGGTCGCGAGGTAGGCGGTCGCCTGGCCCGCGGGTGATAGTTTCATGGCGATATTACCGGACGCCAGCGCCACGCCGGCCGTGGCGATTCCCATCAGCACGTGCGTAACGAACAGCAGATAGAGCATCACCGGCGCCATCCAGCCCAGGCTGGTGAGGCTCCAGGCCAACGTGCAGGCGAGAAACAGGGGGGCCGAGATTTCCAGCACGGCCTTGTTGCTGAACCGGTCGATCAGGTTGCCCCAGAGTCGGAGTGCGGCCAGGTTGCTGAGCTGGCTTGCCGTCGTCAGGACAATGACCACCGTCATCGAATAACCGAGCGTGCGCAGCATGTAGACAGCGAAAAAGGGCGCGGCGAGATTGGCAGCGAAGTTCCACGAGGATAGGAAGACCATCAGCCGACGAAAATTCTTATCTCGGAATGGTGTCGCCAGCAATGTGGCGACGCGCATGTGTTGGACCGGCGGGGGCATTTGGTGATCCGGCGTGATGGATAACAGCCAGACACCCAAATAGCCGATGGCGGCACTACAGACGAACAGGACCGAATAGACATAAGCTGGATGGACCGGCGCAGCGCGCTTCCAAACATCGATCAGGATGCCGCCGCCCAGTGCGAGCGGCATCGCAAGTGCGGTCGTTGCGGTGGCCCGGCGGCCGAAGAAGCGGCCATAGTCACCCTCCGGGACGAGGTCACGCATCCAGGAATTCCAGGCACAGCCGGCGATGGCGGCCATGGCCTGATACAGCGCCACACACACGACCAACATGACGATCCCGGCGGTGGCCCCGAGGAAGGGGGCGGTCGCGGCGCCGAAAAGGAACAAGCGGCCGATGGCAGCGGCCCAGGTAGCGATGGCGCGCCGGGCGCGCAGACGTTCGACCAGGACGACCGCCGGCAATTGCAGGAATTGGACGGCGAAGGGCACCGCAGCAAGCAGGCCGATCGCAAGGTTGCTGGCACCGAGTGTCACCAGATAGCCGGCCAGAAACACCCCGGCAGTGAGCGTGCTCATGGCCTCACTGGCCAGCGCATCGTAGAGAATCAGCCGGAATGTCCGGTTGGTGTCAGCCGCTTCCATCGCGTGTCCGCCGCTTCACCGACCCCGGTTTGCGCCTGATGATACAATTCAGGTGCTTGCCTTGCGTCTTGCCCGGTGCGTTGAACCGGCAGGTGTGCCGCATCCTCCAGGAGCTGGTCAAACGGAAGTCGCGGCTTGCGAGCTATCGTGCGAAACGCACCTGGTACTAAGGCCTGCACTCAACTTCTTGGTCCGTAGGTATGGTTGCTCCCGCGACACCACCAGCCCCAGCCCCATTTTGTCGCAATGAGCTGCCCAGGTCTCTGCCGGCTATCCTGTAAGATTGCAAAGGATTGATAGTACCCAAAACGACTGCCGCGTGCGCGTTGGCCCCGAACGGTGTCGAACGGTCAACTCGGCAGGTCATTGAGAAGGCGTACGTGCGGTGGCGGCGCTACCCGCGCAACGTGGACGTGAAGAGGGCTATTCGGACGGTCGGAGGCGCCATTCGGTTTCGGCGAACGTTGGTCACCCTGAGAGAGGAAGGTGGTATCCAAATGCCTCCACCGCCAGTGTCGCGTGAAGCGCTGCATTCCCCACCTCAGCGCAGCATACCCGAGGGCAAGAAGTCGCGCGGTGAGGGCATTCGTCATGGCCATCTGGCGCACGTCGCGGGCAAGTTGTTCTCTCGCTTTGCGCGACAGCGTCGATGGATCATCTCTCATGACCCGCCTCTTTAGTGGACCGAGCTGGGCGGATATCGCCGATCTGTGTTGGCAGCGTCTTGCTCAATGCAGGGCCAGCACCAGGATCAGCAGGCCCAGCAATGCATGGGCACTTCCCAAAATTATCGTTTCACCTCGGTGCATCTGTGCGTCCTCCTCGATAATCAGCAGATAGGGGCAAGAGAGGCGCAGGCGCGCGGCCTAAGTCTAACGCATGCCTGGTCCGATGGGCTCTCTATCACCTAACCGGTTAGGAAATGGGATGGCTGGTGAAATGCAATCTGCCCGACAGCCGCACCGGGTTGAAGGCTCGGAATCTACCTAATGGGACCGAGCGATAGTCGGCGTTTTCGGTGCGGTGACGCCGACGCGCATCGACACCCGTTGAACGAGCCCGGGCCATCCCCGCATTGCCAGTATGGATAACATAGCTTGTCGTGGGCCGGAGCCAAACACCGGGGCGCGCGGAATCCAAGACCAAAATCATGCAGCGGGTGCGCTCGCCAATGTCCCGGCGGAGCTGGTCAATGGCCTGTCATCATCACTCTCGCCGCGACGACGCCATCGCAGTTCCGTACAATCGTATGGTCCGTCGACTATTCCACTGCGCTTGCCGTATCGCGCACGACCCCGGCTGGCAGTCGATGCTCAAACGCTGTCATCCCGCCAACACGTAGCACTCTGACGTCAACGCCAGGACCGGTAACACCAGACGCCAATTTGCCGCAGATTGCCAGCCAGCAAGCAGATCAGAGCGTCACGTTTGCGGAACCTGTTGCCTGGCGCCATGAGCGTGGCGCGCAGCGCTGGTGTGTTGATCCTGTAGATCAGCTCGTTGATCCGCCCCAGGGTTGCCTCCAGGCACGCGGCCTCGCTCAAGGTCGGCAACGATCCTGTCGGTGATCTTCTGGTTGAGATTGCCACGCTCACGCTTTGTGCTGTCCGGCTGATCGGGATTCGTGCCCATGCCCGTGCCTCGGCTTCGCCAAAGCTTGCGCGCCTTGCTCCGGAGGTGGGATGGGTGGCGAGTAGCGACCGGAAAGGCCCGCCGATCGAGGCGGTACGCATCTACCGGGGTCCCCATCGCACTTGCGCAATGGGGTGCGGGTCATATGGACCGGGACGACGTGGAGGGCCCGCGCGGCGGGCCTAGCAGGGAGCGCGGCCCACCCCGCGCCACAGGGAAAGGCCAAGGGTTGGTGACATATTGTAGACGCGGCCGTCTTCAGCGTCGGATATCCTCGAGCCGCCGGGAAGTCATTTATCAGCGTCGCTCTCCTATCTCCGTGTGGCTGAATGGCCGCTGGTCTCCCGCCGCAGCCCTCCAAGGGCGTCACGCATCGCCTCGAGGATCTCTTCTGACAAGGTCGGATCATTGACAGCTCGAGCGAGTGTCAACGCTCCCACCATTCCGGCCAGCGTCGTAATTGCGCGTCTGCGCCTGCTTGCCGCAGTACCGCGCCTGAGCAGGCGCGAGAGACGGTCTAGCTGTCCACGCACAGATGCCGTCAGCGCACCGCGAACGCCTGCGCCCTGGCGTACGATATCGGCGCCTAAAGCCGCGATTGCGCAGCCGTTCGCGCGATCGGCACGGTGTCGCCCCGACAGGTAGTCGGACACGAGATCGCCCAGATGGGTGTAGCGGCTTTGTTTCTCGGCGCCGTGCTGCAGCGCGCGCGTCATCGCCTCGGCGGCGAGATCGTCCTTGGACCTGAAGTGTCCGTAGAATCCGCCATGTGTCAGACCGGCGGCACCCATGATCGCGTCGACACCGACGCCGTCGAAGCCTTCCTCGCGAAACATCCGTGCGGCGGTCTCCGCGATGCGCTCGCGGTTTTCCGCCGCCTTCTCCCGGCTCACCCGCATGTGTCTCTCGTTTTCATCCGGCGTCTCCTTGACAGGATATATGACGTATATCATTTATCGCGTTAGATGACGAACGTCATATGAACGGCAAAGCATGGAGCCGTCGCATGACCGAGCCTTCCCTCGGCACAGCCCTCGTCACGGGTGCATTGTCCGGCATTGATGCGATCTGTGCCGATCGTCTCGCAACCTGTGGCCATGACCTTATCCCCGTGGCCCGCAACGAGGCGCGGCTGAGCGCGGTTTCGGAACGCCTTACGAACGAGACGGGGAGGGCGGTCAACGGGTTGCCTGCCGATCTCGGCAACACGGCGGAACCCGCCAAGGTCGAGGCTACGCTGCCGGGCGATCCGAGTATCACCATGCTTGTCAACAATGCCGCCGTGCCGGGCTTCGTTGCGCGTGGCGCAAGCACGATCATCAACATCGCCTCGGTGGTGGGCAATGCGGCCGAGAGGCTCAACGGCGTGTTCGGTGCGACCAAAGCCTTCGTCCTGGCGCTCAGCCATTGCCTGCAGCATGAGCTCGGCGACAAAGGTATCCGCATCCAGGCGGTGTTGCCCGGCGCGACCGCGACCGATCTTTGGGAAACCGCCGGCCTTCATTACAGGAACCTGCCCGGGTCGATTGTCGTGTCGGCGGAAGACATGGTCGATGCCGCCCTGATCGGACTGGACCAAGGCGAGCGGGTGACGATTCCGCCACGCCATGATGGCGCAGACTGGACCGGTTTTGCGGCGCCGCGCCGCGCCGTCTCGCAGCACTTCGGCTGTGCCGTACCGGCGCCGCGCTACGGTCCATCCGCTCGTGCGCAGCACTGACAGCGTACCCCATGACCTGGAGCACACAGTCATGACAGCACAACGTTCGGCGGTTTTGTATGAACCGGTGCGGACCGCGATCGGGACTTTCGGCGGCAGTCTCAAGGATATGGCCGCGCCTGATCTCGGCGCTGTCGCCATCAAGGCCGCTGTGGCGCGCGCCGGGCTGCGGCCCGAAGAGGTCAGTGCCGCGATGATGGGCAACGTCATCCAGGCCGGCGTCAAGATGAATCCGGCGCGTCAGGCGGCGATCCGTGCCGGGCTGCCGGTCACGGTCCCGGCAATGACGATCAACCGGGTCTGCGGCTCGGGGGCGCAGGCGATTGTGTCAGCGGCACAGGAGATTCTCCTTGGCGCGGTCGACGTCGCGGTGGCGGGCGGCATGGAGAATATGGATCTGGCGCCTTTCCTGGTGGCGCGCGGGCGGTGGGGCTATCGCCTGGGCGATGGGCAGCTTTATGACAGCGTGCTGCGTGACGGGCTGAACGACGCGTTTTCGGACGAGCCATCTGGCTGGCACACCGAAGACCTGGTCCGCGAGTTTCAAATCGATCGCGAAACACAAGATCAATGGGCGCTGCGTTCCCAGCAGCGTTTCGGCGCCGCGCAGGCGGCCGACAAGTTCAAGGCCGAGATCGTCCCGGTCGCGCTGTCCGGGCGCAAGGGACCGACCTTGTTCGAGACGGACGAGCACAACCGCCCTGGCACGACGCTTGACGCCCTGGCCGCGCTGAAGCCGGCTTTTCGTGAGGGCGGAACGATCACCGCCGGCAATGCGCCGGGGGTGAATACAGCTGCCGCCGCAATGGTGCTGGCTGATGAAGCCTGGGCGGAGCGGCGTGGGCTCGCGCCGGTCGCGCGGCTCGTCTCCTACGGCATCGCTGCGGTCGAGCCTGGCATGTTCGGCCTCGGCCCGATCCCCGCCGTCAGGCAGGCGCTGGACCGGGCGGGCTGGGGTCTCGGCGCGGTGGAGCGGATCGAAATCAACGAGGCGTTCGCAGCCATCGTTATCGCGGTGACGCGGGAGCTTGGACTGCCGCAGGACATCGTCAATGTCGAAGGCGGCGCCATCGCCCATGGCCACCCGATCGGTGCGACCGGCGCCGTGCTCACGACGCGGCTGCTGCATTCGATGCGCCGTGACGGGCTCAAGCGCGGCGTCGTCACCTTGTGTATCGGCGGCGGCCAAGGCATCGCGCTCGCACTCGAAACAATCGCTTAGCGCGGAGGCCGGTCGCGGCCCGGACGATCACTTCCAACCAGCCCTGTCAACCAGAAGGTGTTGCGGTGCCATCCCGAGCGCCAACCTGGACCGGCGTGATTGGAACAACACGCGCACCGGGACGATCGAGCGAGATTGCTGAAGGAGAATGCTCATGACGGAAACGACAGGCCCCGAAATGGCCGAGGGTTACATCGCCGAAGTCATCAGCGCCCATCCGGTGGTTCTGTTCATGAAGGGCACACCGGCACACCCGCAATGCGGCTTCTCGGCCGCCGTTGTCCGCGTGCTTCGGCGGTACGACGTGGCTATCTGCACCATCGACGTGCTGGCCGATCCGGCGATCCGCCAGGCGATCAAGGCCTATTCGGACTGGCCGACCATTCCGCAGCTCTATCTGAACGGAAACTTCGTGGGTGGCTGCGACATCGTGCGGGAGATGCATGTCACCGGCGAGCTGGCAGAGCTGATAGCCAGTAATCGTACCGAGGTGAGGCCATGAGCACGCCCACCGGCGTCGTTGTGGGGGTCGGCGCCGAGCGTGGGCTGGGCGCAGCCCTGTGCCGACGCTTTGCGGCCGAAGGCTATCATGTGCTCGTCGCCGGCCGGACGCCGGAGAACATCGCGCAGGTCGCCCGGACGATCCGTGAAGCGGGCGGTAGCGCTGAACCAGTGGCGGTTGACGCAACGCGCGAAGACGACGTGGTTCGTCTGTTCGATCATGCAATATCACCCGGTGGCGGGCGCGAGCCGGCCGATCTTGTCATCTTCAATGCGGGCAACAATCAGCGCATCGATTTCCGCGCCCTGACGGTGCAGCAGTTCGAGGATTTCTGGCGTGTCGGTTGCTTTGGCGGGTTTCTGGTCGGGCGCGAGGCGGCGCGGCGACTGGCTTCCCTCGGCCGCGGCACGATCATCTTCACCGGCGCATCCGCTAGCCTGCGCGGTAAGCCGGGCTACGCACAGTTTGCCGCCGCCAAGGCTGGGCTTCGCATGGTCGCTCAGAGCATGGCGCGCGAGTTCGGGCCGCTCGGCCTTCACGTTGCGCATGTCGTCGTGGATGGCGGCATTGATGGCGACCGGCTGCGCAAAGCAGTTCCCACGTTGATCAAGGAACGTGGGGAGGACGGTCTGCTCGGTATCGACGCGATCGCCGAAACCTATTGGCACATTCATCGCCAGCCGCGTTCGGCCTGGCCGCAGGAGACCGAGCTGCGGCCGTACAAGGAAAACTTCTGAGTTACGGAACGAACCTCCAGAGAGACCGACGTGGGTGGCTTCGATCAGCAACGGGAGCAGCGACTGTGGGCAAGTTACAGGGAAAAGTGGCGGTCATTACTGGTGGCACCACGGGAATAGGGTTCGCCGCGGCGAAGCTCTTCGTCGAAGAAGGGGCCTACGTCTTCATCACGGGCCGTCGTCAGAAGGAGCTTGACGCGGCGGTGAAAGCCATTGGTGGCAATGTGACCGGGGTCCAGGGAGACGTCTCCAAGCTGGTTGACCTTGATCGGCTCTATGAAACCGTCGAGGCGAAGGGACGGCGAATCGACGTTGTCTTCGCCAACGCTGGCTTCGGTGAGTTTGCCGCCTTGGGCGGCATCACCGAGGAACATTTCGACAGGATATTCGACGTTAATGTGAAGGGGGTGTTGTTCACGGTGCAGAAGGCCCTCCCGCTATTGAACGACGGCGGCTCCATCGTTCTCACAGGCTCCGTCGGCAGCGTCAAAGGAACGCCTGGCTTCTGGGTGTATGGCGCGACCAAGGCCGCCATACGGAATTTCGTGCGCGCCTGGACCGTGGAGTTGAAGGACCGCCGCATTCGCTCAAACGTCCTCAGCCCGGGGCCGACCGAAACACCGCTGGTGGCCCATCAGCCTCCCGAAGCTGTTGCAAGCATTGTATCCACCATCCCTATGGGACGCATCGGCACGACCGAGGAGATTGCCAAGGCCGCGCTATTCCTTGCCTCCGATGATTCCAGTTTCGTCACGGGCATCGAACTATTCGTCGATGGCGGCCGGGGACAGATCTGATCGGAGGCGTGGAGGTGAATTTGCTCGAGGCGCGTGCGAGAATTGCGACTGCCGACGGAATGCCGGCGATGCTGCAGCGAGCGGCCGCAGCTTCCTGTACCCGCTAGCCGTCGCACCAGGCCAACAACTTCCTGGCGGCATCGACGAGGTCGCCCCTCAGATCAGCCGGATCTGCCATCAGGTCGGTGGCGTACGCGCCGTTGATGATCAGCGCGATCCGACACGCGGTGCGGTTGGGATCTCTGACGCCAAGCTTGGCAACGATGGTTGCAAGCCTTGTTCGGACCCACCGCGGGGATATCGACGTCCGCGCATTCGAATACGTCCGGGCCGCCGTTCTTGTAATACAGCACCGCCATCATTATCAGTCGCCGTTCACTGCCTGAATGCGGCCTTGTTCACGCGGATTGGGTTTCGGCCGAGATATGAGCCCGCTGCGCCAGCCCCCGGCCGAAAGAGACATTCTCACCGGGCAGCTCGTAGAGCAGGACGTTCAGATCGTCGGGTGAGATGCTCGTGGCGGCCGCGACGCGGTCGTTCAATTCCTTCAGCAGGGCCAACCGGGTCTCTTTCGGACGTCCCGCGATGAAGGTCAGCTCCAACAGAACGAAGTCATCGCTGTAGGTCAGCCCGAGGAAAGAGGGAGTATGCGAAGTGGTGCGACGGCAAGACATGGACGATGCGATAATAGTCCTCGGGTGGAATCTTCAGCACGGATTCGAGTGCGCCCTGGACTGCGTGGCCCAGCTTGGCAAGACGCTGCTCATCGTAACGGCCCTCATGCACGTAGATTTTTGCTGTCGGCATGTATCACCTTTTTTCGTTTCGGAGTTGGGAGTGCGGATACGGCTTGGTCACGAAGCCAGCGAGCCGATGCACCTGCGTGCTGTCGACGAGCGCTGTTCATGGCTTTACGAGGGATGCCTCGCCGTTTCCGAACGACCAATCATCCCGACCAGTCCCGACAAGGCTGAACACGACGTCCTCCCGCCTGACTCCGAGACGCGTGTGGGGATCGTCGACAACCTGCTTGTAGAACCCGCGCTTTTGTTCGACGGTCCGACCCTCAGCCAACGTCAACTGGATAAAGATGATATCTTTGCTTCGGTTAATGCCAAGGAAGTAAGGGTCGTAGACAAGGTCCACGTCGTCGTGTTCCGTGATGACTTGGAAGCGATCGCCCCTGGGCGCCTTCAGAATCTCAACCATGGCTGTATACACGACGTCGCCGATGGTTTGGCGATATTCCACGGACTTGCCCTTCATCAGGTCGATGCGTGCGAGTGGCATGACTTTTCTCCTCGAGCGATTTCATCGTCGGTGGGGAATGTATCTGCATATGCTTGCATTCCGCCAAATAACTGCATATGCTGATAACTAAGCGCAAGAATGGACACGAAAAAGTGAGAACAATGAGAGGTACCAAAGATCAGAGTGCAAGGCCCGGCGAGGGCGGTTGGTGCAACTGCACGACGCTGCGCAAAGCCTCGCGCCGCATCTCCCAGCTTTACGACATGGCGCTTACCCCTAGCGGCGTGAAGACGACGCAGCGCGCGATCCTGGCCCAAATCGTGCGATCGGAGCCGACCACGGTGGGTAGGCTTGCCGAAGCGTTGGTGATGGATGCCGGCGCGCTTGCCCACACGCTAAAGCCGCTGGAGCGCGATGGTCTCATTACTGTGGGAATCGATCCGGACGACCGGCGTAATCGGCTGATAACTCTTACGCGGCGCGGTCACCAAAAGCTCTTGGAGACCGACGCTCTCTGGGCGAATGCCCAGCGGGGCTTCGAGGCGGCCTTCGGCCGCGCCAAATCCGAGTCGCTCCGCGAGGCGCTGCGCTTCCTGATATCGGATGACTTTGCAACCGCGTACGAGAAAGGCCTTTCGAAGTCAGTTCGCTGAATTCGGAACCGCAGCTTGTGAAAGCCCTGCGGGTAGCACGACTAAATTGCGAGCGCCCGTCCTGGGCAGGCGGAGGTACCGATGCTCATGCGCAGTTTCGACAGGTACGCGGCGCCTTAGGCGAGCTTGACGTCATGCCAGAACGCGAACCGCGCGGCTACGTGTTATGGCGAGGGGCGCGGCGCGTCATAGGACTACGACGCGCGCTCATATCTGGCGCCGTCGATGACCACGTCGTAGAACTGGACCTCGTGTGGCCATGCATGGTCTGCCGCGGTTTTTGGCGCCTTTTGCGGAAGGTCCAGACGCGTGGCGAATGCGCGGAAATCTTTGTCGTCGGCATCGATCTCGACGTCGTCGCTCTCGGCGATGACATGACCCTTCAAGGTCGCGCGCACGATCTGTGTCTTGCAATGAACCGGTGGCACCGGTCTCGTTGTGAAAGTCCCAGGTCGGCCACGGGATGACGCGGTCGCGCCGGCAATCTGAGAACATCCGAAGGCCCGCGCGAACCGGCACATGGAACGACAAACCGTCGAGTTGGTGGAGGGGCAACCGCGGTTCTCCTTGGAGCGCTCCGAATAGACGACGTCGATCTTGGCCCCACCTGAGGTAGACCGCGTGGCTGGGCAGTTGTCGTCGGCTACGCGGTTGCGCTCGGACGAGCGGAAACGCCACGATACCAGCGCTTGAGCGCGATGCTCTCGTCTGGAACGGGCATGGCAAAGGCGCGCGTCGCGAAGTCGATGGTGACCAGCGTGGTGATGTCTGCGGCCGAATACCGGTCGCCGGCGACGAATTCGGCTTCTGTCAGCCTCGCCTCGAAATCGCTGTAGAAGTTCGCAACGCGCGCCTTGCTGCGCTCGACGAGCGCCGGAATCTGCTCGTAGCTGTGCGGACCTGCGATAGCGCGGCCTTTCAAGCCGGCGGCCGCGTTCCGCACACCCTCCATCACAGCGGCAAAGCCCTCAAGCTCGGCCCGGCGTTCCCACATGAAAACGAGTGCCTTCTCCTTTGGTGTGATGCCGAGCAGTGGGAGTTTGGGATAGGCCTCGTCGAGATAGCGCATGATCGCGGGAACCTCCCCGATCACCGCGCCATCGTCGAGCATGAGGGCAGGGACGACCAGCCGAGGATTGACGGCTCGATAGGCATCGGAAAGTTGCTCTTTTGTGCCGAGGTCGACGGGCACCAATTCGATGTCGAGGTGCTTCTCAGCGATCAGGATTCGCACGCGACGGGAATTGGGTGAGCCGCTGGAATGGTAAAGCTTCATAAGTCGTCTCCGTTCAGGGATAGTGAAACAGCAGCCCGGCGCGCGGTCGCTGTCGTCGTTGCTTCACATTCCCGCCCGCTGACCAGCGTGAGGGTAGGGTGGGCTGCACGCGTCCGGCGCTCCCGCTTCTTCCAAGGCGTCGAGCGAAAAGCAACGTAAGTGGGTCTCGCGCTTTGGGGAAAGACTTTGTAGGTTGGAGGGCATACTCGTTGGGCATGGTTGGCGGCATGGAACTTCTGCGTCTTCGATATCTCGTCACAGTCGCCGAGACGAGCATCATTATTATGGTACCATCATAAATAACGCGCACCTCTCGCCGTTTCAGTCGGCCAATCCGCAATCTTGCGGTCGAGGTCGACGCCAATTGCGATCCATGGCGCTCGCAGAGCATCTATCGCTCTTCGTCGTAACTGCTGACGACGGCGTTGCACACCGGGCAGCTGGTCGGCAGAGTGGCTGTTGCAGAAATTTCCGGCACGCTGCGATCTTGATCCGGTTACGGTACGTGTGCGCGTTGAGCGTGCGTTGCTGCGCGCCCTTGTCGTTCCTTCGGCATCCGCGCACCGGCAACTTGCTGCGTCATGGACGCGGTGAAGCCCGTGACGCGGGACGGGCGCACTGAGGCTCGCGGACGTCGCCTTCTATAGCCGGCAGGTTAGGCGTCTCAGTGAACGACTTCTCGCCCAATGCTGAATAGTGATGGTGTCCTCACTCGCATGCCGTCAGTGACGCCGATCGGGGGATTTAGGATGAGCCGATCGCCGGCTTGCAAGCCGGCACTGACATCGACCGTGCCGCCGTTGTCGGCGGCAACATCGAGATGCCGCAACCGTGCCACGCCATTCTCATCGACCGCGGCCTGAAGTCCGTCCTTATCGAAGATGACCGCCTGCGACGGGACGGACACGACTGGATGGAGCCATGGCTCGTCGAGGTGCACGACGGTGTAAATGCCGGGTGCGAGAGTGCCGTCCTGGTTGTCGACATCGACTTCGGCGAGCACCGTACGCGTGTCGGCCTGTAGCGCACCCGCATTGCGCGCGAGCCGGCCGTGGAACACCCGACCGGGCAGTTCCGGCACCGTTACCTCGGCCTGCTGGCCATCCTTGAGACCGAAATAATCCTCCTGCGGCACGTAGATCTGCACCCGCAGGACATTGGTATGCGCAATCGAAAACAGCGGCGTTCCGCTATTTGCGTTGGCGGTCACCAGGCTGCCGACGTCGACTTGCCGGCTGGTGATGACGCCATCGAATGGCGCGACGACACGTTCGAAGCCGGTAAGCTGCTCCAATTGGCCGACCTGCGCCTGTTGTGCCTGGAGATTGGCCCGCGCCACCCCAACGGCCGCGACGCTGCCGGCGTAATTCAGCCGCGCCTGGTCGCCACCCTGCTGGCTGGTCCAGCCCAGGCTCGTCAGCTGGGACTGGCGGCGATCCGTCACCCTGGCTAGCTCCATGTTCGCCTGCGACTGCGCGAGTGCCGCTTGCAGTTGGACCAGTTGCGCACGCGCCTGGGCAAGCTGCTGATCAAGATCGGGAGCAGCGATCACCGCCAGCACGTCGCCGGCGTGCACGCGGCTGCCGATATCCACATTGCGCTTGCCGATGTAGCCGGTCGCGCGGGCAAACAGCGTTGCGGTGTCGAACGCCTGTGTCGAGCCCGGCAGGTCGATGCGCTGTGGCGTATCCAGTGGTTTGAGGATCGCGGTGTTCACCACCGGCACGGCGTCGCGTTCGATCGTCAGCATGGCGTTTGTCTCCGCCTGTCGTTGTGCGTGGGCCCATGCGCCGACGCCCACCAGCGCGCCCAGCGCGACGATAGCGGTCAATCCCAGCCATCGTGCCGTGCGGCGGCGATGGCGTTCCTGGTTGGGATCGGCCGGCGACTGCTGCTCCAGCTCGTGCGGCAGCGTTTCGGGCGGGTGCGAGGGAATATGGCTCATTGGTGTGCTCCGAGCTGCATCAGCGATTGCGGCAGTTCTGCCCGGCGGCGCTCGAACTTGCCGATGACCGAATAGAGGTAGGGGACGAACAGCAGCGTGGTGATGGTTCCGACGGCGACGCCGCCGATCACCGCGCGGGCAAGCACGGCGTTCTGCTCCTCACCGGGGCCGCCGATCGCCATCGGCAACATGCCGACGATCATTGCCGCCGCGGTCATCAGCACCGGCCGCAGCCGCGTGGTGCCGGCGGATAACGCGGCCTGGAACGCGCTCATGCCGGCCTCACGTTGCTCACGCGCGAAGGTGACCAGCAGAATGGAGTTCGCGGAGGCTACGCCCACCGCCATGATCGCGCCCATCAGCGAGGGTACACTGAATGTCGTTCCGGTCGCGAATAGCAGCAGGATGATGCCGCTTCCCGCACCCGGCAACGCCAGAATGACCGCGAGTGGGTCGATGAAGCTCTGATAGTTCACCACCATCAGCGCGTAGACGAACACCGCGGCGAACAGCAGACCGATGGCCAGATTGGCGAAAGCCTGGTTCATGCTGGCGATCTGGCCACGAATGACGATGCGGTCGGCGGGGCCGAGCTTGCCCCGCATCTGCTGCACCACGTTCTGGATCGCCACAGCGGCGCTGCCGAGATCGCGGTCCTGCACACTGGCGTAAACGTCGTAGACAGCCTGGATGTTGGAATGGTTGTAGACCGACTGAACTGCCATCCGCTTCGCAGCGGCCACGTTGCCAAACAAGTCCGGCACGACGGTACCGCCGGACAGGCTGCTGCCAATCGGCGTGTTGTCGAGGTCGTTCTTGTTCGCGATCCGGTATTCCGGCGTCTGCACGGCGAAGTAGTACGGGATGCCGTTCTTCGGGTCGGTCCAGAAATTCGGCGTGACCTGCTCCGACGAGCTCAGGCTGATGTTCAGGTCGGTGACGACCTGGTTCACATTGAGCCCGAGTTCCTGTGCGCGGGTGCGGTCGATGGTGTAAAGCAACTCCGGCGCGTCCAGCTCCTGCTGCACATGCGCATCGACCAGGCCAGGGATATTGGCCAACCGCTTCTGCAATTCCTTGGCGATTGCTATGTTGGCGGCACGGTCGCGGCCTTGCACCTGCACGTCGATCTGCGACGGCACGCCGAAGTTGAGCACCTGTGTCGCCAGGTCGGCCGGCTGGAAATAGAACTGCACGTCGGGGAATGCCGTCGGCAGCTCGCGCCGCAGCTTCTTGATGTAGTCAGCGGTCGGCGCGTGGCCGTCGTTCAACTGCAGTTGGATCTGGCCGTCATTGACACCGATGGTGGTGCCGTCGGTGAAGGCCAGGTTGTACGCGCGCGCCGGCAGGCCGATATTGTCCAGCACCAGGCCGAGATCTTTTGCGGGGATCTGCTGGCGGATATTGTCCTCGATCGCATGGAAGATCTGCTCGGTGCGCTCGATCCGCGTGCGCGCCGGCGCACGCACATGTAACTGGATCAGTCCGGCGTCGACCTGGGGGAAGAAGTCCGAGCCCACGAACAGCGCGAGTACGACCGCACCCGCCACGACCGAGATCGCGACCAACGGCGTGAGTACGCGCCGGCGCAGGATGGCGGTGAGCAACCAGCCGTAGAAGTTGCGGAAACGGTCGAAGCCGGCGTTGAACTGCTCATGGAAGCGGGCCAGCCGTCCCTGCGCAGCGCCATGCTCGGCGTGCTCCTTGCGCAGCAGCAGCCGGATGACGATAGGCGTGAGCGTCCGCGAGATGGCGTAGGACGCCAGCATGGCGAACACCACCGCCATGGCGAGTGGTGTGAACAGGTATTTCGAAGCACCCTGCAGGAAGAATACCGAGACGAAGACGCAGCATATTGCGAGGGTGGAAATAAGCGTCGGCACCGCGATACCGGCGGCACCTTCCAGCACGGACTTGTCGAACTCGTGGCCTTCCTCCAGCAGCCGGTGGGTGTTCTCGATCGTCACGGTCGAGTCGTCGACCAGGATGCCGATGGCCAGGGCCAGCCCGCCCAAGGTCATGGTGTTGATGGTCTCGCCGAGTGCCGACAGCACCGCGATCGAGGTGAGGATGGACAGCGGAATCGAGACCATCACCACGAGGGTTGAGCGCCACGACCCCAGGAACAGCAGAATCATCAACGCGGTCAGGCCGGCGGCGATGGCGCCCTCGCGCAGCACGCTGGTGATTGCCTGCTGCACAAACACCGACTGGTCGAACAGCAGGTGGATCTGCATGCCCGGCGGCGCCGCTTTCTGAATGGCGGGCAGCGCGGCCTTTACCCGGTTCACCACGTCGAGTGTGGAGGCGTCGCCGTTCTTGATGATGGTGAGCAGCACCGAGCGCCTGCCCTCGGTGTGCACGATGTTCTGCTGGACAGCCCAACCGTCGCGCACATGCGCCACATCCGACAGATAAACCGTGGTGGGGCCGACTTGCTTGATTGGGAGGCGATCGAGCGCCGCGATCGATTGCGCGAGCGAATTCACCCGCACGATGAACTGCTTGTCGCCCATCTTGGCGTCACCCGAGGGCAGCGTCAGGTTCTGTGCGTTGACCGCGTTCACCACGTCGTTTGGAGTGATGCCGCGGGCACGCAACGAGTCCGGATCGAGATCGACCATGATCTGGCGATACTTGCCGCCATACGGCGTGGGCAGCGTGATGCCTGCAATCGGCGCAAGTTGCTGGCGGATCTGGTAGATGCCGTAGTCGTATAACTGCTGCTCGTTCAAGGTGTCGGAGCTGAGGCTGAGCTGCAGCACCGGCACCGACGAGGCGTTGTACTGCACGACGAGCGGCGACTGAATGCCCGTGGGCATCAGCACGCGGATGTAGTTGGTGGCTGAGACGATCTGGGCGATTGCAAGGTCGATGTTGACGTTCGGCTGGAAGAAGATCTTCTCGACCGACAGCCCCGAGAGCGATTGGCTCTCCATGTTGCGGATATCGCCGACGCTCGTGCTGATCGCGTATTCGCTGTAGGTGGTGACGCGCTGTTCCATCTCCTCAGGCGTCAGGCCGGTGTACTGCCAGATCACCGTGACCACGGGAATGTTGATAGGCGGGAAAATGTCCTTCGGCGTGACCAGGATCGCGCTGCTGCCGAGAAACAGCATTAGCCCGGCCAGCACGTAGAATGTGTGCGGAAAGCGCAGCGCGAATCGGACAATACCCATCTCGGACGCTCCATCGGCTCTCGGGACGCCTAACTCAGACCCAGCTCGGCCCGCTGTTCCATCGGCTGATGCGAGGGCGCCTTCGCCAACCAGGCACGCGACGTGTCGACCCGGTTCAGCGCTTAGCCGACAGATGCGGGTGAGGAAGGCGATACGTGCGCCGACACGAGGCCACGGCTACAGGGAAGACGCGACCGACCGACGGGCCGAACGATCGGCGATAGACGGGGGGCCACGCATAGGGAGGGCAGATAAGGCCGTTCGACGGAGACCTCCAGCGGCGTCAGCAGCGCACCCGTTGCTGTCGCGATGACCAAAGCGCCGAAGGCAACCAGGAGTGCATGCATCGCTGTCAGTCTCGTGCTGGGGTGTTTTCCATCGTCATCGACGGTTCACTCGCAGCCGACCGCATTGATCGGCTCTTGCGGGGACGGTGTCGCGGCCTGCGCCGCAAGGTTCAGCGCGACGGTGCCAGGAACGACGCCCGGGACTGCCGCCAAGGTCAGGAAGATGGTTGTCATCATCGTTTTCCCGTTTGTGCGCACATGGCCACCAGGACGGTCTCGTCGCGGCGGGCGTTGGGTTCGCCAACGCATTGCAACATGATATTCGCTCGTCGCCGATGCTATCGGCGTGGTTGGCACAGGATTTATGCGCGGATTGATGAAATGAGCCACTTGTTCGCGCGTCGTGGTGGGTCCACTGGGGTCGCCGACGCGCGCGTTACTGGGCGGTTGGCCGCCGCGTTGGACCTAGCTCGGCTGGCCATCCCAAAGCATCTGAAGGAGGCCACGAAGACGCTGTTCGGTGTTCAGCCGGGGCTTCGCGCGAACCTGGAGACGAAGGACGCCTCCATTGCGAGGCAGCTCGCTCCTGACGCACTGGCAGAGCTGCGCTAAGCTCTACAAAGCTGCCCGGCTGGCAGGACCTTCACTGAGACATCCGGCTAAACTTGGAGGTGGGCAACGGCGTCCCCGCAGGAACGGATGGGCGATGGCAACGGTGCCACCCTCCGATGGACCCACAACCAGACATCGACGATGGCGACGCGGCTGGAGACAGCGGTTGGCTCAAAGTGCGTGTCGCTCGGCATCATCGGCCTCTCCTTCATGCGGGCTTGACTGGACGCCAGCGCTCTGTCGTGGCATCCGCCGGCGGTGATGCCAAAGGACCCACAAATCCCGCCAGCTTCGCAGACGCGCCCGATTGCAAGAGCGATCGAAATGGTCGCGTTCAAGGACGTGCAGTTGCTGGACGTCACGGGACCGCTGCAGGTCTTCGCAACGGCCAACGAGACGATCACCAGGGCGGGCGGTACGCCGCCGTACGCGGTCCGCGTTGTCGCTCGGCGGGAGCGAAGCGTAGCCGCATCGGCTGGCGTCGTGCTTGCAACGGTAGATCTCCCACCACTCGACACCCCGGTCGACACCTTGATCGTCGCCGGCGGCCCAGGTGTGAAGGTGGCCGCTGCTGAGGGCGAGTTTGTGAGTTGGATCCGGGCCCGTGCCCAGACGGCGCGGCGGACGGCCTCGGTGTGCACTGGGGCCTATCTGCTCGCGGCAACGGGAATGCTCGATGGACGCCGCGCAGCCACGCACTGGTCGTTCTGTGATGACCTCGCGCGAAGCTTCCCCGCCGTGCGCGTCGAATCCGATCCGATTTTCGTGCGTGACGGCTCGGTTTGGACTTCCGCGGGTGTGACTGCCGGCATCGACCTCGCATTGGCGCTGGTGGAGGAGGACCTCGGGCGGAATGTGGCGCTGGCCGTCGCGCGGTATCTGGTGGTGTTCCTCAAGAGGTCGGGAGGCCAAGCCCAGTTCAGTGCGGCCCTTTCATTGCAGTCTGGAGAGGCGCCATTCGGCCGGCTCCACACCTGGATCAACGCCAATCTCAGCCGCGATCTGTCGCTGCCGGTCCTTGCCTCCCAGGCCGCAATGAGCGAGCGCAGTTTCAGCCGGCGCTATCTCGCGGTGACCGGGCTAACACCCGCGCGAGCGGTTGACCGGCTGCGCGTGGAGGCGGCCCGCCAGTTTCTCTCGGACACCAAGGTTCCAATCAAGCGCATCGCGCGGCAATGCGGCTTCGGAACGGAGGAGACGATGCGGCGCAGCTTCCTGCGCCTGCTATCGACGTCCCCGCGGGATTATCGAGCGCGCTTCAGTATGTGACGGACGCGGGACCGTGTGGCGCAAAAGGTGGGGCCTTTGGCGAACACCCATCACCGCACGCGCTTAAGTAATCTTCACAGGACGCGCCGGCCGCATAGCGCTTTCCGGCCGTTGCCGCAGTTACGCGGCACGGCGGCAGGGACGGTAAGCGGCAGATAGCCGCGTCGAGCTCGCAAAACCCGCTCGAAAGGCAACATCAAATGGAACAGTTTCCAGTCTACACGGTGGACTCCGCGCCGGAGGCCTCGAAGCCAGCGCTGCGCGACCTGCACGCCGCGTTCGGAATTATCCCCAACGTCGCCGGCGTCATGGCGACATCGCCGGTGCTGATCAACAGCCTTGTTGGCCTGTTCGGCCGCGTCCATGGCGGCAGCTTCACCGAGGCGCAGATCCAGACCCTGCTGCTGACCAACGCGGTGACGAATGCATGCGCCTGGGCCGTCGCATTCCATACGGCGCTCGCGCTGAAGGAGGGCCTGGATCCTGTGGACGTCGATGCGATCCGCGCCGGCCACTCACCGAAAGATGAGCAGCTCGGCGCGCTCTCGACGTTGGCGAGGACGTTGATCGAAAAGCGTGGGCGGATCGATGATCAGGACGGCGAACAATTTCTTACCACCGGTTTCGGCAAGGATCATTTGCTCGAAGTGATCGCAGTGGTCGCAGCCTCGACGATCACAAACTATACCGCTAACGTTACGAATACGCCGTTGGAGGCGCCGTTGCGGTCGCGTGCCTGGAGCGCGTAAGCGTGGCGGCCCGGCAATGCGACCATGCGCGGCGGCCGCCAAGCCCCTGCCGGAACGCAACCCGGAACTTGATGTACATTTCCCGCCCGGTGTCGCAGGTACGCGGCGGCGGCCAATCGATCAGAACCCGGTGGGTCACCACGCTTCTTGTTCTTTACGTGTGAGCAGGCGCAGGACGCCGCAAATGGGGGGCGTCCGCCCTGGACAACAAAACGATCTGAGCCCCTCGCGCTTCAGAGACGCTTAGCTGCGGTGGCTCAGTGCGTTCACCGCCGGACGTAGCAACTATCGGGCCGCCTGCCGGACGTGACAAGCCCATCTTCCACTCAATGTCTGCAGTCAGATCGTGGCGGCCCATCGCAAGCCCCCTCAGAGAGCTTGAATCACACACAATCCCGTGCCGCTATGTTCACCTCGACAAGGCGGTACAGCTTGCTGCGGAAGCAGTGTGCCGCACGATCAGAGGCTTGCTCGCCGGGTGAGATCAATCGCCTGTTCGGGCGGCCATCGCTGATCTGCGCATCGGCCTGCCCCCAGCCGATTGTGCAAACGCTGCCGCCCGTGCCAGTGGCAGTGTGAAAGGGTTAATCACCTGGTTTGCGATAACGCAGACAGCATTTGCCGGGCCACTTGTCGGCAACTTGACAATGCCTGGGCCGACATCACTGAGAAAACTTTATCTGGCCACACATCCGAGTGTATGGCGCCGCCTGCTTGGCGCCCTGGGCCGATATCCGATGTGCACGCCAAGCACTCGGACGGATGAACGAAGATGCAGGTGGCATCGCGCGAATACTATCGCAGGTTGACGCCGCCAAGCGGCTGATCGAACATCCCTGGCGTGGGAGCGTCGTTCAGAAACGCCCCGCACAGGGGGAACGGCCATGCTTACAAGACTCGCGACAGCGTTGTCTGCTTGCTGGCTATTGACGCTGATGCAGCTGGCGCCGGCCGCGGCGCAGACCACCAAGTACCACGAAGCCCCGGCGCTCGCGGAACAGGTGAAGGCCGGCAAGTTGCCCCCGGTCGAACAGCGCCTACCCGAGCAGCCGTTAGTTGTGCCTGTCGTTGAGAGGATCGGCGAGTACGGCGGCCTCTGGCGACGCGCCTTCCTCGGCCCGGCCGATGCCAACAATTACGTCCGTGTCGTCTATGACGGCCTATTCCGCTTCTCACCCAACGGGGCGGAGATCGAACCAAAGATCGCGTTGGGCGCGAAGTCATCTCCCGATTTCAAGACCTGGACGATCCTGCTGCGCAAAGGTGCTCGTTGGTCCGATGGTGCACCGTTCACCGCGGATGACATCATCTTCTGGTACAAGGATGTCCTGCTCAACAAGGATCTGACGCCCGCGGTACCGAGCTGGATCCGGAACGCGGACGGAACCGCCGCCAAAGTGGAGAAGATCGACGAGACGACGGTGCAATTCACCTACGACCGGCCAGCCACGCTGTTCCTGTCGGAGGTCGCCAATCAGGACGGTCCCGATCAAAGCTACGCGATGTTCCTGCCGGCGCATTACCTGAAGCAGTTCCATCCGGCCTACACTCCATTAGATCAGGTCAATCGTCTCGCGCAGGCCGCCAGCTTCAAGTCCTGGAACCAGCTCTTCGCCGCCAAGGCCGCACCAACATCGAACCCGGAACGGCCGACCATGGCCGCCTGGATGCCAGTCACACGAGTGAGCGATCCGGTGTTCACCCTGCGGCGCAATCCCTACTATATCGGTGTCGATACGGCAGGCAATCAGCTCCCGTATATCGACGAGGTCCGCTTCACCTATTTCGCTGATCAGCAAGCGCTCAATCTGGCCGCCATCGCCGGCGACTTCGACATGCAGGCGCGGCATATCCAGATGACCAACTATCCGGTCCTGAAAGACCATGAAAAAGACGGCAAGTATCGCGTACTGATCTGGCCGACCTTCGGCGGCTCGGATGCGGTGGTCGCGTTCAATCTCACCTATACGGCGGACCCGGTGCTCGGCAAATTGCTGGCGACGAAGGAATTCCGCGTTGCGCTGTCGTACGCGATCAATCGCGACGAGATCAAGGAATCCGCGTTCCTGGGCCTGGGTGAGGCGCGACAGGCCGTGCCGGCCCCGTGGCATCCGTACTTCCCCGGCAAGGAATGGGCTGCGAAATACACCGAGTTCAAGCCTGACGAAGCGAACAAGATGCTCGATGCGCTTGGGTTGGCAAAGCGCGATGCCCAGGGTGTCCGACTGATGGAAAATGGCAAGCCGTTGTCCATCGAGATCAATGTCGTGCCGGCGTTTGGTGCCTGGCCCGATGTGGGACAGCTTGTCGCACGGGATTGGCAGGCCGTCGGCGTCAAGGCGGTGGTACAGATCCGCGAGCGCGCGCTGGCTTTCAATATGCGTGCCGCCAATGAGCTGCAGACCGAGGTTTGGAACGAGGATACGACCGCGTTTCCGTTCACCGGTGGTTCCAAGCTGGATGCGCGCAACCCGCCCGGGCAGACGCTGACGCTGGGACCGCTGTACTACAAATGGCTGACCTCGGACGGCAAGGAGGGCGTTGAGCCGATCGAGCCGATCAAGCGGATCATGCAGCTTATCGACACGGCGCGCACCGTCGGGCGCGACGGCCAGGTGCGAGCGGCACAGGAATTGTTCCGTATCTGGGCGGACAATGTGTTCGAAATCGGTACGGTCGGGCTGACACCGATGGTGCAGGGCGTCGTGGTGGTCAACACCAAGATGCACAACGTACCGACAACGATCGGCAATGACTGGCCATTGCGCACGCCTGGTAACGCGCGCACTGAGCAGTTCTTCTTCACCAAGTGACCCGATACATCATTCAGCGCCTGCTGCTGCTGCCGTTCCTGATGCTGGTCTATTCGTTTGTCATATTCGCGATCATCCACGCACCGCCGGGCGATTTCCTGACGTCGTACGTCGCGACATTGTCAGCGACCGGCACCTCGATCAGCATGGATCAGATCAACGCGCTGCGGCACGAGTACGGCCTGGATCAACCGTTCATCGTTCAGTACCTGTACTGGCTGCGCGATCTGCTGCACGGCAATTTTGGCCTATCGCTGGAATATCAGCGGCCCAATGCCGACCTGATCAAGGAGCAGCTCGGGCTGACCATGGCACTGGCGATGATGGCGTTCGTGCTGACGTGGCTGATCGCGGTCCCGGCGGGGATATATTCAGCGACGCATCAGCGCTCGGTGATCGACCATATGCTGACGGTGATCAACTACGTGGGCGTGGCCACGCCGAATTTCATGCTGGCGCTGATCCTGATGTGGATCGCATTCGCGTATTTCGGCCTGAGCATCACGGGGCTGTTCTCTTCGGAATTTGTTGATGCACCATGGACCATGGCCCGTCTGGTCAATCTGCTGGAGCACATCTGGCTACCGGCCGTGGTGCTGGCCATCGCCGGCACCGCGCGCCTGGCGCGCATCATGCGGGCGAACCTGCTGGATGAGCTGAACAAGCCATACGTCGTCACGGCGCGGGCGAAGGGCATGCGGGAATGGCGGTTGGTGTGGCGCTACCCGGTGCGGCTGGCGCTCAATCCGCTGGTGAGCACGATCGGCTGGTACCTGCCACAATTGTTCTCCGGCAGCCTTATCGTCGCCACTGTCATGAACCTGCCGAATATCGGTCCGCTGCTGCTGCGGGCGCTGATCAATCAGGATATGTACCTGGCTGGAGGGATCCTGCTGATCTACTCGTTCCTCACCATCGTCGGCACGCTGCTGTCAGACATCGCGCTGGTGATGATGGACCCGCGCATCCGGATGGAGACGTAGCGCGGTGTCGGACGTGCAAGTCGCCGCTGGCGCCGCGGTCGAGGATCGCGTCGCCGTCGCGTCGAACTGGCAACTGGTGTGGTGGCGGTTCCGGCGGCACCATTTGGCGGTTGCCAGCGCGGGCATCCTGATCTGTCTGTACCTCGTCGTGTTGTGTCCAGATTTTTTCAGCACGCAGGATCCCGAGCGGACCGACGCGCGCCAAGCCTTCATTCCGGTGCAAATGCTGCATTTGTTTGACGATGGCTGGAATCCCTGGGTCCCGGCGATCGCCGGCAAACGCAATCCGGTGACGCTGCGGATGGAATGGACCACCGACCCGCAACGCAAGGTGCATGTGCGCTTCCTCACCAATGGCGCACCCTATCGGGTGCTCGGTCTATTCGAAACGAACCTCCATTTGGTCGGCGCCGCCGATCCTGGCCAACGTGTCTTCCTGCTCGGGTCTGACCGCCTCGGGCGAGACCAGTGGTCGCGCATTATGCGCGGCACCCAGACCTCGATGACCGTCGGTCTCGTCGCCGTCGCGCTCAGCGTCATTTTTGGCGTCGTGCTCGGCGGCATTTCCGGCTATTTCGGCGGCACTGTTGATCTGGTGGTTCAGCGTCTGATCGAACTGCTGCAATCGGTGCCAACAATCCCGATCTGGCTCGCGCTGTCGGCGGCGTTGCCGCGCGATTGGACACCGGTTCAGGTGTTCTTCGCCATCACCGTGATCCTGTCGCTGATCGGCTGGACCACGTTGGCGCGCGAAGTGCGCGGCCGGTTCCTCGCACTGCGCGAGGAAGATTTCGTGCTGGCGGCGCGGCTGGCGGGATGCGGCCGAATGCGCATCATCCTGCGTCACATGGTGCCGACCTTCCTGAGCCACATCATCGCCACCAGTTCCCTCGCCATTCCGGTCATGATCATCAACGAGACCTCGCTGTCCTTCCTGGGCCTGGGCATTCGCCCACCGGCGATCAGTTGGGGCGTATTGTTGCAGGAGGCACAGAATATCCAAACGCTGGCACTCGCGCCGTGGTTGCTGATCCCGGGGCTGGTCGTCATTGTCGCGGTGCTGGCGTTCAACCTGGTGGGCGATGGGCTGCGCGATGCCTCCGATCCCTACAGCCACTGAACCACTGCTGCGGGTGCGCGACCTGCGGGTGACGTTCCGCATGGACGAAGGTACGGTGCGCGCGGTCGACGGCGTGAGCTTCGATGTGTTCCCCAGCCAGGTCGTCGGCATCGTCGGAGAAAGCGGCTGCGGCAAGAGCGTGACGATGCGCGCGATCCTGCAATTGATCGATCCTCCCGGACGCATCACGGGCGGTGAGATCCTGTATCGCCAGGGTGCGACACAGATCGACCTGACGCGTCTGCCGCCGCGTGGCCGCATGATGCGCGCGATCCGTGGCGCCGAGATCGCATTGATCCCGCAGGAACCGATGGCGGCGTTCAGTCCGGTGCACACGGTCGGCGAGCAGATCATTGAGGCGATCCTGCTGCACGAACGCCAGGACGGCCGCCGGATCGGCCGCGATCAGGCGCGCGCATTGACCGTGGAGCTGTTCCACGATGTCGGCATCTCCATGGCCGAGCAGCGGATCGATGCGTATTCGTGGCAATTGTCCGGCGGGTTGCGACAGCGCGCGATGATCGCGATGGCACTGTCCTGCAAGCCGCGCCTGCTGATCGCCGACGAACCGACCACGGCGATCGACGTCACGACGCAGGCGCAGATCCTGGCGCTGCTGCGCGCGCTGCAACACAAATACCAGACCGCGATAATCTTCATCACGCACGATCTTGGCGTCATCGCGCAAATGGCGCACTACGTGGTTGTTATGTACCTCGGCCGCGTCATGGAAGAGGGGCCGGTCGACGACATCTTTCACGCGCCCCGGCATCCCTACACGAAAGCGCTACTGCGCTCGATGCCCAGTCTGCACACGGAAGCCCGCGCCGCGTTGCCGGTTATCGCGGGCACCCTGCCGCATCCGTTCAACCGCCCGACCGGTTGTCCGTTTCATCCGCGCTGCGCGGATATCTTGCGCGAGCGCTGTGCAACGGCGGTCCCGGCACTGCATTCGCTCGGCCCGCGGCGCGCGGTGAGCTGCTTCCTGCACAGCGAACTGGCCGAGCCGGCATGACGACGCCGTTGCTCGAGGTGCGTGGACTGCGGAAATTCTTTCCGATCGTCAAGGGATTGCTGCGTCGCGTCACCACGCATGTGCGTGCGGTCGATGATGTGAGCTTCACTGTGCAGGAGGGCGAGACGCTCGGCCTGGTGGGTGAAAGCGGTTGCGGCAAGACGACGACAGCGCGGTGCATTCTGCGCGCGATAGAGCCCACTGGCGGGCAAATCCTGTATCGGACCGCTGAGGATACGGTGGTCGACCTGGCGCCGATGTCAGCGGCGGACCTGGCGCCGCTGCGCAAAGACATTCAGATGATTTTTCAGGATCCGTTCGGATCGCTCAATCCGCGCATGACGTTGCTCGATAATGTCGGCGAGCCGCTGCTGGTCAATGGCATGCGCAGCCGGCGGGATCGGCTGGACCGCGTCGCGGAACTGCTGCGGCTGGTGGGGTTGCGGCCGGAGTTCATGCACCGATTCCCGCACGCGTTCAGCGGCGGGCAGCGGCAGCGCATCGGCATTGCGCGCGCGCTGGCGACTGGCCCGCGGCTGGTGGTAGCGGACGAGCCGGTGTCCGCGCTGGATGTATCGGTGCAGGCGCAGGTGCTGAATCTGCTGCTGGAGTTGCAAACACAGCTGCGCCTGACATTCTTGTTCGTGGCGCACGATCTGTCGGTGGTGCGGCACATTAGTGATCGTGTCGCGGTCATGTATGTCGGGCAGTTGGTGGAACTGGCGCCCACTGCGGCGGTCTTCCATCGTCCGCGGCATCCTTACACGGCCGCGCTGATGCGTGCGATGCCGGTACCCGATCCACGCGTCTCCTGCGACGATGGCATTCTGCGCGGTGAAGTCCCAAGCCCGGCATCACCACCATCGGGCTGCTACTTCCATCCACGCTGTGGCTTCGCTGAGGAGCGGTGCCGGCGCGAGCCTCCGGTGCTGGAGGAAGTCACTCCAGGGCATTTCGTGCGATGTCATTTTGCCGCGGAATTGACGCTGGGCGTAGGTCAGCACCGCATTGGATTGGCATGAATATCCAATCCGCGCTGCAACGCGATCACTGCGCGACCGCCCAATGTCCGGCCTCGCTACAGACAGCGAATTGCGCGAGTGTGATGTCGGGAAAGTAAGGACCGACGATCTTGTCAGCCGGGGTTGGTTTCGGTCGCTTGCGATCGCCATCCGGCAGCAGACTGGCCGGCGCATTCAGTTTGAACGCCTTGCGGCCGACCGCGGCAGTATTGTGGTCTGGCACGAGCACCGACGTGGTTCGCTTGACGCGTTCGTATTTGCGCGCCGGACCGATCGCGCTGATCAAAGCAGCACTCGGCAGTATGCTCGATTGGTTCAGGAGTGGATGACCGTCATGGGGGCATTTTGGCCGATAGCGGTGATGTCGTCATCTGATAGCGGTCCTACGCTTGGGTCCACTGCATCACATGGCACCAGTCGACCAGAGCCGCGGCACCGGCCTCGATCTCTGCGCCAAGCGGGGGAATGCGCGACGGTCCGGTCTTGTCACGCAGCTAGCCGGCAACGCCATCGGTCATGAAGCATTCCTGCCAGTCCCTGATCTCCGGCGGATCCTCCCCGTGCTCCAGGATGTGGCGCCGATGCGAGGCTAGGTGATCGCGCAGTTGCCGCCGCGCATACGCGGCGCGGGTCGCCAGATGTGGCATGCGGTCGATCGAATCGATTAGGATATAACAACGGAACGCGCCATCCCCAGGCAAGAAACGAGGCGTGCGGCAGCAGTGAGACGAGCCCGAAGATACCGGCCGCGAGCAGCAGCCCGTCGGGCGAGGCGGTCTGCGGCAAGCTGCCCCAGAAGCCCCGCTTGGAGCGAGGGGCGTGCTCGATGGTGATCAGGTTGGCACCGGCGTATTCACTGCCGCGGCCGATCCGTTGCACCACACGCAACACCATCAGCTGCAGCGGCGCCCAGCAGCCGATCTGTTGGTAGGTTGGCAGAAACCCGATCAGACAGGTGCCCACCCCGACGATCACAACTGTCAGTACCGAGCCGGCTTTGTCACCCATCGTATCGTCGATATGGCCAAGGTCTATGTTCCTGGTCCGGCACGATTGCAAAAGCGATCGTTCTTTACCCAATCAGTTCTTTGGGGTCGCCGTCGATGGGCTGTCAGGCGATTTCGGAGGCTGGATTACTGGTGTGGGAAATTGGCTCTGCGGTGGTGCACCTTTGTTGATCGCGGCATCGCCGGTTGACGGTGGCGCGATCACGGTCTGGTGCGTTCCCGTTCCCGTTCCACCTCCGGCTCCCACTTGTGGCTGGCCTTCCTGCGGCGCCGGCTGCGGACTGGCCTTGTCTGATGCTGCCAACAGCATATCCGCTGCGCCGACCGGTCTGACTGCGTAAGGCGACAGCCACACTATCAGTGCCAGCGTCGCAGAGAGCCGAAGCTTCAGGGTGTTGGATCTGCCAAACATCATGATACTCCCTCATTCCTAGAACGCGACATTCGAACGTCTATGCCAGGGGAGGCGGTCAACTTGCTGGCACACTGGCTTGAGCCGGGCATGCCGCGACTCATCTCAGCCGGTAGGCACCATCATGAGGGTAATGTGATCTGCCGCTTCCCATCGCCGAGATGTCTGAGGCGCCGGAACGTGGCCCGCCCGAGATCCCGGAAGACCGGCCGCAGGAGTTGCCCCCGACTTCGCCCGAGCCTGGTGCGGAAAGACCGCCGGAAACACCGCCTCGTCCGCCTGGCAGGGACTGACTATGCCGCAGACCTCTCTTTACCGTCCCACGAATGCGCAGTCTCGGTCGCATGGCGACCCCAGGTAGGTTGGCCTCTGGGCCGCTCCCCATGGCCGCGTTTGTGCGCGGCTGGGCGTGCGGTCAAATCTGGTTGCGCCACGCGTCGGTGATCCCGACGGACGCCGGTGATCCCGGAAGGTGCTGGCCGGTCGCTGGCGGAAAAACTGTCCACCACCGTTTTATCCGACCCCCGCTGGCCGTGTTTGTCCTTTTGCGATGCATGCTTGGTCATCAATGCCTCCCGATATAACTGGAAGGTATGGCGGGGCAAATCGATGCCGACATCCGGGATGTGCGCATCACGAGCCGCGATGCAAGGGGAACCAGGCTCAACGTTGTCGCGACGGGGGCGCGCCGAGTACTGGCTAGATGTTGCGATGCAACATGCCGCTATTCGTGGGGATCACGGCGCGTTCAGACCTCAGGGCGTGGATGCCATTGCTGCCCGGTCGCGGTGCCTAGCGGCCGCTCCAGCCAGGACCGAATGAAGCCGACCGCCCATGCCATGTGCATTGTGATAGCGGCCGGTCCCATCGCAAGCAGCCAGGCGTCGCGCGTGCGGATGGCCCCGATGATACCCCAGGCCAGGCAACATAGCGCGTAGAGCAGGGGCACTAGGCCGAACCACCGGCTCTCGGGCATCAACGCCAACCCGCCGAGACTTGCCGCCAATAGGATCAGTGGCATGAGTTGGCGCAACCTCGGGCGCATGCGATGCAGCTTGATGGTTCTCGCGCGTCCCGCGCCGTTGCGCCTGTACTGCTGCGCCAGACTGACGAACGTCCGCCGTGGGAAATAGGTGACGGCCTGCTCCGCCATCCAAATCCGGCCACCGGACAGGCATAGGCGGTGATCGAACTCGGCATCCTCGTTGTGCGAGAAGGTTTCATCGTACCCGCCGATACGCAGGAAGGCATCGCGATCGAACGCCGCGTGATGGCCATGCTCGACGTAGCGGCCTGCTGCTGTGCCGGTCCGATGTGCGGATCCGCCGTTGCCGAGGCGGCTGTTCTGCGCTGCGGCAACGGCTCGCTGCAATCCCGTGACGCCAACGGCATGTACCGGAACAACAACGGAATCCGCTCGCCATACCCCCAACGCCGCGATGCATGTTTCGATGAAGCCGGGCGGATAGACGGCATGGGCGTCGGCGCGGAGCAGAGCCCGTACCTCCGGCGCAGCCAATCGCGCCGCGAGGTTGACTGCCGCCGATTGAAGCCGCTTGGGATTGTGCAATACTGAAACAACCGGCTCCGCGCGGGCGACTTCCTGCACGAGCTCGACGGTCCGGTCCGTGCTGCCGCCGTCGACGACTATGATCTGCCGCACGTAATCAGGCCTGATTGCCAGAAGCGAACTGAGACACGGAACGATGTAGTGTTCCTCGTTCAGCGTTGGCACGATGATGGCCGTCGCAGGCCGTTGCTGATTCATGTTGGGTAGAATCCGTAGTCATGTGGCACCAGATGGGCCGTGGAGCCGTTCGCCATTTGGACAAGAAATATCGGTGAATTGCCGGCCGCCGAGGCGACGTGATAATACTGCATCGAGCCGTTTGGCACGCCGTTGACGTCCGCATCGTGGTCGAACACCAGCGTCGCGGTCGGGTCGAATCCATGCAGTGCGAGAAAGTCCCATCCAGCAGGATTTTGTGATGCACTGTGGAAGCCGATCAAATGATCGGCCTGGCCACCGTTCGTCGTTGGGTTGGCAATCTGACCGTTGGTGAGCACAAACACGTCATTGCCGGATGCCTCGTAGCGTATTGCCGCCGGGCCGACACTGATGAAGCTCAGCTTTGGCCCGGGGGCGAGTGAGACGGCAATTCGTTCGGCGTCCATGTTACCGTCGCTGTCCGCCGCCGACACGGTCACGGTGTCCTGCGTTGGTGCAGTGGTCGTCGTCGGGATGTTCTCATAGGTCAATGTCGCAAGCGCCGCATCGACCGCGGGCAGCGAGCCGGAGAGCTGAAGATTCCAGCTATTTTCCCCGGTCGTGTTCACACCGGCGATAGGGCTCGTGGTGAGAAGGCCGAGCGATTTGTCGTTGATATCGGCAGTGATTGATCCGGCGCCGGACAGGTCAGTATCGATAATGCTGACACCACTGAGAGCGATCGACTGACCCGTGGCGCCGCTGATCTGAGTCGGATGGCTGACGTCAAGCTGCGGTGTTGGACCGGGGTTGTTTGGATTGTAGGCGTACGCGGTGATGGACTGGATCAGCATATGCGCCGGGAAGTGCGTCGCGGCGTTGACGTTACTGGCGATTGCGAGGTTCGCCAGCATGAACATCGGCACATTCATGTCTGCCGGCGTCGGCATATTGGCAACCAGCTTGCCGTCAAAATAGAAGCTGATCGATGTCGGCGTCCAATACATGCCATAGTCGTGGAAGCCCTGCGACAGATCCGGCGTGCTGACGTTGGTGGTGGCCAGGCCACTGCCGGGCGAATGATCGGTCACCCCATATTGCAGCGTGTTGTTGCCGAACATCTCCATCACGTCGATCTCGCGGGTGCTAGCGAGATTGGCGGGCAACATCCAGAAGGCCGGCCACATGCCGGCGCCGGCCGGCAGCTCGGCTCGCATGTCAAAATAGCCGTAAAGCTGCGAGAATGATCCTTCGGTTGTGATGATGCCCGAGGCATAGGGGAGGCCGTCGGGGTTAGCTTCAGGTTGCGCGGTGATGTCGAGAATGCCGTTTTGTACGCTGAACGGATCATACCCTACTGAGGGGTCGGAATAGTATTCCAACTCATGGTTCGTCGCGAGCGTACGGAGGTTGTGGGGGAGCGTGGTTTGCCAACCAACGCTGCCGTTCGGCGAGCTGACGAAATTCGTGAAATTGCTGCTGAAGGTGGGTGTGAGATCTGCCAGATCAGGCATTGGGCGCTCGCTCTACGGTGGTTGCGCGGCTATCGGCGAGCGCATCCGTCAGCTCGCGGCACGCCGCAGTATCACAGATGAAGGCATCCTGAGGAATGCGTTGCATGGTGGCCCGGACGGCCGCATAACGCGTGGCGTCAAGCATCGTAACGAATTCCGCCAGTGAATCGTCCAATGGTTCGTCGAGGCAGATACCGGCCTTCTGGCGGATCAACCATTGCCCTGTTTCAACCGCACGGAGTGCGATTGGCACGGCGCCGTACACACCACCTTCATACAATCGGTTCGGCAACAACCAGGTGGAATTGGCACCAGCCTCATAGTAGTCGATCGTCCAGACAAAATGAACATCCGCGTAGATTTGCGCGAGATCTGTCGCGCGATCATATGGACCCAGGAAGCGCAAGCCCGGCGTTGCTCCAATGATCGCGTCGAAGTCCGGTATGGTGTCCCGCGTGGGTCGGCCGCGAATCACGACCTCCACAAGACCGGGATAGGTACGAACCAATTGTGCCAGAATGGCCAGGCTTCGACGGCATCGAATGACACCGAACCAGCCGATGCGCCAGGGCGGGCCGGGCGGTGCCGCCGCGGTCGCCGACATTGTTAGCTCTGACGCCAGAATCCGGTTCTCCACGACGCGGACGGGCGGCAGATCGGCATGTGCATTGGCGAAGTAAGCCGTCGCAAACGCCGGGGAACTCACCAGCAGAAGATCGCAACGGCGTAATAGGCGCCCTTCGATCATGCGGAGTGCATGGCCAATCGGTCCGCGCGCGAGCATCAGGCGGTGCACGTCAAGGCACTCGAATACCAGCCGGGCCGCAGGTGCGAACCGGCGACGCGCGATGGCAGCCAGCACCAGTGTTTCCAACTGCCGTGCCATGATGACATCGGCACCCGTGACTTCGTCGCGGCAGCGCTCGATCGTGCGGGCCGCACGCAGGACCGCCATAGTTCGTTGCGTCATGTGCGCATTGTAGGTTTGGCCAAAGCACAGCATCTGCCCCGCTTTGCCCGGGTCCGGCGGTACCGTGCCGCGTGTGAAGCCGAGCAGCGAGACATTGGCGCCACCCGTATGGAGCATCCGCATTCGGCGATGCACGGCGGGATCATGCAGGTCATGAACGAAATAGGCCAACTTCATGCGCGTAACCCCGTCTCGGTTGACGCTGCTTGTCCCATTGCGGAAGCTGTCGTCATGCGATCGCGCTGCGCCAGCGCGCCAACGCGGCCCGCATTGGCATGGAGAAATGCCGGACGGCTCTGGGATGTTGGCCCGCTTGTCGCACGAGATCAATCAAGCGGCGACGCTTGATGCAGTCTACCATCGCAACAAATGCCGCGCCATCCGTTAGGCTGCGCAAATGCAGTTTGGCGGCTCGCGCTTCGACTGGGCTGAGACGGTCGCCGAAGCGGGCCAAGAAGCGCCGGTCGGCGGCGATCATCGCGGTCGCATCGGACAGGCTCAACCGGTGAGAGATGGAGCCGGCCCGGGTCACATAGATATAGCCCGCGGAGGCATGGCGCGCGCAACGCGCGTTCATTGCAAGTGCCTCCAGGATCAGATGGAAATCCTCGCCAATGCGCAGGGTTTCGTCATAACGAATATTTTGCTGATCAAGGAATGACCGCCGGAACAGTGGCTTTAGGTACCCGAAGCCCAATCGTCGGCTGAACAGCCGATTGCCAAGCAGGTAGTTCGTCAGGTTCAGAGGTATCAGCTTGCCGTCCAAGGGTTCGTCCAGTAGTGGCGACCAGGCGGGACCGTCCTCGGTGATGCGTTCGATCCACAGATTGTCGGCAATGATGTCGAGCTGATTTGCTTCAGCGATACCGACGAGCCGGGTGAGGCGATTGGGCAGCAGCGTGTCATCGGCATCCAGCACGGCGACCCACCTGCCGCGCGCCGCCGCCAAGGCAGCGTTGCGTGCCGCGGCCGGCCCACGGTTTTCCGCAAGTCGGAAACTGCGCACGCGCGGGTCATCAAAAGCGGCGACGACGGTCGGCGTGTCATCCGTGGATGCGTCGTCGACGACCACCACCTCCACGGAAATATCATCCTGTCGCAGGGCACTGGCTATGGCATTGTCGATGAACGACGCCGCGTTCCAGGCTGGGATGACAACACTGACATCTGGCATCGCGGTACTCGACTCAGCCGGCCACTCTCCGGCGAGTGAACGTGATGCCCCTCTCACCGACAGCCGTAGTATATGCAGTGAGATGCTCTGTCACTGTTCAACTTTTCTTGGGCCCTATGAATGATTGTTGACGTGTGCGTGTGCACGTTTCGGCGTCCGTCTCTGTGGGATACGCTACAATCTCTTGCAGTGCAGGTCTTGCCGCCAGACGTCGTGTTACGCGTCATTATTGCGGACAACGACACGGCACCTTCGGCCTATCCGATCATTGTTCGGGCTGGTGCTGAACTGGGCCTCCAGTGTGAGTACCGGCATGCGCCGGCACGGAACATCTCGATCGCGCGCAATGCGTGTTTGGAGGCGGCGACGGCGCCATTTGTCGCATTCCTCGACGATGATGAGGTCGCGGATCCGAGCTGGCTTGCAACTCTGTTGGCTGCCCTGCACGGCAGCGACCGCGACGTCGTCTTTGGACTTGTAAAGGCCCGCTACAGTGCGAGCCTCCCGGCCTGGGTCCGACGCGCCGATCTGCACTCGACCCACCCGGTGATCGGCGCAGATGGCCGGATTGAGACCGGTTACACCGGGAACGTGATGATGCGGCACTCTGTCATCGGCCAGCATCGATTTGATCCCGTTTTGGGGCGCAGCGGTGGCGAAGACACGCAATTCTTTGCGGCGCTCTGCGCGCTGGGCGTGTGGCTGCATTATGTGCCGTCGGCGGTCGTCTATGAAGATGTGCCGGCGGCACGTGCGCGGCTGCGTTGGCTGTTGATGCGCGCATTTCGGGCGGGCCAGGTCCATGGCCGCATCCAGGCCACGCGAACCGCGCGAACCATGGGGCCGGCTGCCCTCGCGGCGTCGAAGGCCCTGTACTGTGTGGCGGGTGCCGCGGTGCGCCTGGCCTCCCCTGTCGGGTGGAGGCGCTATCTTGTCCGCGCGACGCTGCATGCCGGCGTGGTCGCAAGATTGCTCGGGATCCGGGAGCTACGACTGTACTAGAGCATGACTGTTTCAGGTTGGCGCATATCCGGCCTGCTGAGAATAGTTGAGGCATTCCGCGGGCTCGATTTGTTGGATCAGCCTGGCGATGGATTTTTTTGATCTGTTCGATGGTCCGGGCGTTTTCTTTGCGTCGCAGCGGTTTCAGCTTTGAGAACGCCTGTTCGATCGGGTTCGGATCAGGGCTGTCGGGAGGCAGGTCGAACAGTTTGGCGCCGACCGCGCGTATCGCATGGCGCACCGCCTTGTTCTGGTGACTGCTCAGGTTGTCCATCACCACGATATCGCCTGCACGCAGGAGCGGCAGCAGGAACTGAACCACCCAGGCCAGGAAACTCACGCCGTCGATCGGTCCGTCGAACACGCCGGGGGCGATGAGCCCGTCACAACGCAAACCGGCGACGAAGGTCAGCGTCTTGCGATGACCGTGCGGTACTTTGGCGATCCGCCGCTGGCCCCGGGCACATCGCCCGTGCAGCCGTGTCATATTCGTCTTCGCCCAGGTTTCATCGATGAAGATCAGCCGTCTGGCGGCGACCTTGTTCTGGTGTCGCTTCCATTGCTGGCGCCGCCATGCGACGTCAGCGCGATCCTGTTCGCTGGCGTGCAGGCTTTTTTAAAGCTGCGACCAACCTGGTCGAGGAAATGCCAGACACCGTCATGGCTGACCTCGATCCCGCGCTGGTTCAGGTCCGCCAGCAGTTCGCGCCCGGTGATATCCGGCTTCTCCGCGACGCGGACCCGTATCGACGCCTCTTCATGGGCCAGCGTGAACGGCTTCTTGCCGCCCATCGGCAACGCCGCGGGACTGCCTGTCTCGGCCACGCGTCGGGCCCAGCGGATCGCCGATGAGTGGCTCACCTGATAATGCGCCGCGGCCTGGGCCCGGCTCGCGCCGGCGGCGACGGCGCAGACAACGCGTTCGCGAAGATCAAGCGGGTAGGCAGCCGCCATATCGGCTGGCCTCCAATCCAGCCCGCATCTTGACCAGCCCGCATCTTGAACCGTACTTGCGGCCGTGCCGGAACCTCGCGGCGTGAATAAAATCCCTGGGGCGGTGAACGACTTGTCGCTCCGGCGCCTGCCGGCGGGCTGGCGGCGGCGTCTGGGACGCGCGAGCCAACCTGAAGCGGTCATGCTCTAAACAACGCCAAGGCGGAACATTCTACGAACGTCGAGAGGTCAAGTCGGCAATTCACGTCAACTCGTCGAGCAGGCGCTTCGCCTCTTTAAGGTCGACGGTGTCGAAGCCTTCGGTGAACCAGCCGTAAACGGGCGCGAGCAGGTCACGCGCTGCGGCGCGGCGGCCCTGCTCAACCCACAACCGGGCGAGGCTCAACGCTGTGCGCGGCTCGTAGAACTTAGTTAGCCTGCTGCCATCGCCCAGCGCCTCGGCAGCGCCGAGCCGTTGCGACCGGCATATCGGCCGACAAGATCAGCAAGGCGACTTGGCGGGTGCAGATCCCGCCAGGCTCGTCGCGCCGGATCCCCACGGTCGTTTTGAGTTCCAGAAAAAGTGCTCTTACGAAGAATGGGCCGGAGGCCGATCCCACGCGGTCCTAAACGATCTTTAGGTGTCCAGCATCATCCATCGCCCCGTTCAGGCCGGCGGCCATGCAGCGCCAGGCAACACCTGGCCACGCGCCACATTACTTGCCGGACTTGCCGCGACAGGTATCGATGTTTGGCTCCGGATAAGCGCTACCCGAATCGCTATGCCGTTCTGTTTCCCCGTATCGATCTCGTAGTCGGCAGTCACGGGCAGGTTGTGCACGAAGGCGTCGCGCAGAAGGCTGAACATCGCCTGGCGCGCCGGCAGGTACTGATCGTTTCGCAGCTGGAAGCCGTAGGCCCCATCGCCGATCGCGTTCAGGATGAATACAGCTTCAACATCCAGAAAATCGTTGGACGGACCATAACCGGTTCCAACATCGTGGGCGCGCAAAAATACGATCTGTCCTGTCTTTTCGAGCAAGTTGGCCATGGGTACTCTCCTATGCGTTCGCAACGCGAATGATTTGACCCGCGCGAGGGCCTACCGTCTCGTAATCGATACGGACTGGCCTCCCGACGATGAAGGCTGATCGAAGCAGATCGAACATCTCTGTGCGGGTCGGTTGTTCCGTGTCCGTCCGCAGTTGAAAGCCCATCGCGAACAGCGGTTGCTCCGCGAGCAGCACAACCACCTCGCAGTCCAGGAAACTAGGCACTTTGCCGTAGCCCGTGCCTAGATCATGAGCCCGCAGGAACGAGATGTAGCCCACGGTCT
>Ga0210386_10000421_pt1 | contig 39272 bp, 37 predicted proteins | sample IncBWH32OmetaG_FD_160091 | JGI IMG/M metagenome (GOLD analysis project Ga0210386, IMG submission 160091) | Forest soil microbial communities from Barre Woods Harvard Forest LTER site, Petersham, Massachusetts, United States - Inc-BW-H-32-O ...
CCCCGCTCCTTGCAGCACGCGAAAAAGTATGAGCATCCCCAGGCTCGGAGCCAAGCCGCACAGAAAGCTGCTCGCCGCAAAGAGCGCTACGCAGGACATGTAAAACCGCTTGCGCCCCAAACGGGTCGCCAACCACGCGCTGATGGGAAGAATAATGGCGTTCGAAACGAGATAACTCGTGAGCACCCAGGTGGATTCATCGGAGCTGGCACCGAGGGACCCGGCGATATGCGGCAGCGCCACGTTGGCGATGGAGGTATCGAGCACCTCCATGAACGTTGCCAGCGTCACTGTGATCGCAATGAGCCAGGGGTTGTGACGAGGCCGCCATAAAGCGGCATCCAGTGTCAGTTCGGCAGTGGCCAAGTTTCCTTGCGCTTGCATTCCAGCGCTCCATATTATATACATGCATGTATGTATCTTGTAAAGCCGCAAGACGTGTGCTATTAGCAACACGATGAGAGCCACTCAAAATCGCCCTCGCCCACCGAAAGCACGCGCGAGAACTTCCCCCGGCTCCCGCCAAGCGGCGCGCACCGAGACTACCCGCAGAAAACTACTGCAGGCCGCCGAGCGGCTTTTTGCTCGCGATGGTTTTGAAGCTGCGCGACTGGAAGACATCGCCGCAGAGGCCGGCTATACCCGCGGCGCGTTCTACGCGAACTTCGAGAGTAAAGAGGATATTTTCTTCGCGCTGCTCGAACATTGGGTTGCCCAGAGAATCGGAGAGGTCAATGCCCTGCTGCGCCAGCACCCGGGCGCGGCAGAACAGCTGCGCGCCTTGCGCGAATACTACGTGCGAAACGCGAAGGACCGCCAACTCGCTCTATTGGCGCTGGAGTTCAAGCTTTTCACCTTGCGGCATCCTGAGGCCGCTGCACGTTTCCGGGCGCGCCGCCAAGCATTTCGTTCCTGTGGCAGCGACCTTTTGCAACGCCTTGCAAAATCGCTGGGCAGATCGCTCCCGGTTTCGAGCCGTGCCGCGGCAACCGCGCTTGGTGCTTTCTCCCAGATCCTGTTACTGGAACATTTGGTGGATCCGAAGTCCCTCTCCGACGGCGAGATCCGGCGCCTGCTCGAGCTCGTCTTTGACGCAGTTCTGATTGACAAAACGTAGGTATCGAAGAATGGCGGAAATTAGAAGAGCTGAAGAGTCCAACGCTGGCGTTCAGCTTGCGTCGTACTTCACATTCTGATGGTCAGTAAATTTTAGCCGCAATCTCTTGCTCATTTCCGCTTTTCCCTTGCTGGTCAAGCGCACCGCGCGCGGCACTCGCGACCTTGCGATCCAATCGAACTCAACCATGCGGTCGAGCCAGGCAGCACCAAGCGCGCCGGCCAGATGGTGACGACGCTCCGTAAAATCCAAGCATTGTGCCGCGAACATGCGCTTTCCGCGCGCCAGAGTATCGCAATCAATTCCCAGCTCGCCTAGCCACTCCGCGCCACGGCCCGTCACTTCGTAACCTTTTCCACTGGCGCGAATGATCCGCTCCCCTTGCAGCGCCGCCACTACCTCGACTCCCAGTTTGCCCGCCAGGTGGTCGTAGCAAGTGCGCGCAAACGCGAACGGGTTCAACGACGAGCGCGCGGCCTTCTGCATCGCCGTTCCCGGCGAAGCCACGATGGTAAGCGCTTCCACCGCATGCGCCACCGCCGCCGTCGCGATCCGGTAATACTTCAGCCTTCCCTGTTTCACCACGGTGAGGATTCGCGCGCTCACCAACTTCGAAAGGTGCATGCTGGCGGACGACGGTGAAACGTTGGCCGCGATTTGCAATTCTCCCGTGGGCCGCGCGGTGCCATCCATCAAGCTCACCACCATCGTGGCGCGCGCCGGATCGGCTAGCTGCGCGCTCAGTTTGGCCAACTGATTTGCTTCTTCCATAGTTTGAGTTTAGATGAACTATGCCGCAGCACCAAGTGTTAGATTCATCGGGAACTTTTCGTGGACGCGGGCAAACGGGACAATACCCTCGATCCGACAAAAATTGCGCAAATCTGATAAAGGGAGAAATTCCAAATGAGATTGCCAGTAGCTTACCGGACGGTTCTGTTCCTCGGTATCGTCCTCTCGTCGGCAGCCGCAACATACGGCCAAGCCACGGACCACGCGAAAGAACAGCCAACCGAGCACAAAGTGACAATCGAAGGCCTGGTGCGAGACATCGCCTGCCCGATTCAAAACCACAAAGCTAGCGCCACGGATTTCAATCTTGAGTGCGCCAAGCAGTGCGCGAAGGGCGGCTCTCCGCTGATCCTTTTGACCAAGAGCGGCGACATCTACACTCCAATGTCCACCGCCATGCCAGATACCAGCCAGAATGAGAAGCTGATGCCATTTCTCGGAAAATTTGTGCGCGTCAGCGGAACGGTGTACACACGCAATGGCACGCGCGCAATCACCATAGAAAGTATCGAAGAAATGAAAGGCGTGAAGTTTAACACCAAGGTGAATTAGTGCCGGCCAACCTCGACCTGAATCAGGGGATGTCTCTTCCCTCCCCGGCGTCGAGCACCCAAAACCTGTGCGCAACCTTGCGAGCATCGAGCGCGCGTTGCAATTCGATCACCGGCTCGTCCTGGCCGTCGTCGGCAAGATGAAACGTGCCGAAGTGAATCGCAACACTGGTAGCAGCGCCGACTTCTTCGTGCGCGCGTACGGCGTCTTCCGGCGAAATATGCACAGGACCCATAAACCACTGCGGACGAAACGCGCCGATCGGCAGGAATGCGAGCCTAACCTTTGGAAAGCGTTCCCCGATTTCGCGAAAATGCAGCCCGTAGCCGGTGTCTCCTGCGAAATAAACCGTGCCGGATGGCCCTTCCATTACGTAGCCGCACCACAACGTCTCGTTGCGGTCGCGCAATCCACGCCCTGAAAAATGCCTGGCGGGAACAGCAGTGATGCGCAGCCTATCGAACGCTTCGGCGGATTGCCACCAGTCCAGTTCGCGGATCTGTTCATCGTGTGCAATCCCTTTGGAAGTGAGCCGCTGGGCGACGCCCAGAGGCACTGCAAAACCCGGCCTCCATTGCGAGGCGATCCTTCGTAACGTCGGAACGTCAAGATGATCGTAGTGGTCGTGGCTCTGTAGGACCAAATCGATCGGGGGCAGATGCTCGAAGCGAATTCCCGGCGCCCGATGTCGCCGCGGCCCGATCCACGAAACCGGACTTGCTCGCTTCGACCAGATGGGATCGCACAAAATATTGACGCCATCCATCTGAATGAGGACGGTTGAATGGCCCACGAATGTCGCGCGAAGGTTGCCGTCGCTCACGCGTTCAGGCGGCGGAGATCCGGGCGCGGCATCGATCCATTTCTGCCACGCTCCGGGCTCGCGATTCGCCAGCCATTTGGCCAGGCTCCCCACCCCTTGTGGCATGCCGTTCGGCGAATTGAAAAAGCGTTCGCCGTCGAAGTGGTCGGACACCGGACCGCGATAAGGCTCCATTTCGTTCGAGGCCCGCGCTAGTTTTCCCCTGCGGCTTGCGCTTTCGGAGCTGCCACGTTCGTATTCGCGGCTCCCGACACCTGCGCGGGAGCCCATTTCCGAACCGACGTTCCGCCCGTCACCATGGGCTGAATGTCCTGTCCGAAGAAGGTGTACGGTTGGATGGCCTCCGGTGCACTCACTTCATCCAGCCGCTTCCTCAACTCCGCCGGAATCGTGATGTCTGCAGCCTGCAAGTTGTCATTCAGTTGAGCAAGCTTCGTTGCACCGATGATTGTGGATGTGACGCCCGGCTGCGTGATCACCCAATTCAGCGCGACTTGCGCGGGCGGCTTGTTGATCCGTTTCGCCACATCGCTCAATACGTCGTGAATCCTCCAGTTGCGCTCGCTGAACTTGTTGAACGCCGGATTGCTGGATCCCTTGGTTGTCTCGAGTCGGCCTTCGCCTTTGCCCGACTCACCTTCGCGCTTGTATTTTCCGGTGAGAAATCCTCCGGCCAGAGGACTCCAAGGACACACGCCGATTCCCAATTCTTGCGAGACGGGAATGTGCTCTCGCTCGATATTGCGCTCAACAAGGGAATACTCCAGCTGCAGCGCGATGAGCCGTTCCTTGCCTTCTTTTTCCGCCAAAGTTTGTGCGCGGGCCGCATACCACGCCGGCGTGTCCGAGAAGCCGTAGTAGCGAATTTTGCCATGGCCCACCAGATCGTTCAGGGTTGAAACGACTTCCTCCGCCGGAGTTACCAGGTCCCAGGCGTGCAGCCAATACAGATCAATGTAATCGGTTTGTAGCCTTCGCAACGAGGCTTCCAGCGCCTGGTAGATGTTCTTGCGGCCATTGCCTCCGGTGTTGGGATTTCCCTGTTCGGTGTTGAAAGTAAACTTCGTCGCCAGAACAATCCGATCTCTGAGTTTCTTCTCGCTAATGAACTTTCCAACCATCTGTTCGCTTTTGCCGCCGGTGTACAGGTTGGCGGTGTCCACGAAGTTTCCGCCTTGATCCAGGTAGCGGTCAAAAATCTGGCGCGCCTGCGCCTCTTCGCTGCCCCAGCCCCACTCGGTGCCAAACGTCATGGTGCCTAAAGAAAGCGGGCTTACGCGCAACCCGGAACGTCCCAGCGTTACATAATCCTGCAAGCTCATAAGAAAACCTCCCTATGCCCCGGTTGGATGCCGCAGGTTTACCGCTCGACTCATTCGACTTCGTTGCGACATACTTTCCTGACACCTGGTAAGCGAAACCTGTTTCATATTTGCCAGCGCTACGATTATGCTATGGGGCTTCTCGACAACTTAAGGATGGAGGGCCCAGAGTGGAGGAAATCGCGACCGAGAAAGTGAACTTGGCCGTGGCCGACGGATCCACAATGGACGCTTTCGTCGCTCGCCCCAAAAGCCACGCGAAATATGCCGGCATTCTCGTGTTCCAGGAAGCGTTTGGCGTAACTGCGCATATCCGCGACATTGCCGAACGATTCGCAAGAATTGGGCTCGTGGCCATCGCTCCGGAACTTTTCCATCGCGCGGCTCCGGGCATTGAAATCAAATATGACGACTTGCCCACAGCGATGCAGCACGCCCGAGCGTCAACCACGGACCAGCTGATTCTCGATATTAAATCCGCCTACGAGTGGTTGGCAAACGATCCCGGTGTTCATACCGATCGCATCGCCAGCATTGGCTTTTGCATGGGGGGCCGCGTTTCGTTTCTCGCTTGTGCGAAGGTGCCTTTGCAGGCAGCCATTTCCTTCTACGGAGGCGGCATTGCGCCGTCATTGCTGCCCCACATCGCCGAGCTTCACGCGCCGATTTTATTTTTCTGGGGCGGCCGGGATAAACACATCGGGCAGGATCAGATTCGCGCGATCATGGATGAATGCAAACACCTGGGAAAACCGTATGTCAACGTCGAATTCTCGGAAGCCGACCACGCGTTTTTTCGAGATGGCGGCGCCAGCTACCATGCCGAGGCCGCGGGCCTCGCTTGGGGCCTGACAGAATCGTTCCTGCAGCTGCACGTGAAAGATCCGCACAAGCGCGCGCGTATTCGTTAGGTTCCGGATGCGTGAATATATTGGCGCACTCGATCAGGGCACCACGAGCACGCGCTTCATCGTCTTCGATCGTTCCGGACGAATCGTCTCTGCTGCGCAGCGCGAGCATCAGCAGACTTACCCACGGCCCGGCTGGGTCGAACACGATCCCGATGAGGTGTGGCTGCGCACCCAACAAGTGATCGCCGAAGCCATGCAGGCCAAGAATCTGCGGCAAAGTGATCTCGTCGCGATCGGCATTACAAACCAGCGCGAGACCACCGTTGTATGGGATCCGAACAGCGGGGTGCCCGTCTACAACGCGATTGTTTGGCAGGACACTCGCGTGGAAGACGCCGTTGCGGAATTTGCGCGCGACGGTGGCCAGGATCGCTTCCGCCAGAAAACCGGCCTGCCCCTTGCAACTTATTTCAGCGCCCTAAAGATTCGCTGGATTCTGAATAATTTGGAAGGTGCACGTGAAAAAGCCAAAGCAGGTAATCTTTTGTTCGGCACAGTTGATGCGTTTCTTCTCTGGCGGTTGACTGGCGGTCCCTCTGGCGGAATCCACGTCACTGACGTAACCAATGCCAGCCGCACTCAGCTCATGAACCTCAACACGCTCGCGTGGGATCCAGAGATTCTAGAAATATTCGACATTCCGGCCACGATTCTCCCGCGCATCGCCTCCAGCGGCGAAATCTTTGGCCAGGCCCAGATCGCTGCAATCCAGGACGTCCCAATCGCGGGCATGATGGGCGATCAGCAAGCGGCGCTAGTAGGACAAACCTGCTTCGATCCCGGAGAAGCAAAAAACACTTACGGCACGGGAAGTTTCTTGCTGATGAATACCGGCGAATCCCCGGTCTTCTCAAAATTCGGCTTGCTTACTACTGTCGCCTACAAACTTGGCACTCAGCCCGCGCACTATGCTCTGGAAGGCAGCATCGCGATCACCGGCGCTCTGGTCCAATGGCTCCGCGACAATCTCGGAATCATTCAGAGTAGTTCGGACGTCGAGGCGCTCGCTGCAACCGAGCACGACAATGGCGGTATTTACTTCGTCCCCGCGTTCTCCGGACTCTACGCGCCTTACTGGAAGGCGTCCGCGCGCGGAGTCATCGTGGGGCTTACCCGCCACACGAACAAAGGTCACCTAGCCCGCGCGGCGCTGGAAGCCACCGCATTTCAGACTCGCGAGGTAGTCGAGGCTATGGAGAAGGATTCCCGCATTCCGATCGCCGTGCTCCGCACCGATGGCGGCATGGTCGAAAATGATCTTCTGATGCAGTTCCAGGCAGACATCCTGAACATCCCGGTCGTGCGCCCCGCCGTAAAGGAAACCACGGCACTAGGCGCAGCTTACGTCGCAGGGTTAGCCACTGGCTTCTATAGTGATGTCAAGGATCTTCGCGCGAATTGGGTGGTTGACCACACTTGGAATCCCCGAATGGATGAAAAAACGCGCGAGTTACTGTTCAAATCCTGGAAAAAATCAGTGACGCGCTCCTTCGATTGGATCGAATAACGCGCGCGCGTGATTGAGATTCGCTCCCAACCAGTATGGTCAACAACCTGGCACCCTGCCGACGAGCTCAACCGGCCACTTTCACGTCAGTGAGATCAGCGGTTTACAAACCCGTAGGAATCACCCCTTTCAAACCATTGAATTTGTCCGGCAAATCGGGCAAGTGAAATTCAATCGATAAACACACGCGCGTTACTCGCGATCGATCCCAGCAAGTACTGGTAGTCCAAGTCAACATCTGAAAAGACAAAAACAGGGGAACTGAATTTCATGCCCGGTGTCCATGCGAGGTGGTAGGTTCCTGTCCCCGAAGAGTCCGTGCAAGAACTGCAATCAAAGTCGTTCCAAGTCTAGGCGCCGGGAATGCCTAGGTCGTCGCTGCTTTTGCTGCACATCCACGATTCATGCCACGTGCGAGGATTTCAGAGCCGCGGCGGATATCGGACTTGAGATGGACGAAGCAGATGACCGTGCGGGAAACAAGATCGTGGCTCCGGTTCTCGCGCTGTGGGGGCAAGAGGAACGGTAGGACCGTTGTGGGACGTCCTTGCGACCTGGCGGGCGAAAGCGGCCTCAACGGTTACCGGGCGCAGTCTTGATTGTGGCCATTTCCTCCAGGAAGAACGTCCCGAGGAAACCCTCGATGAATGCAGCAGTTCTTCGGCACAGCGTAAGCACGACCTTTTGGGTGGTAGTCAACGCGATTCCTGGGCCTTAAATCTCCATCCGCCCTGCTATCAGTTTTCCACAGGATGAATGATTTCGCTTGACCATGAGGAACCAACCTTAATAGCCTTTCGCAGAGGTGCGAAAGCGTCGAGGAGGGTATCATGTTCGACTCCTACGAATCACCTTACGGAACCCACCAAATTCGACTGGGAAGAGCGGTTTTACGAAGCCCTGTTAGGCGGACGAGACCCTCGCGAAAATTATTTCGCTGCGGAATGGATTGTTTATACTCGCCTCAGCGAGACTGTTCCGATGTCAAACGAAGAACGGAGCGCGATAGATCACTGCCTGTCTGACTTGCGAAGATTCCAAATGCAAGAACTGAACTACCCACCGATAGGGACATTCGTCCAAAATACAAATTTGCGTTCTGACGAAGATCTGATTGAGAAAGCGTTTTTACGACATCGTGGGAAGGCCAATGTTGATGCGGGAGCGCCTTTTTTTCCTGCGCAAGCCGCGGGTGGCATAAACGATGAGGATGAATTCCAGCGTAATGGCTGGTGAACAAAGACCAGGGCGAAGGCGCGAAGCAGTTGTCTTGGGACAAGATTGCGACGGGGACCTTGAACGCCGTTCCCAAGTTCACAGGCTTCTCCGCATCAGGGTCCTTGAAGACGGCTGAGGATTTTCACGATGCTGCATTTACCTATCAGCTACACTCCGCGAATGAAGGCACCCCCGCACCACGACCAGATCCTTGTGTGTCCGAGCTGCTATATGAAGATGCGGGTTCGGTACGTGGCGAGAAGCGGAAAATTAGCGACTTTTGAGAAGTTCCTGACCTGCGTGAATCCCCAGTGCAAACACGTATTTGTGACATCGCTACTCGGACCGTTCTTGGAAGGCCCGTTCCCTGTCAGGTGAGCCAACGCAAGAAACGTTTGCTCAGGAGATCGCGCGCTGAGCATGCACTTCAAAGAAAACCATGAACAGGAGCGTGCCTGCCGCCGGTACTCACCGAAACCATTTTGATGTTTTCAAACTGCGTCCTTCGCGCCTATTGTATTCCTAAGCTGCCCGTTCAGTTGCAATGGCGAGCAGGGAGAAAACCGAAATGTGAACAGCATGGAGTGGCGAAAATGAAAAATTCACAGGGAAATACCGTGCTTGGAGAACACGTTGTACATGTAGAGATCGGGAATGCAGCGGATTATCGCGAGGCAATTTCGGCGGCGGTAAACAAGCGTGCCTACGAAATTTACCAGCGCCATGGGAGCCGTCCGGGACACGATCAAGAAAATTGGCATCAAGCGGAGTGTGAGATCTTTCTCCCACTCACCTGCGGGATTCTAAGGTCGGAGGATGGCGTCGTGGTTGAGCTTCACCTCGGCGCGCTGGCTGCGCTGAATTTGGAAAAAATTGTAGCGTGCGCCGAGCCTCACCGGCTGCTTCTGGTGGGCAAAAAAAGGCTGGCCGCCCACTCCGGTGAGGACCCTTACGTCTACAGGTTCCACACTTTGAAAAACGAATGCGATCCAAATAGTGTGAAGGTTCGGCAACACGGTGCGTTGCTGGAAATCGAGATGCGGAGAGCGGGAGAGAACAAAAAATCTGCTGCCGCAGGAGTGGCGGCGCCGTAAAAGCGAACAGTGCATGCGCCGCGAACGACGGGCGATTTTCGGGTTGCTAAAGACTCCTCGCGTGCGGAGCGTTCGCCTCGCTTATACCTTGCAATCTAGTTAGGTGCTGGATTAGTTTCGGGCTCCCATGCCCACTAACAAGCCGTTCTTTCCGAACTTGCCGCCAGTCAAGAAAGTTGTCACTCCGAAAGGCGGAATTTTGATCCGCAAGGAATGCAACTGTGGCAATGAATTCATTGGGACCAGCCGCTCAGATGCACTGTGAAAAATGCCTTGCGAAGAAGGTAAAACGGAAATGAGAAATCGCCGAGAGTGTAATCGGCATTCTCTGCGAGACGAGTTTGGCCAAGAGGATGGATCAAGATGTTAGGCAATAGCATTGCCGAGGGCATTGGCTTCATTCTGGCCGGTGCTTATATCATCTTTGTCGGGAGGACATCGAAAACACTGATCGCTGAAGAGCCGCCGCCAACAACAGAGGAGAGATTGAAAGCCAAGGCCACTCCGGCAGGCCGCCTCTTGTGCGTTCTAGTGGGGCTCACTTCAATTATCTACGGCCTCATTGTGGTTGTGCGTTCAACCTAAAGAGTAATTTGTGCCTGACATACTTCTCTAGTAGCGATCACTCATGGGATTTCGGCTGGTTTGGGGGCGATCGTGCCTCCCAACTCCGGGAGCAACTCTCCCCAATAGGAGCGTTTCTTACTGTTTTGCTCCATAAGGGATGGGGAGTGCGGGCGAGGGATACTCCTTGTTTGAATGGATACTGGAAATACTAGGACTACTCTTACCGCCGTACCATTGACAACAGTTTTATGAGAGCTAGAGTTACGCGCATTAGTTGCGAGGAGAATCCGAGATGCGGAAAGCAATCTTTCTCTCAGCCGTCATTACCCTTGCGATAACACTCAGTGCGATGACCGTTAGCGCGTCGGATTCGGGCGTGACCTTATCAGCCCCGACAACGGGTACGATTACTTTTTCAGGGGATTGCGCTGGCGGCCTAACCATGACCGTCGCGGGTCCACTCAACGGTATCGCCGTAAGTGGTACCGGCGCCTTTGCGGGTGCAACCTCTTTTACTTTGTCGGGCAGCCCTTTGGCATTCACCGGAGTTTCCGGTAGTCCTGGTGATTTTACTAGCTCAGGTACTCTGAGTTTTATGCTGAATAGCGGCACCTTGCTTACTGGCACCCTGTCCAATATTACGCTTACGACGCTCAGCCACGAACCGAACATGGTGGTCTTGTCGGGGTCTCTGAGCGGCGGCGGACAGGTTACGTTGATTGTAGATGTCGATACACCTCTTTCAGGGTTGATGGGTAGTGAGCTTGGCAGACTGAGTTCGGGAGAGGTCCTCAGCACTAGTGTCACGCCAGAACCCGGCACGATGCTGCTGTTCGGTTCGGGGCTTTTACTGGTAGCCGGTGTTTTGCGTCGTAAACTCATAGCCTAGTATCAGTAGGGTTAGAATGAAATTGTGATTTAGTCCGCGGTCTGCCTGGACAATGCGAGCAGCTGGTTGGTCTGGCGTATAAGTTCACTGCGGTCCATGTCGCGGTATTTCTCTGGCAAGAGGCTCTTGCTCGTACATTCGAGCACGGCTACAAGGTTCTGCATTTCGATTTCCGTCGGGTAGTAGGGCGGAATAAAATCTTCAAGCGCCCCCTTCAAGTCTTCGCTATCGACGGCGGACTTGTTCTCAAGACTACTCCTCATGCGGCTGCGCACCAGCACAGCCTCGATATCGGCTCCCGAGAGACTGCCGGCGCGCGAGAGAAAATACGTCTCGACGTCTTCGGGAAACGGCTTCATGCCGATCTTCCTTTGCATGGCGCGCAGAAGCGCGAGACGTTCTTCTTGCGTATCGGGATAAAACAGCGCGATGTGTTCTTCGGCTCGGCCCTGTCGCTTTAGATCGACGGGTAAAAGGTCCGGACGGCAGGTGAGGAGGAACCAGATCACCTTGCCTCGCAGTTCGGTATTACCCATGAACTGCGCGATCTGCGCAAACACGCGATTGCCCACACCGCTATCACCGGAGCTCGAGCGGTCTCCCAGTTGAGCATCGGCCTCATCGACAATCACAGCGATCGGACTCATCGCCTTGAGCAGAGTCAAGACCCGCTCCAGGTTTCCTTCGGTGACTCCCTGCCACATGCTGCGAAAATTCTTCAGCGTGACCGCCGGAATCCCGACTTCGCCGGCAAAGCAGGTGGTGATGAAAGTTTTCCCGGTGCCGACGGGTCCACAGATTACGTAGCCCATGGGCAGAACATCGGTATTGCCCGCGCGGATGGCCTTGGCGGCATCCTGGAGTTTGTGCTTGGCCTGGTCGTTGCCCGCGACAAAGGAAAGATCAAACCGGCTCTGCACAAACTCGAGCAGACCGCCTGATTCTGCTTCGATCAGGTCTTTCTTGCGATCGGCGAGAAATTGGAGCGTAAGGGGTTGGCGGTTCTGCACTGCGTGCGAGATGAGACCCTGCAACTGAACTCGCTTTAAACCCGCGCCCAGCTTGGCCAGAGACTCATCGTTCACCTCGGAACCAGAAGGCAGCTGCTGATTTTTAAATTGCGTGCGGATAAATTCCAGGCGGTCCGCGTAGTCGGGCAAAGGTATCGCGATCGAAGAAACGCCGGGGTGTTGAACGATGCCCTGATTCAGTTCGATCTGGTTCTCGGACACCAGGCAGATGGTGACGTCCGCGTTCAGAAATGCCGGATTGCGCGCCCAGCGCTTCAGGATTACCAGGGCATTCCGATCATCAGCCGACATGCTGGAAACATCGCCTGCCGGGGCAATGGTCTCGGCGAAGTCGATCACCAGGCCGATTTTCTTTCCGTCGGCGATGCGCAGCCGCAGATAGTTGTCGAGCAGGTTCAAAACCGCATCGGGATTGCGCGGCAGCCCCCCCCGCGAGTAGCTGGTGCCGTGATAGCTGTCGTAGCCTTCCAACGCGCGGCGGAAGTCGGCTTGGCTGTTCGTCGAGCCGAAGTTCAGTCCGCCCCGATCGTAGTGCAGGACCACGTCGCGCTGGCCGAAAAGCGCGCCCGCTAGAAACTCGTCCAGCGGAACGAAGGTTGCGGTGTCCTCGCTCCGCAGTGGCACAAGGTCACGCACATTTCCGTAGAGCACAAACAGAGCGAACGAACGCGAGTAGTATTTCTCGGAGAGTTCTCGCGCCCAGGCGGGCAGCCCATCGAGATATTTTCCGAGTGTTGTGGGATTCGCTGTCATTTAATTCGACATCCGTACGCGGCCCGAGCCGGACGAGGCGGATGAATCATCGAGCGACATCAATCCGTCGAGGTCCGGCGACATATCGCTGAAGATCGCTTCCACCTGTTGCACGGTCTGCTCGGTCTGTTCGACATCGTGAACCAGACTGTCGAGGCGCTCGCTGACCTGCTGCGGATCCCGCATAGTTACCGATTGATCGCGCACGAGCATCAGCACGTCCTCTACCGCCGAGCATTGCGCGTCAACGACTTTGCGGTTCTCGGAAATCTTAGCGAACTTCTCGAGACGTTTAGAGAGGATCTCGATGCGTTTCTTGTTGATCTCCTGGACTTTCGGCGAGTCGCTCGCGAGACTTTTTTGCAGGGAGGCGATTTCACGCTGGATGCCGTCTGGCTCGGTGCTCTTCACGTATTGCTGTTGCTGCGCTGCCGTTAGCAACAGCCGGGCATAACCATTGAGCAGGCCTTGCAGGCGCGAGTCGATCTGCTGCAGGAAGATCTGCGAGGTGGAGGAAAACTGCGCGAAGCTCGTGCGAATCGAACCGCAGACCTGCGCGGCATGCACGTACCGGCTCTGCATGTCGGCAGGCAAGCTGGCGAGCATTTCGCCGAGTTTCTGCTGGTGTTTCTGCTGCGCTTCGGCGAATTTCCAACTCCGCACCAAGCGTTGAAAGCGCCAGTTTTGCGGGACAATCGCCAGATACATCAGTTCCAGACCGCCGGCCAGGAGAATTGGCAGGAAGCTCCCACTCACCAGCGCAAACGCTCCCGCACTGACCATGGCGATCCAGTTATACTGCAGATGGAATGCCTCTCGTACGTAGTTGATGTTTTCCTGCGGAGCGGCGAGACCGGACGGATTATCCTCGCGCATGCTCGGGAAGTCAGCGGGAGCCATTTAGACACTCACCCGCACCTGTCCGTTGCCCGGAGCGCGCCGCAAACGGTTGAGAACGTAGCTCTGCAGCTCGTGAAATTCATTTCGTTCCTTGAGGCTCAGATCGCGCGGGCGCTCGAAGGGCACCTGAAGATCTTCGACAACGGTCCCCGGGTGCGCACTCATAATGAAGATCCGGTCCGCCAGGTAGATCGCTTCCTCCACATCATGGGTGACAAACAAGATCGTGCTAGCGGTTTCCTGCCAGACTTTCAGCAGCAGCTGCTGCATTTCGCTGCGGGTCTGCGCGTCGAGCGCACCAAAGGGCTCGTCCATCAAGATGACGGCGGGACGAAGTGCGAGGGTGCGCGCGATCGCAACTCGCTGCTGCATGCCACCGGAGAGGGTCTCCGGATAGGCATTCTCAAATCCGCTGAGCCCGATGTCTTTCACTAATTGCGCCACGGTCTCCTTACACTTCCCTTCTGGGACTCCGTTAATTTTCAAACCGTACGCTATGTTACCAGCGACCGTGAGCCAGGGAAACGAGGTGTACTTCTGAAATACCATGCCGCGTTCCTTGCTGGGACCGTCAACCGGCTTCTCATTCACCAGAATCTCTCCGGTGTCCGCCCGATCGAGGCCCGCGATCAGGCGCAGCAGAGTCGACTTGCCACAACCGGAGGGACCCAGCAGAACGCGGAATTCGCCGATATCGCGACCTTCGCGGGAATAGGCATCATCAATCTCGAAATTGACGTTTTCCAGAGCGTCGGTTTTCGAGCCGTCCGCGCAGGGAAACGACCGGCTGACGTTGCGAACGGTGATCTTCGATTTTTTAGGCTCCATGCTTGGCCGCCTTCAGGTGGGCGGTGGCGCTGGGAACCGCCGCGCCGCCTCCGGCGAACGTGGAACTGCCCTTGCGCCAGGGAAAAAGGCGGGCTTCGAGAAAAGTCAGCAGAAAGCGGAACAGGAAGGCGGCGATACCGATCGCGATAATTCCCGCGTAGACGCGTTCGAAATCCAGCACCTTGCGCGCCGCCTCCACCATGTAACCTACGCCCTTGCGCGAGTTCACCATCTCGGCCAGGATCACGTAGGTCCAGCCGATATCGTAGAGGATGCGAAACGAAGAAAATATGGCCGGGAACGAGGCGCGGAACACGAGCCACAAAACCTGCGCCTGGTTCGCGCCGAGTGTGTAGGCCGTTTCCAGTAAAGCGTTGTCTACGCGATTCGCCTCTTCTACGACCACCGCCAGCAGGTAGAAGAACATTCCGAACCACAGGAAGGCGACCTTCATGGTTTCGTCGATGCCGAAAAGGGCGATGAACGCCGGAAGAAACGCGGTCAGCGGCATGGCGCGCATGGGCGCCGCCACGGGATTAATCAGCTCGAAGAGCCCGCGATAACTGGACATCAGGATGCCGAGCGGGATCGCGAATACCGCGCACCAGAAGAACGCCTGGGCAATCCGCCACCAGCTCATAAATACATTTCCCAGCAGATCGTACTCGGTCCACAGCTTGCCGAAAGCCTGGATGACTCCGAGGGGCCTCGGCAGTGAGAAATGCAGCTTGCTCCAATACGTCAGGGCAATCCAGATCAAGACGACAATGCCCCAACTGATGAAGGCGAAGATCCAGCGGATGCGCGGAGAAACCTCTTTGCGGATGGTGAGTAAATCGCTCATGGTCGTCTATGGCCTATCGTTTGAGGATCCTAGCCAGAGAATGCTTGTTCTCTAGGAGCATCTCCGTGCGAACTTGAAATATGTACTAGCTGGACGGGTTGGCATAGACTTTGATGTCGGTGCGCCGGTTCTTCTCGCGCCCTTCGGGCGTGGCATTGCTGTCAATCGGTTTGTCCGGACCATTGCCGGCGGCGCGGAGCCGCTCGGCGGGAAAGCCGTATTTTTCCATCAGGTATTTCTTGACCGCGTCCGCGCGCGCGTGAGAAAGCTGAATGTTGTAGGCGCGCGCGCCGGTCGAATCGGTGTTGCCATCGATATCGACGATGGTGTTCTCATAGGCGCGCATGGTGCCGGCCAGTTCATCGACGATCGCCCGCGAATCCAGGCTCATGTCGGAAGAATTGGGATCGAAATAGATGGACCGATGTTGCGTGGCTATCGGCGTGGCTCCCTTGGCGGGCTCCCGGTATTCGATGGGCGCTTCACTGGAGGCCATGGAGAAGCTGTCAGCCAACTTCTCGACATAGCGCCGATCGAGACTGTCTTCTGGATTGAAGGTGTGCTTGATGACGATCAGTTCCCGATACATGTCCTGGGCCATGCCCAAGATGTTGGCATAATCGGAATTGGAGCCGGCCGTACCCATGAAGGAGCGGTTATCGGCGTAATCCGCGAGCTTCACGCCCCCGAGCATGGTCTTTGCGAGATCGGATGGGATATTGAAGTCCTTGACCGAACCGATCAGGTTGTAGGCGCGTTCCGGCTGCGTCTTGATGAACTCGACGCCTTCCAGCCAGCCTTGCGCGAACTTCAGCACGGTTTGCGGATGCTTGACGGAAAAATCGTCGCTCACCACCAGAATGTCGGCGATCAGGCGGTTGGCGATTCTGGTGTCGTAGATCTTTTTCGATCCGGGGCGCTTGGCTACCGCGTCGCTCATGTCGGGGTCCCAGGCCACGGCCGCATCCACTTTGTCCTGCGCAAAAAGGGTCGCTGGCTCGATGCCATCCTTGGTGTGGATGGCCTGATTAAAGATCTCGTTGCGCTGTGCGGTGCTGAGGCCGGACGTCTTCAGTCCGTTCCACAGCAGGAAGTGCGACGGGGTGTAGGGGGCAAAGGCCACTTTCTTGCCGGCGAGGTCCTCGATGCTGTTGATTCCCTGCTTGCCGATGACGCCATCGGCGCCGCGCGACCAGTCCACCATCAAGAACGCATGCGAGCCGAATCCCTTGTCTTTGAACTGCGCGTAATCTTTGGCGTAGACGTCGGCGGTCGTCAGCATCATGTCGACGTTATCGGTGGCGAGAGCGGCCGAACCTTCCGTCCAGTCGTCGATAATCTTGAAGGAAACCTTCAGTCCTTTCTTGCCATAGATGGAATCCGGCTGGGTGTCCAGTCCGCCGTTCGCGACGAGGCCGCCGACGCACCCGACCCAGACGTTGACGCGTACGCGGACCTCTGCGTCGCTGCTGGTCGAAGAGGCTGGCAGCAAAAGAGGCTTCGACGCATCGACCGTCGCGCCGTTCCCGGCGGAGGCGCTTTTGCCGCCCGTCCACTTGCTGAAATCCACGACTCCATAGCGATTCAGGCTGTATCCGACCAGGGCCAGGCCAATCAGGAAAATAAGAATCCATCCACCCTTCTCAATCTTCACCGGCATGGCATTTCCTCCCCGCTTCTTCGAGCCGCGCTTCGGCGCGCATTCCTAATTCGGACCTTGTGTGTCAGTAAGAACGTGTCCTGCTCTGGGCGTGCCGCGAGCTCGCTCTAACCTCTTTGCGGTTCCTTGGCGGCGATGGTTTTTTCGGTGTTTGCTGGCGCGCCCGCTTGTGGGGACGCGAGGCCCATCTCGATCTTGAATTGTTTTACAAGTTCGCTGGCCTGGAGTTTCTCGGCATCGTCGTCAATCTTGATCTTCTGCTGGTCTACATTGCTCATGGCCATGTCCATACGGGCTTCGTTCACTGCCGTGGTCTCCTCAATCTTGCGAATCATCTCGTCATGCGTTTGGCTGATGCCGGCGACTTCGAACTGCTCCATCGCATCGGCGACCTTCTTCTGCCACTGGGAGCGGCGATAGTCGGCAATGGCGCCCAGGGCCTCCTGCGTCTTCCGTTCTTTCTCGCGCATAAAGGCCTGCTTTACGGCCATGGCTTTCTCGAAGGCGGCGCGGGCGGTTGTGAGCTGGCCTTGATTCCTCGCAAGAGCGCTCTTGGTTTGCTCGAGTTGCGCGGCATAGGCGCCCGCGATGTCGTCGCGACTGGCCTGAATTGCGGCTTTCACTCGGGCCGTTAAGGTAGCCATGTCGGTTTTATATTTGGTCTCTTCCTTCTCGAGCAGCGTCACATTGGCCTTAACCATGGCAATGCTCTCGTTCATCCGCGGCACCTGGTCATTCATGTCGCGGATATTCTGCTGCAGAATGAGTTCGGGATCTTCCGCCGACGAAATGAAAAAACCGATGAAGGACCGCATGACTCGCGTCAACCGTTGCCACATAAATCCTCCTGTTCAGGAACGTTCGGGTGTTTTGCGTGGGGGCGCATTCACATCGCCCGTCGTAATCGGATTTTCCGCCACAAAGTACCCAACCGCCTCGGCGATCTTCTTTTCCGCTTGCTGTTTTTTTAGCCGCCACCCGGTAAGCCGTTCTTTCTCGCGCGAAACTTCCTCGTTGTTACTCTGGATCTTCGCGCGCTCTTCGGTCACGTAGCGATCGATCTGGGCTTGAATCTCGGTGTTCTCTTTGGACTTCTGTGCCTCGAGTTCGTCGAGCGAGCGCTGCTGGACGCGCTCGTAGGTATCGAGCGCCCGGTCGCGCCGAACCGCGTCCTGGATGACTTCCTTGATGTCCACGCCCGCGGCGTCAAGCGCGACCAGAACCGAAGACCGCTTGACGTCCGAAGGCAGATTGCGAATGTGTTCGCTCTCGAGCATCTGCGAGACCTTGAGGATGGAGTAGCCTTGCGGTGCGGACGGAATTTCCGCCGCTTTGTAGATCTCGTCGAAGGAAGTGGGATCGGAGACCGGCGAGGTAAATTTGGGCTCGACGGCGATACCGGATGCGATCTCAGCCACACTCTGGGCCGCGCTCTTGGCCCCGGCTGAAGCGCTCTTTGCATTCGGTGCAGAATTGGACCGGTCTTGCTCCGTGCCTGCGGCATCATCGACGGAAACAATGTAGTTGTACCACTTCTTGGACATTCGGCCTCCTGCCTGACCACTGCACATGCCCAGAGACAGAGTTACGTATTGAGTTAAATAAGTGAACCAGAAAGCTAATTCCCTATGGGTTCTTTGTCAAACGTTTTCATTTCATACAGTTCCGAATGCCAACCGAACAGTCTCTTGCCCTATTCTCCAGTCGTAGAATGCGGAGGCTGGCGTTGACAGACGCGAATTTAATCGCACATCCAGTCCCTGTTCAATTCAGCTAGAATGAACGCTCTCACCGTTCAAAATGAACACCTTGTTGAACGAACACTGAGATAGGAGCAAGCGTGCCTCCTGACGACGTTTCGTCGATACTGAGCCGGGTGATAGAGACTAAAGCCGAATACGATATTCGATTGCTGGCGCAACAGCTGGGTACAAACTATCGCTCACTCATGTACTGGCTGAGAGGCGAGCGACCGTTGCCTGCGCATCTGCTGCCGAAGATATGCGTGCTCCTGAAGAACTACGAGGCTCTTGATTTTCTTGAGAGCCAGGCCGGGCGCGTGGCGTTCAAACTCCCTGATCCAGACCTTACCCTGGACAGGGAACTGCTGGCCGTATCCCACCTAATCAGGGAAGTGGGAGAGGCTCTTGAGAGTGTTGCGGAAACCCTCGCTGACGGCATTGTGGAAGAAAGCGAGTTGCGGGCAACCATTCCGAAGCTGGAGTCTGTGATCCAGGAATGCGCGTCCCTTAAGTACCTGTTAGAAGACCTCAACAAGAAGAGGAAAAAGAAAATGAAAAATCGGCTCTGATATAAAGACGCGTGTGCATTGCGACTTGTTCCACTACGTCCACGATGTTCGCATAGATGAGGGTTCCATCGCCTTACATTCCGCACAAAACCCCGATCGCCGTGCCCGACGAAAATCGAATTGATCCCACATCTTCGACGAGAACCCAAAGCTCACGGCGAAGCTAGCAACGCTACATTAGTAGGAGAGGCCCCAGGTCGCTCTGGAGATGTCAGCCGACTAATTGATTGCTCATCGCCAGCGGACATCTCATTCGATCGGAACTAGGCGGCCGCGGCAAATTGCTTGACTCAGTCGGGAGCTACTGTTTCATCAGCTTGCGGCACGCTAGGTTTCTTCAGGCCTACAGATTCATTGACCAGACGGCAGACCGTCGCGCGAGATTCGCAGCGCGGTCACAGCTCAGTGGCGCCGCAGCCCGCACCAAAATGGGCGCAAGCGTGAGCCCAGAACGGCACAGCTCGTGGCTACTGGCGATGAGTGGATTTCACCACAATCGATTTTCAAAAAATGCCGATGAAAGCAGTGCTGGCGCGCTCCGATCGAGAGTTTATGGGTTATAGCGAGCGAACCAGCCGGCGATCTCGCGGAAGACGTCACGGCGCTGTTCCCAGACGCGAGGAAAATGACCGGAGCCGGGATACGTGACCATGCGCGCCGTCTTCCCTCGAGCGGCGAGAGCCAAATAGAATTCGCGACCCTGGTAAGTGGGAACACGAATGTCGGAGGCCCCGTGGAGGATCAGCAGCGGGGTGGTTACGTCCGCGGCATGCATGACGGCCGAGAATTGCAGGAAGGCAGTGGGGTCCGCGTCAGGCCACCGTGCGTCGTAATCAATCTGCTGGACATCGCTCGTCCACATGAAACTCAGCCAGTCGGTAATGCCGGCGCCTTCGACCGCGGCGCGGTATCGGTGGGTCTGAGTGACCGTCCAGGAGGTCATGAAGCCTCCAGCGCTCCAGCCAAAAATCGCGAGGCGGTTGGGATCGGCCCAGCCCTCAGCGAGCGCGAAGTCGGTGGCGCTATCCACGTCGCGATAAGCGCGATCACCAAAATGCTGATAGATGGCGTTAAGGAAATCCGAGCCGTAGCCAGTGGAACCACGATATTCGGGCTGCAGGACGACGTATCCCAGGCCGGCGAGGAGGCGACAGAAGGCGTCGAACTCGAAGGAGTCGTTCGCCTCAGGACCGCCGTGGGGAAAAACAACAAAGGGATATTTCTTGTCGGGGGCGTAGCCGGCCGGAAACGTGGCGATACCTTCGAGAGGAATTCCCTCCTTCGAAGTCCAGTGCACGACGCGCGCCGGGCCGAACGCGACATTCGAAAGCAGGTCGTCGCCTTCGTGTGTGATCCTCTTGAGTTGGGAACCATCGGCGACAGCCACATTGGAAGTGTGCTCCGGATCGCCGACGGTGAAGGCTAGAATCTGAGCACCCGACGCAAGCTCTGAAGTAACAGGCGCGCCTTCCACGGTTCCTGCTGGCCAACTAAAAGCGGTCTTGAGCGCGCGGCCATCGAATGAGTCCACCTCGCCACGGACCCCACGCTCCACAATCACCCAGATTTTCCCGTGCACGTCCCGTGTAAGACCCACGGCCGAGCCGACCAAATCCGGCGTGCGGTCCACGGGCGCGCCACCCGCGAGCGGGACTGTCCACACATGATCAGGCGTGAGAACGTCCGTCGTGGTGCTGACGAAAGCGAGTTCCTTGCTGTCAGGAGTCCAGGCGACTCCCTCGCTACCGCTGGGGAGAGCCGACGCGGCGGCGTTGGGGATTTCTGCGATGCGACGAGCTAAGGAAACAGTACAGATGTCGATGAAGCTGTGAACATAGTGATAGCCGATTAAGGGCGTCTGAGACACAAGTGCGATGCTCGAGCCATCCGAAGACCAGTCCAATCCCGCGATATCCTTGAGTGCCGGGCACCACCATGTGCCTTCACCGCCGGAAGCACTGAGGACGTAGAGGCTGGACTCCTGGTTCTGAACGACGGTGTGAACCTCAGCGAGCGGGTCGGGGGTGCGCTGGCTGGCAAGCACGGCGAAGCGTGTTCCGTCGGGCGAAATTACGGCCGCGGCGATGCCCGAGGGGAGGGAGGTCAAGACCTTGAGATTTTCAAGCGGCGCGGCGAGCGGGACGGTAGCGAGTTGCTTGATCTCTTTTTCACCGAAAGAGCCGTAGAGCGCCAGACCGTCACGGGTGAAACCGAACGGCGTGAAACCTTCGGGCACGATCAGCTTGTGCGGGTCTGTTCCATCGGGCGCGACGAGCCAGTACTCTTCGCTTGTAGAGCCCTTAGCGACGCCCGAGCCAGCCCAATAAAGGATGTTGCGGCCCTCAGGGGAGACCGCAACAACGCGGGCGCTACGCAAACCTGTCCAATCATCCACGCCGAAGGCGTGCTTATCGGTGGCGCGAGAGGATGGCGACAGCAAGGCGATGAGGGCGAGACACGCTCGATACTTTTTCAAGATATTCCTCGGTCGGCCGAACGACGAGATCCGAAGCCCTTCCCCGACAATAAACCAGGCCCACGCAGCCAGGAAAGATAGCACAAGCCCCGTGAGCACAACGCCGATTCTTAACCGGATCGCCACGCTTGCGCCGCTTTGCAACATTCATAGGCGAAGGCCATCACGTCTTCTCGGTACACCTTGTCGTACAGAGCATAGAAGCGGAAATTGGGCGATCCCTTCGCTTTGTCGTGCAACGCCGTCTGCAACTTCTGAACACTTGGTGGAGTTGTTAGGCTCATCGCCAATCCCTCGGTCCTTTGTCGCTTCTTGCGTTTCCTTTCCACTGAGGCCCCTTCCCTCCGCCGGAGTTACCCAGCTTCATCGGTACTACGAGCCTCTCCGCCATCCCACACGGCCCGGCAGTCTCGTTGCCTCCCCTGCTGCTCTGATTGCTACCGGGGTGGAGCGAACCAGTTCCCGGGCGGGTATACCCCCGCTGTGGACCAGCGCCTTCACGGCGCGCCCGGTTAGGGCTGCGTTAATCAGGCATCATTTGGAAGTGCAACTTAGAAATGGCAAAAGTTCTTTCCTGTCAGTTTTGACAATGGTAAGCGTCTCGTAAATCCGGCAAACAAACGCGCTGGAGGCGCTCTCCGGAGGAAACCCGGTGTGCACAGAAAGCGCCCCGCTCCGCACCGCGCTTACACATCTCGGCCAGTAGTGCATGTGTAAACGCCTCATCGGAGAAGTGAGGTGAAGGGTCCCTTCAGATGTCCGGCAACTAATCAACAGTTAGAATCACACGCATCGAAGCGAACTACCTCAATGGGTTGGTACAACACTCAGCGTTGTTCTTCACGAGTAAGCGGTCTGCGCGGACGCCGACGATCTGTCTGTCCGCAAACGCTCTCCCCGCGACCGAGCAGCCTCCCTCGGGCACCATCCTAACTCTCCACTCCAGGAAGCCAAGACATACTGAGAATCCCTGGAGGGTGTGCAATTTGAGACAGACAAGCATTCTTTGATTTCTTAACGTGGACGCGAAGCTGTTGTGGCGGCTCTTTCAGCTGGGGATGGACTTATCAGGCCGGGAGGGATTTTATGGCATGTCCGTTGTGCGGGTCGGCCAATCAGGAAAAATTTACTGCCGAGATGATCATCCATTTCTCAGGGATTAAGAATCTCGACGAGCCAGGCGTCTGGGCATTTCCGAAGCTTTTGGTCTGCTTGGATTGCGGGTTTTCTCGGTTCAATGTTTCGGAACCTGGATTGAGGTTGCTCGCAGCAGGTTCTCCAACACGTGAATGCTCTGCTGTGCGGGATAGTCAGGACGATGGCGGCCGTGCAACGGGGTTGCATTTGAGTAGGACTTTGAACTTGTAGCTTGCCTACTTGGTGCTGACAAACAGCAGGTCCCTCTCGGCATGTATTTTCAAAATGTAGTCTCTCGCGCCTAGGCTAGAGCCGACTGAACCACGTCAACAGAGGATTCTTGAGTCAAGAAGATGATTTTAGATTCTGGGATCAGTGCGTCGGGTGTCCCGATTCAGAACAGATTTCTTCCGCGCGGGCGCGCCTATAACGAATATGGAGCCTATGAACTATCCTAACAAGGAATCTAACTGCGAAAGGAAGTTCGATACCCAGCGCTTCGTCGATCATTTGTACTACTGGACCTGTTAATTCTGGCAATTTCCGATATGCGGAACGCATGCTAACACGTCAGACAAGCTCGGACGTCCCCATAGCCCGCGCTCGTAACACCAACGGCGGTTGGGAGGCTACTACTGACCCTGCCTTCCAACCGCTGTCCCAGTGCCGTCTATCAGTCGCGCTGGCATCGAAATATAGGGAAACACGGATTGCGTTCGTTCGATTCCCTGCATATGCTCCGCCGCCGGTGCGGGCCAAGTCTACGGCTTTTGTCGAACTCCGGAGGATTTGAGACGATGGCAAGCTCCAGATGGCGCACGGCCGCGTCAGCGTCAACCGCGCTCGTGATCGACACTTCATTCCATCCATTGAGGAGAAAAGTCAGAGGTTGCTCTCCGCGCAACTTCCAAAGCAGCCCCGCGTCGAGCCCTCGCTCTTTGAAAGGCGGGTACTCTGCAACAAACGACAGAATATTTCTGCCGGAACTAACCCATTCGGGAAGATCCACGAGAAGCGGCAGTCCTCCAGCGGATAAAACGCGCTGCGCGAATTGAACAAGCGTCGTCGTTTTCCCGCTGCCAGCCGGCGCTTCGAGAATAATTCGTTGCCCTTCAACTAGAGCGTCTCCAAGAGAAGCGGTTGTCACTGCCTCGATCGGATTTCCTTTGTCATCCAACTTAACGGCGCTCAGATTTATAAGGGGCCGACCGGCCTTTCGGTATATCTGATCCCAGTTTTCTGCGATCTCTTTTGCCGCTTCTTGCGCCCGCTTCAGCGCGGGTTTCAGCTCCTGTGCCATCGGCGGCGCGATTCCGAGCTGGTACCGACAGACGTCGGATTGTTCTGGGGCACGAAGCCAGCTGATGAACTCTTCACGCGGGACGAGGACGAGCTTCAGACCAAATTTGTCGAGAATTTCCTTCGCCCAAAGCGCCTGCGTATGCTTGCTGACCTTCACCGGCGTCGAAAAAATTAGCACCTGCACGTCGGAGTAATGCTTCTTCACTCCTTCTGCGTCCTTCGAAACCTTCTTGAGGCTCGCATCGATCGAAGACGCCAAACCAATACCCTTACCGTCCGGATGCAGTGCCCCGTCTGCGTGTGCGTCGAGCCCTCCGTCCCATTTACGCTCGCACGCTATAAGCTGAGGCCACTTCTTCTGCCCGTGAACCACGGCGAGGCCTTGGAACTTCATTCCCGTCTCGTCCGAAATCATCTCGTTCAGGGCCAGTTCGATTTCGCTGCGATAAGCCATTTAAATGGCCGGTGGAACCCAGCGGCTAGCCTGCTTCGCGGGAAAAACCGCAGGAGTGGACTTGTAGAGGGAATTGGATATATTGGGGCCAGCTCGCACGGCGCTCACCTCGCTGTGTCGGGTTAGGAGTTCGGGGACTGCGAGTCCCCGCGCTCCGATTTCTATCGGAACCTTTAAGTAACTTACCACGAAAGTACAGGGGTAGGTCGATGCACCGGAAAGTCAGCAGACGTTGAAAATCCAAATTCGCGCGCTTCATTCGAGGTTACGGCGTCGAACAGATGCGAAAACAGGCTAAACAGACATCTCTGCTAGCAGAGATGTCTGAGTGATCTCACCGAGCGAAACGAGGAGCCAATGAGGAACCGAAAATCACTTGAAAACCTGAAACCTTGGCCGAAGGTCGTCTCGGGAAACCCCGCAGGCCGCTCCGTCACTCTACGGGAAGTACGGACCATGAAACTGATCCGCGACGAAAATTGCGGGACGCTGCGTCTCTCTGATCCTTCCGTCACCAAATATTTCAAAGAGGGCGATACGGTGCGAGTGATTATCGAGAGGTTGCCAAAGAGCAGTTCGAGCAGCTGAGGGAAAGGGTCCGAAGCGTTTTCAATCCTGCCGACGCTGTGTAGAATTCTGGGCATGTGCGCGCACTTTCACGCCACGCGCTCTAAGCACACAATCACAATCTGCATGCTTCTATTCATTGTTGGAGCATTTTCGCATGCGACATCTGCCCAAATCGGTACGCGAACGATCATCGTCTTCCACATCGCCAAAGATAAATTCATCATCGCGGCTGACAGTCGGGTTGTCTTCAAGGGGAAACCAGAAGATAGTGGCTGTAAGATCGCCGCAATTAACCACCAATTTATTTTCGCTACTTCCGCGGCTGCTGGGTACCGACCCGCTAGGGAAGGTCTCGACCCGGCCCCCGCTTTCGATAATGTAGAAGAGGCACGTAAGGCCGTTCGTTTGCGACCAAGCAACGACGATACTGCGGATAATTTCAATAGCGTTGCCGACGCTTGGGCAGATTATATGACTAGGGATTTTCGGTCCTTGTACAGCGTCCATCCTGAGATTGTCCTGGAAGCAGCGAAAAAGGAAAAAGGCACGCTGGCAAACGGGCTGTTTGCTAAAGCAATAAAAGGTAAAATTGTCCTCGCATTCCGATCAGTAACCTTCAGCCCAAACCGAATGAAACTCTTTATGGTCGAGTCCATTCCTACAGATTGCGCAGCCAGGATTTGTGCAAGTGGAATGACAGATGTTTTCAACGAATACACTAGTTCCCCACCAAAAAGTGAGAGAGCCAAACGCGAAGGCATCCTCAATCCGACCACCGACGAAACGGCTCGGATTAAACGCCTGGTACAGCTTTCGATTCTTTACATCCGTCCTAAAGGAGAAGTCGGCGGCCCTATAGACCTTCTTGAGCTCTGGAACGATGGACACATCAGCTGGCTGTCCCGCAAATGCAATTGCCCAGAAAACGAGGATTAGTGCAGCGAAGCTCTTAAAGAGCGAAACTGTACGAACGCCGCGCCTTGTCGCCGAGTTTCATTGTTTCGGAGACGAGTGTGCGGCAAATACCCTGTTCGCGGACCCCGGGTAAGTTGCTGAGACGTCAAGCTGCGTGCGAGATGTTTTCAAGGGGGCGAAAAGAGTTGTTTTTGGCATATCCCCTGAAGCAATTCGCCATCCAAGCGGATGTGAGTGATCCGTGGGTTGAGATTGCTTCGTGTTCGCTCATCCATCGCTGCGGGCTTGGGGATTACGGCCGTCCACGATTCGGCGTGCTTCCAAGAGGCTGTCGTAAGCACGAAGAACGTCACGAGCGTGCTGAAGGCGACAGGATCAACCACACACGCAACGGCGCTTCTGAAAGGAGAAATATTCGGCTCGTGAAAATGATGGGAATACTGAGGTCCACCAGAAGGTTACCTACAGTTGGAAGTATCAAACAAGATGTTGACTTGACTGGTAGAGCATGTTATCTCGACTGCGCTCGGTAGGCTGCTGCGACGAAAAGTCGAATGTCGACAGGTGCGACAATCTTGACCAATCGGATAGTTAGAGGTGCTCTGCGTCGGATGTGCCCGTCGGGCATACTTGCTTTCTTAGTTTTTGCAGCGGTGAGTTTCTTTGTAAGCGCGGGCGGTCCGGGAGAGTCGCGTAGAGCCGGGACAGGCGGGCACACCATCGTGAATCCTGACGCGCGAATTCGTGCGATGGATTTCTATCGCAACATCCCGATGAGCTTTGAGGCCAATGACGGCCAAGAAGACGACCGGATTAAATATAGTTCCCGGGGACACGGCTATCGAGTATTTCTCACTGAGGAAGGCGTAACTTTTGCTTTCGGAAGGGACCCCCAAGCCTCGGCCTCCTCTCTAACAATGAAACTTCAAAACGCGAATCGTAATTCGCTTGTCACAGGACTTGAAAAGCTTCCCGGTGCAACCAACTACTTCGTCGGCTCAGTCCCCACCAGATGGAAAAAGAACGTCGCCAATTACGCCAAGATTAGATATCAGGGTGTCTATCCTGGGATAGACGTTTTGTACTACTACGGCAAGGATCACGAGTTGGAGTACGACTTCGTTGTTCAGCCGGCCGCCCGGCCTTCGGACATCAGGATTTTGCTCTCCGGTGTCGGCCGGACACGAACTGCACAAATGGATTCGCAGGGTGACTTGCCATTGCGGATCCGTGACGGCGAAGTGCGTCTACACCGGCCAGCTGTTTATCAGCGCGGACCGAACGGTGAAGAACTTCCTGTCGAGGCACATTACGTCCTTTCCAAAAACTCTGGACACTCGGTCGAGCATGATCAGGAAGTAGGGGTCGAAGTCGGTGACTACGATCGATCGAAAGTCCTCGTCATCGACCCGGTTGTAACGTTTTCTACCTTCCTTGGCGGGTCAAGCTTTGACACGGCACGGGCAATCGCAGTCGACGCAGCGGGCAATACGTACCTAGTAGGCGGGACACTGTCAACCAACTTTCCAACAGTCAATCCGATACAACCGACTGTGCATGGTTCCGACGGCGATGCTTTTGTAACCAAAATCAACGCGGCAGGCTCTGCCATACTGTATTCAACGTATTTGGGCGGTAGCTTCGCGCAGCAGGCCCTCGGAGTTGCAGTGGACGCCGCAGGAAACGCTTACGTCGCAGGAGAAACAGCATCGACTGACTTTCCAGTCACCCAAGGCGCCTTCGATACGACTGGAAGTTCCACGGGTGTTGCATTTGTATCAAAGCTGGACAGCACAGGTTCGCAGTTGATCTACTCCACGTACCTGGGTGGCACAGGGGGCAACGCTGCAGGGGACGCCGCCGAGGCCGTCGCCGTTGACAGCTCTGGTTCTGCTTACGTCACCGGGCAGTCATTCTCACCAAACTTCCCAACCACACCTGGAGCTTTCCAACAATCTCGCGTAGGCGGTCCGGAACAAGCATTCGTAACCAAATTCAATGCAAGCGGTAGCGCACTGAATTATTCGACCTATCTCGGTGCCGGCAGCGGTGTCGGAATTGCGGTGAGTGCTTCAGGAAATGCCTATGTTGCGGGTACTGCAACTGACGCTACCTTTCCAACCACCGCTGGCGCTTTCCAGACCACGTTTGGCGGTCCCGGCGGAAATGCAGGCGACGCATTTATAACCCAACTAAACAGCAGCGGTTCTGCCCTTATGTATTCGACTTTCCTGGGCGGCACGAGTGAGGATTATGCCGGAGGAATTGCGATAGACGAGGCTGGAAATGCTTACGTGACAGGCCAGACTTTTTCAACAAACTTCCCGGTGAAAAACGCATTTCAGCAGACCCTCAAAGGTCAGGCGAACGCATATGTCGCCAAGTTGAATCCCAATGGTAGCGCGTTGGTTTACTCCACTTACCTCGGTGGCAGCAACGATGACGACGGCGACGCGATCGCAGTCGACTCTGGCGGCAATGCGTATGTAACGGGGTTTACGGAGTCGACTGATTTCCCGTTAGTGGGTGCACTACAGGCCACGTACGGCGGCGGCTCCATGGACGCGTTCTTGACTGTTGTGGGTTCGAACGGCATTCCTTCCTTCTCTACTTTCCTCGGCGGACAGTTCGCCGATCAGGGCAACGGTATTGCAGTGGACTCATCCGGAAACGTCTATCTGACAGGCCTTACCCAATCCTTCGACTTCCCGGTACTCAATGCTTTACAACCATCGCTGGCGATTAGTAGCAACTACGTCTGCAACCCCAGTCCGTGCCCTGATGCATTTCTTACGAAGTTTTCGGCGTCGACGCCTACGCCTTCATCCGATTTTGCACTGGAACTTTCTCCGGCGACTGCGTCCATTGCAGCGGGCCAGCCAGAAACTTTTACTGTGACTCTGACGTCTATCGGAGGGTTCAGCCAAGTCGTTTCGTTAGGGTGCTCGGTGCAGCCCAGTGGACCAACTTGCTCGATACCTCCGTCTTTGACATCAACCGGGCTAAGTTCACCTACTGCGACGGTCATAGTGGGCACAATTGCGGCAACTCCTAGTTCGCTGCTAAACACTGAGCCTGACAAGTGGACAAACCTCAAGACCGGCTTGCACTGTACACTTTTGCTAGGCTTGTACGGAGTGCTGCTGTTTGTCATCTTAGAGAGGACAGGTGTCCACGTTCAGCCTCCAGCGTCCTGGATCGGCCTCTCCGCAATTCTCTTCTTCGTGGTCTTACTCCAAGCTTGCGGAGGTGGGGGCAGCGGAACTGGAGGAGGCGGCGGGGGAGGAGGAACCAAACCTGGGACTTATATCATCACGGTTACAGGAACCTCCGCGAGCCTTAGCCACAGCGAAGCTTTTACACTGACTGTGAATTGAATTTCCGCTGCGGTTCGCGACAAGCCGGGTCTGTGGCCTCCAGCCATACCAGTGCCGCCAACCTACTCCGCCGTCCGCGAAGGTTCGCGGAAAGCCAGCGTACACTTGGCACGATCACGCGATGTGTCGGTTTGGGAGTCGCGTATCCGATTTGGCTCCTCTCCATCCGCTGCAACAAGAAAGTCATTGCATTTCCAGGTGAAGGCTTGCCTTGGACAGTGTGCTTTAGAGTGGAAACTAGAACACTCCGTCGCTCACCAAAGCGGCTCCTACGAAGGGACGGTCGGACCGCTCGGCGGAGGCGATTTTTCGGAAGTCCAATAAATCAACGGAGTCTTCTCGTACCACGCCCACTTTAAACTTTACAGTGGGCCTCGATCAATTTTTACACCACGCGACAGGGCGAGGTTCCAGAAACACCTGATTCTGCCACGCTAGGTTTTTACAGATTCGATCCTCAATCATCGTGGGTTACAGGATCGCGTGAACGGATCTTGGTTGGCGATCTCCCGGGGTGCGGTCCACCCTTAGATGTGGTTTCCGATCCGGATTCACGTCGTCCGCTTCCAGGTCGGCCGGGAAGCCAATCCGGGAATCCCGGGTATAATCCTCCAATTCATGTCAATGCGTAGGGTAAACAATTTGAGCTGCGTCGCAGCCACGCTCTTCGCCGTAACGATCGTTGCGCCATCTATTCGCGCGCAATCGAACATGAGCTCGCTGACACCCGACTGGTGCAGGGAACTCCCCCGCCCCCAATACAAACAACTCGAGCGCGTCCCGTCCCCCGATCCTTGGTTTGAGGTTTACCGCGTCGCGCCGGGAGTATTTGCGATTTACGAGTCGCATCAATTTGAGGAAGTAATCTCCTTCCTGATCCTGGGCGAGAAGCGCGGCGCCATATTCGATACCGGCCTCGGCATTGGCGATATTAAGCGAGTGGGTCTGTCGCTTACGACTTTGCCGATTGTTGTGCTGAATTCGCATACACATAATGACCATGTTGGCGACAACTGGGAATTCAGTGAAATCTATGGAATGGATACCGATTTCACTCGAACCAATGCGAGGGGATCCAGTGTCGATTCGCAGGCGGAGCTTGCTCCGGGAGCGATCTGCGGCCAGCTGCCCGGCGGATTTGACGCGAAGACCTACTCCACGCGTCCGTTTCACATAAGTCGTTGGATTCACGATGGCGACACGGTGGATCTCGGCGGCCGAGTGCTTCAGGTGATCTCAACGCCCGGGCATACGCCGGATGCGATTTGCCTACTAGACCGCAAGAATGGACTGCTATTTACAGGAGATAATTTCTACGCCGGGCCAATCTGGCTGTACCGGCCTGAAACGGATCTTGACGCCTATGTTCATTCCGTTGAGCGAATCGCAGAGCTGACGCCTCAACTTCACCTGCTTCTCCCCTCACACAACGTTCCCGTGGCCGATCCTTCGCAATTGCCGAAGCTGGTAGCCGCGATCAAGAAGGTCAGCGCTGGAACAGTGCAACCCGTTTCCGTGGGTGAAGGCAAAGTCCACTACAACGTTGATGGATTTGTTTTCCTGATGACCGCGCCAAAGTAAAAGCCGAAGATGCGGTCATTCACGGCCGTTGCTCCCGAGTGACGCCGTAACCGGAGAATTGAAGTACTACTTCCAGATGGACGGTAACGCGAACTAATCAGTTGACCTGCGATTGCCTCGCATAGTCGTCAAGGGCCGGTCAATGTCTCGGAGGATCGGAGTTCAAGCAAACAAAATCTCATTACTTGTTGCTGGCGCGCGAGCGCATCACCGCGGCGAATCGCCGGTATCGTGCAGGAGCACGACATCGGATTCGGTGTGTTCGCGGAAAACGCCGAGGGTCTTGCCGTCGGGAGAGTAGTGAAAGTTCTGAATCTCGTCAGATTCAAAATTCGTGATCTGGCGACCGCGGGAGCCGTCGAGCGGCTCCAGCCACAGGTTGTCCACACCGTTTTCGCGAATGGGATACACAACCGCGCTGCCATCCGGCGTGAATTGTGGATTCTGTGCAACCCTCGAATCAGGGTCGAGCAATCGCACCGCAGGACTTGGGCCGGCATCGAGCGGAATCAGTGCGATTTTATTGGTGCCGGGGCCGTTCGACTCAATCTGGTTGAGAAGGATGGCAAGCCATTTCCCATCTCGTGAAATGGCGAAGCCCGGCGAGGAGAAAATCGTGTGCGCAACGATCGTTCCCGGCACAATCTCAGGCGTTCCGCCATTGATCGGAACGCGCATAATCTGAGGAACGAGCCAATCCTCGTAGTACACCCACTTTCCGTCCGGCATGCACTTCGCGGCAATGTCGATGCTGCCATAGGTGAGTTGCTTCAGGTTCGAGCCGTCGGCGGACATGCGCCAGACGTTGACCTTGGTGGCGGAGTGGTTGTCTTGTTCAAGTATCACGTCGCGCCCATTCGGGCAAGCGATCGCCGCCGGTATAATCGCGCCAGGGTTACTAACTATGGTCGTCTTGTTTGCACCGTCGGGCGAGATTCGCAGCAAGGTGCCGCCGTCAGCAAAATACAGGTCTCCGTTCGAGGCCCAATTGAAGAGAAAGGCGTTCTTGAGCTGTGCCAAAGCTGGAGCAGGAGGACTACCGGCGAATCCGCTCGCCGGCAACACATACAAAGTTCTCGCGACTTTTTCTTGGACCGTAGCCAGTGCCTTTCCGTCGGCCGACAGTGTCAGTGTCCGATAGCTATTCGTGTCATTGGTGATCGTTCGAAATTGGGTTCCTGCGGCGGAGAGCAGGCCGATCTGAGCCCGCGCAAACGGTGACGTATTGCTCTGATACGTCACCACCAGGCCGCGACCATCGGCCAGCCACGCCATGTCGTTGAGCTGCATTTTATTAAATGGGACAATCGCCTGCACTTTGGCAGACGCCACATCTCGGAACTCAATGTTACTCATCGGCTCGCCTGGGCCGGGAAGAAGTGCAGCGATCTGTTTGCCGTCGGGAGACCATGGTACGGGTCGTGGGGGAAAAGTGGCAGGCCCGCCATAAAGCATCTTTTCATTCGTGCCGTCCGCGTTCGCGATGAGTACCTGAAACTTTCCAACCTCCGGATCGTTTGCGCGCATGTACGCTATTCTTCCGTCAGAAGAGAAGCTAATTGCGCTGTCGATGTCTCGCGCGACGAGCTGCGGGGCACCCCCCAGCATCGGAGCGCGGAAAGCGTTGTACAAGGTACGCGTGTTATCTGTCGCTTTACGGAAATAAATGAAATTGCCATCCGGCGAAAATGTCAGGCTCTGGTAAAAAGCCTCGGCGGGCGGGATTACTTGGGTGTCGCTATTCGTGACCACGTGGCGGAGCCAGAGGCTTTGTTTGCCTTTGTCCTCCAAGACGCTCAGCAGATACTTGCCGTCGGGAGAAATGGCGGCTTCGACGGATTTCCCGTTGTTGGTGACTTGCGTCATGGTGAAGTCCGCGAATGGCGCGGGGCCGGCGCGGCGAAGCAGGGCATATAAACCGTACACCGCTGCAGCCAGGACCACGATCGCGATCAATGCACCGGTGGCGAGGCCGAGCTTGTGTTGCTTTGCGACCGCCACAACAACGGAACTGTTCGAGGGCTGTTCACCCGACGCCCGCGAGGTTGAACTCGAAGACGTCGAAGCCGCTCCCGACTGAAGCATGGGCGTTTGCATCACGCCGCTGGTAACCGCCACGCGTCCGGAAGTGCTGTCGCGCTTGAGGCGCTGCAGATCGGCGCGCAGTTCGGAAGCGTGCTGATAGCGAAGCGCGCGGTCTTTTTCAAGAGCCTTGTGAATGATGCGATCGAGTTCCGCCGGAAGCTGCGGGTTCAACCGGCCTGGCGGCACAGGGTCTTTGTGCAGAATCGCGTCGAACATTGCGCCGGAGGTTGCACCGTAAAAGGCCATGGCACTCGTGGCCATTTCATAGAACACCACACCGAAGGAGAAAAGATCCGAGCGCGCGTCGAGATCTTCGCCAAGCGCCTGCTCCGGCGACATATACGCCACCGTGCCCATCGCCGAGCCGGGACTGCTCAACAGCTCCTGCTCGGAAGCAGTGGGAAGCGCCGACACCGTGATGCCGGGTACCAAGCGGTGCGGCGCGACGACCTTGGCGAGGCCGAAATCGAGGACCTTCGCTTGTCCATCGCGCACCAGAAAGATATTCGCGGGCTTGATATCGCGATGAATGATTCCCTTGGCGTGAGCGGCGTCGAGCGCCGTGGACACTTGAATGCCGATTTCGAGCAGTTCGTCGAGCGGGAGCGGGCCTTCCGCGATGCGGTGCTTCAGGGTTTGGCCGTCGAGAAATTCCATTACCAGGAAGTGGCGCCCTTGCTCCTCGTTGATGTCGTGAATGATGCAGATATTCGGATGGTTGAGCGCGGAAGCTGCGCGTGCTTCGCGGCGGAAGCGATCGAGCGCGTGGGGATCATCCGCGGTATCGTCCGGCAGAAATTTCAGGGCCACCAGGCGGTGCAGTTTTGTGTCTTCTGCGCGGTAAACCACACCCATCCCGCCTCCGCCCAGCTTCTCGAACACCCGATAATGCGAGATGGTTTCGCCGATCATGGAGCGAATCTGTGGGCTGCAATCTTAGGAGTACAAAAGCCGCTAGTCAACGGATTCGCACCACTAGATGAGGATGTTCCTACTAAAGGCGTACTCGGAAGTAATCCACATGCCTGATTGACAAACCGGGCATTTGAGACGACCCATCTCTGACTGGCACCGAATAGCGTTGCTCGCGATAGAATCGGACCGATGGAGACGCCGGGAACTCAGTTTGGAGGTTGGACAAAATACCTGTGAACATTGGGCTTCGAACAGCGAGCGATAGAGATCTCACCTTTGCTCGCGACGTGTACTTCGAGACTATGCGCTGGATTATCGAGCGTTTGTACGGCTGGGACCTCGCGCGTGAGGGCAAAAACTTCGCTCAATTCTTCAAGCTCGATGAAGTCAGAATCATCACCGCCGATGAGCAGGATGTCGGCTGGATTCAGGAACAGGTTGACGATACAACCATAAACCTTGGCTCTTTCTATGTGATGCCAATGATGCAGCGACGCGGGATTGGAACGCAAGTTCTTCAGATGTTGTTGGCACGTGCCAGGAATCAATCAAAGGCAATTACGCTGGCCGTGGTAAAGATCAATCCAGCGCTCCGCTTCTACGAGAAACACGGATTTCGGATCACGCATGAGGATAAGCACAAATTCTACTTGAGAGCTGACCTCCACTAGTCCTCAGCACCTTGGCACTGTGCCTGGTAAACGCAGCCGTAATCGGAAAAGTTGAAATTCAGCGGGTCAGTTTCCATATGCCCCAGCCGAAGACGCTCAGTAGCAGCAAACCAGCTGAAAGCGAAATCCAAGGATACGAAAGTGGCCCATAGACTCTAGCGGTCCGATCCCAAGGACCGGGGACGTCAATGCCGAGTCCGAAGACGCGGGTCACAACGACAGGCAATACCAGCCCGAGCAGGGCCGCAATCGAAGCAACAGTGAGAAGCGTGATTTCAACTATCTTCATGTCAGTTACAGTTTACAACCTCAGAGCCTAAAGTCCTGGTTAACGCAACCGGCGAAGTGGATTTTCCTAGTTTCCGATTACGCGACTAAGACAAATCAGGACTTGGGCGTCGCCTCCGACGGGCTCCGCCGAAAAGGCATCTCTGCTGCGCGACTCAACAAATACCACCAGAGCGTCCCCAAAGTCCCAAACAGGAGCAGTGGATGGTCAAAGTTGTAGCTGATGGCAACTATGATCACTGACATCGGAACATCGATGAGCATCATGTACTGCCAAGCAGATTCCAGATGCACGAATGCGATTGTCAAACAGGCACACAAATGTAAGAACGGCAACAGATGAACGAGAATGAAGCGAAGCCTCCGATTTGACGGGCCGAGACTTTGCCAACTGAGCATGACATATGATCAGGTATTCGACCCCTCAACCTCGCCGCTTACAGTAGTCTGAGTGTCCGTAATATAAACTGCCGATTGACACGCAAGTGCGCCGGATGTCCGGTGAGTATTCCTTAGTGATGCCTGGTTAACGCCCTATCGGAAACTGACTCATTATCAGGTTGCCTGCCGTCTTGCTGGAACCGCGTAGATCAGGATCAGCGCTTTCTCCACTTCCCGAGTGCTGCACTTCAATGCTAGTGCGATCTGCACATTTTCTTTTTGAGGATTTGAACGATGGATATGGAAACTTATCAGCTTGCTCGTGCAGCGAAGATGCGAGCAATGAGTGAAGCTCGTGAAAAGCGCAAGCCTGCGCTGGAGGCAGATCGGCAGACAGCAGCGCTTGCCCGAATCACTTCGGCACTCACCAGCACCGGCGGTGATGTTGAGTCGGCGGCAGAGCTGCTCGGCATTTCACGCGCAAGCGCGTTTCGAGCAGTTAGAAAGTTCGCGATTGATGTGAAGGCAATACGAAAGGCAGCAGAAACATCTGCAACACCGACGGGAACTCCTGTCGCGGAGAATTGAATGGGTAAACTGATTGACTTTGATGAGGCTCGAACACGACTTGGATGTTGGACGCAGGATGAAGAGGCCGCATTCGCGCAACTCATGCGCGTCGGTCACTTTGACCGGATGTCCGCGATCCGCCTGTATCGGCGCTCCGGCAGCGACCTGGGCAAGGCACTAGCGATAGCCAAGGCCGAGGCTCCTACAGAGGGTGAATTGGCCCGGCGGAAGGCAGCCGGGGAACGATTGAAGGCACGGGCCGCGGAACGCTCCAAACTCGCCCATATTGGCTCCTAGCCTAATGAACTAGGGGTCCAGGCGAGGTGTTCTGCCCGTCAAACGTTGTCTCATTTGCTTTACGGACGACCGGCACCGGCCAGGAACGACAAGCTAATCATTGACGCAGACCTAGCCGCCGTCAAGCAAGAGCTTGGCAGAGAAATCGGCGTGGAGGGATAGAGAATGGCTTGGGTGACCAAAAAAGAAGCTGACGCAATTCGAGCGGGTAAGCCGCTGCCGCCGAAAACAAAGATCGAGACTGTTGAGATTGAGCAGGAGCCTGAGCCGCCGAGACAGCATTACGAATTGCCTACCGCAGAACAAATGGAGGCCAATTGGAAAGCATCTGAAGCGGCCATCGCGAGTGTTCAGCAACAACCAGCAGTAAAGCCGAAGACGGATGCTCAGAAGCGCGAAGAGGAGTTACGCAAGCGCAGCAAGGACGGCACCGTAATTCCGTTTTCTGAGCCTGATTATCCTCGAACTCAACGCGAATACGAAGCGGCACAGTCAGCCCTACGAATTGAAGCATTCAACATGGCCGAAGAGGCTAGAGCGCAACGTGAGGCGGACCCGAATCGAAAACCGCCTCATTCCTGTCCGAATTGCCAGCGTGGGCATCGAGATGTAAATGGATCATGCACCGGTTGGTGTCAGGGACCACCGTGGTGGAATCAGTAGGTGAAATAAAATGCCGAAGATGTTTGGAAATCAAAAAGTCTACCTGCACAAAGCCAATCTAGACCTATCGCTGTTCTACCCCGCGCCTGTAACAGCGGCCACCGAGATTGTGGCGCAACTCGGACGCGGCAACTGCCGGATAGAAGATATGAGGGCGTTATATTACCAAGTGGCTGAACGATTCCGAAAAATGCGTCACGGCGAAGAAGAGAAGGAACGCCGGGCAAAAAAGCGAGAGCAGGCCAGAGCAAACCAAACGCCGGTACAAACGGAAAAGAGTAAGAGACACATCGCAATCCGTAAATTTGCGGAACGTTACGCGATGCCCTATGCAGATGCGCGGGAAGAGCTGACTAAATTTTGGGAGGAGAATCCGGAAGAAAAGGCAAACTTCGAATTGCCACAGTACGTGACAGACGAACAGCTTGAACAGGCCGAAAGATTGGCTGTAAAAGAGGCATCAGAATCATCACCTGACCGGCTAGAACCGGAACCGGTACAGCCAGTGAAGACCCGCGAGCAAATAGAATTTGAACTGAATCGAGCAATGTGTGAAGCGGAAGACCAGGCAAAGGATCAGGCTCAGGAAAAGGCGCGTGCATTAGCGCAGGGGAAGAGATGGAACGATTAGTCTCACCGATTTTGTGACACCTGGTACGGCTTTAGAAGCAGCGTTGTAGAGCAAGCAAGCGGAGGATAGGAAGTAGCCGATTTAAATAGGCGATTGGTGAGCGTGCGGAAGGCGCATGACGAAGCGGATGCGGTAGCCGAGGAAGAAGCCCAGTCTCAAGATGGCTGTCCAAAAAGCAGATGAGACGGTTTGATGATCGGACGCCCGGTGAAGCACCGAGGCAAGCGGCAAGTTAGTTAGGTCAGTATGCAGAGTTGGCGATTTAGGTTGAGCGAGGAAGGATAAGTAGCCGTTGTTTACTTTGCGAATGAGACAAAGGTTGAGGAAGCGGAAGGCCTTTTGAAGACCCACTCGGGGTTCATAGGTTAGCTTCGTTCATTCTGTGTCCGGCTTTTTTCGAAAAAGTCTCGTTTTTTCGAGCTTCAAAACCGATTTTCTGCCCTTGAACGCTTTTTTCCGTTCAACTCATTGATTCAACGTGCTTTCTTCGCTCCTATCACCGCGGGATCGAGTTCACCTGGCCGAGTGGTCCATAATCTCACACTCTCCGCCACATGCACAATCTGCAGGCTGTAGAATCGACTGCTACTCAGGCATGCTACTCCGGCGGCATTCTGAGCGCTGAGGAGCGCCAGGGCGAGCAGATCGAGGCGCACCGGCGGCAAACTTTCGCCCAAGCTCGCAAGCTTTCAATCTTCCTGTGCTGCCTGATCAGTGGTCATTCGCCATAAAGTCAACAAACCAAAGGTATTGAAAGGTCCTATGGTTCGCGATGGTGCATTTTCAAAGTCGTCTAGGGGAGCCTATAGCCGAATCGAGTCGCCCCACCGGCCATCCCCAAGTCCTTTTATTTCCGAAACATATCGGGGTATCCGAAGGCAAAAATTTTGGATCGAACGGGTCCCTCTTCGACTTGATTCTGTCCGGCCAAGGTATCGCGCTCTGGGTCCCATACATCCGCCGATACATACGCCGGGTACAGGGTTTCTCCCTCTCCAATTTTTTCGCGAATGACCGGCGGAAGAAAAATTTCAAGATGGAGTAACCATGCGCCGACAGCATAAACGCATTCGAAATTTGATGGAGCACGACAATTCCGAGTAGGATTCCGAGATGAAAATTGAAAAAGATTCCCAAAGATTGCAAGACCTGAAGGCATATTTTGAAAATGAAAATCTTGAGAACTTGATTTGGTATCATGACAAGCATCGTTTCGTTGCGGAGGAAGAAAAACTTCTCAACGAAGTGATCGCGCAGAAAATTTACGCTGAGGAGGGAGTCCTTCGTCGCCGTTGATCGAGGCCCCGGCGGTGGACACTCCCTTGACCGCATCAAACACCACTGCCAACTTGCCTCAGACTGACCTGCCGGGCGCAGGCTAGTAGGTCAGTTTCCGATTACGCGACGGGAACTTATCGGGAGTTAAGCCACTTCTAATCCGGGGTGGTATCGCCTCGTTTTTTAGCCCGCTTGTTTGATGGCTGGTGGCTTCCACGTGCCGTCAAGGATTGAAGGCGGCGTCTCTTTCGGCCAGTACAGACGTAGCATTGGAATGAATTTCGCCTTAGGAGCGGGTAGCCAGTTCGCTTCCTTTGCCTTCCCCGGCGAGTCTGCCTGCAAATACAGGTCAACCGAACCATCTGCGTTCGTCACAAATTTATTCCGTGAACTGAGCGTGTAGCGGTTGAGCGGATTGGGCACGAAGAAGAAACCGGCGTCGTACATCGTGAGTGACCAGAAGCCGTCAACGGGAGGCATCTGTCCCTTATCAATGTGCATGACGTAATTCTTATTCCCGTCATATTCCTTGCCATCGGCATCCTTTTCCGAAGTCGGGTAA
>Ga0210386_10000425_pt1 | contig 39065 bp, 35 predicted proteins | sample IncBWH32OmetaG_FD_160091 | JGI IMG/M metagenome (GOLD analysis project Ga0210386, IMG submission 160091) | Forest soil microbial communities from Barre Woods Harvard Forest LTER site, Petersham, Massachusetts, United States - Inc-BW-H-32-O ...
CTCCATCCCCAGACCTACTACGATCATAGCCCGACAGGGCCGCGGGCATAGCTTTGCGACAGAACCCTGTTTCTGACTGCGGGTTTCGGTCAAGGGAGACACCTTAACGCCAGCTTTAAGGGCCCGTTGATAAATACCTGACCTGTCATTCCGGGTTTGGCTTGATGGTATAGTTCCATTCGCCATGGAACTGGTGTGGGACGATGTTGATCGCGGCCATGTCGCGGTCACTGATTTTGATGCCTGCTGGATAAGTGGCGTTGTCGATTTCGCTTTTGACGTTCAGCCCGGCACGCGTTGTAGTTGCGGCGATCAGTTGCACGATGGCCTGGTAGCTGACCAGCGGTTTGCCGCGCCAGTTCTGGGTAATGAACGAGAACAGCCGATGCTCGATCTTGTTCCACTTGCTGGTGCCGGGCGGCAGATGGCAAACGGTGATCATCACCCTGTTACGACCACCGTTCCGTCCACGAGTGCGGCGGCGGCAGTCGGGAAGCGCGTGGCGGTTCCTGCATTGCCCAAGAAGAGCGGCGCTGCCGGCGCGCGCAATCGGCCGGTGGAGGTGACCACAAAGCTGGTCGCGTCAGGCTCCTCTACGGACACACCCATGGCACGCAAAGCGTCAGCCATGTAATGGGTATCATCGCTTTTCAACGCGTCGGTCAGCCGGCTGGTGCCCCGCGCCAGCGCTGCCAGAAGCAAAGCCCTGTTGGTGATGGACTTTGAGCCTGGCGGCGATGCCCGCCGCCGTAATGGGCGACCGGGTGGGAATAGTGGTCAGAGCATCCGTCATTCGTCGATCGATCCCGTTTGCTCCGTGTCAGTTTGCCTGACGCCGATCATCGCCTCTTCGCAAATAGCTGTCGAGCGGACCGGCGACTGGCGATCTCGAGGAGACCGAGGCACGCCGTGCGCGGGCAGCCGGGCCGCCGGGCCACACCGGGTAGGGGCATGCCGAGTGATCGCCCGCGAAACGCTTGACGGGGCGGCGCCTCTCCCGCCACGCTGCGATAAATACAAGTGGCCGCAATGGCCCGAACAGGAGGACAACGTCGATGCAGCGCAACAAGCTGTCGCGTAGACGCGTCTTGACGGGGACGGCCGGCATTGGTGCCGCGACCATCCTGCACTGGCCCGCCAACGCGGCAGAATTCAACTACAAGCTCGGCTCATCGTCCCCGATGGAACATCCGGCGATGGCCGCCCAGCAGCAGGCCGCGGACAAGATCAAGCAGGACAGCAACGGGCGGATGGAGATCACCATCTATCCCAACAGCGTCCTGGGCGGCGACACGGCAATGATCTCGCAGACCATCGCTGGCGCGATGGAAATGTACAATCTGCCGATCGATCTGCTGGCGCCGCGCAATCCCTTGTGCGGACTGTCCGGCGTTGGTTTCGCCTTCCCTGACTATGCGCATGTCTGGGCCGCGATGGATGGCGACTTCGGCAATGCGCTGCGCGCCGCCGCCGAAGAGATCGGCCTCTATTGCATGGACAAGGGTTACGACCACGGCTTCCGCCAGGTCACGACGCGCAACAAGCCGATCACCGGCCCGAACGACCTGAAAGGCTTCAAGATCCGTCTGCCGGTTGCGCCTTACCTGATCTCGCTGTTCCGCCATCTGGGCGCCGCACCGACCGCGATCAACTTCAACGAGGTCTACAGCGCGTTGCAGACCGGAATCGTGGACGGGCAAGAGAACCCGTTGGTGCTGATCGACACCGCCAAGCTGTTTGAGGTGCAGAAGTATTGCAGCCTGACCAACCATGTTTGGGCGGGCTTCCACACCTCCTTCAATGTCGCGGCGTGGAAGAAGCTGCCGCCAGATTTGCAGGAGATCTGCCACCGCACCTTCACCGCGGTGGCGGTGACCCAGCGCCAAGCCTTCGTCACCATGACCAGCAACGAGCAACAGAACCTTACGACGAAGGGTCTGATCTTCAACGCTCCTGATTCCCAACCATTCCGCGAGGTACTGGCGAAGAGTGGATTCTATCCCGACATGAAGAAAACCGCGGGCGACAAGGCCTGGGCGCTGCTGGAGAAATATGCCGGCCCGCTTGGGTCGTGAGCGGCGCCACCGCCCTTCCACAGGATGCACCCGCCTGGGCGGCGCTGCGGCGCTGGGCCTTTCTGATTGACCAGACGATTGGCGTCGTGTGCGAAGCGATCGGCGCCACGCTGGTCATCGCCGAAGTCTGTATTCTGTTCGCCGGTGTCGTGTCGCGCTACCTGCTCGATAGCCCGCTATTCTGGACCGACGAACTCGCCAATTTCCTGTTCCTGTGGCTGTCGATGTTCGGTATGATCGTCGCGCTGCGCCGTGACGGGCACATGCGGCTCACCACAGTCGCCAACTGGGTACCGCCCCACATTGCACGCTGGTTTGCTGCTGTTGCGGCGCTGGTGGTGATCACCTTCGTGCTGGAAATCCTGCTACCGGCGGCACAGTATTTGGATATGCAACGATACGTCGAGCTGGTTTCGTTGCAGATCTCCGACGGCTACCGCGTCACGGCGATCCTGGTCGGGTTCACGCTTGCGGCCGTCATCGCCCTGCTTCGTCTGCTGGAAACCACGACACTGCGCAGCTTCGGCCTCGCGGTCCTGACCGTCGGCGGCATCGCAGCACTGTTGTGGATCGGCCGGCCGCTGCTGGTCGCCATGGGCTTCGGCAGCTTGATCTTATTTTTCGTGGTCATCGTCGCCGTCAGCGTTGCCATCGGGGTGCCGATCGCCTTCGCGTTCGGGATCGCAACCATGTCCTATCTTAGCCTCACCAGCGCCTTGCCGCTCTCCGTCGTGGTGAACCGCATGGACGAGGGAATGTCGAACCTGCTGCTACTTTCTGTGCCGATGTTCGTGTTCCTTGGCCTGCTGATGGAGATGGCCGGCATCGCTCGCGTGATGGTGGCGTTCCTTGCAGCGCTGGTCGGCCACGTGCGCGGCGGTCTGTCCTATGTGCTGTTGGGTGCGATGTATCTGGTCTCCGGCATCTCCGGCTCCAAGGCCGCCGACATGGCGGCGGTGGCACCCGTCCTGTTCCCCGAGATGCGTCGCCGCGGCTCACATCCCGGCGAGCTGGCGGCGTTGCTAGCGAGCTCCAGCGCGATGTCGGAAACCATTCCGCCGAGCCTGGTGCTGATCACCATCGGTTCGGTCGCTAATGTATCGATCACCGCGTTGTTCACTGGCGGACTGCTGCCCGCGGCCGTGGCCGCGGTCGCGCTGGTGGTGATGAGCTGGTACCGCTCGCGCCACATGGACATCAGCGGTGGAGAGCGGGCAAGGATCGGCCAGATCATTCGGACGTTCGTCATCGCGGTACCCGGTCTGACCTTGCCGTTCGTCATCCGCGCCGCGGTGATCGACGGCGTCGCCACCGCGACCGAGGTCTCGACCGTCGGCGTGGTCTACACCGCGGTGCTCGGCATGTTCGTCTATCGACAGTTCGATTGGCGCCGGATCTATCCGATCCTTGTGGATACGGTCTCGCTGACCGGTGCCGTGATGCTGATCATCGGTGCCGCGACGGCGATGGCATGGGCGCTGACGCAGTCGGGATTTTCGCAATGGCTGGTGGCGACGATGGCGGCGGTGCCTGGCGGCAAGCTCGGCTTTCTGGCGATCACCGCGGTCACGTTCGTGATCCTCGGCAGCGTGCTGGAGGGGATTCCCGCGATCGTGTTGTTCGGCCCATTGCTGTTCCCGGTGGCCAAGGCGATGGGCGTGCACGAGGTGCACTATGCGATGATCATCATCCTGGCGATGGGCATCGGCCTGTTCGCGCCACCGTTCGGCGTCGGCTTTTACGGCGCGTGCGCGATCGGGCGCGTATCGCCCGACGATGCGTTGGGGCGGATGTGGCCTTACCTCGCGGCACTGGCGGTGGCATTGGCGATCGTCGTGGCAGTGCCCTGGCTGTCGATCGGATTTTTGTGACCCCTGAAGGCGGCGCGGTCCGCTGTTGATCCAGGACGGACCGGGATCAAGGACGGACGGGGAAGGCACAAGAGGCCCTTGAGCGGGTGGAGACGCGGCCTCTCGACCGGCGCTATCGGGATAGCGTCCTTGTTTCCGATCGTCCGCTTCGCGCAAGAAACGCCAGCGACCGGACGGACCGAATTCATTCCACGTACCGCGGCCCGCGCGGCCAGGGCAGAGTCCGCTGTTGGAAACCGACGCCGATTGACTGAACGGCGGCCACGGGCGCGATGCGGAACGAGCAGTTCTGGCCGAAACCGGAATGCGGCTTTGGAGTAGGTGACGGCGAGACCAGACCTTCATCCTTGGACATCCACGGCGGCAGCAGCCCAAAATCCTACCAAGCCGGCATAGTGTCTCCCCACCGGCAGTTCCAGCGTGAGATCGCCAGCGGCATCGCTCTATCCGAGCCGCGCGGTATCCAGCGGTGGCGGGCTGTCGAAATCAGAATCGGCGAATTGCAACGCAAGGTAGTCCACGAGCGCACGCACCTTCCCCGACAACAGACGATTGTGGGTAAAGACAGCGTTGATCGGGCGCGGTGGCAATTCGTGCTCGGACAGGATGACCTGCAATCGGCCTGCCTTGACGAAGTTCATGACCGACCAGGCTGGAGCGTAGACGAGCCCAGCGCCCTCCACAGCAGCGGCAACCACGCCGTCGAGCGTATTCGAGCGCATGCGGACTGGGACCTGCACCTGCGTGGGCTTGTCGCTATCCAGCAACTGCCATTCCGCGCCGATGCTGTTCTCGCTGTAAACGAGACAGTCGTGAGCTGACAGGTCGGCAAGCGTGTGCGGCGTGCCGCGTTGTTCGAGATAGGCCGGTGCCGCACAAACGATCCAACGGAGTGCCGCGAGCTTGCGAATGATGAGGCTGGAGTCGACCATCGGACCGATCCGGACAGCGACGTCTATACCCTCCTCGATCAAATTGAGCTGCCGATCGAGCAGGATGACATCCAAAACAATCTTGGGGTGCATCACGGCGAACTTAGCCAGAAGCGGCAGTATGAAGTATCGGCCGAAGAGCGTGGGCCCAGCGACGTGAAGACGCCCGACGGGCGTCTCGGCATCCGTGTGCAGTCCTGCCTCCATCTCGTCGATCTCGGTGAGGACTCGCTTGGACATGTCATAGTAGCGCTGCCCCGCTTCGGTGAGCGCGAGCGTTCGGGTGGTGCGGATCAGCAGCCTGGTGCCAACCCGCTCTTCAAGCGCCGAAAGATGGCGGCTCACTGAAGACAGCGAGATGCCGCTGATCCTCGCCGCACCCGAGAGGCTGCCCGTGTCGATTGCCGCCACGAACAGGGACATTGTGCCCATCCGATCCACGGAACGCCCTCCTCGTTCTCATCTCGACGTCAAAGCATTGTCATTTGCGTCAGGCTTGCAAGAGTCCTTTCCGGATTTATCGCTATTCTAGAAGGACGGTGATCCCCACGATCTCCTCCGTGCAAATTGACATCAGCCAGCTTGGTTCGCGCTGACTGGCTTCCGCGGAGGACCGGCGATGCGTTTTGGTTTGTTCGGTAGCGCTCAGGCGGACGGTGGCAACCTCGGTGCAGGTATCGGCCAGGGCTTCCACGATTACATCGATTTCAACGTCGAGGCCGAGTCCCTCGGCTATCACAGTACCTTCCTGGTCGAGCACCATTTCACCGGATGGTCGCAGGTCTCCGCAACGCTGAGCCTCCTGACCTACCTCGCGGCGCACACCAAGACCATGCGCCTCGGCACGGCCGTCATGGTGCTGCCCTGGCACAATCCGGTGCTGCTCGCCGAGCAGGCCGCGACCCTCGACGTGCTCTCGGGTGGCCGGCTCGATTTCGGGATTGGCAAGGGCTATCGCCACAGCGAATTCACCGGCTTTTGCCTCCCGAGCGAGGAGGCCGAAGAGCGGTTCGAGGAGGGCTTGGGGATTATCCTCAAGGCATGGACCACCGAAGGGCGCTTCTCCCATCATGGCAAGTTCTGGAATTTCGAGAATATCGTCGTCGAGCCCACCGCTGCGCAGAGGCCGCGACCAGCGATCTGGATGGCTGCGGGCAGTGAGCCATCCATTCGCAAGGTCGCGACGCGCGGTTTCAACCTCCTGCTCGACCAGTTCGCCGGCCCGGATCTGATCAAGCAGCGGATCGAATTGTTCCGGTCGGAACTGAAGGCCGTTGGCCGCTCCAACAATCCGATGGAAGTCTGTGTCGCGCGCGACCTCTACATCGCGAACGACCGGAAGGACAGGGCAGACGCGATCGAACGCCTCAACGCAATGCGGCAGAGGACGATCGACGTGTCGAAGGCACCGAACCAGTCCGGCGGTTCGCACATCCTCGCTTATGCCAAGTCCGGCGCGCCCGATGTGTCCAGCACGCTGATCGGCACGACCGAGGAAATCTACTACAAGCTCCTCGCGCTGAATGAAGCTGGCGCCGAGTACGTCATCCTGAGCGTGCTTGGCGGCTCACGCCAAAGCCTGCGGCAGTTCGCCTACGAGATCATTCCCGAATTCAGCAGCGATCGCGGCGTCGGTCGCCGCAAGCAGCTGTCGCTTGTGTAACGAAAGACAGCCACCATGACGGTTATGCGCGCGGAATACCACGACGGCATATGGCGCGAACCGGCACCGCTGCGCGGCGTGGCGCGTCTTGATTGCTATCCCTGGCTCGTCGTCGGTACCGTTTGCATCGGTGCCTTCATGGGACAGGTGGACGCCAGCATCGCCCAACTCGTCCTGCCGGAGGTGGGGCGGGAATTCCATGCGTCGATCGGTGCCACCGCCTGGGTGTCGATCGCTTATCTGCTGGTGGCCGCGGCGATGTTGCCGGTGTTTGGTCGCCTCGCTGACATGGTCGGTCGCAAGCTCTTGTATTGCGGTGGGTTCGTGGTGTTCGTTACGGGCTCGGCGCTGTGCGGTCTGGCACCGGGCCTGGACACGCTGGTTGGCGCCCGCGAGCTGCAAGCCTTGGGTGCGGGTATGCTGCAAGCGAACGCCATTGCCATCATCGTCTCCGCGACCGCCAAGGCGCGACGCGGGCACGCGCTCGGCCTGCAATCTGCGGCGCAAGCCGTGGGTCTGAGCGCCGGGCCCGCTCTCGGCGGTCTTCTGATAGCGACGCTCGGCTGGCGCTGGGTGTTCTGGATCAATCTTCCGGTAGGGCTGCTGGGTGCCGTGCTCGGCCTCCTGGTGCTGCCCCGAACCGAAACGCGGTGCGGCGCCATAACACAAGGCGCCGCAACGTTCGATCTCGCAGGCGCGGTGCTGCCGGTTCCGTCCCTGGGACTTTTGATGTTCGCAATCAACGAAGCTGGCCATGCCGGGTTCCGCTCGCCTTTGGTGAGCGGCCCACTCCTGGTTGGCTTGTTGCCGCTGATCGGCTTTGTTCGGCATCCCGGAATCCTGAGCGCCATCATCCCGGAATAGGCGGGCGGCTTCGCCGGGATCTTCATTCAGTTTGGCTGATGTCTCGCCCAAAGCGGGTCACGCTTCTTTCCGTGGTCAGCGCCGCCACAGGCATTGGTCGGATCGGGTCGGGGTGCCTCGCTTCGGAACGCGCTCGGGGCGCAGCAGACATTTGCGGCGTTGCCCCGGCTCCCTCGTCCGCACCGGACGAACTGCAACGAGAGCTGTGCTTCGTTTCAGGCAGTCACTTTGTCAGGTGCGCGCCTCCTGCTCTCCGCTGCAGTACATTGTGCCATCGGTCCACATCGTGTGAAGCACGACGGCGAGCTTGCGAGCGACGGCCACCAACGCGCGCTTGCGTCCTTTGGCGCGGGACAGCCGGGCACCGAAGCGACGCAAGGATGAGGTCGGGCCTCGTCCGTTCTTGATGGTGTTGGCAGCCAAGAACAGCACCTCGCAAACATCGACGTCACCGGCCTTCGAGATCTGGCCAGGTCTGTCCCGCTCGCCGGACTGATAGCGCCTCAGTATTAGGCCGAAGTGCGCTGCCACTGTCTTGGACCGCCGAAAGCGCTTGGGATCAGGCGCCCCGTTTCAGCGCCCCAATCAGCCCTCGTCCGCAACCGACTCTTTCAACAGCATCCGCCGTTAGCAGCCATTCGCTGCACCCAGTGACCTTGGTCGCTCGTGCCCCGAAGCGGTCGTGCCGGACTCCAGGCCGAAACGCCTGAGGCGTCTGGAAGCGGACCTTTAAGCGAAGGGAAGCATCAAGTCGGAAACTCATTCCTGGGAGTCGACCCGTAGAGATCCCCGGGGCGCTGCGCGGCGCTCGTCGACGGCGCTTGACGAAGGAATCCTGTTCCAATATAAGGAACCATGGTTGCGAATATCAGAACTGGCGCTCAGACGGTTGATCACGCCCTGGAAGCGCTATCCCTCATCGTGACCGAGGGGCGCCTGATGTCGCTCGATGAGATCACGGCCCGCCTTCCCACCAGCAAAAGCGCCACATACCGGCTGCTGCGTTCGCTGGAGGCCGGTGGATACATCGCCCGTGACCCGGACGCGGGAGGCTATGGCGTCGCCTCGCATTTCTTGTCGCTCAGCGTCATCGCGGCGAGCCGAATCGACGTTCGGCGCGCAGCCCGGCCGATCATGGAGCGGATCGTCTCGCGGTTCGGAGAAACAGCATCACTGCACATACGCAGCTCTGAGCGGCGTGTTTGTGTCGACGTCGTGGAAGGTACCCATCCGGTCAGACGCGTCGTTCCTATTGGCGAAAACCATCCGCTCTATGCGGGTGAAACCGGGCGCGTCTTGATGTCCGGGCTAGCAGAGGGCGAGCTCAAGGAGATCCTGCGCCAAGCCGTCGGCGTGGGAATGGACGAGCAGCAGATCCGCAACGATCTGCTGCGCATCCGCGAGGAAGGTTACTTCATCGGAATTGGCCTGCGCACGCCGGGTGTCGGGACGCTATCGCTGCCAATCCATGGTGCCATGGGCCTCGCTGGAGCGCTGAATATCTCCGGGCCCGCCAATCGGTGGACAACTTCAGTCATGCGCCGCGCCGTCCCGTTCATCCTGGCCGAGGTGAAGGGCATCTCCCTCGCGATCGGCGGGTCGATTGATCGGGATGTGACGACGCTGTCGGCATAACCGACTGCGGCATCAGCAAAGAGGATCACCGCCATGCAAATCGAAATACCCGCGGTTCTCTATCGAGGCGGCACCTCCAAAGGGCCGCTCTTTCTCGCTTCCGACTTGCCTTCCGACCAGGCTACGCGTGACGCGGTGTTAATTGCCGCGATGGGGTCACCGCATCCGCGCCAAATCGACGGGCTGGGCGGCGCTGAGTCGCTGACCAGCAAGGTTGCCATCGTCTCGAAGTCGGACCGGAAGGGCATCGATGTCGACTACCTGTTTGCGCAGGTCACGCCCGACAGTGACGTCGTCGACTACTTCTCGAACTGCGGCAACATGCTGTCGGCGGTGGGGCCGTTCGCGATCGAGCGGGGGCTCGTTCGGGCGCCGGGCAACGAAACCATCGTGCGCATCTTCAACGTCAACAGCAACGCGCCGATTGAAGCGCTAATCCAGACCCCGAGCGGCCGGGTAACCTATGAAGGCAGCGCGGCGATCGACGGGGTCAATGGCACCGCGGCACCGGTGCGGCTAAATTTTGCCCAGTCCGCCGGATCGACGACCGGCAAGTTGCTGCCCACCGGTATGCGACGCGAGACGATCGAGGGCGTCGTCGTCTCGTGTCTCGATTGCGCTGTTCCTCTGGTGATCATCCCGGCAGCTTCTCTCGGCAAGACAGCGCGTGAGGCCAAGGCCGAGATCAATGCCGACAAGGCCTTTCTCGCTCGGCTGGAAGCCATCCGGCGTGAGGCGGGGCGCCGTATGGGCCTCGGTGACGTGTCGGGCAAGGTCATTCCCAAGCCGTTGATCGTCGGCCCGCCGGCACTGGGCGGCAGCATCAGCGCGCGTGATTTCGTGCCGTATGAGTGCCACGCCGCGTTTTCCGTGACCGGCTCGATCGGGTTGTCGGCCTCCTGCTGTATGCCCGGCAGTGTTGCGCACGAACTGGCGAGCCTGTCCGGCGATGCACGAAAGCCGGTGATCATTGAGCACCCGAGCGGCAAGGTGGAGGTCGAGACCGACAGTTCCGACGACGCCGGTGGTTTCAGGCTAGTCGAGGCGACTCTGCTCCGGACCTGCCGCAAGCTGTTCGCCGGTGCGGTAATGGTCCCCGAAGCGGCCTGGCCGCGGCATGCCGAAATGGCCAGGGTGGTCGTTCCGGCATGACCCTGGGGGTGAACCGTAACCTGCGGTCGCTTTGGCGGTACGCCGCTATGTTACCGGTGGAGCACCTTGATTGTCGCGTCACGCTCGACGAGGGTTGGACACCTCTCATCGATGCGCCGCGCACGGCGCTGGCACTCGGGTGCCGGCGTCTGCTGATCAAGGATGAGGGACGCAATCCTACCGGCTCGTTCAAAGATCGCAGCGCATCTGTGACGGTCTCATGCCTGCGTGAACGCGGCGCGACCGGACTGGTGCTCAGCAGCACGGGCAATGCCGGCGCAGCTTTCGCAGCGTACGCAGCCCGAGCAAGGATTGCTTGCGTGTCGATCGTTCCCACCGACGTGCTGGATGCGAACGTCATCCAAATCCGGCACGCTGGCGCTGAGTTGCGTACCGTGGAGGACTGGAGCGCCGCGCCGACGCTGGCCGCCGAACTGGCTGGCAAACTCGGCTACGAGGAGGTGTCGGCAGCGCGTACTAACCTGCGTATCGAAGGCAAGAAAACACTTGGATACGAGATCGTCGAGCAGCTTGACTGGGTCTTTCCAGACGTCGTGGTGTGCCCGACTGGTGGCGGCACCGGTATCCTGGCATTGCAACGTGCGTTCGCGGAGCTCAACGGTCAGGGTTCGGTGCGCGGGTCCCTGCCGCGCTTGTTCGCGAGCCAGTATGACGGATGTGCCCCGATCGAGGCCGCGCATCGCAGCGGTCACAGCGCGGTGCAGCCGTGGGGTACGGTCACTACGCCACGCGGAGGTATGCGAACTCCTTCGCCGGCGTCAGGCGGACTCGTTCTCGCGGCGATCGCGAACGGTGGCGCCCGTGCGGTGAGCGCCAGCGCGGCATTCGCCGCGGCCGCCAGCATCTCACGAGAAGACGGCATTCCAGTCGGACCCGAGGGCGGTACCGCTCTTGCAACGGTTGCGGAAGGCTTGGCGCACGGCGAGATCGATCCCGGTTCGACCATCGTCGTCATCAATACGGCTACGCCGCTTAAAGCTGATCCGGCGTTCAATGCCGAACCCATGCACCAGGGAGTCTGACATGACCCCATACCGCATCGCCCTGCTTGCACTCCTGGCTTCGATCAGCCTGGGGTGGTCATCCGTATGGGCCGAAGATCTGACCGGTACGCTTAAGAAGATCAAGGACAGCGGCGAGATCACCATCGGCAACCGCGAATCCTCGGTACCGTTTTCCTACCTCGACGAGCACGGCATACCGGTCGGCTATTCGGTTGACCTATGCAAGACGGTAGTTGACGAAGTGAAGAAGACTCTCAACCTGCCAAATCTCAAAGTCAGATACATGACCGTAGCGCCTGCAGCGCGCATTCCGCTGTTGTCCAACGGAACGATTGATCTTGAGTGCAGCACAACCGATCGGACTTTGGCGCGCATGCGCCAAGTTGCGTTCTCGGTGCCGACTTTCGTGATTGGTGGCCGCATCTTGACAAAAGTCGGTTCAGGGATCGCGGACTGGAGTGATCTGCACAGGAAGGTCATCGGCGTCGCCCAGGGCACCCACACCGAGCAACTGGTTAATGCACTTGTTGCCACGCCGGCCTATGCCGGCACGCGCGTACTTACGCTAAAGGATCATGCTCAGGGTCTGCTGGCGCTGGAGACCGGGCGGGTAGATGGGTACGTCACCGACGACATCGTCTTGTATGGGCTGCGCAGCACGTCTCGCATGAAGAACCAACTGGCAGTTACTGGCAAGCCGCTATCAGTCGACACCTATGCCATCGTGCTGCGTCGTGACGATCCAGATTTCGAGATCGTTGTCGATCACGCGCTGTCCGAGCTGTATCAATCACCAGAAATCGAGGCGCTGTATCATAAATGGTTCGATCGTTTTGATATCCCGATGAGCGCGGAAAACAGATGCATGTACCAAATCGGTGCGCTGGGACCATAACCGATGCATTACCACTGGCACTGGGATGTATTGCTGCAGCAACCCTACTCGACCTGGTTGCTTGACGGCTTCCTGGTGACGATCGCACTGTCGCTGATCGGTTGGGCGATTGCAATGGTCTTGGGCACGTTGGTGGGCGCGATGCGCACCGCATCGTCGCCGATCATGCGCGCTGCCGGGGCGCTGTATGTCCGAGTCTTCCGCAACATCCCTCTGCTGCTACAGATGTTCCTGTGGTTTTTCGTGCTACCGGAAATCCTGCCCGACGCCGCGGGGCATTTCTTGAAGCGGGATCTGCCATATCCAGAATTCACGACCGCAGCATTGTGTCTGGGCTGCTACACAGCGTCCCGCGTCGCAGAGATCGTTCGAGCTGGCATATTGAGTGCCGGGACTGGACAGCGGATAGCGGCGCTCGCCTCTGGGATGAGCACGATACAGGCGTATCGCTACGTCCTGCTGCCCCTAGCATTTCGCCTGACGGTTCCCCCGCTAGTCTCGGAATTCCTGAGTGTGTTCAAGAATTCCTCGGTCGCTCTGACGATCGGCGTCTTTGAGCTGACCAATCAGGCAAACCAGATCGAGAACTACACTTTTCAGGGTTTCGAGGCCTACACCGCGGCGACCGTACTGTACGCCGCGATCTCCTTCGTGTGCTTGCGCGGCACACGACTGCTGTCACGACATGCAAGCGTCGGCGGCATGATTTCGGCTGGGGGGGCTCTGTGATGACAGGCTTCAGCATCGGAGCGTTCGACTGGGGACCGATCCTCCACAACCTCCCGGCATTGTGGGCAGGTATGCAGTTGACGCTCGTGCTGACGTTTCTTGCGATCCTCGGTGGCTTCGTACTGGGCACATTGCTCGCGATAGCGCAACTCAGTTCGGTGAGCATCGTCGCAAGAGCGGCGACGCTCTATGTCAGTTTTTTCCGCTCGATCCCGCTCATCCTCGCGGTGTTCTGGTTCTATTTCCTCGTCCCACTGCTGCTCGGCCGTCCGGTCGGGCCGTTCTTCTCAGTCCTTGTCGGCTTTGTGTTCTTCGAGGGCGCCTATTTCGCCGAGATTGTGCGAGCGGGAATCCAAAGTGTCCGTCGGGGTCAGATCTCAGCGGCATATGCAACCGGACTGACCGCTACGCAGACGCTTTGCTACGTGGTTTTGCCGCAGGCTTTCCGCAACATGCTTCCCGTGTTGTTGACTCGGTCGATCGTGATCTTCCAGGACACATCGCTGGCGTTTGTCGTCAGCCTGACGGACTTCCTAACAGCGACCAGCATTGTTGCTGACCGCGATGGCAGACCGGTTGAACTGTACCTGTTTGCTGCCGCCGTCTATCTGACTTTGTCGTCAATAGCGGACTTAGGTGTTCGATGGTCGCAATGGAAACTGGCAACATGACCGTCCCTGTCATCACGATTGAGAACGTCGATAAATGGTATGGGACCACGCAGGTCCTGTCACAGTGCTCCACCTCGATCAACGAGGGTGAAGTCATGGTGATCTGCGGCCCTTCCGGTTCTGGCAAGAGTACGTTGCTGAAATGCATCAACGGTTTGGAGCGATTTCAGGGAGGCGAGATCAGCGTACAGGGCGAACGGATTGGATCTTCTCGGACGAACCTGCATCGGCTGCGCGCGCGGGTCGGCATGGTGTTTCAGAGTTTCGAGCTGTACCCGCACCTATCGATCCTGCGCAATATCACTCTGGCCCCGATCAAGGTGGCCAAACGCGACCGAGCTGAGGTGGAAGCAACCGCGATCGCCCTGCTGCGTCGAGTTGGGTTGGCGGGATATGAGCACCAACGTCCGTCGCAATTATCCGGTGGCCAGCAGCAGCGTGTGGCCATTGTGCGGGCGCTGGCGATGAGTCCGGCCGTGATGCTGTTTGACGAACCGACTTCGGCGCTCGATCCCGAAATGACGAAAGAAGTGCTTGACGTGATGACCGACCTCGCCGGCGATGGCATGACGATGGTGATTGTAACCCATGAGATGGGTTTCGCGCGTCGGGTCGGCCATCGTGTGCTGTTCATGGAGCGCGGCATCATCATTGAGGACACGGCGTGCCAGGCCTTCTTCGACAGTCCCAGCAGCGAGCGCGCCCGAGCCTTCGTTGCACAAGTACTGCAACATTAGCGTTGGTAGATCCGTCCCCATGAATTGGCGTCGCCTTCCCAAAAAATTAGCTACCGTCGACAAGGGTGGCGAAATGGCCGCTGGCGGTTCGCAAACCAGAGGAACGACATGCTGACGAAAATTCCGTGTATCTTGATGCGAGGCGGCACCTCGAAGGGGCCGTACTTTGTAGCGACCGATCTGCCAGCCGATATCGGCCAGCGCGATCGCGTGCTACTGGCCGCCATGGGCTCGCCCCATGCTCGCCAGATCGACGGGGTCGGCGGCGCCCAACACCTAACCAGCAAGGTCGCTATCGTTAGCCGGTCCGAAAGGCCCGGGATCGATGTTGATTACCTCTTTGCTCAAGTCGGTATTGCCGAGGAGGTCGTCGACACGTCGCCGAACTGCGGGAACATCCTCGCCGGTGTAGGACCGTTCGCGGTTGAACGTGCACTCGTTAGGGCCACTGATCCTGTGACTCGCGTGCGCATTTTCAATGTCAACACCGGCGCCGCCGTGGAAGCGGTCATTCAAACACCTGGTGGAGTCGTCGAGTACGAAGGAGAGACCGCGATCGATGGTGTGAATGGCACGGCTGCTCCGATTGGTCTGATGTTCAGGGACATCGTTGGTGGCAGCACCGGCGGACGGATGTTTCCAACCGGCCGGCCGCGCGAGGTCATCGACGGTATCCCTGTAACCCTGATGGACGTCGGTCATCCGATGGTTTTTCTGCTCGCGTCCGCGATGGGCAAGACGGGGTATGAGTCGAAATCCGAATTAGATACCGATCGGGCGTTTCTTGCTCACCTGGAAGAGATTCGCGTGGAAGCGGGTCTGCGGATGGGTCTGGCAAATGCCCGGGCACTGCTGCCCCTTCCAACGTTGGTTGCACCGCCGAGGACCCCTGGGGGAACCGTGTCGGCCCGCAACTTCTTACCTCGCGAACTGCACTCCGCATATGGCGTCACCCAGACGCTTTGCACGTCTTCCGCTTGCGTCATGCCTGAAACGCTCCTCGCCGAAGTGGTGTGCCGGCACGGACCGGATGACCTCCGCGTGGTCATTGAGCATGTCAGTGGGACGATCGAGGCCGATGTCGAACTGGCAACAGGTGCGGATCGCGGCGTGTATCCCTCTGGGGTGGCTGTGCGGCGTACCTGCCGCAAGCTCTTCGAGGGATATGTCCTGGTGCCGCATGCAGTTTGGGCGGGATCGTCGGACCGCGCCCCTGCCGGTTGACCAGATCCCCCCTCAATTGTCGAGAAACCAACATTCCCACCAAAAATCACCGGAGGTCAGCCATGAATCACTCTGTCGAGCAGCGGTTGTTGGAATTGAACCTGGAGCTGCCCAACCCTAGCCCACCCGCTGGCAATATCGTCCCATACGTTATCGCGGGATCTCTCGTCTTTCTCTCGGGCCAATCGACTCTGTGGAACGGTGAACCGCGTTTCCTCGGTATGATCGGGAGAGATTTCAACCTGGAGGAAGCGAAAGAAGCAACCAAGCTGTGCGCACTCAATCTCCTTGCGCAACTACGCGTAGCCTGTGGAGGTGATCTTGATCGAGTGGAGCGGATTGTGAAGGTTACCGGATTTATCCGAGTAACCGACGATTTCACTGAACTTCCGCAAGCGATGAATGGTGCCTCCGATCTGATGGTTACGGTATTCGGTGACAACGGCAAGCACTCTCGGACCGGGGTCGGAGTGAGCAAGCTACCGCGCGGTTCGGCTGCCGTGGTCGAAGCCATCGCCACCCTCAAGTAGGGCCATCATGATTCAGGTTTGGGGCCGCCGAAATTCCGGAAACGTTATAAAAGTGCTTTGGTGCTTGAGGGAAATTGGCCATCCTTTCGATGTGGAAGAGGTTGGAGGTCCGCACGGCAAGAACAAGGAAGATTGGTTTCTTGCATTAAACCCCAATGGTCTCGTCCCGGTCGTTAGGGACGAGGGTGGCTACGTCGTCTGGGAGTCGAACGTCATTGTTCGCTACCTCGCTGCCAAGTACGACCCAGGGGGCATGTGGCCAGAAGATGCCATCGCGCGGGCCGATGCCGATCGTTGGATGGACTGGCCGATGCTCGTCCAACCCTACATGACAACCCTGAACGTCGGGTTGATTCGGACGCCATCAGAGCAACGCGACATGAGCAAGATCGAAGTCGCGCGCCGCGCCGCAGCCGACATCTGGGCTGTTCTGGACAAACACCTTCGAGATCGCGACTTTGTAGCGGGATCCCAACTCACCATTGGGGATATTGCGATCGGGAACCTTGCCTATCGCTGGTTCAATCTTGACGTTGAGCGCGAGGAGATGCCCGGACTCCAGTCCTGGTATCGTCGCCTATCGGAGCGGCAAGCCTTTCAAACAGAGGTAATGAGACCGCTCGCCTGAGCTGATCCGCATGACGCAGCGATTAAGCGGATCGTGATGAAGTGTCGACGACGTCTGATAGTGGCCGAAAGCAGTCCGGCGGCTTTGGGCAGCCCCGGATGAATTGTGCCGATTGGTCGACCGCGGTATGCCTGATGCGGTGCTGCAATCGAGCCGGGCTTTGCGTCGTATGGACACCACGAGCGCGCCGCGCCATTCAGGCCGCCGCCTCTGGCTGATTGCCGCCCTTGCCCTGCTGACGGGATGCGCTGGTGGCACCGGCCAATACCTAAGCATTCCCGACCAGCCCGTGTTGGGGGCGCGCGTTCCGAGTGGTCGGTTGAGCGCGGTGTTGCTGACGCCGGATGGGCCCGGCCCGTTCCCTGTGGTGATCCTGCTGCACGGCTGCAGCGGCGTTCGGCCCATCCAGTCGCAGTGGGCGGATCGGCTCCGGTCGTGGGGATACGCGGCGCTCATCCTCGACAGCTTCTCCGCGCGCGGGGGCGTAAACGTCTGTGCGGACGCGAACCAGCCTCTCGTGACGCCGCGGGACCGGGCGGCGGACGCGCTGAGCGCCGCGCTCTATTTGCGCACCCTGCCGAAGATCGACGGGACGCGCGTCGCGGTGCTTGGCGACTCGCATGGAGGCTCGACCGCGGTGTGGGTGACACGCGTGGAGTACGAGCGACTGTACCCTGGCCTGCTGGCGGCGTCGGTGGATTATTATGGAGCGTGCGGGAACGCGGCTGACCACGGTAGCGTGCCGCTGTTGGTGCTGTCCGGCGAGGCCGACGACTGGGTGCCACCATCGAACTGCCTGGCGTTCGGGAAGCAGCTGAAGCCCAACCAGCCGTTCGAGATCCACATCTATCCCGGCGCGGTGCACATGTTCGACGCCACCAACGTCAATGCCCTGACGATCAACGAGGGTCACAAGATGCGGTACGACTACACGGCCGCCAGCGACAGCTTCGAGCACGTGCGGACGTTCCTGGATCACTGGGTGCGCGGCAAGTTGGCCTCGGAGTAGTCGAACGTCGCGAAGCTCGGAGCCGGGACCCCGGGGTGATGTGCCGTAGCACCTCCCTCACGATCAACGATGAAGCAACGACCGCGTTCCATGGAATGAGGTTTTCAATTCCGACATTCCGTGCCGACCGTGCCTGGAGCGGAATGTCCGATTTCAATGCATCCTGGTCCGAAACAACACCGGCAGGATCCACCCGGCCCAGCTATTTACCGCCGCGCCCACGAATGACCGCTATAGAGATCCGACATCATGACCTGGAATGACCGGCATCGTGCGCATAGCGGAATGAGCGGGAGTGGCCGGAGTTGGCCGAAGACTGACAGCTTTACGGGAGTGACGCACCAAAGCGGTCATTCACAGCCTCCACGCATTGGATCTTGAGGGAACATGCATTCGACGCGGAGAGGGTGTCGGTGGCCGCCCTCGCCTGAGGCACGACGCTGTGCTCCCGCGTTCAGCGTAGCGTCATCAATGTGACAAACCCTTCGCGATTACTGGACCACATTGATCGTCAGCTTTCTCGAACGCTATGTGACACAAGGCTATTCAGCCACCGCCGAGCCCATGCTCCCGTGTGCGGCAACGATCACATCAGACGCGATTTGCGCTTGAGCGGTCACCCCGAAGATTCTTGCTACTGGTTTGAGCGAAAATCACTCCCGAGCCAGCGCCTTCCGTCAGAAGCTTCAGCAGTGCCTCAGCTGCCGAGCTAACGTAGCCGTTACGGCGGTGAATAGCGGTGATCGGAATTGTCGTGCGCATCGATGGAATGTCGAGCGCTACCAGCGCGCCCTGGCGGAGCTCGTCACGTACACTGCTCTCGGGCACCAGCGCCAGGCCGAACCCAGCCTGGGCCAAGCGCTTTTGGGCGGTCAGACTGTCGATCAGCGTGATATCAGCGCCGTCAAGCCCGGCACGAATCAGCTGGCGGGCCAGACTATGACCAGAGTCTCGTTCGCCTGGTGTCGGTGGAAACCCCAGCCAGCGTTCGCCCGTCAACAGACGCGCCTGTTGGATCCGGCGGCCAGCAAGGCGATGCCCGGGCGCGGCCACCACCAGCATGGCTTCGTTCCCCACAGGGAATGAGATAAGGTCCGGCCGATCGCTGGCACGGTAACGCAGGCCGAGTGTTGCATCTCCGCGTCGCACCAGATCCGACACCTCCTGGCTGGAGGCCGTACGGAGCTGCACCCGGACATTCGGCGACTGAACCGCAAACCGGCGCAGCGCGTGCACGATGTGCGTATCCGCAAGTGTGCCCACGAGCGCCAGCGAAATCGTGCCCTCGGTGCCCGACCGCAGACCGCGCACGGCGTCATGCCCATCCCGGAGCGACGCCAGCACCGCCTCGGCGTGCGGCAACAGGACACGGCCTGCCTCGGTCAGCCGCGCGCGGCCGCGCAGGCGTTCGAACAGCGGCGCGCCAAGTTCATGCTCGAGAATTTCGAGGCGGCGGCTGATGGCGGGCTGCGAGCGGTGCAGCCGCTGGGCCGCGCGCGTGAAGCTGCCAAGCTCGGCGATCGCGAGGAAGGTCTGGATCTCGTCGGTATCCATTGATCAGTTTTCCTGATGCTAATCCCATAGAGTATGCATTGGACAATTCATGCTGCGAAGCCAAAATCACCTCCCAACACCGATTTCGTGCAACTGAGGAGAGACCGCGATGAGCACCCAAGCAGAAAAGGCGGCGGCATTCCGCGCGCTGCACGAGCGCCCCGGCGCATTCATCATTCCCAATCCATGGGATGCCGGCACGGCGAAGCTGCTCGCTGCCGTGGGGTTCGAGGCACTTGCCACCACCAGCCTGGGTCTCGCCAACATGCTCGGCCGCGCCGACGTCCACGTGACGCAGGCCGAAGTGATCGAGAATTGCCGGGTGATCGCCCAGGCGACGGATCTTCCGGTCAATGTCGACCTCGAGAACTGTTTCGCCGACGATCCGGTGGCGGCTGCCGAGGTCATCCGCTTCGCTGCCGAGGCCGGCGCGGTTGGCGGTTCGATCGAGGATTATACCGGCGATCGCGCCAACCCCATCTACGACTTCGACTTCGCTGTCGCGCGCGTGCGCGCGGCGGTGCACGTCGCGCACGCCCTTCCGGTGCCGTTCCTGCTCACTGCGCGGGCGGAGAATCTCATCCATGGGCGGAATGACATGGCCGACACGATCCGTCGCCTGCAGGCCTATGAAGCCGCCGGTGCGGATGTGCTCTACGCGCCCGGGCTGCGCACCCTCAACGACGTGCGCGAGATGGCCCGGGCGATAACCCGGCCGTTCAACGTTGTCACCGGTTGGCTCGATCCAGACATCACGCTTGCCCAGCTCGGCGAGGCTGGCGCCAAGCGGATTAGTGTCGGCGGGGCACTCTCCCGCCTCGCGCAGGCGACGTTCGTCAAGGCCGCCCAAGCCATGCAGCAGCAAGGCTCTTTCGCCTGGATGCGCGAGATGATGGGCAACACGGAGCGGCGGAAAATGCTCGATTCCGGGATCGTATCATGAACCGCAGCCGCCTTAACCGGAAGGGTGATAAATCGTGGAGCATCTGATCGTCGAGGCCAACAGCGCCCGCTTTCATGTCGCGCGTGCCGGCAGCGGTCCGCCGCTACGCCTGCTGCATGGGTGGCCAGAATTCTGGCTCGCCTGGGAATCCGTGATGCAGCGCGTCGCCGATCGACACACCCCGGTCGCGCCTGATCTCCGCGGTTTCGGCGACAGTGACAAGCCCCTCCCGTGGGTTTGGGCCACCGAAAGTTGGCATCCAATTGCTACGTTCTGACCGTTCCACGGAACAGCGTCCTCCGTGTCGGTCGTCTTCTCTTCGCCACGACCGGCAGCTGGGGACAAGACAGGCCTACCGCTCCCTACGGACCACCCGCGGAGCCGGCGAAAACCAGACTGAGACCGTCGCGTCACAGATTTATCCGTTCGGTCGGAGCAGTTCGATTTGCGACGATTGCCACTCGGCCCTTGCTCCGGTAACGTTTACGGTGTGGGAAACAAGGGGGGTGGTACAATATGCCCAGGAAGCTCAACCCAATGCTCAGCCGCCGGCAGTTCGCAGGTGTGACCGCGATAGGCGTCGGTTTGATAGCGCGCAGCTCCTTTGCGGCTAACACCAGGCTGCGCTTCGGCCATATGTGGCCGGCTTCCAGCGTCTGGGGCAAAGGCGCCCAGCGCTTTGCTGACTTGCTCAATCAGAAGACCAACGGCCATTACACAGTGCGCGTCTACCCCGACGGACAGCTTGGTGCTGAACGCGACATGGAAGAGGGCCTGGGTGTCGGCAATCTCGATTGCACCTTCGGCGGCTCGGACGTCTTGACGCAGTTCGAGCCGAAGATGGGTATCTTCACCATGCCTTTCCTGTTTCCAGATTATGCGCACGCCAACGCCGTTATGGATGGACCGATTGGCGAGGAGGTCTTCAACGCCTTGCGTACCCGCGCCGGCATTCGTGTGATTGGGTCCGGCGCCCAAGGCTTCCGCGATGTGCTGACCAAGAAGCCAATCAACAGCATGGCCGATATGAAGGACGTGAAGATCCGCGTGCCGGAATCCGACGTCATGCTGAAGCTCTTCCGCGCTCTGGGCGCCAATCCGGTGTCAGTTCCGTGGACGCAAACTTACATGTCAGCAAAAAGCGGTGTGATCGACGGGCTAGAAGGCGTTCCCGAAGTGCTGCTGGACTTCAAGATGTACGAAGTTGGCAAATACGTCGCCAAGACCGGGCATATTTTGGCCACGCTGCAACTGCTGGTCAGTGACAAGGTGTATCAGGGACTGCCGCCGGATGTGCAGAAGGCAATGGATGATGCGGGTCATCAGGCCTGGGATGAGGCACGCACTGCGGCGCAGGCCGGCAACGAGACGGCGTTGACGAAGATGGGATCGCTGGGCGAGCATTTCACCACGCCGGACCTAACGCCGTTCAAGGAAGCGGTCAGGCCGTTTCTGACCGATTGGGCCAAGGCCAATGGTGCCACCGCGCTGCTCGATCGCATCCAGCAAGCCGCCAAGACCTGATGACGACGATGGAGGCGCAGATCGCGTGCGCCTATCGCGCGTGTATGCGGGCGATTGCGCTGTTGGCAAACTTAGTGCTCGTCTCCATCATTGTCGTGGTGTTGTGCTCGGTTGCAGTGCGCTATTTCGGCATCTTCCAGGGCGCACTGGATTGGGCGAATGAGTACAGCGGTTTCGCGATTGTCTGGGTTGTCATGCTCGGCTCGACCATCGCGCTTGATCGCGGCGCGCATGTCGGCATCGATCTTGGCGCGCTGATTCCTGCTCCGTTGCATGGCCCGGTCCGTCGGCTGGCCGCCCTGCTAGGCTTCATGTTTGTCGTCGTGTTGGCTTGGCAGGGGTTCGTGCTTTGCCTTGCCACGACGCGGCAGATTTCACCCGCAATGGGTGTGCCGATGAGTATCGGCTATCTCGCGGTGCCGGTCGGTGCATCGATCATGGCGGTGCAATTCGTGCTGTTGTCCGCCATGCCACACCTCATGCAGCGATGGTCACCGACTACCGGCGCGTCAGCCGGCGCCGCAGATTAGGAGGCCACATGGGCTATCTGCTGTGCGTCTTCGCGGTGTTCACGCTGTTGCTGGGCATGCCGATATCCTTCGCCATGGGGGTCATCGGACTTTCCTATCTGCTGGCGAATGATTTCTCACTGATCACTATCCCGCAAAAAGTCTACACTGGGATGGATTCGTTCCTGCTGCTGGCGATCCCGTTCTTCCTGCTCGCCGGGGCGCTGATGAATCGCGGCGGCGTCACACGTCGGCTGGTGAACTTCGCTTTCGCCCTGGTCGGCCACGTGCCTGGCGGCCTTGGCCACGTCACGGTCGTCGCCAACCTGATCATGGCCGGCATGTCCGGCACCGCGGCGGCAGATGCAGTGGCCACCGGCACGGTGTTGATTCCCACGATGATCCGCAAGAACTATTCGCGTGGCTTTGCCGCGGCGATCAGTGCCTGCGCCGCGGCGATTGGCCCTATGGTACCTCCCAGCGTGGCGTTCGTGATCTTCGGCAGCTTGACCTCGGTATCAATCAACCAGCTGTTCCTCGGCGGCATCCTGCCTGGCCTGTTGATGGGCCTTTATTTGATGATGGCGGTGTTCGTGGTCGCTCGCCGCCGCGGCTATGGCGCCGGAGTGCCTCGTGCCAGGCTGTGTGAAGTTCGCCGCACCTTCCTGCACGCGCTGCCAGCCATGGTGGCACCGATCATTGTGGTGGGCGGCATCGTCGGCGGCGTGGTCACGGCCACCGAGGCCGGCGCCATTGCAGTGCTCTACACCGCTATCCTCGCGATCATCTATGGCGAGATGTCGTGGCGTGACATCTCCCCCATGCTGACCGAGGTCGTATTGATGACCTCAGTAATCTACCTGATGCTGGGGGTGTTCAACATCCTCAGTTGGATCCTGGCGATCGAGCAGATCCCACAGCAAGCCACCAGCTTCTTCCTGTCCTTCACCGACAATTGGGTGGTCGTGCTGCTCATCATCAATGTCGTGCTGCTGATCTGTGGCATGTTCATGGAGCCGGTGCCGATGATGGTGCTGCTGGGTCCGACGCTGATGCCGGTGGCGATCCATTATGGCATCGACCCAGTGCATTTCGGCGTGATGTTCGTGCTCAACATCTGTATCGGTATCGTGCATCCGCCGATTGGTACCAACATGTTCATCACCTGCGCCTTGGCCAAATGCTCCATCGGCCAATATACTCGCGAGGCGGTACCCTTCCTGATTGCCCTGCTTCTGCTGCTGGCCGTCGTCACCTACATTCCGGCGGTGACCCTGACCATTCCCCGGCTTCTTGGTTGACCCCAACGGCGCAATGCGAGCATCATCCAACCCGGTCACGCTGCACGACATAGCTCGTGCCAGCGGGGTGTCGGTCAATACCGTTTCCCGCGCCTTGACTGGGAAGGCCGATATCAACGCAGACACGAAGCTGCGGGTGCAGCAAATCGCCAGTCAGCTGGGCTATCGACCGAATCTGATGGCTCGCGCATTGGTGCAGGGCCGCACCCGTAGCCTTGGTTTGGTGGTGACTGATTGCACCCATCCATTCTACGCCATGCTAATCCGCGCGGTGGAGGATGTGTGCTCGAATGCCGCCTATAGCTTGGTGCTGTCCACGTCCAGCGGTAGCCTGGAGCGTGAGGCCAGTGCACTGCATCTGCTGACCGAACGGCGAGTAGACGGCTTGCTGCTTGCGCCGGTGCAAGTTGGCACGCCGCAGATGCGCGACTTGCTGGCCAACGGACCGCCCAGTGTACTGCTGACACGACGGCCGGCGGGGTATGAAGGCCCATTCGTCGGCAGCGACAATGTGCAGGGCGCACGGCTGGCGGTCCGACATCTGCTGGAACTTGGCCATCACCGCATCGCCCATGTCACGACGCCGAAGGCCGGCGGCAGCGACGTCGCGCGCCTGCGCGGTTACCAAACCGAACTGGCGACCGCGCACATCAAGTTCGATGCCGATTTCGTGGTTTCCGCACCGGAAACGATCGAGGGCGGCCGAACGATCGCGGCGACGTTGCTCGCAATTAAGCCACGGCCAACCGCAGTGTTCACATATAATGATTTGCAGGCTATCGGGGTGATGCTCGGCTTGGGCGCGGCTGGCGTTCGCGTGCCGCAAGACGTGTCGGTGGTAGGGTTCGACGGCATCGACGTGGGGGGAATCACCGCGCCGCAGTTGACCACCGTAGCGCAGCAGATCGATCGCATTGGTCGACTTGGTGCACAACTGCTGATCGACTCACTGGAAAAGCGGCCGATCGCCAAGACAACGAATCTTCTCCCGGCTCATTTGATCGTTCGCGGATCAACTGCAGCGGTTCGCAACCGCTAACCAAGCTTCCTTCGCCTGCGAATTGGCAGTGCGCGGCGTGAAACGAGGCGGATGAGGCGTGCGTGCATTGCGCCGTCACCGGCGCTGGCGGGTCTTGCGGATCGCCATCACGCCGTAGCGCTCCACCGAACAGTCCCAACCTGGATGCACCAAAGTGGTGGCATCACGATCCTCCACCACGGCCGGACCGCACAGCCGCATGCCGGGTCGCAGCGTGCTACGGTCGTATATCGCGCAATCGGTGAAGCCGGTGTCGGCAAACCACACGGGGCGGATCGCTTTACGCGGCGCCTCAGCATCCAAATGGTCGCTTTCCTCCATGGTCGGTTGACCAATTTCGCCGACCGCGGCGACCCGCACATTCACCAGCTCGCACGGCTCACCTGCTTCCGCATAGCCGTACGCGGCGAGATGCGCCGCGACGAATTGCCGACTGCATTCGGTCAATGTTTCGTGTGTCAGCGCACCTGGCGGCAGGACAATCGGCAGATGATACGACTGACCAACATAACGCAGGTCCAGCGTACGATCGAATCGCATGGCCGTCGTCGCCACACCTTCGCGGGTCAGCGGTTCGCGCCCCTTAGTCTCTAGGTCACGAAAGATCGTTTCAAGCTGCCTCGGATTCACCGCGTCCAGCCGCTGCACCACGGTCTGCGCGTAATCGTGTTTCAAGTCGGCCACCAGCAGACCCAGCGCTGACGCGACACCCGGACGCGGCGGCACCAGGACGGAGGTTATGTCGACTTGTGCCGCGATGGAGACCGCATGCAGTGGACCGGCGCCGCCGAATGGCACCAATTTAAAACGAGCTGGCTCATGGCCGCGCTGCACCGATACTACCCGCAGTGCTTGCGCCATCGCCGCGTCGGCAATCTCCACGATGCCGGCGGCACAGGCCAGCGCTTCCATACCAACCTGTCGCGCCAAGGCTTCGATCGTGCGGTGCGCCGCATCGACATCAAGCTGCATTTCGCCGCCCAGGAAATATGCCGGATCAATGCGACCGAGTACCAGGTCAGCATCGGTGATCGCGGGCTGCTTGCCGCCACAGCCATAGCATGCCGGGCCAGGTACGGCACCCGCGCTACGCGGGCCAACGCGCAGCCTGCCGCCGCTGTCGACCCAGGCGAGCGAGCCACCGCCCGTTCCGACTTCGATCATGTCGATCGCCGGAGTCAAGATCGGATAACCGGCGGCACCGGCATTCCAGCCGCGCGAGCGATTGGCCGACACGCCGATTTCGAACTCCTGCACCCGATGCGGTCGACCACCTTGCACGAGCCCTACCTTCGCCGTGGTGCCCCCCATGTCAAACGAAATCACGTCCTGCTCACCCAGCGCGGCGGCAAAGTGCGCCGCGCCGACCACGCCGGCCGCCGGGCCAGATTCGATCAAAAACACCGGTCGTTCAGCGCTCTCGGCAAATTCGCTGATGCCGCCGTTGGATTGCATCACCAGCCGGCTGCCGGACAACCGCTTCGCCCCCAACTCCTGATCGAGCCGTTGCATATAGGTGCCGACTTCCGGCATGAGGCCTGCGTTTATGATCGTGGTGCAGGCACGCTGAAATTCACGGAACTCCGAGGAAAGGTCGGACGACAAAGACACGGCAACGTCCGGTGCCAACCGATGCAACACGTCCCGCACCGCACGTTCATGCGTTGGGTTGCGATAGGCATGCAGCAGGCACACCGCCACCGCCTTTACCCCGGCGGCAGCAACGCGCCGCGCGACGTCCTCCACGCTGGTCAAATCAAGTGGCGTCACCGGCGCGCCATCCGCGTCCATGCGTTCTCTGACTTCGAAACAAAGATGACGTGGCACCAGTGGCGGCGGTTTCTCGAAGAACACGTCGAACGCGTCCTCGCGCACCTGGCGAGCGATTTCCAGCATGTCGCGGAAGCCGGCTGTGGTGATCAGCGCACACGGGGCGAGCTGATGCTGCAGCACTGCGTTGGTTGCTACCGTGGTGCCATGCGCAAGATATGACAGTGCCTGGGCGGCACCTGGCGCGGCACCGGCAAACAAGCGATCCACCATCGCCAGCACCGCGCGCCCCGGATCGCTGGGAGTGGAGAGCAGCTTGGCAGTGACAATGCGGCCGTCCGCCTCGTTCCAAAGAATGCCGTCGGTGAAGGTGCCGCCGGTGTCGATGCCGATACGCCAGGATTGAGCCATTTACGCAAACTCCCGCGGCGCACGCAGTTGCTGCGTGGCGGCCGTATTCAGCTCACCGGTGGCGTCATCTATCGCCACGCCATAGATCTTCGCCGCGCGCGTGATATTCACCTTGCCCTCTCGCACGTCGCGCGCGACCAACTGCGGATCACGTTCCATCGGGTTGCCATAACCACCGCCACCGCACGTTTCGTAGCGCACGATGCCACCCTGCGGCACAACGAATGTGCACTTGGATTTCAGGTCAGTCGCCGTGCCATCCGATGCGATCAGCGTGTAGCGCGCTGTGCGGCCGTCCTGACCACCGAACAGCCCACGCGGCGCGATCTTCTTGCGGTCCGCCAGAATGGTGAATTTCGGCTGATGGTCAGGAAAGGTGTATTCACGCAGCACGCCGAGGCCGCCGCGATGCCGGCCCGCGCCATCCGAGTCCGGTATCAGTTCGTAACGCACGGTCCGCACAGGATAAAACACTTCCATCTCTTCGATCGGCGTATTTTGCGAATTCTGATGATGCGTCTGCACGGCATCCGGCCCGTCGGATGTGTTGCGTCCGCCGTACCCACCCGCCAACGTTTCGATGAACACATAGTTCTCGTCCGCGCGAGGATCCCGGCCACCAAACACGGCGTGGCAGACCATCGCCTTGCAGCCCGCCGGCACTGCCTCGGGCAACGCCTGTGAGAACGCGCGGAACAGCATGTCGCATAGCCGCAACGAGATTTCCCAACCTCCTGCTACACCTGCCGTGGGCTGCGCGTTCACTGCCAGACCCGGCGGCGCATTTACGTCGATGAAGCGAAAGAAGCCGTCGTTGTCCGGAATGTCCCGATCGATCAGGCAGCGCAGCACGTACGCGCACGAGGCGAAGGTCTGGGTGAATGTAGCATTCATCGACGAAGCGCGTTGCTTGTCACTGTCGCTGAAGTCGAAGGTGATCTTGCCCGCCTTGCTGGTGATTTTCACATGGAAGCGAATCGGCTCGTCGGTGTGTCCATCGTCGTCTTCAAATTCCTCGGCCTCGAATACGCCCTCCGGCAAGCGACTGAGCGCCTGTCGCGTCCGTTCGGCGGTGTAGCCGAGCAGGTCTTCGACATATTCATCGAGATCGGTGAGATTGAATCGCTGTAGAATCTCGACGATTCGGCGTTCGGCGGTGACGTTGGCGGCAACCTGTGCACGAAAATCGCCAGCGGTCTCCCGCTTGGCACGAATATTGGCGCAGAACATCCGATACACATCAGTATCTAACCGCCGCCGCTGCGCGATTTTTACGATCGGCAGGATGAGGCCTTCCTGAAAAATCTCGGTGCTGGCTGCCAGGCTGCCCGCCTGTGCGCCACCGACATCAACGTGATGCGCCAAATTGGCCGCGTAGGCGATTAGCTGATCACCCCGGAAAATCGGTGCGATGACGATGATGTCATTAAGATGCGTGGCGCCCTGGTAAGGATCATTGGTAGCGATCTGATCTCCCGGTTCCAGATTCTCCGGACCGTATATCCGCAATGATGCAGGTACCGTCACATTCATTGCGCTGATGTGACATGGCATGGCGGCGGACTGGCCGATGACGCGTCCCTTGCGATCGAGGATGGCGCAGGACAGGTCGAGGCGTGTTTTGATGTTGGTGGAGTAGGCGGAGCGATACAGCGCCACACACATCTCCTGCGCCGCCGCGTCGATCGCCTGGCGGATGATTTCAAAGCGGACTGGATCGATCACCTGCACCCCTCCACGCTCATAGTTGACGCACGAGAAACGGCGTCGTAAGCGTTGTCGGGAACGTTACCGGAAATCCTATCACTTCGTCAATCGGGTCCCACTAACAAATGGTTGCCGGCTATTCAATCTGGAGTCTCGCACGTCATGCGCTTACCGGACAGAACTGGCCGGCGGCGTGGCGCGATCCTGAACCACGCCGTAGCTATGACGTGGTGATTGTTGGTGGTGGTGGGCATGGGCTCGCCACTGCGTATTACCTTGCGCGCCATCACGACGTCCGCAACGTGGCGGTGTTGGAGAAAGGTTGGATCGGCGGCGGTAACTCCGGCCGCAACACCGCCATCGTCCGTTCCACTTATCTGGTGGACGCCAACGCGCGCTTCTACGAACATTCGTTGAAGCTGTGGGAAGGTTTGACCGCCGAGCTGAACTATAACGTGATGTTCAGCCAGCGCGGGCTGTATAATGTATTCCACGGTGCACGCGAGCGCGAGACGCTGGCGCGGCGGCAGAATGCCATGCGATTGAATGGCATTGATGGCGAGCTGATCGGGCGTGAGCAGTTGAAAGCGGAAGTGCCTGAGCTGAACGTGTCATCTGATGTTCGGCTGCCGGTGTTGGGAGCGGTGGTGCAGCGAAGGGGCGGCAGCGCGCGCCACGATGCCGTGGTCTGGGGCTTTGCCCGTGCGGCAAATGCGCTCGGCATCGATATCATCCAGAATTGTGAGGTCACTGCGATCAACCGCGGCCCTAGCGGCGTAGGCGGGGTAGAAACGAGCCGCGGCTTCATAGCTGCGCGCAAAGTGGGTATTGCCGTTGCGGGACATACCAGCACTCTGGCGGCCATGGTCGATCTGCGCTTGCCGCTTGAGACGCATCTGCTGCAAGCCTGTGTGACCGAGCCGGTGAAGCCATTCCTCGATCGCGTCGTCACCTCCTCCGCGCTGCACGTCTATGTCAGCCAGACCGATAAAGGAGAGGTGCTGATAGGGGGCGATCTGGACGGCTACAATTCTTATTCTCAGCGCGGAAGTTTCCGCGTTACCGAAGAGAATCTGGCGAACGCGATCGAGCTATTTCCGCAGATATCCCGCCTGAAGCTGATGCGGCACTGGGCGGGCGTCATGGATATGACCATGGATGGCAGCCCGCTCATCACCAAAACCCCAATCAGCGGATTGTACATCGACGGGGGCTGGTGCTACGGTGGATTCAAGGCGATTCCTGGGTCCGGTTACTGCTTCGCCCACACCATTGCCCGTGATGAGCCGCATCCGATCAACGCACCATTTTCGCTGGACCGGTTCCGCCATGGACCGTTGATCAATGAGCGTGGCGCACCACCCATGCCAAACGCGCACTGAGCGGAGTATCGACGTGTTGCTCATCCGCTGCCCGCACTGTGGCGCTCGCAACGAAGACGAATTCGTTTATGGCGGCGATGCTGGGCAACGCCGTCCCGCAGATCCGCAAGCCGAAACGGACGCGGCCTGGCTTGCCTTTATCTACCAGCGGCGGAATCCCAAAGGCGAGCATCTGGAATGGTGGTTCCACCAGCACGGCTGCCGCCTCTGGCTTCGCGTGATGCGTGACACAGTTACGCACGCCATCACCTCGGTGGAGGGCGCGTGAACAGCAGCTATCGCCTGCCCAGTGGAGGCGCGTGGCTCGACCGTGGCGCGCCACTATCATTCAGCTTTGATAACAGCGCGCATGCCGGATTTGCCGGTGACACGCTGGCCTCCGCGCTGCTGGCAGACGGCGTGCGCGTGGTGGCGCGCAGTTTCAAGTATCATCGCCGACGCGGTGTTGTTGGCCTTGGCAATGAGGAGCCTTCGGCGCTTGTGCGCTTGGGCGGTGGTGAGCGCTCCGAACCCAACATGCGCGCGACCATGGTCGAATTGCGGACCGGCTTGCAGGCATTCAGCCAAAATCGTTGGCCGACATTGCAGCTCGATGTTGGTGCGCTGACGGGCCTCATGTCACCATTGTTCGCGGCCGGCTTCTACTACAAGACATTCATGTGGCCGCGTGGAGCGTGGCTCTGGTACGAGAAAATCATCCGTCGGATGGCGGGCCTGGGGACGCCGCCGAAGCTCCCTGATCCTGATCACTACGACAAGCGGCATGGGTTTACCGACATCCTGGTGGTGGGCGCCGGTCCGGCCGGCCTCGCTGCCGCATTGGCTGCGGGTCGTGCCGGCGCGCGCGTGCTGCTCGTGGATGAGCACCCTCGTCTGGCCGGATCGCTCGCCGGCACACCGGACACAATCGACGATTCTCCTGCGCAATTCTGGGCTGATGGCGCCGCGGCTGAACTGCAAACCATGCCAAACGTTCGCATACTGCCGCGCACGACTGCGTTCGGTGTTTATGATCATGGCTTCGTCGTACTATCAGAGCGTATTGCCGATATGAGCGGCATGCGTGAACGCATCTGGAAAGTTCGTACCAGGCGCATCGTACTTGCGGCCGGTGCCTGCGAACGGCCGTTGGTGTTTGCGGGCAATGATCTTCCCGGCGTAATGACAGCCTCGGCCGTACGCGGCTATCTGCGACGCTTCGGCGTGCTGGCTGGCCGCACGCCGGTGGTGTTCACCAACAACGACAGCGGCTACGCCACTGCATCCGAACTGGCTCGACATGGCTGCGCCGTCAGCGTGGTGGATTGCCGCACCGAGCCCGCCATCGCAAGCGCCGCGCTGGCGGCCGGGATCCGCGTGCTCACGCGGTCGGTGGTCTCGCGCGCCCTGGGGTCCGGCAGCGTGCATGCGGTTGAGGTGGCACTCCTGACCGGCGGTGCGTCGCGCCGACTGAGTTGCGATCTGCTGTGCATATCCGGCGGCTGGAGCCCGAATGTGCATCTGTTCTCGCAAGACCGCGGGCGTTTGCGCTGGATCGAGGACATTGCCGCATTTGTGCCGGACACGGACAGCAGCAGCGGTATCGTTGCTGCTGGTTCCTGCCGGGGATTGTTCGATTTGCACGATTGCCTGCAGGACGGGTTTACCACCGGCACAGCCGCCGCACGTGACCTCGGGTATGCTGTACCCCCTGCCGTCACACCAAATGCTAAGGGTGAAGCCGGCGGCAATTTACAGCCGCTTTGGCTGGTGCCAGGGCGAGGCAAAAAGTTTGTCGACCTGCAGAATGATGTCACTGCGGCGGATATCGGACTTGCCGCACGCGAAGGCTACAAATCGGTCGAACATCTGAAGCGCTACACCACGCTCGGCATGGGTACCGATCAGGGCAAGCTGGGCAACATCAACGGTCTTGCCTTGCTGGCGGATGTCACTGGACGCACCATTCCTGCCGCTGGCACCACAACTTTTCGTCCGCCTTATACACCGGTGACGGTCGGCGCGGTTGCCGCCTTCAGCACTGGTGAAGCGGGGCGGCCCATTCGCCATACCGCCTTGCAAGACTGGCATGCGCGCAATGGCGCGGTTTTCGTCGACGCCGGAGAGTGGCGACGGCCATCGTACTATCCACGCGCGGGCGAGGACGTATGGGCAGCGGTAAAGCGCGAGATGCGCGCCGTCCGTTCCGGTGTCGGCCTGGTTGATGTGGCGACGCTCGGCAAGTTCGATGTGCAGGGCAGAGACGCCGCCGAACTGCTGGAGCGCCTCTACATCAACGCTTGGCGTCGGCTGGCGTCTGGGCGTGGCCGCTACGGCGTGATGCTGCGTGAAGATGGCATGGTATTTGATGATGGCGTGGTGATGCGACTGGCTGAGGATCGCTTCCACGTCACTTGCAGCACGACCAATGCCGAGGCGGTGCTGCGCCATATCGAGTTCCTGCTGCAGACCGAATGGCCGGACCTGCACGTCTTCGTCACGCCGGTGACGGACCATTGGTTCGCCGCTGCGCTGAACGGGCCATTGTCGCGTGAGGTGCTGGCGGCGCTATGTGATTTCGATGTCAGCAATGACGCGCTGCCGATGATGTCGATCCGGGAAGGCAATGTCGCAGGCATTCGAGCGCGCGTTATGCGTATCAGCTTCTCAGGCGAGCTGGCGTTCGAAATCAATGTGTCGGCGGATGCCGGAGAAGCCCTGTGGCTGGCGATACTGGAGGGCGGGCGCAAGCACGATCTGACCGTCTATGGCGTCGAATCCATGGGGGGCTTGCGCATCGAGAAAGGCCATCCCGTGGTGGGCGCAGAGATTGATGGTCGCACCACGCCGCAGGATCTGGGCCTGGACAGGCTGATCCGGCGCGGCGGCCATTTCATCGGGTGCCGCTCGCTCGCGTTAGCGCCGCCGCCGGCGTGGGCAGGGCGGCAGCTGGTCGGCTTGATTGGCGCGCCGGAGGGCCAGGAATTTCCACCAGGTGGCCATGTGGTGGCAAAAGACCTGCGCAACCGGCCGCAGCCCATGCTTGGGCCGGTGACCTCCTGGGGTTGGTCGCCCACTCTGGATCGTATGATCGGGCTAGCGCTGCTACACGATGGCCGCTCGTGCATCGGCCAATCGCTGTTCATCGACGCGCCGACATCCGGGGCTTGTGTGCCGGTCACTGTCAGTGAGCCGATGTTTTATGATGCCAACGGAGACCGGATGCGTGGCTGAAGTTTCGGTACGCAATGGCTTGGGCAAATTATCGTTGCGACTGCGTGCGGCAGCGCGGCCCGCTGCCGAGCAGATATTGGGGGCCTCGCTGCCATCGCCGGGGCGCACGGCGACCGTCGGAGGGCGAACCATATTCGCGGTGTCGCCAACGGAATGGATGATCGTTCTGCCGATAGCGGAAACCAGCGATGCCGTCGGAGCTTTGCAGGCCAGTCTAGCCGGGCAGGAAGCAGCCGTCATCGACATCTCCTGCAACACAGCCGTACTGGAAGTCTCCGGCACCGCGATGCTGAACATGTTGTACCGCGGCTGCGCGATCGAGCTGGAGCCGCCGGCATTCGCCACGGGGGATTGCGCGACGACGAAGATCGGCCGGATCACCACGCTGCTGCATCAGCTGAACGACGTACCGACGTTCGATCTCTACGTCCCGAGAAGCCTGCGGCGGTCACTGCTCTGCTGGCTACAGGATATCGCAGTCTTGCGTTAAGTCTAGCTGCTGCGACGTCGTCACTTTCAATAACCTTTCATTCGCGACCTAAATATTTGCGTCTGCAATGCGGTAAACTGAGCTAAATTGGCCTGATTGAGAGCCGCTCCAGAGAGGTTTTGGGCCGCATCTGCTACAAAGCGGTAATCTGCACTCCCCGGAACGTATCAAAACGCTGATAGATTCCGTAGATGCGTCATTTCAACGGATGAATGCCTGGAGCGATCTTCGAGCGCCCGGATTTGCAAGGTCTGCCACAGATTTTGGCGAGATACGGCGCTGGCTGACGTAGAGCTGCTGCTTGAATTCCCAGATCATGTCCCAAGCTGTCGGGACCCCGCCCGCCGCCGATGCGCCGGCGCCGAGTAGCCACATGAGATTGCCCGCGCGCATCGAGAAGCGACGGGCGAAGTCATCTGCCGCGACTACCGGATAACCCACGCCGGTCATTTTACTTCCCACGCTTGCCGCCAGGCCGCGAATTCCGATGGCCGGATTTGGTAGCGCGCGAAATTACCTTCATGGAGGCTGGTAAGTTCGGCTTCAACGACTTCTGCAAAGCGCTGGCGATCGTCGGCTGGAATTTCTTTTGCCGCCCAGGCGGCTATTCGCGTTGCCGCGTCCTTCCGGCGCAGCCGAGAGCGGATGAGAGCGGCAACGATCTCGCGCAACTGCACTCGGAAGCGCAGCCGGAATGGATCGGGCTCACCAAGTGACTGCCGCACGGCGGCGTAGCGGGCCGCGGAGCGCTCGTAGGCCCAGATGAAGACGTCCTTTAAGAGATTGATCTGGCGCAGTTCGTAGACGCCAAACACAGCCTCCGTATAGGTCCGCCGGGGCACCTCGGCGAATGAGAGCGGCGAGAGGTTGCCTTTGATCAGCGGTATGTTCGCGGCGAGACGGGACACGCGTTTGTTCACGTCGTCGAAGGGCTGCAGGTAGGGAAGCTGCACCATGACGAAGAACGCTTGCTCGAATGGATCGGCAATCGCGGCGGCCGTCGCGAGAATCTGATCGAAGCACTCCTCGACAATCTGCGGCACCTCGAGCGGGTGAAAGGTGGAGCGCTCGATGCCGACGGCGATATAGCGGAGCCTGCCGGCCGCAGTAGGATCGGCGAGGAGGTTGTTCGCCAGGAGTGCATGGAGATTGAGGAGAGTATAGCGATTGAAACCGATCTCGTCGGCGGAACTGACCAGAAACTCGATGGCATCCTTGTGGTTCAGGATCATTTGAGCTTCGAGGTGCGCGCGCCCCACAGCCTCCTCGCCCAGTTCGATCAGGCGTTTGGTATCGAGAAGTGAGTAGGTGTTGCCTTCGAGCCGACTCGAGTTCCAAGCGAGATCTATGAGAAGCCTGTTGAGTATCTGTTTTGCATAGGTACCGGCAGGCTGTTCAGCGATCTGCGGCCGTCCTACAGCGGCCAAGTGCGCGCGGTCGCGCTCGGTCAGATAGGAGGAGAAGTTCGGGCGATAGTCGGCGAGGAATTTGCGGTCATAGCCGACAGGCATGCGGTTTTCCGGCACTTGCCGCACATAGTCGCGGATCGATACCCCTGCCTCAGACAAGGGGATTGCGGGTTCTTCGACCTCGTAGAGCGCAGTGGACTCGGCCAGCCGAACGCGGGCGGCGGAATCAGATATTCGGTACTTCGCCCAGCGCCCTTCGCCGTCCATGACCAGGCGGTTTCGGGTGACAAGCGACTTCAAGCGGTACTGGAGAGTTCGAAGAGGGATCGCGGCAGCAAGTGCGCGCAGGATCTCCTGCGCCGAAGCGCCGTCCGGGTGGCGGCGCACGGCTTCTTCGATGGCGTCCAATGCATTGTCGGGGATCTGGTTTGCCAAGCCGGTCTTTCTTGCGTGTAGAATCTACGCGCAAAGATGGACTAGATTCGCGCAATAATCAAGCCTACACGCAAGAATGAGGCCTATGCGCAATGAAAGTTGCGCGTGGACTGACTCAGCGATCGATTGGAGCAATCGGTGGTCCGAAGCGGGCGCCAAGTCGTCTTGCGTGGGTAAATGCCCGATCGTCTGGGCGGTTCACGCGGCGACGGCTATAGACGTCATGGCCTCCCGCGCGCCCTCCTCGAGCAACCCTGCGATCGTGTCGGAAATCCGCGTGACCGCGAGCCTAAGTGCTTCGTCGATGTGAACATAACCCTGCGTCACCGACTGCGCGGCATGGCCGAGCAATGCCGCGATCGTCAATGCCGAAAACCCTAGATCGCCGGCCACACTGCCGAAGGTGTGACGCAGCGTGTGCGGCGTGACGTCGGTGATTCCTACCATGGCGCACAGACGCTCCAGGCATGCCTTCGCGGCGGTGAAGGCGCCGTCGCCCACATCGGCCGGGAAGATTGGCCGGTGAAGCGGCCAGTCTGCTTTCCGAAGCTCAATGCTGAATAGAGGACATTGGTGGCAGGCCTCAGTTTCCGCGGCTTGGCTGTGAAACTCGCCCCATATCGCGCTATGGACGGACGATCTGGACGGCGCCGCCTTCTGGCGCGACTATTTCAGCACCGCGATCGGCGCAATCTGTCGCAGCCGGAGACTGTCCAAAACCTGGGGGAGAACAAAGCAAGTAGGTGCGCGCGTTCCCGGACATCCCGCTTTTCTGCGCTCCGCCCGATCGTCCGACTCGATCGATTTCCGACGGACCCCGACGTTTTGAACGGTCTCAGACGACCTTGCTGAACAGTCTTCTCAGCGATAATCACGGCAAAAAAAACCGTCAGATTAACGAATTCGGCAAACTGGGCGTGGATATGAATGACCGCCGCGACTCACGGCCCGATGACGTACTTTCCTTCGGCCCGTTCAGACTGTTTGTGGCCGGGAGGCTGGTCAAGAAGGCTGAGGAGCCGATACCGCTCGGCGGCCGCGCGCTTGACATCCTGATCGCGCTCGCGGAGCGGGCCGGGGAAGTCGTCTCTCACAAGGAACTCATCTCAACGGTGTGGCCGGATGTGACGGTGGAGGAAGTCAATCTCCGCTATCAAATGTCTACCCTTCGGAAGGCGCTTGGTGACGGACGAGCGGGCGCTCGCTATGTGTCGAATGTTGCTGGACGTGGGTATTGTTTCGTCGCTCCGATAACACGCTCGACGGCCGTTCGAACGGTTCCGGTCACCACGATCGCCACAACGGAACGAGTTAAAAAACTACCGCCGCGCCTGACGCGGATGGTCGGCCGCGATGACATCGTTCGATCCCTAGCGGAGCAAATCCAGATGCGGCGCTTTGTCAGCATCGTCGGTCCCGGGGGTATCGGAAAAACGACCGTGGCAATCTCTGTCGCTCATGCGCTGACTGAAGGATTCCATGACGCGATCTTCTTCATCGACCTGGCTCCGCTGACCGACCCCCAACTCGTGCCGACGGCGGTTGCGTCGACCCTCGGGTTCATGGTGCAAACCGAGGATCCGGTTGTCAGTCTGCTGGCCTTTATTGGCGACAAGAAGATCCTCCTCGTGCTCGACAATTGCGAGCACGTGATCGGCGTTGCGGCAGCACTGGCCGAACGCGTCTTCAGCGAGACACCGCAAGCACACATCCTGGCGACCAGCCGCGAAGCGCTCCGAGTGGAAGGTGAGCATGTCCACTTGTTATTTTCACTTGATTGTCCACCTGAGGACGCCGGCCTGACCGCCATGGAGGCGCTCCGGTATCCCGCCGCTCAGCTTTTCATGGAGCGGGCGGCGGCGAGCGGCTATGGCGCCGCCTTGAGCGAAATCGATGCGTCGATCGTCGCCCGGATCTGCCGCCGGCTCGACGGAATCGCACTTGCTATTGAACTCGCGGCAAGTCGCGTCGGCTCCCATGGGATTTGTGGCACCGCAGAGTTGCTCGACAACCGCTTCAGCTTGATGTGGCACGGCCGTCGCACCGCGCTACCGCGGCACGAGACCCTGAACGCGATGCTCGACTGGAGTTACAGTCTGCTTTCTGAGCCCGAGAAGGCGGTCCTGTGCCGGCTGTCAGTCTTTGTTGGGGACTTCACGCTTCAGTCCGCCGGCTCTGTTGCGTCGGAGACGGACTTGGACGAGGCGGACGTTATTGGCACTGTCGCGAACCTGGTTGCAAAGTCCTTGATATCCACGACCGCCGTCAACGTATCGACCTACTATCGGCTGCTCGACACCACCCGCGCCTACGCCGCTGCCAAACTCGCAGAGCGTGGTGAAGCGGCTCGCATCCTCCGGCGCCATGCGACCTTTTACTCGAGACTGCTCGAACACGACGAGAACATACAATCGATGTTCGAGGAACAAGATCTTTTGGGATACGCTTCGCATATCGGCAACGTGCGGGCGGCGCTCGGATGGGCGCTGTCCGACCATGGCGATGTTGCGGTCGGAATCGAACTCGCCACCTGGGCGGCGCCACTGTTCATCGGACTGTCGCTGTTTGATGAATGCAGGGGTTGGTGTGAACGAGCACTGGCCTCGCTTGACGACGCCAGCCGAGGCACCAGACAGGAGATGATCCTCCAGGAAGCTTTGGCGCTGTCGACGATGTTCACCAGGGGCAACAGCGACCAAGTTCGCGTCGAATTCGAGCGTGGCCTCGCGCTTGCGGAAGCGTTCCAGGATCGTGCCCGCCAGCTGGGTCTTCTTGCCGGTCTGAACTTCTGTCTCACGCGGCTCGGCGACATCCGCGGCGCCCTGGCGGTCGCAGAACAAGCCGGCGTTATTGCACGGGCTGCCAAGCACCCGGCCGGCACCGTCTGGGCCGAGTGGCTGGTCGGCTTCGATCACCACTTTCTGGGCAACCAAGCCGCGGCGCAACTCCATCTTGAGCGCGGCATGGCGCTCGCGGTCGAGCTTGGTACCTTTAACGTCAACTGGAGCGCCGTCGTTGATCAGCGCATCCGCGCGCTCGTCGCCCTTGCCCGCACCTTGTGGTTGCGCGGCTTCTCCAATCAGGCGCTCAGAATCGCGCAAAAGGCCATCGATGAAGCGGCAAGCCGACATTACCCCGTTCCGATCTGCATTTCGTTGATTTATGTCTCGACATTCTTATTGTGGACCGGTGATTCACTCGGAGCCAGCGACCGCATCGAGCAGCTAATTGTTCACGCCGGACGATACTCGCTTGAACCGTACCGTGCCGCCGGCATAGCACTGAAAGGCGAACTTGCCATCGTCCGTGAACAGCCGGAAGTAGGTCTCGGTTTGCTGCGGAGCGCATTGGAGATCCTGTACGCTCAACGGTACAATCTCCTGATCACGGGCTTCATCGGTGCGTTGGCAGCAGGTCTGTGCAAGACCGGGCAATTCGAGGAGGCGCTTTTCACGATCAATGGAGGCATTGCGCGCGCGACAAACAGTGGAATGGAATGGGACCTGGCCGAACTGCTTCGGATAAAATCGCAGATTCTCGCTGCGCAGCATGACCGTGAATCAGCGATGTACTGTCTGACCGAAGCGCTCGCTGTCGCACGCCCGCAATCTGCGCTCGCCTGGGAGCTGAGGTCGACAATGGCCTTAGCCCGCTTGCTCCGCGAAGACGGGCAGCGTGATCAGGCCCGGGATGCGCTGGCTCTCGTGTACGACCGCTTCACGGAAGGATTCGAAACCG
>Ga0210386_10000428_pt1 | contig 38899 bp, 30 predicted proteins | sample IncBWH32OmetaG_FD_160091 | JGI IMG/M metagenome (GOLD analysis project Ga0210386, IMG submission 160091) | Forest soil microbial communities from Barre Woods Harvard Forest LTER site, Petersham, Massachusetts, United States - Inc-BW-H-32-O ...
TGGCTGTGCCGGCAACTTTAAAATTGCGAGATTATGGCGAAAGTAACCACTGTGCCCTATCTCGGTGCAATGGTCGATACTGTTCGACTGAAAGGAATGCGTGGCAGCAATTGATCTTACAAACTCCACGGCTGAACATGTAATTCACTCGAGTCGTTCCCTATTCGGGGGGCGACCAGCGCAGAGCTTAATTCGCCGGACCAATAAATTCTCTGAGCAAAAATCCGTTAGCAGGACTAATCATCAGGTATCCTTAAAAGAACACCGCTTACTTCGCACCCTAAGGCTGTACTAGTCCCCCAGTACCTAAATTTTTGAGTCCTCTCGACCATAGGTCTCATGCCCTTGAAAATGTAATCCTCTTCACTATGAATATCATGCGCGTAACCGGGAAAGTCGCGGCCTTTTCAGCGGCCATTCTACTTTGTGGTTTTGGTGTTCGTGCGGACGGCAAAGCCAACTACGTTTTGATATGGATTTCCAGCCATCTGCAGACAGTTTCTTACACGGTTACAACGCCTCTCGCCACATATCAGGAGAATGAGTCTGCCAGAATGGAATTTGACGGATGTTACGCCACAATTCTGGAAGTGGTTAGGACTCCGAAGGGCAATATTCAAACGGCTGTGTCGTTTGATCTAAAAAATATTCAGCAGGATCGGATTCGATTCCGGCCTGAGACGGGTTCGGGAGATACGCACGTTACTCCATACTATCTGGTTCAATTGCCGTTTGTGAGATCGGCCATCAGCGTCACCACCTTCAGCGCTTCTGGACAGCCCCAAACGAGCACGGACGCTTCCCGTTCCGTATCGATCGTGTTTCAAGACCTGGACACGGCGAATCGCCAGGCGAGCGCATGGCGCGATGCGGCTCTTGCTTGCGGAGCGCGGTAGTATACTCCGGCGAACCAGCTGCATAGCCAACTTCTGCCTACCACACCCATTCTAAATGAGTTGCTGAGAAACTTAACTCGTCGAACAGGTCTGAAATTGAGCAGCGGCCTCAATAAAAATATGTCAGTCATTCATGAAGAATTTTAAAAAGTTTTACAGACCGGTGGTTGACTCGTTGATTTGCTGAACCGAAAATGTGAAAGGGAACTCGATGTCAGACATTTTGGCTTTTGTCCCTGAGGCTATAAACTCGTCCTGGAGGAGTTTTATTCTGACAACACAAAAGTCACGGCCCGATTCACAGATCGTCTCCGGGTTCCTCGGCAAGCTGCTGAAATTGCTTCGGGATCGGCGCGGCGTCGACATGCCGTTCATGTGCCGCCACCTTCTTTCCGAACGCGGCGAGGCATCGCAAACAGCTCTGGCCCAGGAAATCATCAATGCCTATTTGAAAATGAGCGATGGGCAGCGCTTGCAGTTTTTCGACATGCTTTCGCATGACTTTGCTCCGGACCAAGCCTCGCTTCTTCGCGCGGCGGCTAATTATCAATCCACGCCGGGGCCAGCTACATTGGCGGCGCTATCCGCTGCTGTGGAATCTCCACGCCAGGAATTATTTCGCCGGATCAACACGGCGCCGCGCGGCACCGCAACGCTGGTGGCGATGCGTGAACACCTCTCGTCTTCCTCCAAGGATGGCAAAGACAACGGAAATTACGCGGCGATTGACAATGATTTGAGGCACTTATTCAGGTCCTGGTTTAACCGCGGATTTCTGCACCTGGAGCGCATCAGTTGGCACACCTCTGCCCTTATTTTGGAAAAACTGATTGGCTATGAATCCGTACATGAAATTAACGGGTGGCCGGACCTGCGCCGGCGTCTCGAATCGGACAGGCGCTGCTTTGCTTTTTTTCACCCCGCGCTGGTCGAAGAGCCCATCATTTTCGTGGAAGTCGCCTTGTCGAATGGATTGACCGGAGACCTGGAGCCGCTGCTCGATGTCAACGCTCCGGTGCTCGCGCCGGAGAAAGCGGACACGGCGCTTTTTTATTCCATAAATAATTGCCTGCGCGGCTTGCGAGGAGTTCCGTTCGGAAATTTTCTGATCAAGCAAGTGGTGGCCGAACTCGCGGCGGAACTTCCTAATGTGAAAACCTACAGCACGCTGTCGCCGCTCCCCACATTTTCACGCGCGCTGCAGGATCAGCGGAGTGAAGATGGTTTCACTCGTGAGCGTCTGGCGCGTTTGCTGGTTGACGATGCCTCGTATCTGATGCAGGCAGCGCGACGGCGCGATCCGGTAGAGGCTTTATTTCTTTTGCTTGAAAAACCATTGGCAAATAAAAATGTGCTGAAACGCCCGCTGGAGCGCCTTGCCCTTGCCTATCTCACGCAGGTGCGACAGAAGGGGAAACTCTACGACGCTGTCGCCACATTCCACCTTTCAAACGGCGCGCGCATTGAGAAAATCAACGCGTTTGGAAATTTGCGGCCATACGGCTTGAAGGATTCCTACGGTGTTACCGTCAATTACCGTTATCTAGTCGCGGAACTTGAGGAGAACCACGAGCGATTTGTCAGAGGTGAGATTCAAGTCGCGCAAGGTTTGGCCGCGGAGTTCAAATCGGTCGGGCAGTTGTGGCAGGGCATCCAGAAGTAACGCTACGACCGAAAGGGCCTGCGCACCGCCGGAATAATCCCGTCGTGTCGTGACTTAATAAATTGAATGGGCATATGGTCGTTGGCTGCTGCCAAGAAGCCGCGGGGAAATGCCCTAATTTCCTGCAATATAAATGTAACTCCTCGTCTGCAGATTGGTGATCGTGCCATGGGCACAACGAAATTGTCGCTGGAGCGGGCCGAATCGAATTTAAAGTACGGCTACAGAATCTTTGTAAGAACTGCAAAATTGGCACCTCAGCGGCTAAACAGGCTGTGGGGAAAAGGTCTAATTCTGTCATTCTGAGCGAAGCGAAGAATCTCTCTTCGATTTAAGCATAGGAAAAAGAAACAAGGAGAGATTCTTCGTTTCGGTCAGAATGACAGAGTATTGGGTTTTTCCGCATCCTGTAAGGCCGCACTTATTTCGCAGAACTCAATTCGTGGCTAGAGCCACGACCCACAAAGATTTTGCAATTTGCACACAGGCCATATGCGCCCATCCAATGCAATGACGACATTGGCGGAGTTCGATCAGCTTTGCAAACACAGTCAGGAATTCAAGACCGCTCAGCACAGTGAGAAGGCCGCAGTTTCGGACCTTAGTCCACACACACCGCATGCAATCACGAGGACTTTCATGGTTAGGAAAGCCACCAAGAGCGAGCCACTCGGCCGTTTTCTGACAGCAAATGGAGAGTGAAATTTCCGAGTTAGTGTGACAATTCAGGAAAAACTTCTTGACAGCACTAACCCTTTGGTGTACGGGTCTATGCACACTAGATTGTTTTCAGCCTTTAATCCTATTCCTCATAAGTTATCTGGGCCTAATTGATGACACCTGACAAGGATCGCTTGTTGGGAGAGTCGTTCGGCGAAAGTTAGAAGAACAAAGGCGCATCGACGAAGCGGGTGCTCGTGACGTCTTTGCTTTCAAGCATATACGTCGAAGGCATTGGCTGACGTGCAGGGGTACGTGCAGTCAGAAGTGTGGACGCTGGTCGGAGACTGTCGAAATTCTCAAATTAGAGAGGAGCTTCGATGAGAAGAGTAGGGGTGTGTCTGAGTGTGACAAGGAGTATCCAGCTCGTGTCTATAAGCTTCATGCTGCTGTTCGCCTGCGTATCGGTGTTCTCGCAAGGTTCGGCGGGCCGGATTTTGGGAACGGTTACGGATCAGAGCGGAGGCTCGGTCGCCGGCGCTACCGTCATCGTCACGGACGTGAACCGGAACACATCCAGAACGTTGACTACGGATCAATCGGGAGAATACAACGCTCCTAACCTGCTGCCCGGCAGTTATAGAGTTCACGCGGAGGCCAAGGGCTTCAAGGCCTTCGAGCGCACGGGTGTCTCTTTGGAAGTCGGCGGAGAGATTCGCGTCGATCTCGTGATGCAGCCTGGCGAGGTGTCCCAGACGATTGTAGTGAATGAAGACATTCCGATGGTTGAGACGTCTAACGCGGAATTAGGCGGAACGCTCCAGAATGACATCATTAATGACATACCTTTGAATGGCCGGAACTTTGCCAATTTATTGCAACTACGTCCAGGCGTGACGATTTATCCGGGTGGCTCGGGATGGTCCCAGAGCAGCAATGGCATGCGCGCGCATGACAACGTCTACTTGTTCGAAGGCGTTAACGGCAGCGATCCGTGGATGGCGCAGCCCATCATCAGTGCGGTCATGGCTGCGGGCGATGCAGGCACGCTGGTCTCCATCGATGCCATCGACGAATTCAAGACTCAGCAGAATCCGCGCGCTGAATTTGGATGGAAGCCCGGCTCAATCGTCAACGTGGGAATCAAGTCCGGAACCAATACTATGCACGGCACGGCTTATGCCTATGGCCGCAATGGCAGCTGGGATGCGCTTCCCTATTTCGATACGCCTGGGCCGAACAAAGGTATTGCGCAAACGCCGCCGCCCGTCGCATTGGAACAGTTTGGCGCCAGCCTGGGTGGCGCTATCAAGAAAGACAAACTCTTCTATTTTGTGAACTTCGAGGATCAGCGTTACGGGGTGGGAAGCACGGGTCAAATTACAGATCCCGAAAATATCGGGAACTTGCCAATCCCTCTTGTTAAAGGGGTCCCGACGCCGAATTGTCTAGGAAGCCCTGGCACAGGAGGATTCTCGGTACCCACTCCTTACTCTGGCAACTGCGAAGCTAGTTTATTGGATGCTTGCAACGGGGTTCTCACGGCTCACGCGGCAGATCCGAACGTACCGGCCCTGTCTGCACTAAGCTTGCAAATGGCGGGACTTAACCCCGATTGCTCAAAGGCTGCAAATTTTCCAGGACTGTTTCCGATCGTCTCTGGAGCCAACGGGACTTCAACACCAAACACTTTGTCAAACTCCAACCGAATTGACTCCGGGTTAGTAAAAATAAACTACCATCTCAACGACCAACACTCAATCAGTGGCTTGTATTTCATCAGCCCGGGCAGCGGGATCTTGAATGATGCTCCCGGCGTCCAGACGAATGCGCTCTGGGAGACCAATCAATATGCGCGGTCCCAGGTATTTGCGGGAAGCTGGACTTGGACTCCCAATTCATCATGGGTGAATGAAGCTCGAGTCGGCTATTCGCATTATTACCAGAATTTCGAATCTCAAGATGCCGGCAATAACGCGACAAACTACAGCTTTGGAGGCCATACCTACAACATCAATACCGGCCAAACGAATCCTCTCTATTATGGAATGCCAACAATCGTGATTGGCAGTTTTACAGGCGACCTAGGTGCAGGGTGGCCAAAGATTGTTGGGCCGGACGGAATCCTGGAAATTTTGGACCACGTTTCCTATTTGCGAGGCAAACACGCCTTCAAATTTGGCGCCGAAATCCTGTACAACCAAAGCACCTCGAACGTGACTGCAAATGGGAAGGGCTCCCTTACCTTCGACTCCTTGCAAGGCTTCATGATGGGAGCTCCCGATACAGCGGTCGGCGGCAACGGCGGAAGTGCGGCCATTCTCGTCGGAAATCTCGCACGTCACTTCACCTACGCCGGTTACGCGGGCTTTTTTCAGGACGACTGGCGTTTCAATTCGAGAGTGACCGTGAATATGGGATTGCGCTACGAATTAAACACGGTCCCCAAAGAGCGTGATTTACTACAAGGTAACTTCAATCCTGCGGTGGGCCTGCAACAGGTCGGTTCGGGGATCCTCTCTCCCTACAACGGCGATCACAACAATTTTTCACCGCGATTAGGCTTCGCGTGGGATGTATTCGGAAACGGAAAAACTATTGTCCGTGCAGCCGGCGGAATCCTTTACGAGCAGATGAGCTTGGACGTATTCCAGGGGATTGGCAACTCATTTGGACTGCGCGTGGAACCTACTGGCGATCAGATCTGTGTCGGAGGGGGACCAACGTGCCGTCCGGGGATTGGCAGCATCACCGTGGCAAACGTTAGCTATACCAGTAATTCGACTGCTCTTGATGGTCCCGGACTTCTTCCCGGGACTTTCGCTTCCGGGAGTATCGCTAATGGTTGGAACAACAACTCGACATCGCCGATATTTAATTTTTCGGCTGCGTGTGGGGATGGCGCAACGGTTCTGCCAAACTCGGGTGGCTTGAAGCCGCCGCAATGCAACGCGATTATGGTCGATCCCAATCTTCGCACTCCTTATGTATCGAACTGGAGTTTGGGAATTCAGAGGGCGCTCACGAATAAGCTTTCTTTGGATGTGAGCTACGTCGGAAATCACGGGACGAAATTGATTGGAGCATTGGATCTCAACCAACCAGCACTTCAGACAATAAATGTCCCAGGCATTGGAAATGTCGTGACGGGTCCTGGTTGGACGGCCGCCGCTCTGAATACTTGCGCGACGACATCATCTTGTAAAGTCAATTCGACGAATGAGACGAACGCCCGGCCCTACGCCGCCCAATACCCTTATCTCAAATTTGTCGACTTCTTCGGGAACCTGGATTCCTCCACCTACAACGGATTGCAGGTTGCCCTAACCGCGCGAGACTACCATGGACTGACATTAACCACTGGTTACACCTATTCCCACGCACTTGGTGAGTCGTCTGACCAGGGGACAAGTGGCGGTCTGGTAATCCCTGCAAATAGCTACGGAGGTCTGCGCCAACAGCTCTATACCAGCACGACTTTTGACATGCGCCATCGCCTCACAATCTCCGGAAACTACCTCATTCCGGGCAAGAAGGGCTTCGGTCAGGTCCTCGAAGGCTGGTCCGTAAACTCCTCGGTAGCAGTTTCCACTGGGACACCGTGGGGTATCAACGACACTACAACTGACTTTGCCGGAATCGGTGAGGCCAACGGGCGCAATCCACAGGCTAACGAAGGTATGCAATGGGATTTCTACGGGAACCCATCTGATTTTGAAGCCGTTCACAATTTCGCTGGCGTCACCCCAGGTCCGACGGGAGTTACTGGAGTGCCATTCTTCCCGGGCGGTAAGACTAAGGCGAGCTTGAGTAGCCCAACCTCCAACGCAACCTGTAATGCGAAGGCTACGGCTTTGGGCCCGCTGGCGGTAGCCTCCTTGAACAACCTAGGTTGCTACGCCATCGGCACCTCCGTCTTGATTCCCCCAGCCTATGGTAGTTTCGGCAACATGGGTCGCAACCCCTGGCGTGACGGTGGCTTCCGAAACGTGGATGCCTCTGTGAGCAAGACCTTCAAATTCAACGAACGCCTCAGGGCGGAGTTCCGCGCTGAGATCTTCAACCTGTTCAATCACCCCGACTTCGTCAATCCGTATGGTGGACCCGGCGGCGCAGGTACTCCCAATGACATCAATCCTTCCAAGGCTGGCACCGGTACAGGTCTCGGCTATGTGCTTAATACGCCGGATGCGGCCAGCTCTAACCCAGTGCTCGGGTCGGGAGGCCCACGCGATCTGCAACTCGGATTGAAGCTGATTTTCTGAGCATAAACACGCTAAAGATTCATTCTAATTTTGAGGGGGCCGGGCAAGTGCCCGGTCCCTTCTCAACAAAACAATGTTTGTGGAAAATTCGGGAATTACGTTTTATGTCCGCGGTGACCGGTGCAAGATTTCAGGAATTTCTCGGCCCGGGTGATTGTAAAAGGCCGCCGCATTTGAAAAATGCTGGCTCCGATTACCAACCCATTTGGGCCATCCGCCTGAGGATAATCGCGCTGTAATTATTCATGCGCTCGGGGTGCCGCTTCAGAGGAGCTGGGAGAATTGCAGCGAGCCGCGCCGCCTGTTGGCGGCCGATATTCCGGGCTGACGTTTCGTCGTAATAACGGCACGCCGACTCCGCGCCATAAACTCCAGGGCCCCATTCGACTACGTTGAGATAAATCTCCAGGATGCGCTGTTTGCCGAGCGCGAATTCGGCCACCGGAACGAGCGAGGCCTCTGCGCCCTTGCGGAGGAAAGAGCGGCCCGTCCCGAAGAAAAGATTTTTTACGAGTTGCTGGGTAATGGTAGAAGCTCCGCGAGTACGCTCGCCATCCAAATCTTCTTCGGCAGCGATCTGGATCTGGTGCCAGTCGAATCCATGGTGCTGGTAGAAACGCGCGTCCTCCGCGGCGATTACGGCGTGCTGGAGATCGGGCGAGATTTGGCTGAGCGGAACGAATTTGTAGCGCTCGCGATACGGTGTGTGGTTAATCCAGGATTGCACCCGGCGCTGCATGTGTACTACGGTTGTCGGTGGGTCGATCCATCGGGCGGACACTAGGATCAGCGCGGTAAAAGTCCAAAGAAGGACGACGCCGATGACAAGCCATCGAAGAAATGACCACAGAAAACCCTTCCGAGGCGAGGCCTTGGTCTGTGTGTTCGGCGTTGGAGTCACAATTTAGAATAATAGCCTGTGCCGGGTTGGCGCTCAGTGACAATCTTGCTTGTGCATGCGGACACGTAATGTTTAACGAGTGGTTTGGCTCGGGCGCATTCCATCGCGTCTGGTTTTCTTGCCGTGCCCATTCAAAATCCGCACGATGGCGATAATGGTGTTCCAATTCCGTGTCGTTGCCCGCACACCGAACACTTTGTCGATCTGGCCAAGATAGCCGATCGTTTTCATGTGGCGGCGGTATTCTCCAAAGACGAATTGTTTTTTCGACGCGATACCTCGCACAAACCACTCCCCGCTTGGTGGAATTCTGAATGGAACGGAAGCCAGGCCGCGATCGGCTTTTTGCAGGATGCTTACGAATCGAACAACATCGGGGGCTGACGGCTCGATTCCAAACGGATTTTCGATCTCCAATTGGATAAGATCGCGACCGTCGCAGAGCACGACTTCAGTTTCGAATGGCAGCCTCCGGAGCAGTTCAGCACGGAACTTTGCTCGAGGTCCGGGTTTTTGAACGACAAAGGTGCCTGCCGCACCCACATTCACGACACCGAAGTCGCTCAGCTCACTGGCGAGTATGCTTGGGCGAAACGTCCTGTGTCCGCCCACATTTACTCCTCGGAGAAAAACAACGAATGCCATAGCAGGATTATAGTGTAAGGGGACTTTCACTTCCTTGCCCTTTACTCATGGCATTGCCGGGAGTATTCCCTGCGACTAAAAAAACGCACAACGATTGGACGAACAATGATTTCGCAGGAGAGATTTCTATGCTTCTTGCAAATCGAATATGAAAATCATCGGAAAATGGTGCGGCTGGGGCGACTCGAACGCCCGACCTCGTGCTTCGGAGGCACGCGCTCTATCCAGCTGAGCTACAGCCGCGCACATCATTTATATCATGCGTTCCCGGTTACGTGCATTGTTGTGCTGCGTTTTTAAGTTGAAAGGTTCCGCGTTTGTGGTTTCTTCAACTTACTATAATTTAGGGGCGAATTTTTGCTGGCGGCATTTGTGGCGCCGGTGTCCCGCCGGCGGGTTTCGCTTTGCCAGGCGCAAAAAAAAACCGCCGGCAAGATGCCGGCGCCACAATTTGCGGGCCGCACGATTGCCGAATCAGAAGGTTTTTTCAGCAGAAGCAAAGTTCGAGATCTCTTACTCAATGCCTTCGGCAACGATGTTACGGCCGGCGACTTTTACGTCGATCGCGATGGGAGGGCGCAAGCTGCTGCCCTGCACGATCTGGCCGCGCGCCCAGGTGTTGCCGTCGAGTGTGCCTACTTTTAAGGGATCGAAGACTGTGGAGTCGCACGGGTTTACGACCATGGGATGTACGGCACGGAACCGGTACGCGGAGGCAAGCGCGTCGAGGTTCGTAACGTATTCCAATTTGCAGGTTCCGTAAGGAGCTTGCAGGGAGAAGGCCCAGAGATTTCCGCCGGGAAGGCGCATGACCATCGCATCAATATTTTCATGCGTGATGGGTTTTACGAAATTGAATTGTTTCGCGGCCCAGGGTCTGGAAAGTTCATCGACGGTTGCGGCTACGATTGGCCCTTCATGAACGGGCTGCGGAGCTGAGAAATTTGCAGCAGGGACGGGCGAACTCTCTTCGGTAATTTCCGGGTCGGCGGAAACGCCGGCCGAACTACGCGATTTGCTTCTGGACCACCAGAAGATTGCCGCGACTATCAGGAACACAGCCGCCGCAATGGCCACGATTTGAGCCATTCGATTATTGCCAGGATTATTACCAGGGCTGTTCGATCCCGAAGCTGCGTGGCGAGAGCCATCGCTCACACCGGGAATCCGCGGCATTTCGGGTTGAAACCGATTGAATTGATTCTTCTCGGCGTTTTCGGGAGGAGTGTCGGGCGCTTTTACGATAAGCTTTGGAGGCATGGCATCTAGAATTTTCTCATGCGAATCACGGTGCCGTTGCTTTCGTGCTTCACTTCATCCATCAGCTTGTTGATCAACAAAATTCCGCGGCCATGTTCCGCATGCAAATTGGAATCGTCCGTGGGTGACGGAACGGATGCTGGATCAAAACCGTTGCCCGGATCACGAACAACGATCGTAATGCCATGCTCGCGGTCTCCGGTCACGGAACACTCAATTTTTTTCGCAGGGTCAGCCTTGCAGCCATGAAGGACGGCATTTGCAAGAGCCTCGCGCAGCGCCATTTCAATTTCAAATTCCTTGCCGGCAGCATATTCCAATTCGCTGACAAGGCGCATGACCCAGCCCACCACCGGTGAGATGGCTGTAATATCGGCGGGGAGGCTGACTTCGAAGTGCGCCAGAGATGGCTGCCCGTTCGATGAGGTTTTTGGAGGCATACTTATTTTTAAAACATGGCACGGCAGGCAGAATACCGGCGGAACGTGCAGTGCATATTCACTCCGGTTACCAAACTGCCTGACTCCATTCTGGACTCACGGACAACTGCTTACAAGGAAACCGCCATACACGCGTTCCGCAGAGGTAACCCATCTGGGAGGCTACGATTCTTCGGTGGCGGGTTGGATTTCGTAGCGACTGCTGTGGTTTAGATTGGCGATTGCCAGAATCAATTGCAATAAGCTGGAACGCAACGGATTGTCTAAATCGTCGGTGTCTGTTCCCAATGATTCGACGATGAAGTCGACTTGATTCAACATCCAATCCCGAGAATCGCAATCAATTTGTTCTCCACGATGGACCTTTCGGGCGATCGCCTCCAGGCGAGAATTTGATTGGTTAAGATATTCTTCCATCCACAGATCGTTCTTCAAGTCTCCGGAAGGTAGATCCAGGGCCTGATTCAGGCCTTCAGCGCTTTCGTCGGATATCCGCATAGCTTACGCCTCAATTTCTATCCCGCCCCACCAAGAAGTGAGCAAAGCGGCTGCCAATCATCAGTCACTGCTATGTGTGCGATTTAAGCAATCTATGAGTATCAAAAGAGGAAAAAGGGTTTTGAGTGAGCAACGCAACGTGTAGAATCTATCCCTGTTGTGGAAGCGAGGTCGTGTCACGAAAAAGTGATGAATTTGGCCACAGATATGTGTGGAGCACATTTAGCGTCATTTCATCAAGTATTGACTTGTCCGGAACGGCGTCAGAAATTAGCATGTACTCGCTCTTTTACTTAGTATAAAAGTACGACAGCTTAGGGCTATGACATTGGAATTCAGGAGGGTTATCGGTATGCGCAAGTTAACAATTCTATGCGTGGCGCTATTTTGCTTATCGCTAACCGCGTCAGCACAGGATTCCCCCGCAGCGTTTGATACCGCCAGCCCGGCAGGCGAGCCCGCACCCGCTCCAGCGTCCCTGATGCCAGCAGACCGCGATCCCTGGCAGGTCGCTTTGGGATTTGAATACCTGCACTTTAATGTTCTTGGGGTACAGTTTCACGATTTTGCATACAAGCTGGACGGCGCGCGATATTTGAATAACTGGTTTGCCGTCGAGGGATCGGTAATCGCCGGATTTGGTCACGTGGAAGGCGCCCCGAATATTGATGCCAAATCGCTTTTCTTGGGCGGTGGGCCGCACATTAATGTTTATAGCAGCAAGCACTTTGAACCCTGGGTCCATGTGCTCGGTGGCTGGGAGCGTTTGCGTTTCACTCAGGGCGGTACTTTGGGGAGCAACTCGCACGCGGCATTTTATGCGGGTGGCGGCCTGGATTATAAGATTCGCGGCACAAGGTTGAATTGGCGAATCCAGGGCGACTATATCGGTACGAACTTCGGACCTAAAATTACATCAAACTACGCGTTTGGCACCGGTGTTGTAATCAACTTTTAAATAAAGCCACAATCAAAAATTGATTGGCCGGCTTAATGCGAAAATTTATCGCACTATGCCGACTTTTTTATTTTTATGAAGCAGTAGATCTGCCTGAGATAATTCAGCGGAATTTCAAATTTAAATATGAAGATTTATTTCCGTCAGGCGGCGACGCCGTGGCACTTTTTGTATTTTTTGCCGCTCCCGCACGGGCACGGATCGTTTCTGCCAACTTTGGCGCCCGCACGGACTGGCTTCGGCGCTTCAGATTGTGCGGCCTGGGCAGCACCGGCCTGGAGCTGCATTTCCTGTTGCTGCTTGCGCTGGCGGCGCTCAATTTCCTTGGCTTCGTCTTCCGGTTTGGCCGGCTGAACGAGGAAAAGGTAACGGACGGTTTCGGTATCGATGCGGCCCATCATGTCTTCGAAAAGAGTGAATGCTTCCTTCTTGAACTCGACGAGCGGATCTTTTTGTCCGTAACCGCGAAGGCCGATGCCTTCCTTCAAGTGATCCAGCGTCAGCAGGTGGTCTTTCCACTGCGTGTCCACGATATCCAGAATGATGCGGCGCTCGAGCCATCGCATCATTTTTTCACCGAACAAGTGTTCCTTTTCGACGTAACGCTGCTTCACGCGCTCGACGAGAGCATCGGACAATTCCGAGTGATTCATTTTTGTCGGGTCAATCCCGGCAACCTTGATATCAATGCCGTACTGGTTTAAAACTTCCGCGCTAAATTGCGTGACATTCCATTTTTCGGGATGCTCGTTCGCGGGGCAAAATGTTTCGACGAATTCGCGGGCAATGTCTTCCGCGATGCCCAGCGCGTAATCTTTTTGCTCTTTTCCTTCCAGTGCGGAGCGGCGAATTGAATAAATCGTTTCGCGCTGCTTGTTCATCACGTCGTCATACTCGAGCAAATGCTTGCGCGCTTCGAAGTTTTGCGCTTCAACGGCCATTTGCGCGTTTTCAATGCGGCGTGAAATCAGCTTGGATTCGATGGGAATGCCTTCGGTCATTCCGAGGCGGTACATCAGGGCCTTGACGCGTTCGCCGCCGAACACGCGCAGCAAATCGTCTTCCAGCGAAAGGAAAAATCGGGACGATCCCGGGTCGCCTTGGCGGCCGGCGCGACCGCGAAGCTGGTTATCAATGCGCCGTGCTTCGTGGCGCTCCGTCCCCAGAATGTGCAAGCCGCCGAGAGCGATGACCTCATCGTGTTCAGTCTTGCATTGCGCTGCAAATTGATCGTAAATCGGTTTCCATTGATCCGCGGGAACTTGAAAAATTTTGCCTTCCTGCTGAAACAAGACCATGTTCGGTACGGCGACGGCTTCTGCGCCGTCTCCGCCGATCACAGCGGGCGCGGAAGTGTAGGGAATCGCGAGCCTTTCCTGCAGGCAATATTCGCGCGTCATTGCTTCCGGGTTGCCGCCGAGCAGAATGTCCGTGCCGCGGCCGGCCATGTTGGTGGAAACCGTAACCGCGCCCTTGCGTCCCGCTTGGGAAACAACTTTTGCTTCGCGCTCGTGCTGCTTGGCGTTCAAAACCTGGTGAGGAATGCCCGCCTTCTTCAGCAAGTTCGCCAGATGTTCGGATTTCTCAATGGAAATCGTGCCGACCAGCACCGGCTGCCCCGACTCGTGAATTTGGCGAATGCCGTGAGCGTAAGAATTGTCTTCCTGCATAATGCCGTTGACTACGGCTTCGTATTTTTCCGTGGCCGTGCGGTAGACCACGTCAGGAAATTCCTCGCGCCGCAAAACGCGGTTCGTGGGAATCAGCGAAACATCCAGTTTGTAGATCTTATTGAATTCGGTGGCTTCGGTTTCCGCCGTTCCGGTCATGCCGGAAAGTTTTTTATACATGCGGAAATAATTCTGGAAGGTGATGGTCGCGAGGGTCTGGTTTTCGCGCTCGATTTTGACGGCTTCCTTGGCTTCCACCGCCTGGTGCAGACCGTCCGACCAGCGGCGGCCCGGCATTTCGCGTCCGGTGAATTCATCGATGATGATGACTTCGCCGTTTTTCACCACGTACTCGACGTCGCGCTTGTAGAGCGTATGAGCGCGCAGCGCCTGATACACATGGTGAATCGTTTCCAGATGCTGCGGGTCATACATATTTGGCAGGCCGAGCAACTTTTCGGTCTTGCTCACGCCTTCTTCGGTGAGCGTCGCGGTTTTATGTTTTTCCTCAACGATGTAATCGATATCCTGAATCAATTTCGGAATGATTTTATCGATGCGGTAATACTTGTCGGTTGATTCTTCCGCCGGGCCGGAAATGATCAGCGGGGTGCGCGCTTCGTCGATCAGGATGGAGTCCACTTCGTCCACAACGCCGAAATGGTGGCCCCGTTGCACGCAGTCGGCCAGATCGAATTTCATGTTATCGCGCAGGTAATCGAAGCCGAATTCGTTGTTCGTTCCGTAGGTAATGTCCGCGCCGTACGCCGCGCGCCGTTCCGCATCGCTTAAATCATGGACAATCACGCCAACGGTCAATCCCAGTGCTCGATAAATCGGACTCATCCATTCCGCGTCGCGCCGTGCCAGATAATCGTTCACCGTGACGATGTGTACGCCGCGCCCCGTAAGGGAATTGAGCACAGCAGGAAGTGTGGCAACGAGCGTTTTTCCTTCGCCCGTTTTCATTTCGGCAATCTTGCCTTCGTTCAGAACGATGCCGCCGATCAGCTGCACATCGAAATGACGCATGCCAAGTTTCCGACGGCCAACTTCGCGGACCAGCGCAAACGCGGGGACGAGGGCTGGCGCAAGCGCATCTTTGCAACGCTCCTTAAAATCCGGATCTTCCAAAGGAATATTGCCAAGGCGCCCTTGTACCTGGGTTTTGAGTTGAACTATTTTTTCAAGAATTTCCGCATCGGTCAACCTCTCAGACTCTGGTGCTAGCGCATTGATCGCGTTGACAAGCGGCTGAATAAGCTTGAGATCGCGCTCGTGTTTGGTGCCGATGAACCGGGCAACTACCCGGTCAATCAGGGTATCAACTCGCATCACAATCCTTCAGTATTCGTAGGAATAAAGTTCCTGCTCCAGCTGCGGGCTATTTGCCCGGCGTAGGGGTGCAGGTGCGCGCAGCATGAGGCCATCGTGCAGCGACACTTAAAAATTCATTGTACCCTGTCAGGCATTCGCCGTGCAAAGAGAGGTGTGAGTATGTTCGCACGTATTTCAGCATCGTGTCGGTTTTGTTTTCAATCGTTTCGGCGAAATGTGCGCCCTCCGGCGGGAAAATAGAAACTTTGTTACTCGATTGATTAGATTGAACTTCTTGCGTGCGGGTAGATCTGCTGCGAGCTTGCATTAAGGAATAAATTATCGTTTCGTTCTGCGGCCGATCATTGGATTTCTGGTGAGAAATTTTGGGTCTGACATACAGGAATCACGAGGCAAAAATAATAGATATACCTTACGGACTGGACGGTCGACATTCGGGCAGTATTGAAGATCAGGAGCTAAAAGTTTTCCTTTAGCGCTTTAATAAAAAGAGAGTTAGCGGAAAAAATTGCATAGCGGGGAGAAGGGCAAGTCGAAGGTTTTCTCCTTGAAACTAGCCGCGGGAAGTTCGCAAGTTGTTGAGTCACCTAAGGCTACAAAGACTGTTAAAATTCTTTAATGTTTGGCTCTCATAGTGCCTTCATAACTGCCTACCGGGTATTTTTTTGAAATATGAGTATGGAGGACTAAACCGAGAACTTAGCTAAAAAAGCTTCCTTCGAGCGCTTTTTTATTTTAATGGAGGGCGCCCCAACCCCGCCCGGCGCGCCCTATTTTCTAAAAGATAGCAGAGGATTACTCATGCGCACGGCCCTGAAAATGGTCCTGCCCCTAATCGTGAGCGTTGCGGTGGTATCCGTACTTTTTGCCTGGTACCAGGTGCGGACTGAAAGACGCATTCTGAGGAGTGATCTGTCTCGCCGATCGCAAATTCTGGGGGAAGGTCTGCAGGAAAACGTGGAGCCTTTATTGGGCCGCGCACCTGACAAAAACTTGCAACGGTTGGTGGATCGGTTCAGCGACCGCGAACATTTGATGGGTGTCGCGGTGTATGACGCGTCGGGTGGAACGCTGGCGATTACGCCGGGAATCGCGCCGATTTTCAAGAATTGGCCGGACATCGTCAAGGACGCGGCGCACAAAGATCAGGAGCAGGACGTATTTGTTCGCGGAAAACCTGTCGATAGCGCGGGAAACCTGAATATTCCTCCACTGCACATTCACGCCGTGCCGCTGCACAGAAATGATGAATTGGCTGGGATGTTGGCGCTATTTCAAGACACAAGCTACATAGATTCCCAGGTCTCGCACACGCTTCGTGACTCATTACTGAATGCCCTGGTACAGACAATCCTCATCACCGGCTTGGCTTTGGTTCTGGTGAGATGGACCTTCATGGGTCCTCTCAAGAGCACTGCTCATTGGCTGCGCACACTTCGTATCAGCGGCCCGAATGGAGCACGAACACCTCCCGAATTGCCGCAGGGAGAAATTTTTGAGCAGCTGCATCAGGAGGTCAGGCATCTCGCTCGCGATCTGAATACGGCACGCGCCACGGCCGAAGCCGAAGCGAGATTGCGTGACTCAGGAGCTTCCCTGTGGACTGGAGAACGATTACGAGTGAGCCTGCGCAGCAAACTTCACGATACGCCGCTTTTTGTTGTCTCCAACCGCGAGCCGTATATGCACACGCGAAACGATAGAGACGGATCGATCAACGTGATTGTTCCGGCGAGCGGCCTCGTTACGGCTATCGAACCCGTGCTGGTCGCGTGTAATGGGACGTGGGTGGCCAGCGGATCGGGGAACGAAGACCGCACGGTGGTGGATGAAAATGATCGCCTGCGAGTGCCGCCGGACAATCCCAGCTATACGCTGCGCCGCGTGTGGATGACGGACGAAGAGGATAAAGGTTTTTACGAAGGCTTCTCGAACGAAGGGCTTTGGCCCTTGTGCCATATCGCGCATACGCGTCCTGTGTTCCGGCCGGATGACTGGATTCAATACCAGAGGATCAACAGGCGATTTGCGGACGTGGTGCTGCAGGAAATGGAGGGCACGGAGTCGCCGATACTTCTCGCGCAGGATTATCACTTCGCGCTTTTGCCGCGCATGGTGAAGGATGCGCGGCCCGATGCGCGCGTCGCAATTTTCTGGCATATACCCTGGCCGAACCCGGAAATGATTGGAATCTGCCCCTGGCAAAGGGAACTGGTAGATGGTTTACTCGGCGCGGATTTGATTGGATTTCATATTCAAACGCACTGCAACAACTTCCTTGAAACGGTGGACCACGCGGTAGAGGCGCTGACCGAGTGGGATCGCTTCGCCGTGAACAGACTGGGACACGTGACGCGCGTGCGCCCGTATCCGATCAGCGTCGCGTTTCCAGAAACCAACACGTTCGACGATGAAGTCCTGAACATGGGAGCTGAGCGCGCCGCGATCTGCGATGAATTAGGGATTGAAGCTTCGCTGCTCGCCGTCGGCGTCGACCGTGTGGATTACACGAAGGGAATATTGGAGCGTTTCCGCGCGATCGAACGTTTTCTGGAGCAGTATCCCGCATTTCAGCGCAGATTTTCGCTGATACAAATTGGCGCCCCAAGCCGCACGGATATCATCCGGTACAAAAATTTTCTGGATGAAGTAACAAATGAGGCGGAGCGGATCAATGCGAAGTTTCAGGCCGGGAAGTGGAAACCGATTGTGCTTTTGAAAAAGCATCACTCGCATGAACAGATTGAACGTTACTACCGCGCCGCATCCTTATGCCTCGTAACTTCACTGCATGACGGAATGAATTTAGTGGCCAAGGAGTTTGTGGCTTCGCGCAACGATAACCGCGGCGTCCTGGTGCTCAGCACATTTGCAGGCGCCGCACATGAACTTTCCGACGCATTGCTCGTCAACCCGTACGACATCATGCAACTGGCGGAGGCCATTCACTCCGCGCTTGAAATGCCCGAGGCGGAGCAGGCCAAGAGAATGCAGTGGATGCGCCGCGTAGTGAAGGAACACAACATTTATTTCTGGGCGGCAAATTTGCTCAGTGATTTGACGGAAATACGGATCGAAGGAGCTGACCGCTCGGAGGTGCGTCAGACGCAATGACCGGGGCGCATCGCACCACGCCACATTTGTTTGAAAAATGGGAAAGCATTGTCCGGAAAATTCGCGGAAAGAATCGCATTGTGATTTTCCTCGATTTCGACGGGACACTTGTGCGCATCGCCCCGATGCCTGACTCAGTTTCTCTTCACAGTGAAACGAGGGACGTGATTCGGAGGCTTGGGCAGAACCGGAAAGTGGAACTTGTGATCATCAGCGGAAGACGGCGCGCCGACCTGCAGAAATTTATAGGCATTCGCGAGATTAAATACATGGGCTTGTACGGCTGGGAAAATAAAAATAATAAAAAGCTGCCTTATGCGGAGCGCGTGGTGCTGGCCCAGACGCTTGTCGATCTGTTGGCCGAGCTTCCAGCATATCCCGGCGCATGGATTGAGCCGAAGCTGAATAGCTTTTCGGTTCATCTGAAGGGGTTGAAGGAGGAGGCTCAACACGGAGTGCGGCAAGCGGTGAAGAAGCGCGTGGATTTATTGCCTAAAACTTTGCAGGCCATGAATAATCTCCGCGATGTGGAGGTTGCTCCCGTTTCCATCGGGAATAAGGGAATCGCGGTGCGAAATATTTTGAGCCAAACAGCGATGCGCGGTGCGCTGCCGATTTATTTTGGCGACGACCTATCCGATGAGCCGGCTTTTGCTGCCACAGGAAAGGGGGTTCCCGTTCTAGTCGGCAAGCGACGCGCAACGCAGGCCAGGTTTTTCCTGAGAGGTCCCGCGGAGGTGACTGCGGCACTTGCGAAAATGGAGGAAACGATTCGATGACAGTTGCGGAAACGCCATTTAATTGTTTTGCGGTCTCCTCGCTTACGCGCATCGGAAATCAGTCGGCGGCGACGATTGGGGAATTGCTGCAAGGGCTGCGTCATTGCAGCGATGCGTCCATCTTTCACCATACATTTCAGACTCTGGGCGCTCACCATTTTTTAACCTAAAAGTTTTCAAACGATTTTGCGCAATGGGCCATGGCCGATGCCAACCGCGACGATCTCGGAGAGCAACTGGCTTCGTTTGACATACGCGACTATGTGTTGATCGCGGCGCTGCGTGAAGATTTATGCCAGTTGGTCGACGAATTCTGCCTAAATTTCCCCGAGTAAGCCAACCAAACGGTCCTGGAACGGTTCTACTTTTGCGAGGGGCTGGAAGTGACAATGCCCCTGGGAATTCAGGCAAAAACACTCGACGAATTCAGGGATGGTATCGAGAAGCTGAGCCACGCCGGTTTTTATTTTCATTTCATTTCCTCGCGGCTGCGCTTGCAACTGAGGACAAAGGATTTTTCACACTGGCTGGCCGACTGTCTGCGCCTCACCACGTTGGCGGAAAGCATCAATCATATCGACATATACAAACACACGCGAAAGCACACGCGCAAAGATACTCCGGCTCATTCACCGTGGGAGGAATTCCGACGCAGGTGATCCACAAGCAGACTGGATTGCTTTCTCATTCGGTGGAGGGCACTGCATACCAGATTCGTTTTCTATTGTCCCATCCGGACATTGCGGCAAAGCTCGGGGGAAGCGGCCATCAACACGTGAAAGAAAACTTTCTGATCCCGCGAAAGTTGAAATGCTATTTGACGCTTTTCCTGGCCATGTCACGCGGCGACTGAAATCAGGGAATGCCCGGCAGGGGATCGACCTTCGTTTTGTTTATCGGCTTCAGATCGATTCATCGATGGCAAACTTGGCAAATTTCAGCATGCCTGCCCGTGTGCGAAATGGAAGGCGTCCGGCGACGGCGAGTTTGGCAATCCCGTGCACGAGCGACCAGGCGTATAGGACACGCTCCTGCGAATGGTCGGCGGGCAAAACGCCTTCTTCCTGACAATCGCGGACAAAATGGACGAGCGTTTGAAATGCTTCTTGCGAAGCCGCCACGTATTCCGGATCTTTGCTGACGCACACTGGTGAATCAAACATCACTGTAAAATGTTCCGGCTTGCGTAGGGCGAAAGCAACGTATGCCAGGCCCGAATCTTTCAACCGCTCCAGCGCACTCCCTTGCCGCGCCCCCGCCTCCATCATCCCGGCTGTCAGTTCGCGGAATCCCTGCGCTGCAACGGCCGAGAGAAGTGCATCCTTGTCCTGAAAATGGCGGTACGGGGCATTGTGCGAAACGCCGGCCCTGCGCGCGACCTCGCGAAGGGTGAACGCAGCGGGGCCAAGCTCAGCGATGGCGCGAACTGCAGCCTTTAGAAGCGATTCGCGAAGGTTTCCGTGATGATAGGTGCGGCGCGGCATGTTCGCGCTCATGATACGCGCGAATGTTGACAAAGGCAACATTGGCCGACTACAATGTGGGCAGTGTCAACATAGAGGCCGGGAAGTTGAAATCCGCTCCCGCGCCAAATACGAGGTTCCCATGTCCACGACCAACGCACCTACTTCGCTCCAGCCACACGCTGATCCCTTTGACGCCATCGTCATCGGCTCGGGGATCGGAGGGCTCGGCTTCGCCGCCATCATGTCCAAGCTGCGCGGCTGGCGAGTGCTCGTGCTCGAGCGCCATTTTAAAATCGGCGGATTTACGCACACGTTCAGCAGGCCCGGCGGGTGGACCTGGGACGTGGGCGTTCATTACGTGGGCGAAATGGGGAAGGGAATGATGGGACGGCAGCTATTTGATTTTGTCACCGACGGGAATGTCGACTGGTCTCCCTTGCCCGACGTTTACGACGTTTTTGCTTATCCGGACTTCATGATAAAAGTGCCCAAAGGGCGCGCGAATTTCGAGCGCGCTCTGGTCGAAGCATTTTCCGCGGAACGAGCTCACATATCCCAATATTTTCGCGACATAAAGCGCGCGACAAACTGGTTTAACCGGCATGTGATGGCCACAGTTACTCCGCTGCCCATAAGCCTCGTGGTGCAAGCGATGAATCGCGCGACGGAAAAGCATTCTTTGCAAACGACGGGACAGTATCTGGAAAAACATTTCCACGATCCTCGTCTTCGCGCCGTCCTCGCATCGCAATGGGCTGACTACGGTTTGCCTCCGGGGCGTAGCGCATTCGTGACGCACGCCGTCATCGTTAATCACTACTTGAACGGCGCGTGGTACCCGTGCGGCGGTTCAGGAGAAATTGCCAAAGCCGCTAGCGCCATAATTTTAGGATCGGGAGGGAGCCTGCTCGTGGGCCACGAAGTCACAAAAATAATTATGGAGAACGGAAAAGCATCGGGAGTGCAAGTTCAACTCAGGAAGGGAGCGGGTACGCGGCAATTGGAATTTCGAGCGCCCGTTGTCGTTTCCGATGCGGGCGCGTGGAATACATTCCAACGTTTTCTACCCGAGGAGGCAATTCCGTTTCGTGCGGATCTGGAAAAACTTCCGGAGGGGCTTGAGGCCGTGGAATTATTTCTTGGGTTAAAACGCGATCCACGCGAAATGGGCTTTAAGGGCGAGAATTATTGGATCTTTTCGTCTTTCGATCACGATCAGATGTGCGCGGACAGGAATGATTTGTTGAACGGCCATGCCGCCATGGCATATCTTTCATTTCCGTCATTAAAAGATCCGCGCGCCCAGTGTCACACAGCGGAAATCGTTGCTCCATTTTCTTTCCATGCGCTCGAAACATTTCGTAACGAGCCGTGGCGGCGACGCGGAACGGAATACGAAACGGCCAAGAATCGAATTATGGAGAGCTTGCTGGGATTAGTGGAAAAGCACCATCCCGGCTTTCGAGATCATATCGCTTATGCCGAGCTTGCCACGCCTCTTACGTTCGAGCATTTTGCCGGATCGCCTTCTGGGACGATCTACGGTTATCCCGCTACACCGGAAAGATTCAGGAGGAAGTGGTTCCAACCAAAAACTCCGATTCCACATTTATATCTCACCGGCGCAGATGCAGGTTTGCTAGGAGTTATGGGCGCGCTGATGGGAGGAGTTGCGACGGCCAGCACGTTACTCGGTACCGCGGGATTCATGGAGATTATGCGCGCTGTGCGTTCAAAACGCCCAGCGCGCACTCCTTCCATAGCTTAAACGTACTCCAACGGATCATTAGTGACGTCCGAACGTGTAACCCACGGCAATCGTGTACTGAGGCACAAAGTCGCTGCCATACTGCTGATCCAGATTGTGCACCCAGTGCAGATCGAATTGAGGCTTGATAAATATATCTGATTTGACGTAGATCTTTACGCCGACAGCTCCATGCAATTGAAAGTGATTGGAAGTAGCCACAACCTGACTTGAGCTCTGGCAAATCTGTGTGATACAGGACGACTGGTTGAAATAAAGTGACAACCTCGATCCGCCGATTCCGCCCTCGAGCACAGGGACGATTCTGCGATCGCCGGTGGTTGGCTGATAAACAGCATTAAAGTCGTAAAAGGAAGGTCGGGCATTTAATCCAGCGCCCGGCAAATAATTAGCCTGAGCAAAGCGGAAGGAGTACTCGGCGTTAACTCCGAGATGTGGGAGGATCAGGAAATCCGCTCCAATCACGCCGAATGCGCCGCCGATCGTCGGGCCCGGTTCGCATGCTGACGTGACCTCATCGAAGACTTGCTTGGAAGCGCAGCCCGGACTCGTCCCAGCACCATCATTCGCGCTGCCCACGCCAAAATATGCGCTGACTCCCTGAGCTTTGGCCTGATTAACGCCCGCGAGAATGAGAAGAACGAATACCGCAATCGTTCGGATCGTGAACTTTAACAATGAAAATCTCCTTTAAGTGAAGGTGTGAATAACTAATTACTTATCTTTATTTAATGTGTATCTGTGGTGGCTAAAAAATATATCCCTCATTAGTCCAAAATGCATTGGAAAACCCAGCCATCTTTCCTTCTACCTTATCCAACGAAGCATTTTCAGTCGGCCTGGCAATCTTATATATACAGTAAACACCCTAAGACTGCTCCCCCACCCCCCTGCTTTCAGTTTGATGGTTAAGCTCACGCGATGGTTGCGCCAACCTTGAATCTATTTGGTCAACTTGGAAATCGCCTGAATTTTAATGGAACTTTTTATACTGGATCTAATTTTTCAAGGATTTAAATGCGTTAACTGCCTCTGACAGTGGACGTGGGCTCATTTCTCGTTCAAAATGAAGGGCTGTAAAATACGTTCCATAGGAATCTGTTCGTTCAGGAGAATTTGACTATGCCGCCACCACCGATGCCCCAACCGCCGAAATTGCCCATTCAAGGCGTAAAAAATCTTGTAGCTGTAGCCAGCGGAAAGGGAGGCGTGGGAAAGACAACCGTCGCCGTGAATCTCGCTCTGTCGCTGAAGAACATGGGCGCATCGGTCGGTTTGCTGGATGCGGATGTCTACGGGCCGAATGTGCCGATCATGCTTGGCACGGACGAGCAGCCCCAGGCGCTCAGCGAGCGGGAAATTCTTCCGGTCGTGGCGCAGGGAGTGAAGATGATTTCGATGGGCCTGCTCAATCCGGGCGACAAGCCGATGATCTGGCGCGGGCCGATGTTGCACAGCGTGATGCAGCAATTTTTGCGCAGCGTGATGTGGGGTGAACTCGACTATCTGATTATCGACCTACCGCCGGGCACGGGCGACGTGCAGCTTTCGCTGATTCAGCTTGTGCCGATAACGGGCGCGGTGTTGGTCACGACGCCGTCCACCGTTGCGCTGGCCGATGTGCGCAAAGCGATGGAAATGTTTCGCCAGGTCAACGTGGATATTCTTGGCGTCGTCGAGAACATGAGCTTCTTCAACTGCCCGCATTGCGCGGGACGCATCGACGTCTTCGGACACGGTGAAGGCAAACGCATCGCGGAAATGTACAGCGTGCCGCTGCTCGGCGAAATCGAAATCGACCCGCAAATTCGTATTGGCGGAGATAGCGGGAAACCGGTCTCTTTGCTAGGCCCGGACGCGCCCGGCGCTAAAAGTATTTATGCGATGGCGCGCGCGGTAGCCGCGCGACTGGACGCCAAGCCGGAATCCGCGCGCGGCCCGGTAGTTGAAATTGATTGATTTTGAGTGGCGCAGGCTGAAGCCCGCGCCACAAAAGGCGGATTCTTGTCAGCCCGGAACGCGTGTGTTAGCTTCACTTGTTTAAATTCCATCGAGGTGCATGCATGATTCGCAGCCATCATGGCCGGACGCCGCAAATTGCCGCGTCGGCCTATATCGATCCGCAAGCAGTGGTCATCGGAGACGTCAGCATCGGAGAATTTTCAAGCGTTTGGCCGTGCACCGTCATTCGCGGCGACGTGAACTGGATTCGCATTGGCGCTCGCACCAATATTCAGGACGGCTCGATCCTGCACGTCTACAAGGATACGCATCCGCTGGTGCTGGCTGATATGGTCACGGTCGGGCATGGCGCCATCCTGCACGGCTGCACCATCGAGTCGCGCGTGCTGATCGGCATGGGCGCAATTTTGCTGAACGGCGTGCGCGTCGGTGAAAACTCAATCGTAGCGGCAGGCACGCTGGTTCCCGAGGGAACGATCATCCCGCCGGGCAGCCTCTTCATGGGCCACCCAGGAAAATTCCGGCGCACTTTGACGCCGGAAGACCAGGCCAGCATCGAAGCCTACGCCACGCGCTATGTGGAATATTCGGAGACGTATAAGACGGAAGCCTCGAAATGAGTGAACACGACGCCGACAAGGACCATGCGAAAGAGGAATCGCGACACGCGCATCAGGTCGAAAAATCCGAGACGACTGCTAAATTGCGAAAATTTCGCACGGTCACAGGCTTTCGCGACATTCTCCCGATAGACTCTCCGCTTTGGAATTATGTCGAACAGACGGCCCGCCAGACCTTCGCTACATTTGGCTTTGCCGAGATTCGGTCGCCGATTGTTGAGCACACAGAAATTTTCGCAAGAGCCATCGGCGCAGACACAGACATTGTTGCGAAAGAAATGTACACAATCAGCGAGCATCTTGAGCTTGGCGCCGAAAGAGCCGCTCTCACGGCCCAAAGACCGAGTTTTTCGGATCTCCCTCTTCGCGTCAGGTACGTTGTGCGCTTTACCTTCTTCGTCAATAAATTGGATCAGGTTCTCACGGCCGACGATTTGCTTAGAACCGACGTTAACGTGAATGCCTGTCAACGCCTCAAGGAAACTGCCGGGATTCTGTCCCAACTTACACCCGTACCCGTCGTGCCTCCGGCTGCCCGGAAAGGTCCTGAGGGGCCAGAGGGAAGGGCTTGGGATACTACGCTGGCGACAGCGAGGCGTCTGTTGGCGCAAATTAACTTGGGGGAGGATGTTACTTTACGTCCCGAAGCCACTGTTTCCGTGGTGCGCGCGTACATCGAGCATGGCATGCAAATGCTCCCCGGCAACGCGAAACTTTACTACATGGGGCCGATGTTCCGCCGCGAGCGGCCGCAAAAGGGGCGCTATCGGCAGTTCTATCAGATCGGCGCGGAGGTGCTGGGTTCATCGGACGCGCCAGGGATTGACGCGGAAGTCATCGAAATGCTGATGAGACTTTTCGAGCGGTTGAAGCTCAAGGGCGCGATCCTGAACATTAATTCAATTGGCTGCAAAACTTGCCGCCCTGCGTACGTCGAAACATTGCGCGCGGAATTACTGAAAGTGCGCGAGCAGTTGGGCGAAGACAGCAAGCGGCGCATCGAAACGAACCCGTTGCGCGTGCTGGACTCGAAGCTCGAACACGAGCAGGCCATCATTGAAAAGCTGCCGCGCATCGCCGAACATTTGTGCAACGATTGCCGGGTGCATTATGACGAAGTGAAACGACAACTCGGACTACGCGGAATCACGTTCCTGGAAAATTGGCGGCTCGTGCGCGGGCTCGACTACTACATGCGCACAACATTTGAAATCACAGCGCCGGGCCTCGGCTCGCAGAATGCGGTTTGCGGCGGCGGGCGTTATGATGGACTCGTCGAGTTACTCGGTGGCCCCGCCAGCACAAAGGGAATCGGTTTCGCCATCGGCACGGATCGCCTGATTCTCTCGCTGCAGGAAGCGGGAGAGGGCGCCGTGCCCAGCGGTTTCGATGTATACCTTGCGTGGTTCGGCGCGGCGGCGCAGTCCGCGGCCATCGGCCTCGCGCGGCGTTTGCGCGACGCGGGTTTCATTGTCGAGTTGCCGGCCGCGGAAATGAAATTTGGAAAATCACTGGGCCTTGCCGACCGGTTGAAGGCGCGCCACGCCGTGATCATGGGCGATGATGAACTGGCCGCGGGAATCGTAACCGTGAAGCGCCTCGCCGACGGTTCGCAGCAAAAGCTGGCCGAGCCCGAATTGTTTGCATATTTACTGTCGGAGCATCAAGCGTAGCGCAAGAACGGAATTTTGTGGCGCGGGCTTCAGCCTGCGGAATTTAGTCCTCGCATGGACCAACCCCTGCAGGCTGAAGCCTGCGCCACTGAAGCCGATCGAGAAGAATGGAAGGGATAAACGACTCGTGCTCGATTCACTCGGAACATTGCAACGTACACATTATTGCGGAGATTTGCGCGCCGCGGACACCGACAAAGACGTCGTCCTCATGGGCTGGGTCCACAAGAGGCGCGATCTCGGCAATCTGCTTTTCATCGATTTGCGCGACCGTTCGGGCCTCGCGCAGATTGTTTTTAACAAAGAATTGAATGCCGCCGCGCACGGACGCGCGGAAGAATTGCGGTCGGAATATGTGGTCGCAGTCGTGGGCCGCGTGGTGAAGCGGCAAAAAGTGAATCCCGATCTCACTTCGGGTGAAGTGGAAATTGTCGCGAGCGAGCTGCGCATTTTGAACACATCAAAGACGCCGCCTTTTGTGGTGGAAGACGATTTAACCGCGAACGAAGAAACGCGCCTGCGTTACCGCTATCTCGATTTGCGGCGCACCAAGCCGCGGGAAAACCTGGCACTGCGCCACCGCGTGTTCCTCGAAATCCGCAAGGCCATGGACGAAATGGGCTTTTACGAAATCGAAACGCCCACGCTCACGCGCTCGACGCCCGAGGGCGCGCGCGATTATCTGGTGCCCAGCCGCGTGCATCGCGGGCAGTTTTACGCGCTGCCGCAATCGCCGCAACTTTTTAAGCAGATTCTGATGATCGGCGGAATGGACCGCTACTTCCAGATCGCGAAATGTTTCCGCGATGAAGAGTTGCGAGCGAACCGCCAGCCGGAATTTACTCAGCTCGACGTGGAAATGTCATTTCCCACGGAGGACACAGTTTTCGGCGTGATCGAAAACGTGATGGTGCGCGCCTGCGCCATCGCGGGAATCACGGTGAAAGGCCCGTTTCGCCGCATGGAATATAAGGACGCCATTCGGCGCTACGGTTCAGACAAGCCGGACCTGCGCTTCGGCATGGAATTGAACGATGTGACCGAGCATTTTGCAGCGGCTCGGGAAACGCTGCGCTTAGAAGGCAATGTGCAGGCGATGGTTGCGCCGGGCGCGGCCACGTTCTCGCGCAAACAGCTCGACGAACTCACCGAAAAAGCGAAATCGCTCGGCGCGCGCGGCGTGTACACGATTAAGGTTACGCCTGAAGGCGCAACCTCGCCGCTCGAAAAAAATCTCGGCGCGGAAACACTAAAGAAAATCGCCGCCGAAGTTTCCGCCAAACCGGGAGACCTGATCGTCGTCGTCACCGCTAAGGAACAAATTCCCGGAACGGATGCCGCCGCGATGATTGCTGGACAATTGCGTTTGCTTCTCGCCGATCAATTGAAACTAATTCCGAAAGACAGCTGGGAATTTGTGTGGATCACTGGGTTCGCGTTGTTTGAATGGAACACTACGGAAAAAGCTGTGGTCAGCGCGCAGCATCCCTTTACGGGGATTGTCGACGAAGATATTTCCAAGCTCGAAGATCCCTCGGACGAAGTTCGCTTGTCCATGCGCTCGAAGGGTTACGACGTGGTGCTGAACGGCGTTGAGCTAGGTTCCGGCAGCATCCGAATTCACCAGCAGGCTTTGCAGGATCGCGTCTTCAAAATGCTGGGCCTCAGCGAGGAGCAGCGCCGCAGCCGTTTCGGCTTCTTCCTCGATGCGCTAACGTACGGAACGCCCCCGCACGGCGGCATCGGGATTGGTCTCGACCGCTTCATACAATTGCTCGCCGGCGAAGAATCGATTCGCGAAGTCATCGCGTTCCCCAAAACGTCGAAGGCTCAGGATTTAATGGCCGAAGCTCCGTCGGATGTGGACCGGGATCAGCTCGATTTGCTGGGCATCCAGCTAAAGTCCACGGAAGAAAAGTAGTGGAAGGAATTGTGTAGCGCCCGCCTTCAGGCGGGCACGCATTTGATTTCCGGATGCCAACCTGAAGGTTGGCGCTACTATTGATCGACACATGCCACGAATACGCATACTTGCGGAGCACGTCGCGAACAAGATCGCCGCCGGCGAAGTGGTGGAGCGGCCCGCGTCCGTCGTAAAAGAGCTGCTCGAAAACGCGCTGGATGCGGGGGCGCGCTCGATTCGTGTGGAAGTGGAATCGGGCGGCAAACGCATGATTCGCGTGATTGACGACGGCTGCGGCATGATTCACGACGATGCGCTTCTGGCGTTTGAGCGGCACGCAACCTCGAAGCTGCGCAATGCGGACGATTTGCTGTCTATCTCCACGCTTGGCTTTCGCGGCGAAGCGCTGCCTTCTATCGCGTCGGTTTCCAGGCTGCTGCTGCAAACGCGCGCCGAAGAGGATGCCGAGGGCACGCGCATCGAATTCGCGGGAGGAAAACTTATCGGCGTCAAGCCGGAAGGTTTGCCGCTTGGGACGACAATCAGTGTTGCCGATCTTTTTTATTGTGTTCCGGCGCGCCGAAATTTCCTGAAGTCGGAGACGACGGAGCTGGGGCACATCGCATCGCTCGTCACGCATTACGCGCTCGCGCATCCCGACAAACAATTCGTATTGAAAACGCCGACGCAGGAAATCATCAATACTACGGCCGTGGAATCGATGGCGGACCGCGTCTACCAGCTTTTCGGACGCCAGGCGCTCGATGATCTGTTTGAGTTGCTGCCGGTTTCTTCGCCCATGCGCGCGTCCATCACGGAAACGGAACTCGCGCCCGAAGAACGCGGCGCGGAAATGGTCGTGCGCGGCTTCGCGTCGCGGCCTGAAGTGCAACGCGGCAACCGCAATGGAATTTACGTTTTCGTGAACAAGCGCCTCGTGCGCGACCGCCTGATTTTGCATGCGATTCACGAAGCTTACCGCAACGTTCTGCCGCCTTCCGTTTTTCCCGCCGTGCTGCTGTTTCTCGATATGCCTGCCGAAGAAGTGGACGTGAATGTGCACCCGGCTAAAATCGAAGTGCGCTTCCGGCATCCGCAATTTGTACATGATTTCACGCGCGACTCGATCCGCCAGGCGCTTTCGCGCGCGCGGCCCATTCCGAGTTTCACGGGCGCCGCGCCGGAAGCAGCATCGACGGGAGAACAAGCGGCTGGCCCCACCGCCGTTGCTGCGTTTGCGGCCGGGAACCAATCCAGCACTGGATTGCCCCGCGCGGTGATTCCTCCCTTAAATGGGCTGCCATCTGCAAATTCTCCGATGAGCCGGACTTCCATCGACGAAATCCCCATGGACACCGCGGGCGCAACCGGCGCTGCAATCGCCAACGATTTCGAATTGACCGTCGCTCCCTTGCGTCCCGAGGCGCAACGCTTTCGATTCGAAGGCGGCATCGGCATACTTTCCAGCGAACCGTTTTCCGACAACGTGCCAAACTTCAGCGAATCGGAAACTTTGGCCAGCGCAGGGAGCCTTACGGAACTGAAGCCGCTCGGGCAGGTCAATTCAAGTTTCATCGTGGCGGTCAATGGCGAGGGCCTGTGGATCATCGATCAGCACGTGGCGCACGAGCGCGTGCTGTTCGAACAGCATTTGCGCGCGCGACGCGAAGGGCAGCTGACCGGCCAGCGCATGCTGGTGCCGATCATGGTGGACCTCGCCCCGCGCCAACTCGTGATTTTGGAACGCATCGCGGAGGAACTTACGGCGAACGGTTTCGAAGTGGCGCAAATGGGTCCGCGCAGCGTTGCGATTCACGCAGCGCCCGCCGGAATCGTGACATCCGATGCGGAGCGCCTGCTAATGGAAATTCTGGATGGCACGGAGCGCGAAAACGCGGCAGTTTCGATGGACTCGCTGCAGGCGAAAATTGCGGCATCTACTTCTTGTCACGCGGCGATTAAAGTAAATATGCCGCTCGACCAGCAAAAAATGGAATGGTTGCTCGCGGAACTTGCGAAAACGGAAGCGCCGATGAGCTGCCCGCACGGTCGGCCGATCGTGCTGCGCTACTCGGTGCGCGAAATCGAGCGCGCATTCAAAAGGATTTGAAAACTTCGTGAACGATAAACTGATCATCGCAATAGACGGCCCGGTAGGCTCGGGCAAAAGCACGGTGGCGCGCCGCGTGGCGGAGATGCTTGGCTACACGCATCTGGACAGTGGCGCGATGTACCGCGCGGTCGGCCTGAAAGCGTTGCGCTGCGGCGTGCCGCTCGATTCGCCGGAGCGGCTGTCCGAGTTGGCTGAGGGCGCGCATATTGATTTGGCACCGCGGGAAGGGAAGTTGAGCGTCATCCTGGACGGCGAAGATGTGACGGAAGCGATTCGCGCGCCGGAAGTTTCGCATGCCGCGTCCGTGGTCGCTATAGTGCCGGGAGTCCGCCATCCCATGGTGGCGGAGCAGCGCCGCGCGGGCGAGCAGGGCGGCGTCGTGATGGAGGGGCGTGACATCGGGTCCGTGGTTTTTCCGCACGCGGATTTGAAAATTTTTCTGGATGCTTCACCTGAAGTGCGCGCGGGACGCCGGCAGCGCGAACTGGAAGAAAAGGGCGAGCCGATGGAATTTGAAAAAGTTCTCGAGGAAGTGCACCAGCGCGATCGTCGCGACCGTGAACGGGAGATGTCTCCCCTTGTGCGCGCCGAGGATGCTGTGGTTGTGGATAACACGGCGATGGACGCGGAAGAAACGGCGAGGGCAATTGTGATGCTGGCGAAAGAAAAAGCGAGCGCTGTGGCCGGGTGAAGCGGTGATTGATTCTGCGAACAGCGAGAAGCGGGCGCAAACTCCGTACAATCTTTCTTTGGAAACCAGTGGCGCGGGCTTCAGCCTGCGGGTTTTATGCGAGCGCACGAAAATCCGCAGGCTGAAGCCCGCGCCACATGGAAACTGCTTCGCAATTTTAGCTCGTCAGAAATGCGGGCTATTTCTTCAGCGGGCCGCCGGCACATAGAAGCTTTGTCGCAGCGCTGTGCACCAATCGACGGCGGAAACATACAAAGCGGAAACACGCTCTTCATTCATTCCAAGTGCTGACACAAGTTGGCTGACCTCGGCCCAATCTGCTTGTTCATGTGCAACCGTAATTTCCAGCAGCTGCCAGTAAAGCCCCTTCTGTCCAAGCAAGGCGTCCTTGATTTCGCTGCGTACCGGCAGTTCTGCCAGAATGGAATCGAGGGGCTGGTCCAGAATCGCGTCCATCAGGGAAAGCAGTCCCATCAGAAACAAGTCATTGGAGTCGCCGGGAATTCCGGCGAACGGAGCCAGCAGTTCGCAGAAACGCGAGCGTATGAGCGGTACGGTCATCAATTCATCGGGCTTGCCATCCGCGAGCACGCCGACGGATACAACGGCGATCCATTTGCGCAGTTCACGTTCGCCCAGCAGGGAAAGCGCATGCTGCACGGAGTGAATTTCACCGCGCAGCCCAAAGAATGCGGAATTCAGATAGCGCAATAACCGGAACGTGAGCGAAGGCTCGTATTTAATTTTCACGGCCAGCGCCTGAATGTCGAACTCAGGAGCTGTCGCAGCGCGCAAAAGTTCCAGGTACGTAAGCTTGAACGAAGGTAATCCGCGGTGCGTCATCATTTCAGGGTGGCAGAAAAAGTATCCCTGAAACAACGAATATCCCATCTGCATCGCGGCGGCAAATTCATCCTGCGTCTCCACTTTTTCCGCGAGCATCTTTATTTTTTTGCCGGCATAGCGGGAAACGATCTCGCGTTGTTCTTTTACATTCGTCAGCCGGAAATCCACTTTGATGATATCCGCGAGCGCGACGAGCGGCGCCCATTTCGCGGAATCCACAAAATCATCCAGCGCGATCCTGTAGCCCCGTTCTTTCAGGCGCTTGCAGGCCTCGATAATTTCTTCGTCGGGATGAATCGTTTCCAGAATTTCGACCACAATGGATTTGGGCGGGAAAAGCGATACGTAATCGCGCATCAGGAAATCCCGCGGGCAATTGAAGAACATGGGATGCCCGGAGGAAATTTTTTCCAGGCCAATCAGAAATGAAGTGTCCAGCACCGAAGTGGAGGCCAGTTCGAGGTCCAGGCCTTCGCAGGAATTCTGAATGCCATTGCGAAACAGAAGTTCGTAGCCGAACAATTCGCGGTCACGATTAAGGATTGGTTGTCGAGCCAGATATTTCATCGTTGGACGCCTTTGCGATTCACAAAAACATACCAAACCTCCGGCGCTGGCCGAAGTGGAAAGGGGGAGAGTTTTAAACGCGCCGAGCCCGCTATGTGGGGCTGGACATAGAAGCCAGGAACTCGGCGTTCGACTTTGACTTGGAGAGGCGTCCCAAGAGCAATTCCATAGCTTCCACTGGAGAGAGGGGATTCAAAACCTTACGCAGCACCCACACGCGATTCAGTTCATCGGGTGGCATCAGCAATTCTTCTTTTCGCGTGCCGGACCGGTTGATGTCGATGGCTGGGAAGATACGCTTGTCGACCAGGCGGCGATCGAGGTTAATTTCCATGTTGCCGGTGCCCTTGAATTCTTCGAAGATCACGTCGTCCATGCGGCTGCCGGTATCGATCAGGGCCGTTGCGATGATCGTGAGCGAACCGCCCTCTTCCACATTTCGAGCGGCGGCGAAGAAGCGGCGCGGGCGCTGCAAGGCGTTGGCGTCAATACCGCCTGAGAGAACTTTGCCGGATGGCGGCGTGACCGCGTTGTACGCGCGTGCCAGACGTGTAACCGAGTCCAGAAGAATCACAACGTCGCGCTTGTGCTCGACGAGGCGCTTGGCCTTTTCCAAAACCATTTCGGCGACTTGAATGTGGCGTTGCGGTGGTTCATCGAAGGTTGAGCTGATGACTTCGCCCTTTACCGTGCGCTGCATATCCGTGACTTCTTCCGGCCGTTCGTCGATCAGCAGAACGATCAGCGCAACTTCCGGATGGTTCGCGGTCACGGAGTTCGCGAACGCCTGCAGCATCATGGTTTTTCCGGTGCGTGGCGGCGCGACGATCAGGCCGCGCTGCCCTTTTCCAACCGGGCAGAGCAGATCGAGAACGCGCCCGGTCAGATTTTCGCGGGTCGTTTCCATCTTCAAACGGCCCTGCGGGTAGAGCGGCGTCAGGTTATCGAAGAAAATTTTGTTACGCGCGACTTCGGGGTCCTCGAAATTGACCGCTTCGACCTTGATCAGCGCGAAATAGCGCTCGCCGTCCTTTGGAGGGCGAACTTGTCCGGAGACCGTGTCCCCGGTGCGCAGATCGAACTTGCGGATTTGCGATGGCGATACGTAAATATCGTCCGGGCCGGGGAGATAGTTGTATTCCGGTGCGCGCAAAAATCCAAAGCCGTCGGGCAGGCATTCGAGAACGCCTTCCGAAAATATCAGGCCGTTCTTTTCGGTCTGGGCTCGGAGGATCTGGAAGATCAACTCCTGCTTGCGCATGCCGCTGGAGCCCGGGATGGCCAGGTCTTTGGCGATTTTAGCCAGATCCGTAATGTTCTTTTCTTTCAGTTCCGCAAGACTAATACTCATCGTTTTCATTTCCTTAAGTCTCTTTAGAGATAAGCCCTAAGCGCAGGCCGGATTATGCTTTATCGGCGGATACCGCTCTGGTGCGATTCGATTTCCAACCGGGTTAGCCAAACTGGGTATTCAAAACAAAGGCGATACGAATTAAAAGTTACGCTCCATCCCTTAACGCGCCACCCATAACTGCACTTGCACAATTCATCGGGATGGAAGAGCTGAGGTTGCCCTCAATTGGTTAATTCTTGATCGCTTTCTGTATCGGGTCCAAACTTTGCTGCTGCCACTTCAGGGCCGGCATCGTGCGTCGCGGGCGTCAGGGGCCGCTCCAGTGCGATTTCCAGAACCTGGTCCACATTTTCGACAAACCGGATGGTCAAATCCGCTTGGATTTCAGCCGGAATGTCAGCCAAATCTTTTTCGTTATCTTTCGGGAGGATTACCGTTCGAATGCCCACACGGTGAGCCGCCAGCAGCTTTTCTTTCATGCCGCCAATTGGAAGCACCTTGCCGCGAAGCGTAATTTCGCCCGTCATGGCCACGTCGCAGCGCACCGGAATGCGCGTCAGGGCGCTGACGATGGATGTGGCAATCGTAATGCCAGCCGATGGGCCGTCCTTGGGGATGGCTCCTTCGGGAACGTGCATGTGAATGTCGAGGTGACGATAAAAGTCGCGTGGCAGCCCAAAGGTTGCTGTGCGCGAACGCACGTAGCTCATGGCTGCCTGCGCCGACTCCTGCATGACGTCGCCCAGTTTCCCGGTCAGTGTCAGGCGTCCCTTGCCTTCCATAATGGTCGCTTCGGTGGAGAGAACAGAGCCGCCGACTTCGGTCCATGCCAGGCCAGTGGTAAGGCCAATTTCATTTTTCTTTTCGGCCCAAACTTCCCGGTACTTGATGACTCCCAGGAATTCGCCAACGGTTTCTGGCGTGACGTTGATCGAGTATTGCTTGCCTTCCTTCACAACGCGCCGCGCCACTTTGCGGCAGATGCTGGAGATTTCGCGTTCCAGGCTGCGCACGCCAGCTTCGTAAGTGAAGTGCCGGATGATATGCGTAATGGCTTCGTCCGTAAAGGTCAGGTTCGACTCTTCGAGGCCGGTCGTTTCGCGCGCTTTTCGAACGAGGAAGCGTTTGGCAATCTGCGCCTTTTCGGCTTCCGTGTAACCCGGGATGCGCAGGATTTCCATGCGGTCCTGCAAAGGCTGCGGAATGGTATGCAGCACGTTCGCGGTGCACACGAACATGACTTTCGAAAGATCGTATTCGACGTCGAGGTAATGATCAGTAAAAGCGTTGTTCAGCTCGGGATCCAAAACTTCCATCAGGGCCGCGGAAGGATCTCCGCGGAAGTCGGTGGACATCTTGTCGACTTCATCGAGCACGAAAATTGGATTTATGGTTCCGGCCTTCTTCATCATCTGAATAATCTGGCCGGGCAGGGCGCCGATGTAGGTGCGCCGGTGACCGCGGATTTCCGCTTCGTCGCGCACGCCGCCAAGAGAAACGCGGATGAATTTGCGTCCCGTAGCGCGTCCGATGGACGTGGCAAGGGAGGTTTTTCCGACGCCGGGAGGCCCGACGAAACAGAGAATCGAACCGCGAGGATTTTTCACCAGCTGGCGGACGGCAAGAAACTCAAGGATGCGTTCCTTTACCTTATCCAGCCCATAATGCTCTTCTTCCAGAATTTTTTCGGCGAGGGCGATATCGCGGATTTCCTTGGAACGCTTTTTCCAGGGTACCGCGAGCAGCCAGTCCAGATAGTTGCGGCTCACGGTGGATTCCGCGGACATCGGCGGCATCATTTCCAGGCGTTTTAGCTCCTGGGTGGCCTTTTCCAGTGCGTCTTTCGGCATGCCCGACGTTTCGATCTTCTTTTTCAGTTCGTCGAGTTCATTCTTTTCGCCGCGTCCCAGTTCCTTGTGGATGGCCTTCAATTTTTCGTTGAGGTAATACTCTTTCTGGGCACGTTCCATCTGGCGCTTCACGCGTGTGTTGATGTTGCGATCGACATTGAGCTTCTCGATTTCGCTTTCGAGAATTTCGCCGACGCGCGTCAGCCGATCCAGCGGATCGAAATTTTCTAGGAGTTCCTGCTTTTCCTCGACCGGAATCTGCAGGTTGGACGCGATGGTGTCGGACAGTTTCGCGGGATCGTCCACGCGAGTCGCGGCAATCATCGTGTCGTAATTCAGGCTCTGCGAAAGCTTTACGTACTGCTCAAACAGCCCGGTCACTTTCGTGACAGCCTGCTCGATTTGTGGGGAAGGCTCGGCTTTGTTGGGAATCACTTTCAGGGTGGCGCGGAAGAAACCTTCGTCAGTGGAAATCTGCAGTGCCTTGGCCCGCTCGACGCCCTCCACCAGGACGCGTAGGTTGCCGTCCGGCAGGCGCACGCTTTGCACAATATTGGCCAGCGTGCCCACCGAAAAAATTTCATCAGGCTTGGGATCGTCGACTGAGGCATCGTGCTGCGTGGCGAGAAAAATTTTCTTGTCGGTGGCCAGAGCCTCTTCCAGTGCGCGTAAAGAGCTTTCGCGCCCCACGATGAACGGGTTCATCATTTGGGGGAAGATAACCAGGTCGCGCACCGGCATCATGGGGACGCGCTTTGATTCAGACTTATCTTTATTAAACATGGGTTCCGTAATTTTCTCCTGCTCCTTCATCATCCCGCTTTTTCGAGCAGCGACCAGTTAATCTCGCGGCTACGGACCATTTCGCCGGTCACCACAAATTCCCTGAGCTTACGCTGGGCTGGCAGGTGGTACATGAGTTCGAGCATGAGGTCTTCGAGAATCATGCGCAGGCCGCGGGCGCCAACTTTGCGTTGCAAGGCAAGTTCCGCAACGGTTTCGAGTGCATCATCGGCAAACCGGAGGCGAACATTCTCGAATTCAAAAAGTCTCTGATATTGACGGATGAGCGCGTTTTTCGGTTCCGTCAAAATCTGCATTAGAGCGGCCTTGTCCAAGTCGCCCAGAACGCCGACGACCGGCAAGCGGCCAACAAATTCAGGGATCAGGCCGTAGCGGATCAGGTCTGTAGGTTGGGCCTGGCTCAGCAACTCAATGTTGCGGCGTTGCGCGGTCGTGGGTTGCGCATCGGTATGAAACCCGAGCGACTTCTGCCCAATCCGGCGCTCAATTGTCTTTTCCAGCCCGACGAAGGCGCCACCACATATAAATAAGATGTTCGTGGTGTCAACCGGGGTAAATTCCTGGTGTGGATGCTTGCGCCCGCCCTGAGGGGGAACGTTGGCAATCGTGCCTTCCAGAATCTTCAGAAGGGCCTGTTGAACGCCTTCACCCGAAACGTCGCGGGTGATGGAAGGATTCTCGTCCTTCTTCGAAATCTTGTCAATTTCGTCAATGTAGATGATCCCTTGCTGCGCCTTGGTCACATCGCCGTCGGCAGCCTGCAAGAGCTTTAGAATGATGTTCTCGACGTCCTCACCCACGTAGCCTGCTTCGGTCAGGGTTGTGGCATCGACGATGGCAAAGGGAACATCCAGCATGCGCGAAAGAGTTTGCGCCAATAGCGTCTTGCCTGTTCCGGTCGGGCCGATCAATAGAATGTTCGACTTGGTGAGTTCGACGTCGCCTGGCTGGCGGTTTAGGAAAATGCGCTTGTAATGGTTGTAAACGGCGACGGCGAGCTTCTTCTTGGTCTTATCCTGGCCGATGACGTAGCCATCGAGGAACGCTTTGATTTCCGGAGGGCGCGGCAGGCGCTTGTTAACAGGATTGACCTGTTCGCGCTTTTCTTCCTCGAGGATTTGCTCGCAGACGGTCACGCACTCATTGCAGATGTAGGCGCGCGGATAGTCCGAAGGCGAGCTGATCAGCTTCTCGACTTGCTCCTGCGTTTTATGGCAGAAGGAACAGCGTAGTGGTTCGTCAGTGCTGAGTTTTTTCAACGGTGTGTCGCCTTCCGCCGGTCAAAGAAAATATTCTGCCCACGCGGATTATTCTAGGCCCCTTTGCCTGTTCCGTATACCGCGGCGTTTTTCTCGATTACTAACTGATTGGAACGCTTAGCGGTGCTTGGTAATAATTTCGTCGATCAGTCCGTATTCCTTTGCTTGCGCCGCGGACATGATGAAATCGCGCTCTACATCTTTTTCCAATGTTTCGAGCGGATGTCCGCTGTGTTGCGCGAGCAACCCATTAATGACTGTGCGCATACGTAAAATTTCCTTCGCATGAATGTCGATATCCGTGGCCTGGCCGGAAAGGCCTGACATCCACGGCTGGTGAATCAAAATTCGCGAGTTGGGCAGGGAAAAGCGCTTTTTCGGCGCTCCCGCCGTCAGGAGCAATGCGGCGATGGACGCGGCCTGGCCAACACAAATCGTGACAACGCTCGGGCGCACGAATTGCATTGTGTCATAGATCGCCATGCCCGCGGTGATCGATCCGCCGGGCGAGTTGATGTAAAGCGAAATGTCTTTTTCGGGATCTTCCGCTTCGAGGAACAGCAGCTGAGCGGTGACCAGATTGGCGACATGATCGTCAATCGGCGTCCCGATGAAAATAATATTATCTTTCAGGAGCCGTGAATAAATATCGTAGGCTCGCTCTCCCCGGTTTGTCTGTTCGACGACCATGGGAACCAACGTCGTTGCGTACGGAGTCATATCGTCTCGATCGTTTCTTAGGTTCATTGGTTTTTAATTTGAGCGAGGGAAAAAACCCGGCCGGAATCGCCTCAATTCTCCTTGGTTATTGTCCGGGTCCGGGAATTGCTGCAGAGCCAATCAAGAGTTTTCTCACTCCTGATCTTCGATTTCATCCTATCCAGCGCTCCCTGCCTTGTCAAGTTGGCGCGAACCGCTGTTGCGGATTCGCCACTA
>Ga0210386_10000429_pt1 | contig 38890 bp, 40 predicted proteins | sample IncBWH32OmetaG_FD_160091 | JGI IMG/M metagenome (GOLD analysis project Ga0210386, IMG submission 160091) | Forest soil microbial communities from Barre Woods Harvard Forest LTER site, Petersham, Massachusetts, United States - Inc-BW-H-32-O ...
CGCGCTCTTGTGTCAAGCCTTCTTCTGGTGGCTGGGGAGGGCTGAGTGGGCCCCTGCGGCCACCCCAAGGGCTGGGGTTGTGGATATCTTGCAAGGATTCACTACGAAGGCGGAGAACCACGAAGGGCCACGAAGCGGGGGAGTGCTTCAGCCGTGCCGCGATGGCAGCGACGATGATGGCGCCCGCGCGAAGCGCATCGAACATTCCTGCCATCCGCCGCACCCATGACTTGCCCCCGACCTTCGCGGTCCGTTGTGGCCCTTGGCCTTCTTGGGGTCACCACACGATCTGTCCAAAATCGTGCGCTTGCGCCGGCGTTCCAGGGATACAGGGAGCGCGCGCGGTGCTGTTGCGACACTCCTTGAGGTAACTGCCTCTTGGCAGCACATTGACTGCCAAGAGGCAGTCATGCGCGGTCCCGCCCCACCCATCCGTCCGGCGGTTGATCCCGGTCCCCATCCGGTCGCCTGAGCCTGGCTGATCCGGCGACGCGGCACCGTCTAACACCAGCCGTGATCGATGGCGTTCTGAGGCTCGCAGAAATCTGGCATCTGACCAGCGCTGAGGCCTGCGCCCCGCTGGGCGATGTCGCCGAGCGAACATGGTTCCGTATGAAGAAGGGAGAGCGGGCCGGCGGCGCTTTGTCGCAGGATACGCTAACGCGCGTCAGCGCTCACGTCGGGATCTTCAAAGGCCTGCGTCTGCTGTTTTCAGAGCCGCTGTCCGACGAATGGATCCGGTTGCCGAACAAGGACCCGCTCTACGCCGGGCAGCGGCCGCTCGACATTCTCATCAATGGCGGCATTCCGAAGATGCTGGAGGTCCGACGCCATATCGATGCGCTTCGCGGCGGCCTCTGAATGTGGCCGTTGCCCACGATCGAGCTCACCCAGCGCGACACGATCCGTTTGATCTCAACGGGCCGGCTCAAGGAGCCCGTCCTCTTGCCGCTTGCCGCAAATCAGCGCGCATTCGACGATCTCGCCGATCTGGAGAGCGTCACCAATGGCCGCCTCCAAGCGCAGGAGTTTGGCTTGCCCGACCTTGATCCTCGCGAGCTCGTTTTCGGGCGCGCCGGCCATACTTTCATCAATGCTGCGTTCGCGCATACGCGACCAGGCGGCAATCGATTCAACGGCGATGATCGCGGCGCCTGGTATTGCGCCTTCGATGTGGAAATGTGTCTCGGCGACGTATCCTACCATCTCACCCGCGAACTTGAGGCGATCGGGCGCTTCGAGAACGTGACCGACTATGCCGAGCTGATCGCAGACTTCGTCGGGCCATTTCATGATTTCCGCGCGGCCGACCGGGCTGCCGAACGCGCACTTCCAGCGGACCCGGCGCGCGCCTACCCCGCGGGGCAGGCATTGGCGTTGCGTCTGCGTAAAGAGCTGGACAGCAATGGCGTCATCGATCCCTCTGCCCGCCACGCTGGAGGGACCTGCCTCGTGGCGTTTCGGCCCGACCTCGTGCTGAATCTTCGCCAAGGCAGTTTGTGGCGACTGGAATGGCAAGGCGATCGGATGCCAACTATGACGCCGCAAGTGCGATAGGCCGATTACAACGCTTCCGGGCCGAATTCAGGAGGTCGTCCGAGACGACGCGCCCGGTCTGCTGCCGACGGCGGAGGCCTTCTGAAGCAGCATGCAGCGGTTCAGTTCCTGGATTTCTGCATCTTGCCCACGCATCGCTTCCTGCTCCCTTCGGATTGCCCAGCAGACGAGGGATGGTCTCGCGTGTTCACTTCATGTTCTGCACCACTGGATAGGACTTCACCAACCGCGACGTCGGCGCGCGGCAAGGGCATGCGCGGCGCGCCGCACCTTTGCCGCGTCGTGGGCGCAAGCGCTAGCGCCTTCGTCTGGCTTGTTTTGTGTCTGCCCGAGGTGGGGTAATCGGTCGCGGGGCGCCTGATTGCTATGCTCGCCTCCGCCCACTGATGGGCACAAAGCTTACGCTGTTAACCTCGCTGACATAGCCTCCGGCCCAGCGTCGGTTTCTGATCCGCCCGTCGCGCAAGGAGCCTGCAATGTCCGATCTGCCCCCCCGCACCGGCCCCCTCGTGGGCCTCAAGGTCCTGGAGATCGGCCATTACGTCGCCGCGCCCTTCTGCACCCGCATCCTGGCTGACCTGGGCGCCGAGGTGATCAAGATCGAACCGCCCGGCGGCGATCCGTTCCGCGGCTGGGGCGCGGCGGTGAACGGCAACTCCGTCTGGTTCAGCATCCACGGCCGCAACAAGCTGTCGGTGGAACTGGACCTGAAGCGCCAACGCGACACGGTGCTGCGCCTCGCTGCCCGCGCCGATGTCCTGGTGGAGAACCTGCGCGCCGGGCAGCTCGAACGCCTCGGCCTCGGCCCCGACGTGCTGCACGCGACCAACCCACGCCTGGTGATCGCTCGGATCTCCGGCTACGGCCAGGACGGTCCCTACCGCGACAAGCCTGCCTTCGGTGCGGTTGGTGAGGCGATGGGCGGCCTGCGCCACCTGACCGGCCATCCCGCCGGCGCGTCCGACCTGCCGCCGCCGCGCTGTGGCATCTCGATCAGCGACGACCTCGCCGGCCTGTACGGGGCGATCGGCCTGCTCTCGGCACTCTGGCAACGCGATGGGGCCGGCACCGGCCGCGGCCGGATCATCGACGTCAACCTGATCGATTCCGTCTTCAGCCTGATGGAAGGAATGTTGCCGGAATACGCCCTCGACGGCCGCATCCGCCAGCCGGTCGGTGCCGCCATCCCCACCGCTGCGCCCACCAACACCTATCGCTGCGCCGACGGGAAGTGGCTGTGCATTGCTGGCAACTCCGACCTGATTTTCGCCCGCCTGATGGCAGCGATCGGCCGCCCGGAGCTGGCGAAGGACGTCGCCTACGCGACCAACGGCGACCGCTGTGCCCAGCGTGAGGATCTCGATGCGGTCATCGGTGCTTGGACCGTTACGTTATCTGCCAAGACGGCGGAAGAGCGCCTTGAGGCCGCCGAAGTGCCCTGCTCGCGCCTGTACGATATTGCTGATTGCGCCGCCGACCCGCACTTCCGCGCCCGCGCCAGCGTGCAGGCGATCGACGATCCGCTGATCGGCCGAACCCTGCACCCCGGTCCGACCATCCGGTTCGATGGCGACGACCCCACGACGGTGGTCGCCTGGCCCGGGCCAGCGGTTGGCGCACACACCGCCTATGTGCTGGAGACGTTACTGGGGCCGGCGAAAACTGACGCGTGATCAAAGTTATATTGCAATCCCCTTACGTCAGATGAAATAAAATCCCGACAAATGGCCGGGAATCCGGGGGGAACATGCGTCGCCTGCGTGCCGCGCTGTGGTTGCTCGTGCTCTGCGCCCTCTCGGCCTGTGGGTCGGGTGGCCCGACCGGTGGCGCGCGCCTGGGCGACTATGTGGGCGGCAGCGTCCCGATCGACTGCGCCCCCTTCGCCCTGACCGGTGTGCAACTGGCCGGCGCCGCCGACGATTGGTGGGGTGGGTCGGTTGGCCGCTATCGGTGCGCCGCCACGACCGAGGCCGGTGGGATCTTGGTGCTGCGCCGCTCCGACCGCCTGCCCTACGGCCACGTGGCTGTCGTCACCCGCGTGCTGTCGTCACGCCAGGTATTGGTCAGTCAGGCCAACTGGGTGCACCACCGCGGGTCGCAGGATCAGCCCGTGGTCGATGTCTCCGCCCGTAACGACTGGCGCCTGGTGCGCGTCTGGTGGCCATCAACCGACCAGATGGGCATCGCGGACTGTCCGGCGCGCGGCTTCATCCTGCCCGGCCGTCCGGTCTCCCATGACGAACTGATCGCCGCCATGCCCAGGGCGGTCCGCCTTGCGCAAAATGAGTAGCCAGCGCGCCGGTACTATCGAACCGTCAATGGACCGGTGCTTTCCAGCAACGACACAACGCGCCCAGACTGTGGTCAAGATCGCCACCTGGGCGTTGGCTGTCGACCCAGGATGGGTCATGGCAGCTCAGGGGAGAAAGTCATGAGTGACACCGATCGCGCCCGAAAGGTCGTCATCGCCAGCTTCCTCGGCTGGGCGCTGGACGCCTTCGATTTCTTCATCATGGTCTTCGTGTTCAGCGACGTCGCCAAGGAATTCGGCGTCAGCCTGACAGCGGTCACGGTTGCGGTCACGCTCACGCTGGCGATGCGCGCCCTCGGCGCCTACATCTTCGGCCGGCTGGCTGATCGCTTCGGGCGGCGCCCGCTGCTGATGATCAGCGTGTTGTCTTATTCCGTCCTCGAACTGGCATCCGGCCTCGCGCCGACTCTGACCACTTTCCTCGTGCTGCGCGCGCTGTTCGGCATCGCCATGGGCGGCGAGTGGGGCATCGGCAGTTCGCTGACGATGGAAACCATTCCACCGAAATGGCGCGGCTGGGTCTCGGGCCTGCTGCAATCCGGCTACCCGACTGGCTATTTCCTTGCCACCATCTGCTTCTTTGTGGTGTATCCGCTGGTCGGCTGGCGCGGCATGTTCATAATCGGCGCGGTGCCGGCGCTGCTGGTGCTGTACATCCGGCGCAACGTGCCGGAGAGCCCGGATTGGGTGGCCCGCCAGGTCGCGCCGCGGCCGTCGATCGGCTCGGTGCTGCGCCAAAACATCGGGCTGACGATCTACGCCGTGATCCTGATGACCGCGTTCAACTTCTTCAGCCACGGCACCCAGGACATCTATCCGAACATCTTCCTGGGCGTGCAGCATGGTTTCAGTCACGCCACGATCACCACGATCGCGCTGATCTATAACGCCGGTGCTATGATCGGCGGCATCGCCTTCGGCATGTTATCGGAACGGATCGGCCGACGTGCCGCGATTGTGCTGGCGGCGCTGCTGTCGTTGCCGGTACTGCCATTCTGGGCGTTCGGGAGCACGGCACTGACACTCGGTATCGGCGCTTTCCTGATGCAGATCTGTGTGCAGGGCGCCTGGGGCGTGATTCCAGCGCATCTGAACGAGCTGTCACCGGCCAGCATTCGCGCCACTTTCCCGGGCGTGGTTTATCAGCTTGGCAATCTCCTGGCGTCGTATAACGCGACGCTGCAGGCCGGCATCGGCGAGTCGATGGGGCACAATTACAGTTGGGCGCTGGCCGGCGTGGCGGGCGTGGTGGCGGTGGTGATCGCGCTGCTGGTGGGCTTCGGCCAGGAGGCGCACGGTGTGCAAATGGGTCACAACACCGCCGCGACGCCAGGCTGACATCCGCCGCGCTTTCCGCCATCCGATGGCGGAGAGCAGACGCTGTCTGCCCCAAGAGGTCATGCCAGACCGGTCCGGCGAATCATACGCCGCTGACCCAGCCCGGCCGCCAGCGGCGCCCCGTCGGTGTGGCAGGCCGCGATTGCCAGCAGCGTGATCGCGAACGCATGTGTCACCGACGCCGCATCGACGCGCGTGCCCATCGCGGAAAAGAACAGCCCACCCGGCACCGCGAACCACCGCGTAGCCGGAGATGACAAGATGCACATCCGCCGGCTGCGCGATCAGCCTCCGACAATGGCACGCGCGGTTGGTACAACGAGGCCAACCTTTCGCCGATCCTGCGCCACGTTCTGGCGAAAGCGGGCAATTTCATCCCGCCACCACCGCGCGAAACCTGACGCGCCCGCCCGCCGCTCCGCCTTTATGTTGGGGCGATGCGCCGCACGTAGGAACCGGATGGCGGCCTTAGCGGGTGGGCTCCCATGTTCGCGCCGCCATGAAGCGATCACCCAACGGCGGCCTCAGCCGTCGTGCGTCGGAGACGGACCACTTGGTCCCCATCGGTGCCACGGGCACCTCGGTGCGCGGCGCGCCGAGACCCCGCGATCCCATGCCACGCCGCGCCGAGGAGAGATCCCGAATGCCGACCACTCGTCGTGTCAGCGCGCGCTTGCGCCAGCGCGAACCCCTGCCCAGCCAACTGACCGTGCCCCCGATGGAGCCCGCGACCGCGTTACGCGCCGTCGTGGGGGAGGTCCGGGATGAAGCCGCCCTGGTGATCGGGCCGCAAGGGATCGACGTCATGTGCGACCTGCTGCGTCGTGGGGCGCGCTCGGTGGTGCTGTTGCGCACCGAAAAGCGGCCAGAGGCGCACAGCGCAAGCCTGGTCGTGGTGCCCGCGGCACCGTCGATCGAGTGGCTGGCCTGTGTCCTGGGCCATGCGCGGCGCGCGTTGTTGCCGACCGGCCGTCTGGTGTTGCGCCTGACCGCGCTGCCCGGGCGTCAGCTCGCGGCCCAGGTCATGCGCATGCTGCGCATTCATGGCTACACCCTGATCACCGCGCGCCAAGCCGGTGACCAGTTGCTGCTGAAGGCCGAGCTGCCAGGCTTCGGCCAGCAGATTCGCGCCTGATCGGAGGCGATCATGCATCGTTCCATACAGTCCCTGGGTGGCTCCTTGACCGCCCTGGTCACGCCGTTCCGCGACACCCAGCTCGATCTGCCGGCACTCGCGCGGTTGGCCGCACGCCAGATCGATCACGGCACCGACGGGTTGGTGGTGTGCGGCAGCACGGGTGAGGCGCAATCGCTGTCGACCGGCGAATTCGCCCAGGCCGTAGCCGCCGTGGTGGCCGCCGCGCGCGGCCGGGTGCCAGTGATTGCCGGCTGCACTTCACCTTCGACGGCGGCCACCATGGCGCTGTCGGAGCAGGCGGCCCGGGCCGGCGCCGACGGGTTGTTGTGTGCCGTGCCACCCTATGTGAAGCCGACGCAGGACGGCATCGTGGCGCATATCCGCGCGGTCGCACATGCGGCGGATCTGCCCATCGTGATCTACGACGTGCCGTCACGGTCGGGCACCGCGATCGCCGACGCCACTATCGCACGGCTATTCGCCGCGGAGCTGATCGTGGGCGTCAAGGACGCCACCGCCGATCTGTCACGCCCGCCACGGCTGCATGCACTGTGCGGCGAGGGCTTGGTGCAGTTCAGCGGCGATGACGCCACCACGGCCGGCTATCGCGCGATGGGCGGTGACGGTTGTATCTCGGTCACCGCGAACGTCACGCCGGCGCTGTGTGCGCAACTGCATCGGGCGTGGGATCAGGGCGATCGACGCAGCTTCGCCGCGGTACGCGACCTGTTGCATCCGTTGCACGCCGCGCTGTTCGCAGAGAGCAACCCGATCCCGGTGAAGGCGGCGATGGATCAGTTGGGCTTGTGCGGCAGTGATGTGCGCCTGCCGCTCACCCGTGCCACGCCTGCGACTCAGGAGCGTCTGCTGCACTTGCTGGAGAGCATCATCACGGCTGAGCAACATGCCGCGATGCGTCCGCCTTATGCTTTGGCAAGCTGACGATTTCGTTCCTTGTTGAGTGCCCGCGGTATCTGGGGCACCACTGAGCTCGTCAGTGCGAGGAGCGGCGCGACGAAGCGATCTTGTGCCAGGTGCGCACCCTTCACGCGATCGCTTCATCCGGCCTTCGCCAGGTTCGCAACGACAGGTGAACCGAGACGTCGCATCATACGTGCGAGTCCCACGAGAACCGCCATCGCCACGTCGGTGCGCGACGGCCGGAACCCTCCGTCAGCAGGCGCTGGCTATGATAGACTTGCAACAGACCGGGCGACACAGACCGGGCGCCCCAGATCGGACAGCCGCACGTACGCACTGCCACCAGATCGTTGCGGTTGCGGCCGCCAATTCTGCTCGGTGCTGATCGGCAATGCAGCGCGCCGCGCAAAACCCCGTGAGTAGCCGCGCGAGATGCCCACCAAGGCGCGTCAACGTCTCATCATCCCGCACTGGCTTGCGATTCGACAGATGCCGGATCATCACCGTTGCCGCATCCTCTGCGTCCTCCCCCAGCGACGGCCCGTACGTCGCCGCCAGCACCTTCACGGCCGCGGCATTCAGTGCCCCCTCCCGCCCGTATGTCGTGTTTAATGCCTGCCAGCGGTACACCGTCAGTACCTCGTCCAGTTGGGCGATTTCCCCACCGCGAGCAGCCGATGGTACAGATCGAAATCGTCCGCCAGTTCGTACTCCGGCCGCACAAACGCTCCCAGCCGCCGCACCGCGTCCGCCCGCACCATCACCGACGACCAGGTCAGCGGATTGTCCACATGCCGCAGCCAGCGCATCAGCGCCGGGTCGCCACCGCGCCCATGGTCAGGTGCCCGCCGCCGCCCAGGTGCCTCGATCTCGATCTCGGTCGCCACCAGCACAACGTCAGGATGCGTATCCAGATACGCCACCTGCTTGGCCAACCGCTCCGGCAAGCTCAGATCGTTGTGGTCCAGCGTCGCGACATACCGCGCGCGCTGCGGCAAACCCCACGTTGCGCGCCGCCACCACGCCGCCATTCACCGCCTGCCGCACCACCGTCAGCCGCGGATCCCCAATCGCGCCAGCACGCGTGGTGTTTCATCCGTCGCCCCGTCATCCATCACGATCAGCTCGAAATCGCGAAAACTCTGCTCCAGCATGCTGGCGATGCTCGCGCCGATGAACGCCGCCCCGTTCCAGGTGGTCATCAGCACCCTCACCGCCGGTGCCGGTCGAGGCGCCTTGGCAATCATCGCTTGCATCGCGCCGCGCCGCGCGCCATGTCGTCACTTGTGGAGAAGTCCGCGGCCCAGCCGCCGCGCCCCCGCATGGAGGAAGTAAGGAAATTATGGGTAGCTTCAGCATCTGGCACTGGATGGTCGTGCTGTTGGTCGTGCTTCTGCTGTTCGGCGGCGGTAAGGTCAGTGGCCTGATGGGCGACTTCGCCAAAGGCATCAAATCGTTCAAGAAGAATATGGCCGAGCCCGACGACGCCTCGATGGAAGCCAGCGCCGACAAGCCGGCCGGCAATATCTCCGGCCCCGGCGCCCAGACCACCAGCAAGACAACGGCGCGCGACGCCGCTTGACGTCGCCGGCCGATCCGGGCGCACTGCGTCAGCCTGTCTGACGGAGTGCCCCGCATGGCCACGCATCGCCTGTCTCCAACCCCCGCGACCGTGCGTTGGGGCACCTTTGACGCGACCTACAAGCCGCTGATCACCGTCGCATCCGGCGATACGGTTGTGCTGGAGTGCGTCTCCGGGGGGCCTGAGGTCATGCCACCTGCCAGCGCTGGCTTGGCTGTGCCGCCGGCTCTGGCCGCCATCCAGGCCGCCAATCTGACCCGTGTGGGCGGCCACATTCTCACCGGTCCCGTTGCTGTCGCCGGCGCCCAGCCTGGTGACATGCTGGAAGTTCATATCGACAAGATCGAGTTTGGCGCCGACTGGGGCTACTGCGGTTTTCGTCCGTTGATGGGCACGATCCCCGAGGACTTCCCCGAGCGTTTCCTCACCCACATCCCAATCGACCGCATCCGTCGCGTCGCCAAGCTGCCCTGGGGAACGGAGCTGCCATTGGCGCCGTTCTTTGGCGTGATGGGCGTCGCGCCACCGGCGGAATGGGGCACCGTTTCCACCAAGGAACCGCGCGCCCACGGCGGCAACATGGACAACAAGGAGGTGGGGGAGGGTGCCAGACTGTTCCTGCCGGTCTGGGTCGAGGGCGCCAATTTCTCCGCCGGCGACGGTCACGGGGTGCAAGGTGATGGCGAGGTCTGCATCAACGCGCTGGAAATCTGTCTCACCGGCACCTTCACCCTGACCCTCCACAAAGGTGGCGGGGCGCGCGCGCCGCTGCTGTCCTACCCGCGGGCGGAAACGCCGACGCATTTCATCAGCATGGGTATGCACGAGGACCTCGACGTCGCGATGAAGACGGCGTTGCGGGAAATGATCGCCTTCATCTGCGCGCGTTCCAATCTCTCACGCAACGAGGCCTATGCGTTCTGCTCGCTCGCGGTGGATTTTCACGTCACCCAGACGGTCAACGGCGAGAAGGGCGTGCACGGCCTGTTGAAAAAGGGCCTGTTGTTCTGATCGAAAATGTCGGCCCAGACGTAACGTCTGCACGCCAAGTCGGGACGAATCGTGAATCTACCCGCCAGAATCCAGGGCTAGTGATCGAATCGCGAGTTCTCCACAACTTTTTGTGGCCCTCACGCAATTCGCTGTTGAGACATGGAGTCTTCCCCGTTACCGTATCTTGTGGTCACACGGACGGGGGACCCACGAAATGGAGTGGAGTGAGGAAACGATCGGCAACCTCCGCGCCCTATGGGCGGAGGGGCACTCGACCGCCGAGATCGGCCGCCGCCTGGGCGTGTCGAAGAATGCCGTGGTCGGCAAGGCGCATCGGCTGGATTTGCCTGCGCGGCCGTCACCGATCCGTCGCGACGGTGCAACTTCAGGCCTGCCCCGCCGCTCCATGCCGCGCCGCGTTGCCGGCCCGACGCTGCCGCCTCTCTCCAGCACCCAGCCGCTGGTCCCGATGGCGCACACCGTCATCATGGCCCGGCCCAAGCCAGTGGCGCCGCCGCCACGCGTGCAGGCGATTCCCCCACGTCCTTATGGGCGGCTCGTCGCCTGCTGCTGGCCGATCGGCGAGCCAGGCACCCGCGAATTCCGCTTCTGCGACGCGGAGTCCGTCCCCGGCAAGCCATACTGCGCCGAGCACGCCCAGCTCGCCTATGTGAAGGTGCGTGACCGGCGCGAAGACGCGGCCTGACTTTTCGCGCTTGCAAAATCCGACCCGCCCTGTCGGGATTCGTTGCGATCGGGCCGGTGTTATGGCTATCGTCCGCCCCGGTGGCCATTGGCGTCCCGCGCTCTAACGAGGACGGCAAGCCGCCGAAGGGAAGGGCGTTCCTACCGGTAGGCTGACATCAGGTCGGGATGCCCCTGTTCACCAGGGCGCGTCCGACAAACGCGTCCGCAGGCAGAAAGGCGACGCGTCGATGCCCATGGGCACCGTAAAGTGGTTCAACCCGACCAAAGGCTATGGGTTCATCGCTCCTGATACCGGGGGCAAGGATATCTTCGTTCACATCAGCGCGGTTCAGAAGGCGGGGCTGCGCAGTTTGAGCGAGGGACAGAAAATCGGCTTCGAGGTCGAACAACAGCAGAATGGACGTTCGGCGGCGGTGAATCTCCACCAGTCCGACTGACCCATCCGCGGGCCACCGTTGCGAACCGCCCGGCGCACGGCCAGGCGGCGGTTGTTCGCGTCTGCGGCGTCATGCCGGCGCAACGGGACCTGGGCTTTGCTCAGGCCCCGGCGGTCCCTTCGCGCCATCAAGGCTTGCGTGACTTGGGTTCGTTGTCTACGCAACACGCAGAAGGGAATCGTCCCACCATGAGTCACACGCTGCTGCCGTCGCGTCACGCGTCTGGCTCTGGTCCGGGCGATGGTCCGCGCACCGCGCTCGACGCGGACGCCGTTCGCGCCGCCTATCGCCGCTGGGCGGGCGTCTACGACGCTGTATTCGGCGGGGTTTCCGCGTTTGGTCGTCGACGAGCGGTTGGCCTGGCCAATCGCCTGCCGGGGGAGCGCGTGCTTGAGGTGGGGGTGGGCACCGGCCTCGCTCTGCCGCGCTATCTGCCGGAAAAGCGGATCACGGGCATCGATCTGTCAGCCGAAATGCTGGCCCAGGCACGCAAGCGGGTGGCGGAGCTGCGGCTGCGCAATGTCGACGCGCTGCGGGAGATGGACGCCGAGGCGACCGATTTCGCCGACGCCAGCTTCGACATTGCCGTGGCGATGTTCGTCGCCTCCGTGGTGCCGAACCCGCCGCGGCTGCTCGCGGAGATGCGCCGGGTCGTGCGTCCGGGCGGCACAATCCTGTTCGTCAATCACTTCGCCGCGGAAGCGGGGCCGCGGTGGTGGGTGGAACGCGCGATGGCTCCGGCGTCGCGCGCGTTGGGCTGGCATCCTGATTTCGCCATGGACGCCTTGCTTGGCTCCGAAGACCGCGAGCACGCGACCGCGACGTCGGTACCACCATTCGGCATCTTCACCTTGGTTCGGCTGCCGAACTAGCAGCTCGCCGCCCTTTCTGGCGGTCGCAGCGAACCTCGCAACAAACCAGTCAGATTATTCCAGGCGGTGCGTCTGGACCTTGATCTGGCGCAAAGGGTCCGGTAGCTCCACACTCCAGAGGTCGGGCCTTTGAGCGGCTCGGCGGGACGCAAGTGGGATGAACGGGTCGATGCTCTACCTCCGACGGCTACTGGTCGCGTTGACTGCCGCCTTTCTCGCCCCGATCGGGCTGATTGTCCCAGCCTCCGCCCAGGCCGTGTATGCGCCCAAGCCGTGGGAAATGGGCATGCAGGCCGCCGGTGGCCCGCTGAAGGTGCAGGAAATAGACCTGCACAACCTTGTGCTGGTGATCATCACCGTCATCACGTTGTTCGTTGCCGGCCTGCTGGTGTGGGTGATCACGCGCTACAACTCCAAGCGGAACCCGATCCCCAGCCAGACCAGCCACAACACATTCCTCGAAGTGGCCTGGACCGTGATCCCGATCCTGATCCTGGTGGTGATGGCCATCCCGTCATTCCGGTTGGTGTACTATGAGGATCGGACCCCCGACGCCGATATGACAATCAAGGTGACCGGGCATCAGTGGTACTGGGAGTACACGTACCCGGATAAGGGCAACATCGACTTCAGCAGCTACATCATTCCCGATGACCAGTTGAAGCCAGGTCAGCTCCGCCTGCTGACGGTGGACAATGACCTTGTGGTGCCGGCGGGCAAGAACATCCGCGTGCTGGCCACCAGCGCTGACGTGATCCACAGCTTCTTTGTGCCTTCGCTGGGCGTGCAGCGCTACGCCATTCCCGGCCGCATCATCGAAACCTGGTTCCGGGCCGACAAGCCGGGCATCTATTACGGTGAGTGCAACCAGATCTGCGGCACCAACCACAGCCGGATGCCGATCGTCGTGCGCGCGTTGTCGCCAGCGGATTTTGAGGCTTGGCTGGTGCAGGCGAAAACCAAATTCTCGGACGCCGGTAGCCCGGCAACCGCCTCCGCGGCGCCCGCCGCCGGTGGTGGGGTGACAGTTGATCGGCCGTTCAGCCAGTTGGCGGCGGCACAGGGTCTGCGCTGAAATCGCGATCGGCGCGCGAAGGAGACGGATGATGTCGGCGACCACCCACGATGACGCTCACGGGCACGAGCATCACGATCATAAGCCCGGATTCCTGCTGCGTTGGCTGTGCAGCACGAATCATAAGGACATCGGCACGCTCTATATCGGCTTCGCGGTCATCGGCGGCCTGATGGGTGGCATCCTGTCCGAAGTCATGCGTGCCCAGCTCCAGTTTCCGGGCAACCACATTGTGGAATCCGGGCAGGAGTGGAACACCATCATCACCAGCCACGGCCTGCTGATGATCTTCTTTTCGGTGATGCCCGCACTGATTGGCGGCTTCGGCAACTGGTTCGTGCCGCTGATGATCGGCGCGCCCGACATGGCCTTCCCGCGCCTCAACAACATCAGCTTCTGGCTGCTGCCGCCGGCTTTCGTGCTGATCATGACCGGTCTGTTCATGGGTGAGTCCGGCAGCGGCTGGACGCTGTACCCGCCGCTATCGAACGCGACCTATGAACCCGGCATGGGCATGGACTGCACGCTGTTTGCGTTGCACCTCGCGGGTGCCAGTTCGTTGCTGGGCGCGATCAACTTCATCACCACGATCTTCAACATGCGCGCGCCCGGCATGACGCTGCACAAGATGCCGCTGTTCGTATGGTCGATTCTGGTGACTGCGTTCCTGCTGCTGCTGTCGGTGCCAGTGCTGGCGGGCGCGATCACCATGCTGATCACCGACCGAAATTTCGGCACGTCATTTTTCGATCCGCAGGGTGGTGGCGATCCGGTGCTGTTCCAGCATCTGTTCTGGTTCTTCGGCCATCCCGAAGTCTACATCATGATCGTGCCGGGCTTCGGCATCATCAGCCACGTCATCTCCACCTTCAGCAAGAAGCCGATCTTCGGCTATCTCGGTATGGCCTACGCCATGGTCGCGATCGGCGTGGTCGGCTTCGTGGTGTGGGCGCACCACATGTTCATCTCCGGTATCAGCGTCGATACGCGCGCCTACTTCATGGCCGCGACGTTCGTCATCGCGGTACCCACTGGCATCAAGATCTTCTCCTGGATCGCCACCATGTGGGGCGGCTCGATCGAGCTGAAGACGCCGATGCTGTGGGCGATCGGCTTCCTGTTCGTGTTTACCATCGGCGGCGTCACCGGCGTCGTGCTGGCCAATGCCGGCATCGATGAGGTTGTGCACAACACCTATTACGTCGTCGCGCACTTCCACTACGTGCTGTCGCTCGGCGCGGTGTTCTCGATCTTCGCCGGCTTCTACTACTGGATCGGCAAGATGTCGGGCCGCCAGTATCCGGAATTCTGGGGCAAGGTGCATTTCTGGCTGACCTTCATTGGTGTCAACCTGACCTTCTTCCCGCAGCACTTCCTGGGCCTGTCCGGTATGCCGCGCCGCTACCCCGATTATCCGGAAGCGTTCGCCGGCTGGAACTACATCTCCTCGGTCGGTGCTTACATCGGTGGCGCTGCCTTCGTCGTGTTCCTGTATGTCGTGTTTCGCACCTTCACCTCGAAGGAGCATCTGGCCGACAATTACTGGGGCGAAGGTGCAACGACGCTGGAATGGACGGTGTCGTCCCCGCCGCCGTTCCACACCTTCGAGGAACTGCCGCGGATTAGCTGAGGCGCGGATATGTCAGGCGTGACCAACGGCGACGGCGCACTGGAACCGGTCCAGCCGCGCATTGCCTCCGAGACCCTGTTCGAGACGGCGGAGCTGCGCGACTGGTTCGCGCTGCTCAAGCCGCGCGTGATGACACTCGTTGTGTTCACGGGCCTGATCGGATTGGTGGTGGCGCCGGGCCGGCTGAACCCGGTGTTGGGCTTCACCGCTGTGCTGTGCATCGCCGTGGCCGCTGGCGCCTGTGGTGCGATCAATATGTGGTACGACCGCGATATCGATGCGCTGATGCATCGTACGCGCAATCGGCCGATCCCGGCCGGGCGTATCGCGCCTGGGGAAGCGTTGGGGTTCGGCGTCACCCTGGCGGTGGCCGCGATCATCATCATGGGCCTCGCGGTCAATATCGCCGCCGCGTCAGTGCTGGCCTTGTCGGTCGCGTTCTACGTATTTGTCTATACGATGTGGCTGAAGCGGCGGACTCCGCAGAACATCGTGATCGGTGGCGCGGCCGGTGCGTTCCCCGCGGTGATCGGCTGGGCCGCCGTAACTGGCTCGGTCGACGTGGTGCCGTTGATCCTGTTCGCCATCGTTTTCTTCTGGACGCCGCCGCATTTCTGGTCATTGGCGCTCTATGCCAACGACGACTATCGTCGCGCCAATGTGCCGATGCTGCCAGTCGTCGCTGGCGCCAAGGAGACCCGCCGACAGATCCTGCTCTACACGTTGCTGCTGTTGCCTCTGTCTCTGGCGCCATGGGCAATCGGCTTCGCCGGGCACGTCTATGCGATCATCACCGTGGCCCTGGACGTGGGTTTTCTGGTCTGTGTCTGGCGCGTGGTGCGCGATGCGCAGGATGCGACAGGTGTCAGTCTCACCGGTGACGCCCCGGCGCGCGCTGCCTTCAGGTACTCGATCCTCTATCTGTTCGTGCTGTTCGCCGCGCTCGCCGTCGACCGGTTGGTCGGGTGAGCGTGCGATGGACGCCGAACGGCGATCCCCGCAGCCGGACGCGGCCGCCAGGCATGAGGCGGACAAGCAACTGGCCCGTCGGCGGCGCGCCCGCAATTGGGCGCTGCTGGTTGTTCTGGTGGGCCTGTCGGTCCTGTTCTATGCCATCACCATCGTCAAATTGAAGACGCAGGGATGACGAGGGCAACGCCATGAATAGCCGGCGCGGCAATGCGGGACTGGCGGTCGTGCTGGGCTGCGTGGCGCTCGCCATGGTTGGCGCCTCATTCGCGGCCATTCCGTTGTATCGCGTATTTTGCGCTGTCACCGGCTATGGCGGCACGCCGCAAATAGGCCCTGAAGCGGCACCCGGCGCCACCGCTGGGACCATCACCGTGCGCTTCGACGCGGATGTGAGCCCTGGTCTGCCGTGGCACTTCGCGCCCGAGCAGGAGCAGGTGCGCCTGAAGCTCGGCCAGCAGCAGGTCGCATTCTATAGCGCCCGCAACGACGCCGCCGAACCGGTCACCGGGATCGCGCTGTACAACGTCACGCCCGAGAAGGTCGGCAGGTATTTCCACAAGACCGCCTGCTTTTGCTTCAATCAGCAGACCCTCTCCCCCGGTCAGGAGATGCAGTTCCCGGTGAGCTTCTGGGTTGATCCGGCGATCGCCACCGATCCCGATACAGCCGACGTGCACGTGATCACGCTGTCCTACACCTTCTTCCACAGCCTGGCGGACGCGGCGAAAACTGGCGCGCTGGCCAAGGCAGGCCCGCATGTCGGTCCCTATGTTGCCCCCGTCGTGACCCGATGAGTCAGGTGCCACGCAGGATCGGTTTCACCCTTGAATGGACGCGCGATATCGCCATGATGCGTCCGCCGTGCCGGGGCGGTTCCCCCGGTCCTACGAGCATGGATCAGGCATGAGCAGCGACGCGCACGGCGCCACGGTTCCCGCAGGTCACGGCCTGCATCATCCCTATCACCTGGTGAACCCGAGCCCGTGGCCGATCGTCGGCGCGCTGGGCGGATTCTGCACCGTGTTCGGCATCATCATGGCCGCGCATTTCGGTAATTACTGGGTGCTGACGCTGGGGGCGGTCCTCGTGCTGAGCACGATGTTCCTGTGGTGGCGCGACGTCATCAAGGAAAGCCGGACGCCCGGCATGCACACCCCGGTGGTGCGCCTGGGCCTGCGCTACGGCATGATCTTCTTCATCTCGTCCGAGGTGATGTTCTTCGTCGCGTTCTTCTGGGCCTATTTCAACTTCCTGCTGTTCCCGGAGACGCAGGGCAACGGCCAGCTGGTGTGGCCGCCGTCGACGATCCACACCTTCGATCCGTTCCATGTGCCGATCCTGAACACGATGATCCTGCTGCTGTCCGGCACCACGGTGACCTGGGCGCATCATGCGTTGTTGGAACGCGACCGGAAGGGGCTGGTCTGGGGCCTCGGCCTGACCATCCTGCTGGGCATGAGCTTCACCATGTGCCAGGCGATCGAGTATTCCGACGCACCTTTCCATTTCTCGGGTGGCGGCATTTATCCGTCGGTCTTCTTCCTGGCGACCGGCTTCCACGGCTTCCATGTGATCGTCGGCACCTGCTTCCTGATTGTCTGTTGGTTCCGCGCACGGGCCGGGCATTTCACGCCGGAGCGCCATTTTGGCTTCGAGGCAGCGGCCTGGTACTGGCACTTCGTCGACGTGGTGTGGCTGTTCCTGTTCGTCTGCATCTACTGGTACGGTGCCAGCCCGGTCCTTGCCGGCGGCTGACCGGCCCGGTGGCGGAATATCCGCCGGTTTCGGTCCTTGAGGCGTCGCTGCGCTGTTGCTGTCCGCGCTGCGGTAAGGGAAAGCTGTTCCAGGGCGTGCTGACCGTGCGAGAGCGTTGCCTGGTCTGTAGCCTGGACCTGCGCGTGCATGATACGGGCGATGGACCGGCGGTCGGTGTGATCCTGGTGCTGGGTGCGATTGTCGTGTCGCTCGCGTTCTGGGTGGAATTCCATTTCTCGCCGCCGCTCTGGGTGCACGCGGTGCTGTGGCTGGTCGTGACACTACCCGGCGCGATCCTGATGATGCGGCCGATGAAGGCCGCGCTTGTCGCGTTGCAATACCAGCACAGAAAGACCGAGATGGGGCTGTGATCTCGCGCTCCCGCCGCCTGATTGGGCCGGCCCTGATGACCCTGGTGATGCTGATCGTGCTGCTGGGCCTCGGCACCTGGCAGGTGCGCCGGCTGGCGTGGAAGGAAGCGATCCTTGCCCAGATCGCGCACGCCGAGGCCGCGCCGCCAGTGCCATTGCCCACTGATCCGTCGCCCTTCATCAAAGTCGCGGTCACGGGCCGGTTGCTGCCCACCAAGGCAGCGCTGTTTGGTGCCGAGGTGCGCGACACGCATGTCGGCACCGAGCTCGGCGCCTTATTGATCGAGCCGCTGCAACGCGACGGTGGGGCTCCGATCCTGATCGTTCGCGGCTGGGTCCCGATGAAATCGGCAGCCCCGGTGGCCACGCCTGACGGCGTCACAACGGTGACCGGCTATGTGCATCCGGGTGACACGCCGGGATGGTTTGCCGCGCATGATGACATTAGCGGGCGGCATTTCTACACGCTGGACCCGCCGGTGATCGGCGCCGCGCTCGGGCTGGATCATGTCGCGCCGTTCGTGCTTATTGCGCTCGGGGTCCCACCACCGGAGGGCCTGCCAATCCCCGCTGAACACTTGCCACGCCCGCCGAACAATCATCTCGCGTACGCGATCACCTGGTATGGCCTGGCGGCGGCATTGGTGGTGATCTTCATCGTGTGGGCAAGAAAGGCCATGCGGACATGACTGCCTATGCTCGCCTCGCGCAACGATTCACTCGCATCGCCACGATCGGCGAGGCCAGCGCCGTGCTGGGCTGGGACGCCGCGGCGATGATGCCCCCAGGTGGCGGCGCGGCGCGCGGCGATCAGCTCGCGGTATTGGCCGGGCTGTCGCACGGGCTGCTGATCGCCACGGAGGTTGCTGACGATCTTGCTGCTGCCGAAACGGCAGGGGTCGATCCCGATCCGTGGCGCGCCGCCAGTCTGCATCTGATGCGCCATGCCCACACACGCGCCACCGCGCTTCCGGCTGACCTGGTGGAAGCGCAGGCGCGCGCTAATTCCGCCTGTGAAAAGGTCTGGCGCGAAGCCCGACGTGCCTCCGATTTCGCTATGGTTCGAGGCCACCTTGCTGAGGTGGTGAAACTCGTCCGTGAACAGGCGGCAGCACTCGCGCCGGCGCTGACCCTGTCGCCCTATGATGCACTGATGGACGGCTACCAACGCGGCGTCCGCGCCGCCGATGTCGCGCCAGTCTTTGCCGCCTACGAAACATTTCTGCGCCGCGTGCTGCCCGAGGTCGAGGCCCGCCAGGCGCGCCAGCCCGTGCCGCTTCGCCCAGTCGGCTCGTTCCCGATCGTGACGCAGGAAGCCCTCTGCCGCCGCCTATCCGAGCGGATCGGACTCGACTTCGATCACGCGCGTCTGGACCGCTCGGCACATCCGTTCTCCGGCGGCACGCCGACAGATGTGCGCATCACGACGCGCTACGACGAGGCGGATTTCACCCAAGCCGTGCTCGCTGTGGTGCACGAGACTGGACATGCGCTGTATGAGCGCGGCCTGCCCAGGGCTTACGCGCGTCTGCCGGTCGGCGACGCAGCGGGTATGGCGGCGCACGAAAGCCAGTCGCTGATCATCGAGATGCAGGCGTGCCGGTCTGACCCGTTTCTGCGCTGGCTCGGCCCGCGATTGCATGCCGCGTTCGGCGGCGATGCCGCGCCCTACGAGCCCGCGAATCTGGCTCGACTCTGGCGTCATGTGTCGCGTGGATACATTCGCGTTGACGCCGACGAGATGACCTATCCCGCGCATGTGATCCTGCGCTTCCGCTTGGAGCAGGCGCTGATCTCCGGTGATCTTGCGGTCGCGGACCTGCCGGGCGCGTGGAACGACGGCTTGGCCGCGCTGCTGGGCCTGCGGCCACCTGACGACAGCAAGGGCTGCCTACAGGACATCCATTGGTATGACGGCGCGATTGGCTATTTCCCGAGCTACACGCTGGGCGCGATGGCCGCCGCCCAGCTCATGGCCGCGGCCCGCGCCGCGGTGCCGGACCTGGATGCCGCCCTTGGCGAGGGCGATCTGTCACCGCTCGTCGGCTGGCTGCGCGTCAATGTGCATGGCAAGGGAAGCCTGCTCGGCTTCAATGATCTGCTGCGCGCCGCCACCGGCAAGCCGCTCGACCCTGCGGACTTTCAGAGCCATCTGACCACGCGGTATCTGAGCTGAGGGGGGTGGAACAGCGCAGCTGTTCCACCCCCCTTCAGCCCGCTAACAACTCCGTCGCCAGAACGCGCCATTCCGCCTCCAACGTCCCGGTCGCCGGCGTTCGCCCAGCGCGGTTGTACCAGTACCGCGCGTTCGACAGATCGCCTTCCTTCCGATGCAGATATGCATGCACCGAGGAGCCGGTCTTGCCCTCGTCCTGTTGCGCGCATTCATGCGCGCGATTCCAATCACCCTTGGCGTCCCACCACAGCGTCTGCAGCGCGAGGTTCAACTCGGCTGGGGGTTCTGCCGCACCGAGGCTTGTATGAAACGCCGCAAAGTCCATCGGTCCCTCCTTCGACACTCAGTTTGCGCCAAGTAGCCGCTTCAGTTTGTTCACCGCCGAATCCGGTGTGGTCAGCGCCGGCCGGCCAGCGGCTTGCGTCACATGCCCCGCCGCGCGCGCCAGGCTGAACTGCCCAAGCGCGATCACGTCACAATCCGTCAGTGAGCGTGCGGCCTGCGCGGCCGCCTGGTCATGCGCATCGGCATCGCCACGATCCAATGCGGCCATCGCGTCATCGGCGAGCTGCGGCACCACCACGATATCCGGCGCCATCATGGCGAACTCCGCCGGCATCGATGCCAGGGTCGGCGCAAAACTCGCCAGCAAGCCGATGCGTCCGTTGTGTCCCACCAGCGACACCGCATCCTCAATCATCGCCTCGTTTGGCTTCAGCACCGGCAGCGGCGCCAGCGCCCTCGCGCAGGCCTCGATGCACGGTCCGAAGGCAGAACAAGTAAACAGGATACCATCCGCGCCCGTTGCCTTGGCGTAGCGCGCAAGGATCAGGAACCGCTCGGTCATCGCCGGCGTCAGCACGCCATCGCGCGCCAGATCGGCCGATAGAGAATCATCCAGCAGATTGGCCAGATGCGCCTCGGGCCACAACCGGCCGAACGCGTCCTCGATCGCGGCGATCGAGTGCTTCAGTGCGTGGATCAGTGCGATGCGCATCGGCGCCCCTCCTATGGCAGCGTCTCCGTCCGCGTATACCGCCGCCACGCGCTCATCTGGATCGCCGAGGTCAGGCAGTGCACCACCACCGGCTTGGTCCGCACCGCGAAGGCGCGCGCGATGGCGTCCTTCACTTCGGATTCGCCGCGGATAGTGATGCCCTCGGCACCGAACGACCGCCCCCAGGCGGCGAAATCCGGATTGGTCAGCCGCGTGCCGTCCATGAACGGTCGTTCCGGATAGCGCACATAGCTGTGCATGCCGATCGTGCCGTACATCCCGTTGTCCGAGATGATCATGATGGGGTTGCCACCGTACTGGCATGCCGTAGCGATCTCGTTCCCCATCATCAATGCGCCGCCATCGCCGAGGAATGCCACCACCTGTTTGCCCGGCCGGCGTAGCGTCGCGGCCACTGCCATCGGCATGCCGGACCCCATCGCGCCGACCACCGACGACAGGAACACCTGCCCCTGCCGGAAGCCGATATAGCGATGGACGTAGCTGCCAAAGTTGCCGGCATCAGTCGTGACGGTGGCGTCATCGGCCAGATGCTTGTCCACCTCGCAAACGATCGCCGCGAAGTTCACCCCATCGCTCGTCGGTTCCCATTCTTTCGCCAGCAGCTTGCGATGGATCGCGTGCAGCCCGTCCACCCAGCCGCGACGGTGCCCTATTCCACCCGGCACGCCGCGCGCCAGCAGCCCCTTGATCACCTCATGCGGGCTGCACGGCAGCCCGAGATCGACCCGCCATACGCGACCGATCTCATTCGGATCCGGCCACACATGCACCAGAGGCAGTTGTGGCTGCGGCGCCGCGGGGAAGCTGTAGGACTGGGTGACCGTATCCGTCAGCCGCTCGCCCAAAGCCACCAGCAGATCGGCCTTCTTCATCTCACTGATCAGCGCCGGCGGCACGCGAATACCCATGTAACCGCCGAAATTCGGGTGCGTCGCGTCGAACAGTTGCGGCCGGCGATGTGTCGGGCAGATCGGCAGCATCCAGGTCTCGGCCAGTTTGTTCAGATCGGCGAAGACGCGACTGTCGTGCATCGCATCGTCCAGCAGCGCACCGCCCACCAGCACCAGCGGCCGTTCCGCCTTCGCCAGCATCTCGGCCAACCGGTCCAGATCCGCGCCACGCGGGCCCGCCACTACGCGCGGCCGCGGCAGGTTCATCTCAGCATCCGTCTCCTCATCGAAAATGTCCTCGGGCAGGATGACTGCCACTGGTCCTTGCGTGCCGCTTTCCGCCACATGGAACGCCCGCGCAATGGCTTCCGACGCCTGCTCGGGTTCGTTCACCTCAATCACCAGCTTGGTGATGTCGGATAGCAGCCGCGAATAGTTCTGCTCCTGCAACGCGAGCCGGCCGAAATCCTTGCGCTCCACCTGCCCCACCAGCATCACCATCGGCGTCGCGTCATGATAGGCGGAATGCAGCGCCACCAGCCCGTTCGACAATCCTGGCCCGCGTGAGACGACACAGATGCCCGCGCGCTTGCGCAACCGCCCATCGGCCACCGCCATGAAACCGGCCCCGGCCTCATGCCGGCAGACAACCATGCGGATGGTGTTCCGCTGCAGCAGGGCACTCGTCAGGCCGACATAGCTCTCGCCCGGTACACAAAAGATCTGATCGACATCATGCGCCTCGAGGCTTTCGGCTAGCAGGCGGGCGACGGTTTGGCTCATAGGGGACGGCTTCCTCGATTTGTTGTGCGACCTGTCTTAGCGGGTCGAGCAGCGGATCAGCGGGTAGGGGAAGTCGGAGCAGTGCGGGAAGCTGATCTGGTTCTCCCCCTCTCGTTTCACGTGCAGCACGTTGGCATTTTCACAGCCGAATCCGGCCGGCGGTGGTGCGGCCTGGTCGCCGAACAGCGCATTGCCCGCCGGCGTGGACTCCAGCGGCTCGATCAGGCGGAACTCCGTACCCGTCGCCGTGGCGCGCACGGTGTCGACCCGTCGCTGGACATAGGTGTCGGTGGTGAAAATCGCACGCAGCACCAGGTCGCGGGTGAAGATCACCACCGGCTGAGCCAGGCATTCCTGCGCGTTCAGCGTCACCGGAGGCGGATACAGCCCGCCGATCCACGCGCCGAACAGCCAGGCGTGCGGCGGTTCCGCCGGGCCTTGCGCCTGGCCAGGGGCCGTCAGCGCGACCGCGCCCAGCACCAACCCCAACAGGCGAACCATTGTGTGTCGCATACGTCTCCTCAGTGCAGTCATCGGTCTCGGCACGATACGGCGCTCCGTGCTGACGGGCCAGAGGCGGGCAGTGGCCAGTGCTCTTCGGTCAGTGTAGAGCGGCGAGATGCTGCACCGACTCTACGCGCGCACACTCGCGCTGGCCGCCTCGCCGCGCGCCACCTGGTGGCTGGCCGGCATCGCTTTTGCTGAGGCGAGCTTCTTCCCAATCCCACCGGATGCGCTGCTGATCCCGATGGCCCTGGCGCGGCCCGATCGGGCCTGGCGCTTCGCGCTGATCTGTCTACTCGGCAGTGTCACCGGCGGCGCCCTGGGCTACTTCATCGGCTACGCCGTGTTCGATCAGCTCGCCCGCCCGTTGATCGAATTCTACGGCTACGGTCCGCGTTTCGCGGCGTTCCAGGCGCTGTACGCCAAATGGGGTCTATGGGTCATCCTGATCAAAGGCCTCACGCCGATCCCGTACAAGATCGTCACCATCGCCTCCGGCGCCGCGCATTTCGATTTCGCGCTGTTCATGGCGGCAAGCGCCGCGACGCGCGGCGCCCGCTTCTTCCTGGTCGCGGCGCTGCTGCGCGTGTTCGGGGTGCAGGTGCGCGATTTCATCGAGCGGCGGCTGACCATGGTCACCTCGCTGCTCGCTGCCGGTGTCGTCGGCGGCTTCCTGATCCTGCGGCTGTTCTGACGCCACTGCCAATCATGTCCGAAAGCGGCGAGACCGCGCCGGCGGTGTCCGGCAGACCCTGTGCGGCGCGTGCCAGACGCCGATCGCACCTGCAAACCGACATGCGTGACTCGGGATTTGTGAACGTGTCTCACGGCAACGTGTGTCGCCGTGCCACAATGCATGCTCATTCCCGCCGTTTCAGTATCGCTGGTGGTCTTGCAGGGAGCGGTACTGGTGTTGCATCGTCGTGGTCTGCTGCGCGGAGGTGCGTTTCTGCCCGTCGCGACCTGGCTCGGCCGCGCCAATGCCGCGCCATCCTCCATTACTCCGGGTCCGTTCGACGCTTCCAGCGTCCGCCAGATGGCGCGGCAACTCGCGCAACAGGCCTACAAGGCGCCTGATTCCACGCTGCCGCCGGAGCTGAAGGCCCTGGACTACCCGGGCTATCGATCGATCCGCTTTGATCCGACGCAAGCGCTGTGGCACGATCGCAAATTGCGCTTCACCGCACAGTTCTTCATGCGCGGCTTCCTCTACAAGGACCGCGTCGATATCTACGAGGTTGTCGACGGCCTTGCCGTTCCTATCCCGTATCAGCCGACCTTGTTCATCTCAGAAAAGACCAAGCTTCCCGCGGGTGATGTTGGGTTCGCCGGCTTCCGGCTGCATTACCCGCTGAACCGGGCCGATTATTACGACGAAGTCTGCGCCTTCCTCGGGGCCAGCTATTTCCGCGCGGTCGCCAAGGGCCAGGGCTACGGCCTGTCCGCGCGCGGCCTCGCGATCAAGACCGCCGACCCGACGGGCGAGGAATTTCCGCTGTTCAAGACATTCTGGCTGGAGCGTCCTGCGCCCGGCAGCGAATCCATCGTGGTGCACGCGCTGTTGGACAGCCAGAGTGCAGCCGCCGCCTTCCGCTTCACCATCCGGCCGGGCGAGTCCACCATATTCGATGTCGAAACGTCGCTGTATCCACGCGTCGACATGGCTGCGTCGGGCCTGGCGCCGCTGACCAGCATGTTCCTGTTCGACACCAATGACCGGTCGGCCTTCGACGATTATCGCAATGCGGTGCACGACACGGATGGGCTGGCCTTGCTCACCGGGCGTGAGGAGCATGTCTGGCGTCCGCTCGCCAATCCGCATGACCTGCAGATCAGCGCCTTCACGGATACGAATGTGCGCGGTTACGGGCTGCTGCAGCGCAAGCGGCACTTCGCCGATTACCAGGATGCCGAGGCGCGTTACGAGAAGCGACCATCGCTCTGGGTGGAACCGATCGGCGATTGGGGCGATGGGATTGTGGAGTTGGTAGAAATCCCCAGCCAGAAGGAAGTGAACGACAATATCGTGGCCTTCTGGCGACCGAAAGACCCGTTGCGGTCGAAGACCGAATATCTGCGCAATTACCGGCTGCGCTGGTGCTGGCTTCTATCGACTGAAAAGTCGCTCGCCAGGGTCGTCGCGACGCGCTGCGGCCTGGCCTGGAACGGCACCAACCGCCAGTTCGTCATCGATTTCGTCAGTGAGCCATTGCGCAAGTCGGAGGCGCCCACGCCACCGGCATTGGACCACGGCAGCAGCAAGGGACAGGTCGTCAACGCCACCGTCCAGCATGTGCCCGATTTCGGCGGCTGGCGCGTCAGCCTGGAGCTGGATCCGAAAGGTGAGAAGCTGATCGATCTGCACGCGCGGCTGATGGACAAGGATAAACCGCTCAGCGAAACCTGGATCTACCGATGGACACCGACGTAACCCGCGCCGATGCGCCGGTGGTGCCTGCCCTGCCGCCGGAAGCACCGCTGGCGATGCCAACGCAGTCGCTGCGCCAGGTGCCCGGCCAGCACGCCCGTCCATCGTCATCGCCACGCGGGATCTTCTTTCGCCGCCTGCTGGTGATTGGCAGTGCCTCATTGTTGAGTGTGGTTGCCACCTACGAAATGTACCTGGTGCTCGGCGGCAGCGTCTTTACGCCATTGACCGCATTCATGCTGGCATTGTTCCTGGCGCTGTTCGGCTGGATCGCGTTGTCGTTTACCAGCGCACTGGCCGGCTTCGTTTCGTTGCTGTGCGGCGGCGGTCGTCGCTTGATTTCAGGTGAGCCGACACGCCTGTCAACCCGCACCGCGTTGTTGATGCCTACCTACAACGAATCCCCCTCTCGCGTGACGGCTGGCTTGCAGGCAATCGACGAATCCCTGCACGCGGCCGGCCTGACGGATCTGTTCGATATTTTCATCCTGAGTGATACCACCGATCCAGCGACCTGGATCGCCGAGGAAGCCGCGTTCCTGGCATTGCGTGCGCAAACCGATGGCGCCGACCGTATCTTCTATCGCCGGCGAACCCGCAATACAGCGCGCAAATCGGGTAACATCGCCGACTGGGTTTCCCGTTTCGGCGCCGCCTACCCGCAGTTCCTCATCCTCGATGCCGACAGCGTGATGACCGCCGACGCGCTTTGTCAGCTCGTCACGGCATTGGAACGTCATCCCGATGTCGGGCTGATCCAGACCCTGCCGCTGATCGTCGGCGGCACGACCCTGTTCGCCCGCCTGCAGCAGTTCGCCGGCCGCATGTATGGGCCACTGATCGCGCACGGCATCGCCTGGTGGCATGGCGCGGAAGGCAATTACTGGGGTCACAACGCGCTGATCCGCACCCGTGCCTTTGCCGAACAGGGCGGATTGCCGGAACTGCGCGGACGCAAGCCGTTCGGCGGCATCATCATGAGCCACGACTTCGTCGAGGCCGCGCTGATGCGCCGCGGTGGCTGGGCAATCCACATGGTACCGGCCCTGGCCGGCAGTTACGAGGAAGGGCCGCCCTCGCTGATTGATCTTGCCGTGCGTGACCGCCGCTGGTGCCAGGGCAATCTGCAGCACATCGCGGTGCTGCCGTCGCGCGGCCTGGCCTGGATCAGCCGGCTGCACCTGCTGACCGGCATCGGGTCGTATATCACCGCGCCACTATGGCTACTGTTCCTGCTGAGCGGCATGCTGATCGCGTTGCAGGCGCGCTTCATCCGCCCGGATTACTTTCCGGCGGGAAAATCGCTGTTCCCGCATTGGCCGGTGGTCGATCCAGTGCGCGCGATGTGGATGTTTGTTGGCACCATGGCGTTGCTGTTGGCGCCGAAGCTGCTGGGCGCGATCGCGGCGATGCGGCGCGGCGGCGAACGTCGCGGTCATGGTGGCGTGATGCGCCTGCTTCTGGGTGTCCTGATCGAAACGGTTCTGACCGGCCTGATGGCCCCGGTGACGATGCTGACCCAATCCTCCGCTGTGTGCGGTATCCTGGTGGGCCGCGATGCGGGTTGGCAGACCCAGCGTCGCGATGATGGCAGCATCCCCAACCGCGAGATCGTGCGACGCTTCCGCGGCCACACAATACTGGGTGTGCTGCTGGGCGGCGCGGCCTGGGCCATATCACCCTACTTGGCCTTGTGGATGCTGCCCGTCGTGCTGGGTCTGGCGTTGGCGATCCCGCTGGCGATCATCACCGGGCAACGCCGCGTCGGCCTGACGCTGCGGCGTCTGGGGCTGCTGCGTATCCCCGAGGAAATAACCCCGCCCAAAGTGCTGGCTCGCGCGGGCGATCTCGCGCGGGCCGCCGAGGCCGACGCGTCCGTCGCGCGGCTGTTCCACGATCCGGTGCTGCTGGCGGCGCACCGCGGCATGCTGCCGCCGCCACGCCGCCCGCGGATCGACCCGATCGATGCCGCATTGTTGGTTGGACGCGAGAAGCTCGCTGAGGCGCCATCGTTCGAAACGGCGTGGTCGGAATTGACGCATGCCGAACGGCTGGCGGTACTGTCCGATGACCCGTCGCTCATTCGCCTCGCGGCGCTGTCGGCACGGAACGGATAAAGCATCAGGCCTGCAAAAGAGTGGCGCCGCTGCCGCCACGCGTCATGCCGGGCTTGGCCACGGCATCCGCGCCCTGCCTGCGTGCCCGGGCGGGGTGGCGATCTGCCGGTCAGCGGTGCGGCGGCCCGAAGCCGTGTAGGCTTATGCTTCCAGCACCTCCAGCCCGTCCCCCACCGCGAATTTGCCTCCCTCGATCACCTCGGCATGCACGCCCAGATCGACGTGCCCGTACAGTGCCCGTAGCTCCGCCACCGGATCAGCATCCCGCTCCCCGGTTAGCGGGTTTACTTCGGTCGCCGGGCAGCGCGCGATCCGCTTCGTCACCCGCAGCACCGCCCCGCCCAACTGCAGTGTCTTGCCCACCCAGGCGTTCTCGCTCCACGCCGGCGCGCCGCTGAACCACACGTTCGCACGGAACCGCCGCCGATGCCGCCGCGCGCCCACCTGGGCCTCGAAATCCCGCCAGCTCGCCAAATTGATCAGGCTCACCACCTTCTGCCGCTGATCGCAGAACGCATGCCCGGGCACGTACTGGAACGTCGGCCGCCCTCGCGCCTCCTCGCCAAGATACGCCACCAGGAACGTCCCAATCCGCTGCCGTCCCGCCTCGGTCAGCGGGTTCTCCACCACCGCGCTACCGTCCGGCGCCCGGATCGCCAACAGCCGTGCCCGCGAGTCGAATAGTGACCGCAGCAGCGCGATCCGCGCATTGCGCTTCTGGCACATGAACTTATCTTTCGGCAGCCAGGTCGGCGCCCCCGGGTCGAACCCCGAATCGCCCTGCGCCAGCGCGAAGGCCCGGTCCCACGGGATACAGCTACCCGTCTCCACCTCGGCGGCCTCCATCGCCTCAGCGGACAGCCCCTTCACCGGGAAGCGGTACAGATATTCGATACGCATGCGGCAACCCCCTTGCCCACCACTCTGCCCCGCCCCAACTCATTTGCGAAGGATCAAGGCCATCGCCTCATGAGGGGTGGCACCAGCTTGTCGCCTAAGGAGCAGGGACACGAAGATGGATATTGAGAAGTTCACCGAGCGGTCGCGCGGCTTCCTGCAGGCTGCTCAGACGATTGCGATCCGCGAGTTCCACCAGCGGATCACGCCCGAGCACCTGCTGAAGGCGCTGCTGGATGACGAGGAGGGCGCCGCGTCCGGCCTGATCAAGGCCGCCGGCGGCAACCCGCAAGCTGCCAAGCAGGCCGTCGACGCTGAGATCGCCAAGCAGCCCAAGGTGCAGGGCCAGGGTGCCGGCCAGCCGCAGATCACGCCGGACTTGGTGCGCCTGCTCGATGCCGCGCAGCAGGTGGCCACCAAGGCCGGCGACGAATACGTCGCGCAGGACCGGCTGCTGGTCGCCATCGCCGCGTCCGACACGCCGGCCGCGCGCGTGCTGAAATCCGCCGGCACCTCGGCTCAGGCGCTGGATAAGGCGGTCAACGACGTCCGCAAGGGCCGTAAGGTCGACAGCCCGAACGCCGAGTCCGGCTTCGACGCACTGAAGAAATATGCCCGCGATGTCACCGCGGTCGCCCGCGAGGGCAAGCTCGACCCGGTGATTGGCCGCGACGAGGAAATCCGCCGCACCATCCAGGTGCTGGCCCGTCGCACCAAGAACAACCCGGTGCTGATCGGCGAACCTGGCGTTGGTAAGACCGCCATTGTCGAGGGGTTGGCCCTGCGCATGGTCAACGGCGACGTGCCGGAGGCGTTAAAGCACAAGAAGCTGCTGTCGCTCGACCTGGGCGCCATGGTCGCCGGGTCGAAATACCGTGGTGAATTCGAGGAACGCCTGAAGGCCGTGCTGAAGGAGATCGAGGCCGCGCAAGGTGAGGTGGTACTGTTCATCGACGAGCTGCACACCCTGGTCGGCGCCGGTCGGGCCGAAGGCTCGATGGATGCGTCGAACCTGATCAAGCCGGAGCTCGCGCGTGGCGCGCTGCACTGCATCGGCGCCACCACGCTGGACGAGTACCGCAAGCGCATCGAGAAGGATGCGGCGTTGGCGCGGCGCTTCCAGCCGGTATTCGTCGGCGAGCCGAGCGTGGAGGACACCATCTCCATCCTGCGCGGCATCAAGGAGAAGTACGAGCTGCATCACGGCGTGCGCATTACCGATGGCGCGCTGGTCGCGGCGGCGACGTTGTCGAACCGCTACATCACCGACCGGTTCCTGCCCGACAAGGCGATCGACCTGGTCGATGAGGCGGCCAGCCGCCTGCGCATGCAGGTCGATTCCAAGCCGGAAGAGCTCGACGAACTCGATCGCCGCTTGATGCAGCTCAAGATCGAGCGCGAGGCGCTGCGTAAGGAAACCGATCCGGCATCGCGCGAGCGGCTGGAGCGGCTGGAGAAGGAGTTGGCCGAGCTCGAGGAAAAATCCAGCGCCATGACCACCGCGTGGAACGCGGAAAAGGCCCAGGTGCAGGATACGCAGAAGCTGAAGGAGGAACTTGACCGCGCGAGGAGTGAGGTTGAGGTGGCACAGCGTCGCGGCGACCTGGGCCGCGCGTCGGAGCTGATGTACGGCGTTATTCCGGGGCTGGAGAAGAAGCTGACCGCCAGTGGTGATGGCAAGCTGGTGAACGAGGCGGTGACCGAGCAGGACATCGCCGGCGTGGTCAGTCGCTGGACCGGCATTCCGGTCGACAAGATGCTGGAAGGCGAGCGCGCCAAGCTGCTGCGCATGGAAGATGGCTTACGCAAGCGCGTGATCGGCCAGGAGGAGGCGCTGAAGGCCGTTTCGGATGCGGTCCGGCGTGCCCGCGCTGGGCTGCAGGACCCCAACCGGCCGATCGGCAGCTTCCTGTTCCTCGGCCCCACTGGTGTTGGCAAGACTGAGCTGACAAAGGCGCTGGCCGAATTCCTGTTCGACGACGAGCGGGCGATGGTGCGCATTGACATGAGCGAGTTCATGGAGAAGCACACCGTGTCACGTCTGATCGGCGCGCCTCCGGGCTATGTCGGCTACGATGAGGGTGGCGTGCTGACCGAGGCGGTGCGTCGGCGGCCGTACCAGGTGCTTCTGTTTGATGAAGTCGAGAAGGCGCACGAGGACGTGTTCAACGTGCTGCTGCAGGTGTTGGACGACGGTCGTCTGACCGATGGCCAGGGCCGCACGGTGGACTTCAAGAACACCATCATCGTGCTGACGTCGAACCTGGGTAGCGAGGTGCTGGCGGCGCAGCCGGAAGGCGAGCCGGCTGCGCTGGTGCAGGGCCAGGTGATGGCTGCCGTGCGCGCGCATTTCCGGCCGGAGTTCCTGAACCGGCTGGATGAGATCGTGCTGTTCCGCCGCCTGCAGCGCGCGGACATGGCGGCGATCGTGCAGATCCAGTTGGAGCACCTGCGCAAGCTGCTGGCGGATCGCAAGATCAGCCTGGAGTTAGATCGTAGTGCGATGGAATGGCTGGCGAGCGAGGGCTACGACAGCACCTATGGCGCGCGGCCGCTGAAGCGCGTGATCCAACGCAGTCTACAGAACTCGCTGGCTGGGCTGATCCTGGAGGGTGCGGTGAAGGAAGGCGAGACGGTGCATGTGTCGGCTGGGCCGCAGGGCTTGACGATCAACGGCGCGTTGGCCGAAGCGGCGTAAGGACGTCCCCATATTCCCCCTCCCCGCGCGGGAGGGGTCGGGGGCGGACACGTTTTCGTAGTTCGCCATCCACCCCGATCGGATCGTGTTTCCCCGCATTGACGCTGGCGAAATCACCAGCCTATCCTTTATTTCAAGCTTCAAAAGAACGTCGCCTGCATCGATCGGGCGCTCAAAGGGGAGTCGTCCACGTGATCGAGGCGGCACGTCTGGTGCAGCTCGTGGTCAATGGTGCTGCGGCGGGCTGTATCTATGGACTGATCGCTCTGGGGTTCGTCCTTATCTACAAGGCGACCGAGATGATCAATTTCGCCCAGGGCGATGTCATGATGCTGGGCGGGTTTTTCGCCTACGCCTTGATCGCTCATTTCGGTCTCAACTATTGGGTCGGTGCTGCGCTGGCGATCGCGCTGACCGCCGCGCTGGGTTTCGCGTTGGACGCCGTGATCCTACGCCGCGTCATCGGCCAGCCGCAGTTCGCCGTGGTGATGCTGACGCTGGGGCTGGGCTTCATCTTCCGTGCCGCTGCCGGAATCACCTGGGGCTATGATTCAGTCGGGTTCAACACCCCGTTCACGAACAAGACCGTGCGCCTGGGCAGCCTTGTGTTGGGAGAAGACAATCTCTCCATCATTGTTGGCACCGTGCTGCTTTGCGCGGTGCTGTATGTCTTCTTCAGTCGCACGCGCCTTGGCGTCGCGATGCAGGCGTCGTCGCAGAATCAATTGGCCGCGTACTACATGGGCATCCCGGTGCGTACCGTGTTCTCGCTGATCTGGGCGATTAGTGCCGGCGTCGCCGCGGTGGCGGCCATCCTGCTGGCGCCGGTCTCGATGATCGACGTGAACATGGGCTTCCTTGGCATCAAATCCTTCGCCGCTGCCGTCTTGGGTGGCTTCGGCTCTATCCCCGGCGCGCTGGTCGGTGGTGTGATCATTGGCATCAGTGAGCAGATGTCGGGCTATTATCTGCCGGCGGGCTTCCAGGAAGTCACCGCCAACGCGGTGCTGCTTGCGACATTGGTGCTGCGGCCGCAAGGCCTGTTCGCCGACGCCGTGCGCAAGCGGGTGTAGCGGCATGCGCTATCTGTTCCGCACCAGTTACCAACAGGATCTGCGGCTGTGGCGCCACCGCGGCGACCTGTTCTGGTACGGGCTGCTCGGCCTGGTCCTCGTGTTGATACCGACGGTCCTCGGCGAATTCTACGTGGGCGAGATGGGCGGCGTGTTCATCTACGCGATTGCCGGCGTCGGGCTGATGCTGCTGACTGGCTACACCGGCCTGGTCAATCTCGGCCATGCGGCATTTCTGGGCATCGGCGCGTATACAAATGCCATCCTGCTACACGCCGGCGTGCCATTCATCTTGACGTTGCCGGCGTCGGGCTTGCTGGCGGCTATCGCCGGTGTGGTAATTGGCATCCCAACCTTGCGTATGAGCGGCCTGTATCTGGCGATCGCCACGCTCGCGTTCGGCGCCATCGTCGGCACAGTCTTGCAGAAATGGGATTCCGTCACCGGTGGCTTCGACGGCTTCGCCGTGGTGACACCTACCCTATTTGGCTGGCCGATCGAAGGCGCGACGGGGGTCTATTACTTGTCCCTCGTGGTTCTGGTCTTCGTGCTATGGGTCAGTGCTAATCTGCTGCGTTCACCGATCGGTCGCGCCATGGTGGCGATCCGCGACAGCGAAATCTCCGCCCAGAGCATAGGCATCAACCTGGCACTGTATAAGACCATCGCCTTCGCGGTCAGCGCCGGTATGACCGGCCTGGCAGGCGCCCTGTTCGCGCATTACGTGCGTTTCCTCGCCCCTGATTCCTTTGACATTCTGCTATCGATCCAGTTCGTCACTATCGTGTTCGTGGGTGGCTTGGGCTCATTGCACGGTGCGATTTTCGGTGCGTTGTTCGTGCGTCTGCTGCCCCAGGTGATCGCGATCTTCCGTGATGACCTGCCCTTCGGCATCGGCCACCTGCCGGGCTTGGAACCGTCGCTGTTCGGCCTGATCCTGGTGCTGTCCATCCTGTTCGCGCCAACCGGCATCTACGGCATCTGGCTGCGCATCAAGCGCTGGTTCCAGGAATATCCACTGCATCGGCGCGCAGCGAAGCGGCGTCAGAAAACCTATGCGCGGTCGGAGCGGTTGCGATGAGCCTGTTCCAGGCCCATGACATCTCCATCCGGTTCGGCGGCATCCGTGCCGTGGATGCGGTCAGCTTCGAGGTGAAACCCGGAGAAGTCTTCTCTATCATCGGCCCGAATGGGGCCGGCAAGACAACGATCTTCAATCTGATCAGCCGAATCTACAATACCACCTCAGGTCGCCTGACGTTCGACGGGCAGGACATCACGACCACGCCGCCGCATCGTATCGCCGGCCTAGGGATTGCGCGCACCTTCCAGAATATCGAGCTGTTCACCAACGCGACGCTGCTGCAAAACCTGCTAATCGGCCGGCATTGTCACGCGCATGTGGGATGGGTATCGCAGCTGGCTTTTCTGCCATCGGTGCGCCGCGCGGAGATTTCGCATCGCGAAAAGGCCGAGGACATCATCGCTTTCCTGGGCCTGGAGCGTTACCGCGATACGCTGATCGCCAACCTACCCTACGGCGTGCGTAAGGTGGTGGAGCTGGGCCGCGCGCTGTGCACTCAACCCAGGCTGTTGCTTCTCGACGAACCCTCGTCCGGTCTGAACGTCGAAGAGACCGAGGTGATGGGCTTCTGGATCGAGGACATCAAACGCGATCTAGGCATCACCGTGATCATGGTCGAGCACGACATGAACCTAGTGAGCCAGGTGTCAGACCGTGTGATGGCGCTGAACTACGGACGGATGATGGCACTGGGTACGCCGGCCGAAGTGCAGAGCCATCCGGAAGTCGTCCGCGCTTATATCGGAGGCGAGGCATGAGCGACACCGCGCCACTGCTGCGCGTGGACGCGATCGAAACCTATTACGGTCCGATCCGTGCCATCGGCGGTGTCAGCCTGGATGTCGCAGCTGGCCAGATCGTGACCGTGCTAGGTGCTAATGGCGCTGGCAAGACGACTGTGCTGCGCACCATCAGCGGCGTAATGGATCCGGAACGAGGCCGGGTAATGTTCGAGGGGCGCGAGATCCAAGGCATGGCGCCGGATCGCGTGATGCGCCTGGGTATGTGTCATGTGCCGGAAGGGCGGGAGGTGTTTCCGTTCCTGACCGTGCACGAGAACCTGATGATGGGCGCGTATACACGGCGCGATCACGCCGCCGTCGCCCAGGATCTGGAAATGTGCTTCGGGTATTTTCCGCGCCTCAAGGAGCGGGCGCATCAGCGCGCGGGCTTGTTGTCCGGTGGTGAGCAGCAGATGCTGGCGATCAGCCGCGCATTGATGGGACGTCCCAAGCTGCTATTATTGGACGAACCGTCGCTCGGCCTGTCGCCGATCCTGGTGCTGCAGATCTTCGAGATCATCCGCCGCATCAATCGCGAGCAGGGCGCGGCCATCCTGTTGGTGGAACAGAACGCCCATATCGCGCTGAAGACCGCCGATTATGGCTACATTCTCGAGGTCGGGCGCGTGGTCATGGCGGACCATTGTACGAACTTGTTGCAGCTCGACACCATCAAGGAATTCTACCTGGGCCAGAAGGAGGCCGGTGTGCGCGGCCAACGACGCTACAAGAGGCAGAAGCAGTGGCACTGAGCGCTGATAACATCGCCACCATCCCCGCGCTGTTGGCACAGTATGCCGTGACGCATCCTCGGGAAGTGGTATTGCGCAATAAGCAACGCGGCATCTGGGTGTCGGTCACCTGGGTAGACCTGACGGTACGCGTGCGACAGATCGGTATGGCGCTAATGGCAAGCGGGCTGGCTCAAGGCGATGTCGTGGCAGTGCTGTCCGATACACGCCCAGAGGCGGTCTGTGCCGACCTCGGGGCATTGGCCGCTGGATGTGTCAGCGCCTGTGTCGGCGCGCAGGATGATCTGGAGCGCACCGAACAACTGCTGCGTAGCACCGGATGCCGCTTGCTGTTCGTGGAGAATGAGGAGCAACTCGATAAGGCTCTCATGTTGCGAGATCGCTGCCCGGAGCTGCGGCAAATCATTATCTTCGACATGAAAGGATTGCACGACCTGGACGACGCGATGTGCGAGAGCCTGTCGACATTTCTCGCGCGTGGTGTGGCGCATGACAGCGCCAATCCGACGATATGGAAAGAGGTGACTCGATCGGTGACGCCAGAGCACCAAGCTGCGCTGGTGCAGGCGACGGTAGCTGATGCGACGATGCAGACACTCACCCAAGGCAACATCGTGCAATTGGCAGAGCAGGTCGCCGATCGCTTGGGCCAGCGTCCCGGCGACGAGCGTGTCGCATTCCTGCCTATGAGCGGTACGATGGAACGCGTCCTGGGTCTGTATGCCGCGCTTGCTGCGCGAACGGTCAGCAACTATCTGGAGAATGCCGCGACGCTGATTGAAAATCTGCGCGAGGTTCAGCCCACCATTCTGGCTGCCCCGTTGTCAGTGTGGGACCAGTTCCGTCAACGAATCGTTGCCGAAGCCGCCAATGCGACGCTCCTACAGCGGACGTTGTTCACCTGGGCAGTCAATATTGGTGAATCGACACAAGGCAACGGGCTTCTCGCCTGGATTGTCCGCCGGCTCGTGCTGGGCAGCGTCCGGCAGAACATGGGTCTCGCCCGGCTGCGCGTCGCCTGCACCGGCACGATAGTGCCGCCCCACGATCTCGCGCGCTGGTATCGGGCGCTGGGAATCAGCTTGCGAGCGCTGGACAGCCTCGTCATTCCGGATGTGATTGGCGAGCAACACCACCAGTCACGGGCTAACGCGTTTACCTGCGCCGCCTGACGGCCCCAAAGCGACGCAGCGCGCGGCGGCCGCGAGCCGCCACTGACGGGGTGGACGTGCAGGGGAGGAAAAACAATGCGAGGTCTCTGGCTTGCCGCGGCCGCATTGGCCGCGTTCAGCGTCTCTGCCAGCGCGGCGGAGGTTCGTGGTGTCACTGACAAGGAAATCCTGATCGGCACCTACACCGATCTGTCAGGAGTGACCGCCATGTGGGGTGTCAACAACTCCAATGCCTGGCGCATGGCTTTCGATGAGGCGAATGCGGCGGGCGGTATCAATGGCCGCAAGATACGCTACATCGTCGAGGACAATCAGTACCAGGTGCCGCGTTCGGTGCAGGCGATGAACAAGTTAATCAACCGCGACGGCATCTTCGTCGCGGTGGCCAATGGCGGCACACCGATGAACAACGCGACGATGCCAGATGAGCTGGCGAAGGGGGTGCCCAACGTTTTTCCACTGACTTCGGCGCGGTCCATGTATGAGCCGCTCAATCATCTGAAGTTCGGGTTGGCCGCGTCGTACTACGACCAGATTCGGGCAGGCGTGAAATACTTCGTACAGCGGCGCGGCAAGCAGGCCGTTTGCACGATGGCGCAGGACACCGACTTCGGTCGTGACGTGACCGATGGCGTGCACGACGAACTCAAAGCGCTGAACATGAAGCTGGCGGGTGAGACCCTGCACAAGCCGACGGACGTCGACTTCACGGCCTCGGTCGCGCGCTTGCGTGACGCCAACTGCGATCTGGTGGTGTTCGGCACCATCGTGCGCGACACGATCCAGATCATCTCGGCCATCCGCAAGGTGGGCTGGAACGTCGATATGCTCGGGCAGTTCGCCAGCTACGATGAGGCGGTGGCGGAAATGCCCGGTGGCGCCAGCAACGGATTCTACTCGATGTCAGCAGTGGTGTTCTCAACCGGTGAGGACGCGCCACCTGCCGCACAAGACTTCGCCAAGAAATATAAGGCACAGTTCGGCAAAGACCCGAACATGGCGGCCCAGCTCGGCTATACCGGCGCCGGACTGGTCCTTCAGGCGTTGAAGAACGCCGGTCCCAACCTGACCGTCGATAGCTTTGTGGCCGGGATGGAAAGCATCAAGGACTACCACGACATTTTCGGCTCGCCTCCAATGACCTTTGGCCCGAATAAGCACCAAGGCTCGAACCAGGCCTTCCTCAGCGTGGTCCGCGACGGCCATTGGGAGCAGGCCGACAAGACCCCACTCGGTTATTGACACTTGCGACACACACACCGCTATTCCGCTCTGCGCCCGTCGTGGGGCGGAATAGCGAAGTGCCTGACGCCACCTCCGTTACAACGTCTCGATTTCCAACGGGAAGAACCCGTCGGGATCTGCCACGTGCATCAGATGATACACGCTGAACCGGTACGCCGGCCCCAGTGACACCTCTGGCGGCGTGAACGGAAACGCCAGATTCCCTGCTGTTGACAGCCGGCCCGGATATCCATGATGCAGCAGATACTGCTTCGTGGTGCGCACCACTTCGGCCGCGCGTTCGCGGGTAGGCGCGATGCATTCGCCCATGATGAACGCCTCACCCGGCGTCGGCTCTCCGTCCGGTGCAAATCCTCGCACGCCATCAACCCCATAGACCCGGAATCGCAACGTATAATCCTGCGGCTGGTCCTCGCACACCAGCTCCCGCACCACTTCGGTCACCGCCGGCAGGATCTCCTTGTATCGCGCAATGAATCGCGGATCCGCTGCTCCCGCCAACAGCACGGCTCGCTCACCGATGCAGGTCGCACCTTCTAATTTGATCGTCGGGTCCTCACTCTCGATCCAACGTGCCCCGCTGACACGCGTGCGGTGGTCATCCAGCGCGGTATACGTCGCTTCTCGCAAATCAACGCGTCCCTCTGGCTCGTTGACGCTGTACGGATCCGCTTGCTCGTACAAACTGTGCGCCGCCACCGAGGTCGGTGTTGCCCGCCTTGCCGGGTTCATGCTTTCAAGTTCGAACCCGTCCCGGTCCAGCGTCGCCAGGATCGTATCGCGCCCACCAGGCACGCAGCACAACGACGCGCATTCGATGATCTTCGCCATGTGGCCGCAAATGCCCGGCGGAAAGCCAAGCATCGTCGGCAGCGACGCGAAGATCGCAGTGTCGCAGGCGCGCCCGGCAATGATCACGTCCACGCCTTCCGCCAACGCGCGCCGGAATGGCGCCATGCCCATCTGCCCGACGATATGCGCCGCGTCGTCGATATCCTGCTCGGTCAGCGGCGCCATCCCGTCCATGCCAGTCATCCGCGCCTCGCGCACCGCCTGCTTCAGCAGCTCACGCGGCATGTCGGCGCGGATCACACCCATGCGGAAATGCAGCCCCTCGGCGCGCGCGATATCGCGGATCATCGCCAGCGTGCCATCCAGGTGAGGCTGAGCCCCGGCCGATCCTGCGGACCCAATCACCAGCGGCACATCGACCTGTCGCGCGCCCAACAGTACCTTGCGCAGATCCCGCCGGGTTGCTACCGGCGACGTCGCCATCTCGCCTTTGCCCAGATAGGTCGGCCCGATATCGATTGACCCCATATCGCAACCGATCAGATCTGGCCCGCGCGCCAGCCCGGCCTGAAACGCTGGCGTCGGAATGCCGTAGCCGAGCTGCCCCGATGCTCCCAGGAAACGCATGGTGCGCGGCGTGCGCCCAATATCCTCCAGCACACGATGCGAGGCGGTCATATCTCAACCCCCAGCAGCGGCGCGTGCTGCTGCGCGCCATAGACATCCCGATCTCCCGGATCACCCGCGGTATCGCGCGGCAGCGTGATCTTGATCGCGCGTCCCAACGGATACGGGATGACCGCCACCTGATCCGCG
>Ga0210386_10000430_pt1 | contig 38755 bp, 34 predicted proteins | sample IncBWH32OmetaG_FD_160091 | JGI IMG/M metagenome (GOLD analysis project Ga0210386, IMG submission 160091) | Forest soil microbial communities from Barre Woods Harvard Forest LTER site, Petersham, Massachusetts, United States - Inc-BW-H-32-O ...
TCTTCAGCATCACTTTGCTGAGGCGGCTTCGATGCAGAAGCTTTCCATAGAACCACCAAGCTGGAGTCGAGATTTTGTTGAGGTTAACCATGCGTTGTACTTTGAACCCGTGCTTTTCCAGCATCGCGCTCAGCTCAGACCTGCTGAAGCGCCGCAGGTGGCCCAGCGTTCGATCCAAGCTGCCATACAAGCCGGGGCCCTGTGGCGCCAGCAGGACCAGAGACCCGCCTGTCTTCAACACCTGTTTCGCCGACTCTATCAGCGCCCCCGGATCCGCCGCATATTCGAGCACGTTGACGCACAAGACGGTGTCGAATGGACCGCCCGCCTCGGCGAAATCCTCCGGCCGCTCCGGATCGAGCTTCCGCACCGAAACGTTGGGAGTCCGCAGAAAGCGGTTATTGAGCGAGTGCAGATAGAGAGGGTCTTTCTCGGTAGCGGCATAGTGGAGTCTGCGGCCCATCAGACGGCCGGCCAGATTCCCGATTCCGGCGCCCAGCTCCAAAATAGTATCGCCCAAATAAGGCCGCAGCACCCGCGCCAGCCAGCTCAGATATTGGGGTGTGCCAGTCAGATTATTGAGAAACGCGCGGCCGTATGGTTCTACGTACAAATCGTCGATGACCCAAAAGCGCAGGATCACTCCCAGTGCCTTCACGCCGTCTTTCCAGCCGATCTTCTTGCCTTCTTCGTACGTGCGGCCGTGGTAGCTGATCGGGACTTCATAAATCCTGAGCTTGCGCTTGGCCGCTTTCATCGTGATCTCGGGTTCGAAACCGAAACGGTTCGACCGGATGGGGATGCTCTTCAGCAAATCGGTGCGGAAAACTTTATAGCCGGTCTCCATGTCGGTCAACTTCAGATTGCAGAACATGTTGGAGAGCAGCGTCAAGTACTTGTTGATCATCGAATGCCAGAACGGCAGCACGCGGGTCTGTTCGCCGGCCAGGTAGCGCGATCCGAACACCGCATCGGCGTGTCCATCCAGCAGGGGCCGCAAGAGCCTCGGATATTCGGCGGGATCATATTCGAGGTCGGCATCCTGCACGATGCAAAAGTCGCCCTGCGCCTCCTGGATCGCGGTTCGGACCGCGGCGCCTTTGCCCTCGTTCACTTTCTTGCGAATCAGCCGGATGCCGGGCTCGCGTGCCGCCAGCCGATCCAGGATTTCCGAAGTCCCGTCAGTAGAGCAGTCATCGACGATGATCAGCTCCCGGTCCATGTTTTCCGGTAGGGGCGCAGCCAGGACTTGCGCCAGGCTCCGTTCCACCATGGTGCGCTCGTTGTAGACAGGGATAAGGATCGAGAGCCGCATTCCCTAGTATAGGGGTCGTATAGGCACAAAAAAAGGCCGCCCGGATGAGCGGCCCAAGATTTTATGAAAACTTAACTTGCAAGAAAGTGAGCTTACCGTCTGGTGGTAGTGGCGGGCGTGGGTTCATCCTCGAACTTTTGCGCGCGCACCCATTCGTCGGCTTGCTTTTGGGCTTCATCTTTTGAAATTCCGTAGCGCTCCTGGATGCGACCAATCAGCTGATCCTTCTTCCCTGCGACCTGCTCGAAATCGCTGTCAGTAAGCTTGCCCCACTTTTCGCGGGCCTTGCCCTTGAGTTGTTTCCAGTTGCCTTCTACTCTGTCCCAATTCATAGTTCACACTCCTTCACCGGGAAAAGATGCACGGCAGCGGCCACTCTTAAGTGCCTGATTACTCAGCGTGGCACCTCAAAGTAACGCGGCAAAATCTACTGGCGTGATTTGGCCCCGGCTAGGAAAAAGGCGCGGCCTCGTGATACCACTAGAGATTGGACGCCATCTTTGAGACCAACCTGCCGGGCATCGAGCGGCATGCCCGCGGCAAGGTTCGCGATGTTTACGCCGCCGGCGAATTTCTGGTGATCGTAGCCACCGACCGGCTGTCGGCGTTCGACTACGTTCTGCCCACGCCCATTCCGGACAAAGGAAAGGTGCTGACGCAGCTAACCCTGTTTTGGCTGGATCTCGTCCGCGATATCGTGCCTAACCATTTTGTGGCGGCGAACGTCGCGGATTATCCGGCGCAGTTTCAACCTTACCGGGAGCAACTGGAGGGACGGTCGATGCTGGTTCGCCGCGCCAAGATGATCGAGGTCGAATGCGTGGCGCGGGGCTATGTCTCGGGCTCGGGCTGGAAGGATTATAAGCGAGACGGGCGTATCTGCGGCATTCCGCTGCCGGCCGGCTTGCGCGAATCCGATAAGCTGCCCGAGCCGATCTTCACGCCGGCCACCAAGGCTCAGTCCGGTCACGATGAAAACATTTCTTTCGAAGCGGCGGCCAGTGTAATCGGCGACAAGCTCGCTGGGCGGCTGCGTGACGTAACCCTCCAGATCTATCGCCGCGCCGCCGAATACGCTGAAACCCGGGGCGTGATCATCGCCGACACGAAGTTCGAATTCGGTTTTATCGGCGAGCAGTTGACGCTGGCCGATGAGGTGCTTACGCCCGATTCTTCGCGCTTTTGGCCGCGTTCCAGCTACCAGCCGGGTGGCCCGCAGCCGTCCTTTGACAAGCAATTCGTGCGGGATTATCTGGAATCGATTCGCTGGAGCAAGCAGCCGCCCGCGCCCGCGCTTCCGCCCGATGTCATTCACCAGACCAGTGAGAAATACCGCGAGGCGTACCGTGTCCTGACTGGGAAGCCGTTATGAACTGGATCGACCTGCTTCTCATGCTGGTAATCGCCTTCTCGATCCTGTCGGGCCTGATGGCGGGTTTTGCGCGCGTGGGAGTCGGGTTCATCGCCACGATTCTGGGAATCTTCTTCGGCTTCTGGTGTTACGGAATTGTCGCGGCTTATTTCCTCGATTACGTCAGCTCTCGCGCCATTGCGAATCTGATCGGGTTCTTTCTGATCTTCATCGTGATTTCAGTGCTGGGCGCGATCGCAGGCCGGCTGCTAGCCAAGTTTTTCAAATGGGTCGGCCTCTCCTGGTTCGATCGGCTGTTGGGCGGCGCGTTCGGAGTGGTGCGTGGAGTAATTATCGCGGTCGCGTTGGTCACGGTCTTGATGGCCTTCGCTCCCTCGCCTCCTCCGCGCTCCGTCGTCGATTCGAAGCTGCTGCCATATCTGGCGGGCGCCTCGGACTTTTTCGCCGCCCTGACGCCCCACGAGATCAAGGATGCTTTTCGGGATGCAAAAGAAAAAGCTGAGAAGGCCTGGGCCGACCACGCCCGGCGCGAATCGGGAGGACTGCGGCGAGAATGAATCTGCTGATTTTCGATCTGGACGGCACGTTGATCGATTCCAAGATCGACTTGGTCCATTCAGTGAACGCCGCGCGCCGGCTGATGAAGCTGCCGCCGATTTCTGAAGAGCTGGTTTCGTCCTACGTCGGCAACGGCGCTCCCGTATTGATGCGGCGGGCCCTGGGACCGGAAGCGAGCGAGGCCGATGTACAACGCGCGCTCGAATATTTTCTCGGCTATTATCGCGAGCACATGCTCGACAATACGCGGCTGTACGCGGGCGTGCAAGAAGCGCTCGACCGTCTCCACCATGCCGGATCGCACATGGCCGTGCTCACCAACAAGCCGGTCCGGTTCAGCCGGGAGCTGGTAAATGGACTGGGATTGGGGCGGCACTTTTTTCAGGTCTACGGCGGCAATAGCTTCGAGCAGAAGAAACCGGATCCGATCGGCGTAGAGACGCTGCTGAGAGAAAGCGGCATCGCGCGGGAGCGTACCATCATGGTGGGTGATAGCGGCGTCGATATTCGGACCGCGCGGAACGCCAACATACGAGCCTGCGGTGTTACCTATGGATTTCAACCCGAGGGCTTCGCCGAGGACCCGCCCGACCTGATGATAGACGATATGAACGAGTTAGCCGACTACGTTTTGACTAAACTGGGCTAAGTCCTTGACTTTTTTGAAGGCCGCTCCAGTATCAATGGAGCGAGCAGCCATCTGCATTCCCGTGCGCAAGTCGGTCGCCCAACCCGCTGCCAGCAGAGCCGCGGCCGCATTTACCAGCACGATGTCGCGCCGTGGTCCACGCTCGCCCTGCAGCACCGCGATAGCGATCTCACGGTTCTGGGTACGGTCGCCGCCGCTCAAGTCCGCGGCATTGGCATGCGCGACGCCGAAGTCTGCCGGGCTCCAAGATAGCGGATTCACCTGGCGCCCCGTGACTTCGAATACGATGGTCGAGCCGGTGGTGGTCACCTCGTCGAGACCGTCCGAGCCATGCACTACAAACGCGCGCTCGGGCTCGAGGCCTGCCAAGGCCTCCGCCATCAATCCTGCTGCGTGAGCCGAGGGTGCGCCGATCAACTGCCGCGTCGCGCCGGCCGGGTTCGTTAGCGGTCCCAGCAGATTGAACACGGTTCGCATCTTCAGTTCCAGCCGGGCCGGCTGGGCATATTTCATGGCGGGGTGAAAAGCGGGCGCGAACAGGAACCCGATGCCGACCTCGCGAATCGCGCGTCCGGCCTGTTCAGGCGCAATCGCAACTTTGATGCCGAGCGCCTCCAGAACGTCGGCGCTGCCGCACTGGCTGGATAGCGACCGATTGCCGTGTTTGGCCACTCGCACGCCGGCGCCCGCGACGACGAACGCGGTGATGGTCGAGATATTGAAGGTAGATGGTCCATCGGCGGCGCCGGTGCCACAGGTGTCGAGCAACGGTTGGGAATCTACCGCCGCGTCGACGCGCGCCACTTTCTCGCGCATCGCTCGTGCGAAGCCCAGCAGCTCATCGGAGGTTTCGCCCTTGGTCCTCAGACCGACTAGAAAGGCCGCGATCTGCGCCGTGCTCGCTTCGCCGCTGAGCACGACCAACATGGCTTCACGCGCTTCTTCGGCCGAAAGATTTTCCCGGGCCGCGACCCGGTGCAGGTAGGGCAACAACATGGAGGGCTTTGCCCGTGAGTTTAGCACGCGCGTATACAGGCTTGACCTCGCCGTCATGCAATGTTATAAACAGTAACGCTACAATGTTTAACACTTACCACCGCAAGTCACCCACGCCGCTGGAGCAGTTCATCCTGGATTATGTGTGGGCGCATCCCAACTGCACGGCTGAGATGTGCCGTGAGGGGCTGGCCGGCCAGCGCAAGCTCAAGGATTCGACGATCCGCACCATTCTGCGGAAGCTGGAAGAAAAAGGCTACGTCAAACATAAAGTCGACGGCCGCACTTTCGTTTACCGGGCGGTGCACACCCAACGCAACGTTGCAGTGCAAGCGGCGCAGCAGCTTATCGATCGCTTCTGCGGCGGGTCCGTTGAGGAGCTGCTGGTGGGACTGGTTGACAACCAGTTGCTCGAGCCGAAGCAGTTGCAGCGGCTGGCGCAGAAGATTGCATCGCGTAAGGAGAAGGTATTATGACCACGCTACAGTTTCTGGCGGAGTGGGCGCTCCGCTCCTCGATCCTGATCCTGAGTGGCACGCTGCTGCTTTGGGCGCTACGGGTGAAAGATCCCTCGATCCGGTTGGCGGCGTGGACGGTGATGCTGGCCGGCTCCTTGGCGATTCCGGCGCTGAGCCTGACATTGCCAAAGGTGCCGTTGGTGGTGATGCGCACGACGGCGAGGCCGGTGGAACTGCTACCGGTGAGTAACGAAGCCGCGTTGCCGCGGACGCTTGCAACGCGAGGCCATGACCGCACCACGCCATTCGACTGGGCGCTTGGCGCGCTGATGATGTACGTCCTGGTCACCCTCGCGCTTCTGCTGCGCTTGTGCATAGGTCTGGCAATGGGCCTGCGCTTACTGCGCAGCAGCCGTGCGGCCGGTCAGAAAAGGGAAGGTATTGATATTCGCGAATCAGACCGTGTGGCATCGCCGGTAGCGCTGGGGATCGCGCGGCCGGCGATCGTGCTTCCATCCGATTGGCGGCAGTGGGGAAGCGCAAAGCTGGACGCTGTGCTGGCCCATGAGCGCTCGCACATCCGGCGCCATGATCCGGAAGTGCAACTGCTCTCGGCTATTCATCGGGCCTTGCTCTGGTACAGCCCGCTGAGCTGGTTCCTGCACCAGCGCATCGTGCGGGCGGCGGAGAAAGCGAGCGACGATGCGGCAGTGGCTGTAACCCGCGATCGGGCTTTGTACGCCGAAGTGCTCCTCGACTTCATGCAGCGAGGTGTGCGAAACGCCAACTGGCTTGGTTTACCGATGGCGCGCTATGGCCGGCCGGACGACCGCATCCATCGCATTCTGGATGGTACAGTCTTGTCGCGCGGAGTCACCCGATGGAGCGTGGCAGCAATCCTGGCATTAGGATCTCCACTGGCATTTGTAGTGGCGATGGGGCAGCCGCAGAGCGCGGCTCAGGCACAAGCTGCGCCCGGCGCACAAGCGCCCGTTCAGGCGACTATGCAGAAGACTCATGCCGCTCAGGTCACGGCGTCCCGGCAGCCCGCTTATCTGTATGGTTTGGGAAGCGTCACCGCTTATTCGGTTACCGTGAAGCCCAGGATCGACGGCCAGTTGATGTCTGTGAGTTTCAAGGAAGGGGAGATGGTTCACGAGGGCCAGGTGCTGGCGTTCATCGATCCTCGGCCGTATCAGATCCAACTCGCTCAGGCTGAGGGTCAGCTCGCTCAGGACCAGGGGTTTCCGGCAGTCAACCTGGAGGAGGGCAAAATAAAATCCGATCGAGCGGCCGTCGATAATGCGAAGCTCCAGCTGAGTTACGCGGAGATAAGAGCACCCATCACAGGCACGGCCGGTCTGCGTCTGGTCGACCCTGGCAATGTGGTTCATGCCGGTGAACCCAGCGGGATAGTTATAATTACGCAGCTCCAGCCCATCTGGGTTTTATTCGACGTCCCGGAGGACGCCGTACCTCGGGTGCGGGCGCGACTCAGGCAGGGAGCAAACGGAGCAAATTTGCCGGTTGAAGCGTGGAACCGCGATAACACGGTGAAGGTAGCAACCGGCCAACTGATCGCGGTCGACAATCAGATTGACTCGAAGACTGGCACTGTCAAACTCAAAGCGTTGTTCGGCAACAAGGACGGCGCACTGTTCCCGAACCAGTTCGTGAATGTGCGCTTGCTTTTGAAGACCCCATGAGGATTTATTGAGTGCTGGCGAACGTGTTGCAGGCGGATATCTGGCCGGAATTCAAGCCGGTCTGAAACCAGTGGTCGCGCTGCTGCGAAGTACCGTGAGTAAATGTTTCGGGGCTTACGCGACCCGTGGCCATTTTCTGCAGCCGGTCGTCACCCACGGCCGCCGCGGCCCGCAGTCCGGCCTGGATATCAGCGGTGTGGACAATATTTCGTTGCTCGGTGGAGTTGGCCCACACGCCGGCAAAGCAATCCGCTTGCAGTTCGACGCGCACAGATATCGGATTCGCCTCGGATGGATTACTCTGGCGCATCCGTTCCACTTTGCTTTCGATGCCAAGAATCTTCTGCACGTGATGCCCGATTTCGTGGGCGATCACGTAGGCTTGGGCGAATTCCCCGGGCGCGCCAAACTGGTTTTTCAGTTGATCGAAGAAGCCTAGGTCGAGGTAAACCTTTTCATCCTCGGGACAGTAGAACGGCCCCGTAGCGCTTTGAGCTTGCCCACACGGGGAGTCAAACGAGTCCCGGAAAAGCACCAGCTTGGCGTGCCGGTATTGTTTGCCGGCTTGGGCCGGGAGTAAATTCTGCCAGGTGGTTTGCACATCGTCGAGGACAAAGGACACGAATTGCACCTCGGTGTTCTGCGCGCCACCGGAGACCGGGCCCGAACTCACGGCCGGACGGTCTTGTACGGAGCCGCCCCCCAAAAATAGCGTGAAAAGATTGCGATGGAAGACTAAGCTGAGGATTCCAAGCAGGAGAATCCCCCCGATGCTGAAGTGAGGCAAACCAAAACCGGAGAAGCCGCCTCCACCCCCGCTCTCGTTCCGGCGATCTTCAACGTCGTTACTTACACCGCCCGGAGTCCAGTCCATGCCCGGACTGTTGCAATCCACGGCCCATTGTGGTTTAACGCACCATGTCAATTACACCATGGCTCATTAAAAGCTAACCTGGACTCTGTGAAGAAGGAAGAAGCCGCTGAGGTGCTTTCGGTCGATGGGCGCGAGGTCCGGGTGACTCATCCCGATAAACTGTATTTTTCGAAGGAGACGAAAGTTTCGAAATTGGACCTGGTCCGTTACTACTTGTCAATCGCGCCGGGCGCGCTGGCGGGAATAGTAGATCGTCCGATTGTGCTGAAGCGCTTCGTGAATGGCGCCGAGGGCGAGGCCTTTTATCAGAAGCGCGCTCCCACCGAGCGGCCTCCCTGGCTGAGAACAGTTACGCTGTCATTTCCGTCGGGACGCACTGCCGAGGAAGTGGTCGTGGACGATGCGGCTGGTCTGGCGTGGATCGTAAATCTGGGCTGCATTGAGCTGCATCCTCACCCGGTGCGCTCGGCCGATCTCGAACATCCGGACGAATTGCGCGTCGATCTCGACCCAGGCCCGGGGGTTGAATGGCCGGACGTGCGGCTGGTGGCGCTGGAGGTGAAGGCACTGCTCGAAGAGTTAGGACTGCGCGGCTGGCCTAAAACCAGTGGGTCACGTGGAATGCATGTCAACGTTCGTATCCAACCCCGCTGGACGTTCGGCGAAGTGCGGCGCGCGGCGGTGGCGCTATCTCGTGCCGTCGAGCGGCGAGTGCCGGCGCTGGCCAGTTCGAAATGGTGGAAGGAAGAGCGTCATGGCGTGTTCCTGGACTACAACCAGAACGCGAAGGATCGTACAACCTGCTCAGCTTATTCTGTGCGGCCTTTACCTGACGCTCGCGTCTCGACGCCGCTTACCTGGGATGAGGTTCCTGATTGCGAGCCTGCCGACTTCACCATCTTCACGGTGCCGAAGCGCTTCCAGCAAGTGGGCGATCCGCACGCAGGCATGAACGCCTCGCCGGGCTCGCTCGAACAATTATTGGAACTCGCCGCCAAAGACGAAGCCGCCGGTATGGCCGACGCGCCATGGCCGCCGCACTTTCGCAAGATGGAGGGCGAAGCGCCGCGAGTGGCGCCTTCTCGGACGAAATCGCCCGGTAAGGGGGCGCCTAAATCACCGCGGACGAAAATGCCGCTATTGGTAGTAGCGAATTCTCCGGACAAAGAGGCCGCGCTGGCGGGTCTGGAAAGATGGAAAAGTAAATATCCTGAGGCGGCCAAGCTTCTCGCGGTCGACGATGTGCTGGTGGATTCCATGCGGGGCAGGTCATCCACATGGACGCGCATTCGCGTGAATCTCCGGCATGTTCCTGAAGAGCTGCGGCCGCTGCAGGAGACACCCGACCCGGATGAGGATCCGACGCGCGAGTGGCGGGAACGGTGGGCGAAGCGGGCTTCGAAGAAGGAAGCGTAAGCTTTTTCATGGTCGAGATTCGGCGATTGACGGCAGTGGAGGGGCGTCAATACGTGGGCGCGCTTGCGGACGTTCTGCTGGACTGCGTGGAAGGAGGCGCGTCGGTGAGCTTCATGGCATCGCTTTCGAAAGCCGATGCCGAATCCTTTTTCGTAAAGGTTGTTGAAGGAGTTCAGCGAGGCGATCGGATACTGCTGGCCGCCTTTATTGATTCCACATTGGTGGGGACAGTCCAGATCCTTACTGCGATGCCGCCGAACCAGCCGCATCGAGCGGATGTCGCGAAATTACTGGTCGTACGATCGGCCCGCGGGCAAGGCGTCGGCGCCCGGCTCATGGAACATGCGGAAGAGGCCAGCCGCGGGGCGGGGAAGACTCTCCTGGTGCTGGATACCGCAAGTGGAGGCAGCGCCGAGAGATTGTACCAGCGGATGGGATGGACCAGGGCGGGAGTGATCCCGAAGTATGCAATGTACCCCGACGAAACGTGGTGCGACACGGTGATCTTTTGGAAACAGCTCTAAGATTTTGGCAGGCCGGAGGCCTGCCCCGCGCCGAAAATCTCAGATAGCTCGTGCGGCGGAACAACCTCGAGCTGAGCATAGGTGCAGTCGCTCGGCTTCTTGTCGGTGCGCCACCGCCGAAAATGGGCCATGTGCCGGAAGCGACCGCGCTGCATGTGCTCATAGGCGACTTCAACCACCAGCTCGGGCCGCAGCGGCTCCCAGGAAAGGTCTTTGCCTTGGCTCCAGCGGCTCTGGCCACCGGGCATGCGATGTCCGGCTTCAGCATCCGCGAGTTCGGAAGCGGCCCATTGGCTCCAGGGATGATTGGCCAGGGCGTCTTCGCGATAGGACGCGAGAAATTCCACAAGCTCACGGCGTTTTTCGGCTGTGAAGCTGGCACAGACTCCGACGTGTTGGAGCCCGCCCGAATCGTCGAAGAGCCCGAGCAACAGCGAGCCGACAGCGGTGCGCTCGCTTTTCGTATACCAGCGAAAGCCGGCGACCACACAGTCGCAATCGCGCTCGTGTTTGACTTTGAGCATGACGCGTTTGTTCGGCTCGTAGATCCCCGAAACCGGCTTGGCGATGACGCCGTCCAGGCCGGCTCCCTCAAAGCGGCGGAACCAATCGGACGCGACGCTCGATTCGCGAGTGGCCGGCGTCAGATGAATCGGGGGCTGGGCCGATGAGAGCAAGGCCTCGAGCTTTTGGCGCCGTTTTTCGAACGGCTCGCCGCGCCAATCGCGGTCGCCCTCCGAGAGCAGATCGAAGAACACCATGGAGGCGGGGATTTGTTTGGACAGGAGGTTCACTCGCGACGCGGCGGGATGAAGACGGAGCTGAAGAGAGTCGAAGTCGAGCCCGCCATCTTTGGCGATGACGATTTCGCCGTCGAGCACGCAACGTGGTGGCAACTGGAGACGCAAGGTATCTACCAGCTCGGGAAAGTAGCGGTTGAGCGGCTTTTCATCGCGGCTCTGGATCTCGATTTCGTCCCGATCGCGGAAGATCAAGGCGCGAAACCCGTCCCACTTCGGTTCGAAGATCCAGGATCCGGCGGCGGGTAATTCGTCAACACGTTTGGCGAGCATGGGCAGGACCGGAGGGTTCACTGGAAGATCCACGCCCCATCTTATACCGTATAATTAAAGCGTCGCCCTCAAGCCTGAGCGCCTCCGAAGTAAATCATGTTTGATAACTTATCCGATAAGCTGCAGAGGGTTTTCAAGAACCTGCGCGGCGAAGGCAAACTGACCCCTGAAAACATGGAGGCCGCGCTGCGCGAAATCCGGGTGGCGTTGCTCGAAGCCGATGTCCATTTCCGGGTGGTCAAACAGTTCATCGAGAACATCAAGCAAAAAGCGATGGGCGAAGAGGTGCTCACCGCGTTGTCGCCGACTCAGCATGTGGTCAAGATTGTCCGCGACGAGCTGATCAAGACCCTGGGCAGCCACCAATCCAAACTGCGAATGGCCAACGAGGCGCCTAGCGCGATCATGATTGTGGGGTTGCAGGGCTCCGGTAAAACTACGACGACCGGCAAACTGGCGCGGTGGCTTTCGAAGAACGGGCACAGTCCACTGATGGTGTCGGTGGACGTATATCGTCCGGCAGCCCGGCAGCAGTTGAGTGTTATCGCGCGGGATATAAAACTCCCCATCTACGAAGGCACGCCGGAAGAAACGAAACCGGCCGAGCTGGCGCGATCGGCCCGGCGCGATGCGACGCAAACCGGGCGCGATGTTCTGTTGGTGGACACGGCCGGACGCTTGCATATCGACGATCAACTGATGCAGGAACTGCAAGAGCTAAAAGAACAACTGTCGCCGGCTGAAATCCTGTTTGTAGCCGATGCGATGACCGGCCAGGATGCCGTGAAGTCGGCCGATGAGTTTCACAAGCGGCTCGGGATCACCGGGGTGATTCTCACCAAGATGGATGGCGACGCTCGCGGTGGCGCGGCGCTATCGATTCGGTCCATCACCAATCAGCCTCTCAAGTTCGTCGGCGTCGGAGAGAAATTCGACGCGCTGGAGCCCTTCTACCCGGAGCGCGTGGCACAGCGGATTCTCGGCATGGGCGATATGCTTTCGCTGATCGAAAAAGTGGAAGAGAACATCGACCAGAAGCAGGCCGAGGAGATGCAGCGGAAGCTGCTGGACGACGAGTTCACATTGGACGATTTCCGCAATCAGCTGCGCCAGATCCGCAAACTTGGGCCGCTGGAATCGATTCTGGGGATGATGCCGAACATTGGACCGATCAAGCAGCTCAAGGACGTCAAAGTGGACGAAGGGGAGCTGACGCGGGTGGTGGCCATTATCGATTCGATGACGCCCAAGGAGCGATCGAATCACATGATCATCAATGGGGCGCGGCGGCGGCGCATTGCCAAAGGCAGCGGGACTACGGTCCAGGAAGTCAACGCGCTGCTTAAACAGTACGCGCAGGCGCGCAAGATGATGAAGAGCCTTAGTGGCGGGGCGGGGATGCTGGGCAAGCGCCTCGGCAAATTCAAGCTGCCAATGTTACAGTAGAAGAGAATGCTAATGATTCGACTGGCGCGATTCGGCGCCAAAAAGAAGCCCACCTATCGCGTGGTTGTGATTGATAAAGAGCGCGCCCGTGACAGCCGCTCGGTGGAGGTGGTGGGTTTCTACAATCCCATCAGCCAGCCGCACGTGGTAAATCTGAAACACGACCGCATCGAGTATTGGATGAAGAACGGCGCGCAGCCGTCGGAAACGGTGACGCGGCTGCTGAAGAATAATCCAGCGCCGGTGCCAGTCCCAGCGTAGAGTCCAAGGAAGCCGACGGGGGCGGCTGCTGCGGTCCAGGGGGACCGCCCCACTAAAAAGGGACCGGCCCACTAAAAAGGGACCGACGCACAAAGGGACCGGCCCACTCAAATTCTATCGGGCTATGGAGAAGGCCCAGGTGAACGTCGCGCAAGCGGTGGCGAACACGAACGCCACGATTGCGAATTGGAACGAGGTGAGCCCCAGGACAGGCCGTGGAGATTTCACAGCGTAGGCCGGTGACTGCGGGGGGCGCTTTCGATGGAGGCGATTCAACTGAGTGAATGCCAACGCTAAGAAGACCAGATAGGTCCCTACCAGATAGGTTGTGAAGCCCGAGAGCACAGGATCCCGGACAATGGCCTGGTACAGGAACACGGCCGAGACGGTCATGATCAGGATAGCCGCGAAGAGGGCGTATTCGAGCAGGGTTTCCGCTCTTCGTCTTGGCGCGCTCGAGTCCATGTCCCTAGGGAATAATCGGTCGAACGCCTTGCACCCGACATAAGGTCAATTGCTGAGCGTTACCCAGGACGGCAGTTTACCCCCGAAGGTCTTCTCGATTGACGAGTACAACGCCAGCACGGCATTGCCGGAGCCCTGGAATGCATCCAGAAGCTTGGCGGGCTCGCCGGAGTTGGTGGATCGCACGCGTTCCAGCATGGTGTGCGCCTGCATGAACCACTCCACCGGACTCTGTTGCTGCAAGTTGGAGTTGCTGATGAAGTCCAGGTAGGCCTGAAGGGTTTTGTCACGCTGCGCTCCGGGCGGAATCAGCTCGACCAAGGCCGCGAACACCACGCACTTCTGATGATAGAAATCAGCTTCGGACTTTTCCTGGCTCGGGGACCAATCGGCCAGCTCACTGAGAAAATCCGTGAGCTGCTGCTGCCACTCGCGCGTGGAACGGTCGGCATCGGAAAGCGGCTTGCCGTCGGAACCAAAGCGCAGCTTATTGGCGTCCTGGAGCAGCCGCTGGGCTTCGGCCGACTGCCAATAGCGTTCAATCTTTGGTGTAGTGGCGGCCTTCGGCGGCTGCGCGTCGCCATTGACCAGCACCGAAGAGCCCACGTCATCCTTGCAAACTCCACTCTTCTGCCGGTACTTGTCGAAGGAGCCTTGCATTTCCAGGGTCACGAGCTGGCTGAGATCGCCGAGCGAAGCCGAGAAAGAACGGCGGTCGTCGGTCTGGACGCCTTCGAGCAGCCCGTTGAATCGATTCCAGAGAATCTCGCGCTGGGCGGGCGTGACGTTGGCAGCTTGGATCACTCGCGCGAGCGGCGCCAACTGCGCCGGAGATGTCGCCTGCCCCAGAGAATCGAGCAGAAAATTGACGTGTTCTTCCTTGTCCCGCTCTTTCACGGTAAAGGCGGAGTTTGCCACCGCGCCCAAGGTCTGATAGAAATCCGAAACATCGTAGAAGAGGGCGTCATCGCAAGTGAGCGGCGTGAGCGTGGGTCTGGGAATGTTCTGAAACAGCTCACGTGCTTTGGCGGGGTCCAGCGTCAAAAGATCACGGACGGCGCGGCTTTCCAGGGAAAGAGCGTCCAGCTTCAGATCGTATGCGTTGCTGAGATTTCCGGAGCGAGTATCCGTGATGCTGCCGGGCACTCCGCGCATACGGACGGGAAATTTGGCACTGCCGGCCAGTTGGAAGGCTTGCTCCGCCAGATCGAGCCGGGCGTTGCGATCGGGGATTTTACCGGACTCCACTACACGCAGCAGGGCCTCGGCGGCGAACTCGGGTGGGGCGGAATGGGCCAGCTCGACGATGGATTGATAAGGCTCCGGCAGTTTCGGCGCTTGAGCGGAAAGCGCGGAAGCCAGCAATAGTAGAAAATATCGCCACATATTCAGAAGTTCACGATCGATGAAAAGGAAACGGCTTCCAGGCTGGCGCCGCCCACCAGCGCGCCGTCGATTTCAGGCTGCGCCATGAGGCCTCGAATATTATCGGGCTTGACGCTGCCCCCGTAAAGAATCCTGCACGCGGCGGCTGCGTCAGGTCCGAACTTCTTGCGGACTTGATCGCGGATACAGCGATGCGCGTCGGCGGCCATTTCAGGCGTGGCTACTTTGCCGGTGCCGATCGCCCATACCGGCTCGTAAGCGATGACGATTTTCGCGAACTGCTCGGGTGTAAGTTTGTCCAATCCGCCTAAACATTGTGTTTCGAGAACCTGATTGGTTTTGGAGGACTCGCGCTCGTGGAGTTTTTCTCCGACGCAGTAAATTGGAGTCAAGCCGCTTTCGAGCGCGGCGAAGATCTTCTTGTTGGCTGATTCGTCCGTTTCACCAAAGTACTGGCGGCGCTCGCTGTGGGCGACGATTACCCATTTGCAACCGGCAGCTTTCAACATATTCGGTGAGATTTCGCCGGTATACGCTCCTTCTTTCGCCCAGAACAGGTTTTGTCCGCCGATCTGGATATGGGTGCCGTGACAGGCGTCAATGGCCGCCCGAAGGTCGACGAACGGCGGGCAGATCACGATTTCACAATGGGTCGAATTCGCGACCAGCGGTTTGAACTTTTCGAAGAACGCGCCGGTTTCAGCCGGCGTCTTGTACATCTTCCAATTGCCGGCCATGATGGGGCGTCGCATACTTTAGTTGATCGATCCGAGAAAACTTGTTCCTTGGGAGATGTGAGTGCCGAAGTTTTGGGCCACAGTCTGGCCTATGTCGGACAGCGTGGATCGCAGGCCGAGATTCGATCCCTCGGGCTTCCGAGGGCGGTAGGCGAGGAGGGGAACGTACTCGCGGCTATGGTCGGTGGAGGGCGTGGTCGGGTCGCAGCCATGGTCGGCCGTCAGGATCAGGAGATCGTCAGGCGATAGCTTGGTGTAGAGAGACGGGAGCCAGGCGTCGAATTCTTCCAATGCCCGGGCGTAGCCTTCGACGTCATTGCGGTGGCCGAAGAGCTGATCAAAATCGACCAGGTTGACGAAGAGCAGACCATGGTTGAACTCGTCCAATGCTTCGAGAGTCTTGGCCATGCCGTCGGCGTTGTTCTTGGTCTTCTCGTGTTCCTGAATGCCGCGGCCTAAGAATACGTCGAAGATTTTACCCACGCTGAAGACGGGAACATTCTTCGCCTCGAGTTGATCGAGCAGCATTCCTTTGGGAGGAGGAACCGCGAAATCCTTGCGGTTGGGCGTACGCGTGAAAGAGCCAGGCTTTCCAATGAATGGGCGAGCGATGACGCGCCCGACTTCGTAAGGCCCGCGCAGAATGTCGCGCGCGGTTTCGCAAATCTTATAAAGTTCCCACAGCGGGATCACTTCTTCGTGCGCGGCCACCTGGAACACGCTGTCGGCGGAGGTATAGACGATCGGCTTGCCGGTGCGCATGTGCTCTTCGCCGAGTTCTTTGATGATCTCGGTTCCCGAGGCGGCGTGGTTGCCGAGCGTGCCGCGGCCGATCCTTTGCTCGAACTCCTGCATGATCTCGGGCGGGAAGCCGCCAGGAAAAAGTGGAAGGGGCTTGGTCAGATGAATTCCGGCCATTTCCCAATGGCCGGTGGTAGTGTCCTTCCCCGGCGATGCGAGGGCGCAGCGTCCGAAAGCGGCAGTTGGGTGAGCGGCGGGTGAGACGTGTTCCAAGGGTTTGATATTGCCGAGGCCGAGTCTTTCGAGATTGGGAAGACGCAGGGTTCGTTTGCGGGCGATGTTGCCGAGCGTATCGCTGCCGGAGTCGCCATAGGCCGCCGCATCGGGCATTTCGCCGATGCCGACGCTGTCTAAGACGATCCAGGTGACGCGGCGGAAATTCCCGTCCGCGGTCATTGACTAATGGCTCCCTTGACCGGGGGGCGGCTCGGGCGTCCCAGGGCTTCGTCAATGCGGTCGGATAGCATGTCGACGAAGCGGTCGGGAAGATAGCCGATCATGCGGCTGACTACCTCGCCGTGTTTGCCGAAGATGATGGTGGTGGGAATGGAAGAGACTTGCAGCAGGATTTGCAGGCCGTCGTCGAAATATACTTTCTGCGCCCACTTCTGCGATTCCAGAAAGGGCTTCACCAGGCTGTGGTCTTCGTCGGTGTCGATGGAAAGAAAGACCACGTCGCCGGAATCTTTGTATCGCTTTTTCACCTCTTCGTAGAGTGGATGCTGTCCGCGGCATGGGCCGCACCAGGTGGCCCAGAAATCCAGCACGATGACTTTGCCGAGCAGGGAAGAAAGAGGCAGCTTGTCGCCTTCCAGTCCGGAAACGGTGTAGGCCATCGGATCTTTGGCCTGTGCATTGGGATCGTATTGCCGAAGTTCGGCGCGCCGGTCGGCCAACTGGCCGGACGTTTCGTCGTAAGCTTTGAGGATGACATCGCCGAGGCCGACCTCCGAGCCCGTCAGCTTGCGATATAGCTCGGCCATCCGCGCGCGATCTTTGACGCCATCTGCGTTGGCGGATTGCAGCGCGCTGATGGTAAACGCGTCGGCCAGATATTGGAGAGCTTGCTGGTCCTGGCCGGCGGCGGCGAGCCAGCGAGCGGCCTCGTGCGCGGCCTCGACACTGGGAAAGACTTTGTAGCTTGATTCGGCGACTTGGATGGCGTCCTGGTTATGGCTCAGCAAACCCTGAGCCCGCGCTTGTAGCAGCAGCGCGCGCGCCCGGGCACGATCAAACTCGTCCTTGCGTTTGGCTTCGTCACGTCCGGCGCCAGGAACGAACTTGTCGTTTTTGTAGGTGGCCTGGACAATTTCTTCGCAGTGACGGGCGTGAGCCAAGGCGCGTTCGGCGCTAGCCTGGTCGCCAGCGTGTAGCTCGGCGGTGGCCACGTGCTCGAGCACCTGGAGATTGTCGGGCTCGCGCGTGAGGACACTCTCGCCGAATTGAATAATCCGCCGGTCGTCATTCAGATCGATGGCCGTCTTGATCAGCGCGCGTTCCAGCTCGGCTCTTCGAGGTGAATTCGGAAAACGCTTCAGGTGGTTTTCGATTGCTCGAACGAAATCCACGGGGCTGTTTCCGGCTTCACTGATGGCGGTTTGCAAACTCTCCTCTTCCGCCTTAGAGAGGTTTTGTTGGGCGTACAAAGAAATCGCGGCTAAGGCGAGGACCAGCTCCAAGCGTTTCATGGCTGCGTTTTCTCCGGGGGCAACGGTTTGCGAATAGACTCGGCCAGCTCGGCGGCCCGCTCGCGCGCAATATGCAGAAAGCTTTCGTTCTTGGCGACGCGATCGAGCAGGGGCAGGAATTGTTCGGGCGCCACCAGACGCTTATGCTCATAGGTGATTTGCAATTGCAGCAGGACGTCGTTGACGCCCAGCTTGTCGTAATGCACCGTCCGATCGAGCTCGATGAAGTGCCGCTCGGTTTCGGTGATGCGCTCGAACCAATCGAGCAGCGCCTGAGCGGAAGTATCCTGCGAGTAATTGAATTGGACCTCGTGCTTATCGGCGCCGTCCTCGAAACGAAAGGTCTTGGCGCCCATGTTGGCGACTTTCAAGCCGGATTCGACGGGGTGTTGAAAGTGATCGAGTTTCTTGGCCAGGCCGAAAATCTCTTGAGTCTCGGCGGTGGCGAGCTGAAGCTTGATCGGATTGTCGTCGTCCTTGGCTTCCTGGTAGGTTGCTTGCCCGTCCGGCTGAAGCGTGATGGCAACGTATTCCGGGGTGCTGCCTTTGAAAAACTTCGAATAGAAGAGCCGAGGTTCGGCGAGGGCTATGGCGGCCGAAAGCAAGAGCAACGTGGCGATGCGTTGTTTCATTGCGCGGCTTTCAAGCGTAGCTCGGCCGATGCGTGGGTGGCATGGCAGATGGCGACCGCGATGGCGTCGCAGGCGTCCTCCGATTCGATCTCGTCACGGAGGCCAAGCAGGGAATGCACCATCATCTTGACCTGCTGTTTCTCGGCGCGTCCGTAACCGACCACGCTGGTCTTGATCTCGAGCGGAGAGTACTCGCCCACCGGCAAGCCGGCCTCCGCCATGGTCAGAAGCACCACGCCGCGGGCGTGCGACAGTTTGAGCGCGGTCTTGACATTCTGGGCGTAGAACACCTCTTCGACCGCGGCGGAATCGGGTGTGTGGGAGCTGATCACCTGCCGCAGCCCGAGCGCAATGGTCAACAGGCGGATCTCGAGAGGTTCTTTGGGGAGAGTCCGGATGCAGCCTGCGACGATCATGCGATGGGAGCGGCCGTCGCTATCGATCAGACCGTAGCCGGTGTTTTGGGTGCCACAGTCGATGCCCAGAATCCGCATGGCTGTTTAAGCCAATGCCTCCAGTTCCTTTTCGTCGACGTCGAAGTTGGAGTAGACATTCTGGACATCGTCGTGCTCCTCCAGGGCGTCGCTCAGCCGCATCATGCCTTGGGCGGTCTTACCGTCCAGCTTGAGCAGGTTCTTGGGAACCATGGCGACTTCGGCGGACACGGTCGCGATTCCAGCATTCTGAATGGCCTGCAGAACGGCGTCGTGCGCTTCAGGACGGGAAAGCACTTCCCAACTGTCGCCATCGTCGCGTAGGTCGTCGGCGCCGGCATCGAGCGCGATGGTCATGAGCTGGTCTTCGCCGGCCTTGTCCTTTTCGATGAGGATTTGGCCCTTGCGCTCGAACATCCAGGAAACACTGCCGAGCTCGCCGAGGTTGCCGCCGTTCTTGGTGAAGACGTGGCGGATCTCGCTGACGGTGCGATTCCGATTGTCGGTGGCGACTTTGACGAGGACAGCCGCGCCGCCGGGTCCATAGCCTTCGAACACGATTTCGTCGATCTGGCCGCCTTCGAGTTCGCCGGTACCTCGCATGATCGCGCGCTTGATGTTTTCGGCGGGCATACTCACCGCTTTAGCGGCAGTGATGGCGGTGCGGAGCCGGGGATTCATGTCCGGATCGCCGCCCTGCCGGGCAGCAATCATTATTTCCTTGATGATGCGGGTGAACGCTTTCCCGCGTTTGGCGTCGAGGGCGGCTTTTTTGTGCTTGATGGTCGCCCATTTTGAATGTCCTGACATTGTGAAACCTCTAAGTCGGGGAGAGCCTGACACCGTTAGGATATCACTAGGGGCAGGGGCTCCGACGGGTGACTGGATCGATATGCGAAATTGGTATTTGAGTGCATGTCCGCGGGCGTACGAGGCACGCAGGTTCTGCTGGCTCCCGGCGACTACGTTCGCGCCGTGAAACCTAAAGTAGCGGCGATTGGTCGCGAGAAGTGACATCGTTGTTGCTTATGCGTGAGGCAGTTCACGGTTGCGCCGTTCGGAAACTTTTCCTTGACGCGAACGATAGTTTGGGGGTATAAAGTCTCTTTCCCCTAAATGACGATCACGCTTGATTTTGTGCTGATTAATTTTTGAGCGTACGGAAGGGATTTCCGAAAAATGTCTGCTGCGCAAGCCGTGCTGATCGAAACCGCCCCGTATTTGGAAACGATGACATCCGGTTCGTCTTCAGACGAACTGGCTCGCGATCTGATTCACGATCTGCGCCAGCCGTTGAGTTCCATCGAGGCCATCGCTTACTACCTGGAAATGACCTTGCCGCCGGAGTTGATTCAGGCGCGATTATATATGCGGCGACTTCAGCAGTTGGTGGACCAAACCAGCTCGGTTCTGGAAGACGCAGCAGCCGGTGTTCGAAAAGAAATCGCCGGCGCCGCTTAGTCTCAACTGCCTTTCATTTCGCGTAATTGCTTTTCGAGATTGGCAACTTCCTGGCGGAGCTCCGGCAAGCGCGCCAGGTTAGCCAGTTGCTCCAGATGCTGCTTTAGCGGGCGCGCCGGCGTTCCCCAAACGACCTGCCCTTTGCGGACGATCTTGGAAGTGAGAATGCCGCACCCGGAGCCAAGTACGGCGCCCGATTCAATGCGCGCCTTGTCGCCGATGCCGACCTGGCCGCCGATGATGGCGTAATCTTCCACCACCACTCCGCCGGAGAGCCCGGTCTGAGCGGCAATCAGCACGTGACGTCCGATGCGACAGTTGTGCGCGATGTGGACCATGTTGTCGAGCTTGGCGCCATCGCCGATTTCGGTCACGCCCAGGGCGGCGCGGTCGACGCAAGAGTTCGCGCCGATCTCCACGTCGTTGCCGATCTCGACGCGTCCAATCTGTGGGAATTTTTCGTAATGGCCGCCTTGCTTGACGAAGCCGAAGCCGTCGGCGCCCAACACCGCGCCGGAGTGAAGCACGGCGCGATCGCCGATGGTCACGCCGTTGTAGATGGTGACATTGGAATGCAGTTTGCAATCGGCTCCAATGTTCACGCCGTCGCCGATGGCGCAGCCGGGGCCGATGCTGGACCTTTCGCCGATCCGGGTTTCAGCGCCGATGGCCGCATGCGGTCCGATTGCGGCCGACTTCGCGATGTTGGCACTTTCGGCGATCACTGCTGTTGCATGTACGCCGGGCTTAACGGCTGGCGGTGGATAGAGAAGCTGGATGACGCGGGCGCATGCGGCTCGAGGGTCGGCGACACGGATGAGCGTTCTGCCCTTGGGAAAATCGGGTGTCACGAGCAGGCAGCCAGCGCTGGAGAGGTGCGCGCCAACGGCGGCTTTGCGGTTTCCGACGAATGCGATTTCCCGCGGTCCAGCCGATTCGAGCGGGGCCACACCGCCGATCTCGAGATTGCCGTCGCCTTCCCAGGCCGCTTTCAATTCGCCCGCAATTTCGGTGACTCGCAATCTCGGCCTCCCGCCATCCCTGTATCATACAAACTTATGCCGGTTGATCCTTCCGCCACTGTGGCGCCCACGGCGCGCGTGCATCCAGGCGCGCAAGTTGGACCGCAAGCGATGATCGGCGAGTACGCGATCGTCGAGGAAGATGTCGTTATTGGCGCGCACTGCCGACTGGAGCCGTACGTTTATGTGAAGCGCTGGACGACGCTGGGCGAGCGCAACGAGATCTCGGCGGGAACGGTGCTTGGTACCGATCCGCTCGATAAGAATTTCACCGGAGAGCGCAGCTATCTACGCATCGGCGACGGCAACATCATCCGCGAGCATTACACGATTTCGCGCGGCACCCAGCCCGAAAGCGTTACCGAAATCGGAGATGGGAACTACGTCATGACGTCTGGCCACATCGCGCATAATTGCAAGATCGGCAACAATTGCGTGATCGCCAGTTGCGCGCTGGTGGCCGGGCACGTGGAAGTGGAGGATCAGGCGTTCATCTCCGGCGGGGTAGTGATTCATCAGTTTTCCAAGATCGGCAAGCTCGCCATGATCGGCGGCAATTCGCGGGTGAATAGCGACGTCCCGCCGTTCTTCCTCTACTCGGACTTCAACGTCTCCGCCAAAGGGCTGAACCTGGTAGGGCTGCGGCGAGCGGGCTTTCAGAGGAAGGAGATCGATGCTTTGAAGACGGCTTACCGGATTCTTTATCGGTCGGGACTGAAACTCGAGGAGTCGTTGGTGCGAATTGAGGGCGAGTTGCATACGGAGCACACCCGGCATCTGGTGAATTTTATCCGCCGAAGCAAGCGTGGGATCTGCAGAGAGTGATAATCTCACAGGCTGGCGCACGCAATGCAAACTGACCTGCCGCGCAAACTCGGCTTGCTCGATTCCCTGGCGATTGTGGTGGGGATCGTAATCGGCGGCGGGATTTTTCTGGTGCCGAACCTGGTGGCGCGTAATCTCGGCTCGGAACCATCGATCCTGGGCGTTTGGATGTTCGCGGGAGTTGCATCTTTCTTCGGAGCGCTGGCGTGCGCGGAACTTGGCGCCGCGTTGCCGGCCACCGGCGGACAGTACGTTTATTTGCGGGAAGCCTACGGACCGCTGGGAGGATTTCTCTACGGCTGGACGATGTTCGTCGTCGCTCGTACCGCGCAAGTGTCGTGGATGGCCGTCACATTTTCGCTGTACGTCTCGTACTTCGTTCCATTGACTCCGATGGCGTCGAAGCTATTAGGCATTGTGGCCATTGTGGTCCTCGCAACAATCAACTATCGCGGCGTTTCGGGTGGCGCGCTGGTTCAGAAGGGCTTCACATTTGCGAAAGTCTTAGGGCTGCTGATTATCATTGGCGGGGCGTTTTTGTTTCGTGGGAACGCCGGCGCTGCATCGGCCGCGGCCATGCCCCCGTTTTCGATGAGCCATTTCGGTGTCGCGCTGATCGCTTGTATGTTGGCGTATGACGGCTGGGTCCAGGTCACTTTTGTAGCGGGAGAGATTCGCGATCCGAAACGGAATATACTGCGAGCGCTGGCGCTGGGTGTCGGCATCTGTATCGCGATTTATATGCTGGCGAACCTGGCTTACCTGCATGTCATGTCGATCCCGGAGATTGCAGCCAGCGATCATGTGGGCGCCTCGGCGGCGGAACGGATTTTGGGACCGGCGGGCGGGACACTGGTGGCGGTGATCATTCTGCTGTCCATTGTCGGGACCATCAACGGCTGCTTTTTGACAAGTCCTCGGATCTATTTCGCGCAGGCGCGCGATGGCCTGTTTTTCTCGAAATTCGCGGAGGTTCATCCACGTTTTTCGACGCCGGCATTTTCGATCGTGGCGCAAGCCATCTGGGCTGTAATTCTGCTATTGAGCGGGACTTATGAAACGCTGCTGGATTACGCGATGTTTGCGCTGTGGATTTCTTACGCGCTCATGGTTGCGGGCATGATGGTGCTGCGCCGCAGGCAGCCGCGGTTGGAACGGCCATATCGGATGTGGGGGTATCCCGTGACGCCGCTGCTGTTTCTTGCGGTGGCGGTCTGGTTTTTGGGAAATACGTTGATCGAAAAGCCTGGACCGTCAGTGGCTGGGCTGCTGTTGATCGCGACGGGGGTGCCGGTTTATTTCGTGTGGCGCAAATCGGGGCAGCGGATTGCTGAACCGAAATTGGTTAAGGAGAGGTCAGGCGGGAGATGACCAGTCCCACCTGACCCTTACGCCTCGGAGGAGGGGCGTAATTTGGTAACGACTGAATAGTGGGGGTTGGGAGGGGTTATTCTCTGATGAATCTTGCGCAGGCCGGGGCCTGCGCCACTATGAAAGACGGCTGGCGCCTTCCGCGGCCTGCACCGGGTAAAAGACCGGCTGGATGCCGAACTTGGCACGATAGGTATCGCCAAGAGCTGCCGTAAAATGCTCCAGGGCTGCTGGATCGACCAGGTTCACGGTGCAGCCACCGAAGCCGCCGCCGATCATGCGCGCGCCGAAGGTGCCAGGCATGGCGAGAGCTGTGTCTACCAAGAAATCCAGTTCTCCGCAGCTTACTTCGTAATCGTGTTGCAAGCTTCGGTGAGACGCCACCAGCAAGCGCCCCATGTCGGTCAGGTCGCCACGTTGGCTCGCGGCTACGAAATCGATAACGCGCTGGTTCTCAGTGATGACGTGTCGCGCACGCCGGCGGATTACGGGATTGCGAATCAAATCGAGGGAATCCGGTGTCGCGTCGCGCAATGTCCCGATTGCGCCCGCTGCCTCGGCGCATTCCGCTACCCGCTGCCGGTAGGACGATCGGGCCAACTCATGCTTGACCATCGAATTTACGGCGACGATCGCCGCGCCGGACGGCAGCTCTACGGGCTGGCTGGCGAGGCTTCGGCAGTCGATCAATATCGCCGCGTTCTGGCGGCCGAAGACCGAAATATATTGATCCATGATCCCCGACGGCAATCCGAGAAAGTCATTATCGGCGCGGCGGCATAATTTTGCGAGTTCGAGACTCGGCAGATCGCCACTCCATCCCAAAGCCAGCGCGGTCGCGACCTCCAGCGCCGCAGACGAGCTCAAGCCTGAGCCGATGGGGACCGTGCTATGGATCAGCAGATCGCGGCCGCGGCTAAGCTGCAATTGCCGGGCGACGCCGACCACGTAATCGGTCCAATCTCCGGACGGGCGCAACTGTCCGAGCTGGTCGATCGGCCACTGGCGGGCTTGCTTCAAGTTCTCCGAATAGACGCGCAGGAGTCCATCGCGATTGGGCGCCGAGGCCGCGTAGCAGGCCAGATCGATGGCCATGGGAAGAACCAGGCCGCCATTGTAGTCGGTATGTTCGCCAATCAGATTGACCCGGCCCGGGGCGCGCGCGACATCCGGCGTGCTGCGAAACCGATTTTCGAAAGCTTCGATTACGAGCTGCGCCGGGCTAGCCACAGCATCACGCCTCCGAAGACGAGCATCGAAATGCCGCAGTACAGGTTCACATTCGCAAATTCGAGCGGCGCGCGATACGCGGCCGCCAGCCCGGTAATCCCCACCACCAGCCCGACCAGGGTGAAGAAAATTCCAATTGGGATGCGGAGATCGGACATATCACCAGAAGATCAGGTTCAACGCAATCAGCGCTACGATCACGATGATCGCGAGAGGCGCAGGGCGTTTGTACCAGGGCAAATGGGCGTCGTGCGGAATGTCGGTCAGCCCGTAGACCAGATTGTGCAGCTCGGAGGCGGGCTTGGGCTGGGACGCGAGACTCACCAAAATCGTAACCAGGAAGCAGGCCGACCAGGCGAAGATTGCGATCCAGAAGTTCTGCGCCATGGTGGATGGAAACGTATGCAGCACGCTCCCGAGCCATCCACCCTTGTTCTCGGCCAAGGTCAAGCCGTGCGTCGCGGCAGCCGCAGCCGTTCCCGCCAGCAATCCGCTGAATGCCCCGTGCCCGGTGGCGCGCACCCAGAACATACCCAGCAGGAATGTTGCAAAGAGCGGAGCATTGACGAAACCGAAGACGAGCTGCAAAAAATCCATGATGTTGTTGAAGTGCGATGCCAGATAGGCTGTGCCGATAGATAGTCCCACGCCGACCACCGTCGTCACGCGGCCCACCCAGAGGTAATGGGAATCGGGCGCGTGCCGGTTGATGTGACCTTGATAGAGATCGTACGTCCACACGGTGTTGAAGGCCGTGACGTTGCCTGCCATGCCGGACATGAACGAAGCCATCAGCGCCGTGAGGCCGACGCCCAACATGCCGGAAGGATAGAACTGAGCCATCAACGTGGTCAGCGTCTGGTCGTAGTCCAATCCGCCGCCGGCCTTGGCAGGAATCGAATAACCGAGCGCCATGTGGGAAAGCGCCAGCGCGGCGATTCCGGGCACGATCACGATGAACGGCATGATCATTTTTGGAAAAGCCGCGATCAGCGGCGTCCGGCGGGCGGCAGACATGGAGTTGGCGGCCATGGCGCGCTGTATTACCAAAAAGTCGGTGCACCAGTATCCGAACGAAAGCACGAAGCCGAGTCCCGCGATTAATCCGAACGCTTCCACACCCATCGGATTTTGGGACGCATCGCCGACATATGACCAGGTGTGAGTCATTACCGGTGGCAATCGCGACGCCATGCCGGGCCAACCACCGGCCTTGTACACGGCCAGCATCGCAAGCGGCGCGAATCCGAGAACGATGAGGAAGAACTGCAGCACTTCGTTGTAAATGGCGCTGGTAAGGCCGCCGAGGAAGGTATAAACCAGAACGATGGCGGCCGAAAGCAGGACCGACGCGGTGAAGCTCCATCCCAAAACCAGCTCGAACAACAGACCGAGAGCATACATCGAGATTCCCGACGAGAAGATGGTCATCACGGCGAAAGTGATGGCGTTCAGTGCCCGCGTTTTCTCATCGAAGCGCAGCTTCAAGTACTCGGGAACGCTGCGCGCCCGGCTGCCGTAGTAGAAGGGCATCATGAAAACGCCGACGAACAGCATGGCCGGGACGGCGCCGATCCAATAGAAGTGCGCGGTCATGATGCCGTACTTGGCGCCCGATGCGCACATGCCGATTACTTCCTGAGCGCCGAGATTGGCCGCAATGAAAGCCAGGCTGGTGATCCAGACCGGGACCGACCGTCCGGACGTCAAGAAATCTTCGCTGGTGGCGACCTTGCGCTTAACCAGCCATCCGATTCCGAGCACGAAGGCGAAATACAGCGACAGGATCAGATAATCAACGGGTGCTAGCGTCAATCCACCGAAAGTCTAGCATACGAGCCACGGCTTTCCGATGTGTGCGATGATTGCTCCTTACTCGTCAGATGCTGGTTTACGCCGTCACTATTTTCCTAAGCGCGTTTCTGCTGTTCGAAGTGCAGCCCATGATCGGCAAGATTATCCTGCCCTGGTTCGGCGGCGCGGCTGCCGTTTGGAGCACTTGCCTGCTGTTTTTTCAGGCTGCGCTGCTGGCCGGTTATTTGTACGCGCACTGTTCCACTCGATATCTGAAGCCGCGGCATCAGGCGATCCTGCACATCGGCCTGATGGCTGTGAGCCTGGCGCTGCTGCCGATCATCCCGTCGGCTACCTGGAAGCCGGTCCAAGCGGGCGATCCTTCCATCCGGATTCTTCTGCTGCTGACGGCGACCATCGGGTTGCCTTACGTGCTGTTATCCACCACCAGCCCTTTGTTGCAGGCCTGGTATGTGGCAGCGAAACCAGGCGCGATTCCGTATCGACTGTTCGCTCTTTCGAATCTCGGGTCGCTATTGGCGTTGTTTACTTTTCCGGTGCTGGTGGAACCGCTGCTGGCAACTCGCACGCAGGCGGTGAGCTGGTCGGGCGTCTACGCGGTGTTCGTAGTGCTGTGCGCGGCGGTGGCATGGACCACGCTTCGAGCGGCGAATTGGAAATCGGAACCCCGGAAATCCGAACCGGTGCCGCTGGCTGAGGCCACGTTGTCGAACCCGGCGACGTCGGAGCCCCCGGCGCCCAATTGGCTGCTGCACGTACTCTGGGCAGCGCTGGCGGCCTGCGCGTCCGCGCTTTTGCTAGCGATCACCAATCACTTGAGCCAGAATGTCGCGCCCATCCCTTTTTTGTGGGTGGTCACATTAGGCGTTTACCTGGTCAGCTTCATCATTTGTTTCGAGCGCGAGAAGCTCTATTACCGCCCGGTGTTTCTGCCGCTGCTGGCCATCGCTTTGGGAGCGGCGAGTTTTGCCATCTATTACGACGAGGGCAATCCGAACCTGAAGTGGTCCATTCCGATTTTCGTGGGCGCGCTTTTTATGGGCTGCATGGTCTGCCACGGCGAGTTGGTACGGCTCAAGCCGGATCCCCGGCATCTGACGAATTTCTATTTGATGGTTTCAGTCGGCGGCGCCATCGGCGGCTTATTCGTCGCGGTGGTCGCTCCGCATCTGTTCCACAGTTATGCTGAATTGCCGTTGGCGATGCTCGCGTGTCCGGCGCTGGTGGCGATCGTTTTGTGGATTGCGCCCGGGTGGTCGTCTGAGAGGGGAGTGCAGATCGTCCGCGGCGCGATGATCGTGTTCACCGTGGCGCTGGCGGGCTACCTGGTTTATCAGAAGCGTCTGGAAGATCGGCGCTATCTCCTTTCTGTCCGCAATTACTATGGCGTGCTGCGAGTCTACGATTCGCCGGATTCCGATGAACCCACGCCGGCGCGCAAGTTGATTCACGGCACGATCAATCACGGGTCGCAGCTTCTGGATGCGAAGGCACGCGATACGGCCACCAGCTATTACGGCCCGAAGTCGGGCATGGGCCGGGCCATCCGATATTTCGAAAGTAAGGGGCCAGTGCGGGTCGGCTCCATCGGACTGGGCGCAGGCGTGACGCTCAGTTATTGCCGGCCGGGCGATTTCTTTCGCATCTATGAGATCAACCCGCTCGATTTTCAAATCGCGACCAGTTGGTTCACGTTCTTCAACGATTGCCAGGGGGACCATCAGGTCTTGATGGGCGATGCGCGCCTGACCATGGAGCGGCAGCCTCCGCAGAATTACGATGTGATCGCAGTGGATGCCTTCACCAGCGACGCTATCCCGGTCCATTTGCTCACGCGCGAATGCTTCGCGGTTTACTTCCGGCAGCTTCAGCCCGGCGGGATTCTTGCAGTGCACGTGTCCAACCGCTTTCTAAATCTGGTGCCGGTGGTGGCGCGGAACGCGCACGATTTTGGCAAGACCGCGGTCACGGTGGACGATGACGGTGAAGATGAAGACTACATGTCGTCGAGCGATTGGGTGCTGGTATCCGGCGATCCTGAGGTTTTCAATCGCAACTTCTTCAAAGCGCATGGCATCGAGGCGGCGCAGGTGCGGCCGGGTTTGCGGCCCTGGACGGACGATTACAGCAACTTGTTTCAGATTCTGAAGTAATCCTTTGGGCTCATATTGGCAGGCCGGGGACCTGCCCCACTTAGGAGATAAGACGGGTGCTCGAGACCTGTCGGGGGATAAAACTCGTCGTGCGTGAACTCGAATCCGAGCTTGATGAGCACTCGCCGTGACGCCGAATTCGCCGGGTGGTGGCCTGCGAACAGAGCCCCAGCCCCCAGCTTCTCGAATGCAAAAGCAATGACGGCTCGTCCCGCTTCCTGGGCCAACCCGCGGCCCCAATACTCGGGCCGGAGATGAAACCCCAGCTCGTAGATCCGCTGATCCGGCCGATAGGGACGCAAACCGGCGCAACCGGCGAATTGGTCGTTTTCCAGGAGGAAGATTGGCCAATATTGCACGTTATAGGCGTTCATCGCCGCAATTTCCGCGGTCAGGCGCTGCTCGATTTGCTCGGCCGTGAACGGGCCTCCGATCAAAGACGTTACTTCGGAGTTACCCCAGAGCAGGTGGGCCAGTGGGAAATCGTTGGTCAACCAATGGCCGAATCCCAAACGTTCGCTGGCCAGGAAATAAGCACGCGGGATACTCCCGTTGACACTCATGTAATTCCATGATAGTTTTCTCTGAACTGTAGGAGTATTTCTGAAAGGGGTTTCCATGCGTAAATCCATTCAGGCTGCCACGCTGCTGCTCTTCTTCGGAAGCGGATTGTTTGGCCAGAGCGAATCGGCCTCCATCGTCGGAACCGTGACGGATTCGAGCGGCGCTGCGCTGCCGGGCGTGACCATCAGCATCCGCAACACTCAAACCAACGGCACATTTAACGTGCAAAGCGCGCCGGACGGCAACTACACATCGCCGCCTTTGCAGCCGGGTGCGTATTCGGTGACGGTGGAAGCGCAAGGGTTCAGCAAAATGGTCCAGAACCTCAATCTGGACGTCGACCAGCATGCCCGCCTCGATTTCTCACTGAAGCCGGGGCAGCTTAGCGAATCGATCACGGTAGAGGCCAATGCCGCGATGCTGGATACGCAAAGCGCCGCGCTCGGCAACGTGCGAACGTCGCAGGCCATTAACGATCTTCCCCTGAACGGCCGCGACTTCGTGGTGCTCACTTATCTGTCGCCCGGCACCAGCAGCAGCGGCAGCGGCTATACCATGTCGCGCGGGGCCAGCAATCAATTGGGGCTGCAGGGCGTCTCGGTGAACGGCATCCGGAACGGCGACAATACTTACTATTTCGACGGCATCCATGCTCAGGACAACGAATATGCCGCGATGATTCTCCTTCCGCCGCAAGACGCCATCCAGGAATTCAAGATGCAAAGCAGCGGACGCGACGCCAGCACAGGGCGAACTGGGGGAGCGTTAGTGAACCTGGTGACTAAGTCCGGCGGCAACGCCTTTCACGGAACTGCCTTCGAATTCTTCCGCAACTCGGACCTGGATGCCAGGAACTATTTCGATCCGCCGAAGATTCCCGCGTTTCACCAGAATCAGTTCGGCGGGAGCCTGGGCGGCCGGATTATCCGCGACAAGACGTTTTTCTTCGTCGACATTCAGAAAGCGTTCACCATTCAAGGGCAATCCTTCCTGCAGACTGTGCCGACCGACCTGGAACGCAGCGGGAACTTCTCTCAATTGAGTACGGTGATCTACAATCCCTTGACCGCGACGACTCAGAACGGGGTTGTGACTCGCACGCCGTTTAGCGGAAATATGATTCCTTCGAGCATGTTCAACCCCATCGGCGCGGCCATCGTGAACCTGTTCCCGCATCAGAATCTGCCGGGACTGGCGAACAACTTCTCGTATACTCCGCCGCGCATTCTGTCGCCGATACAAGGCGACATTCGAATCGATCATCGTTTTTCCGACAGCGACCAGATTTTTGGCCGCTACAGCAATTCCAGCTCAGGCAACATCGTCAATCCCGGATACTTTCCGCAATATGCCGGCGGCCCGATTTTCCCGGGCAATTACTCGAGCACGGGCAATCAAATCGTACTCGGATACACGCACGTGTTTTCACCGAATCTGCTTTCCGAATTCCGCGCGGGATACTCGCGGCTGGATAACCTGGGCGTGAACTTCAATCAAGGCTCGAATTTCATGGACCAGATCGGTATCCCCGGAATCGATGGCTACGGATACAACTGGCAGGCGGTCGGAGTTTTCGCGATAACCGGCGTCGATCAAGTGGGCGGCACAGGTAACATTCCCTTTGTCAAAGCGACCAACAATTACCAGTATGGTTATCACTTCACTTGGATTCACGACCGTCACACCGTGAAGTGGGGCTACGATCTCTTCCGGCGCGGGATGAATACCGTGCAGATGGCGGCGCCCTCGGGGAGTTTTTCTTTCACCGGACAATTTACGCAAAATCCGGCCAAGCCCGCCGGCACAGGCGCGGGGCTAGCGGATGCTCTGCTCGGCTTGGACGCATCGGCGAGTCTATCGGTATGGCAAGAGACTGGGACGCGGCGCTGGGAGCATGGCTTTTATGTCCAGGATGATTATCGTGTGACCAATAAGCTGACGCTGAACATCGGGCTGCGCTATGAGATCGCCACGCCTTGGACCGAGATACACAATCGTCTGGCGAATCTGGTACCGGCGCTCGGCAATGTTTTCCCGGTGGCCTCGCCGCAAATTCCGCAGAACGCCATGTACAATGCCAACTACGCCGATTTTGGGCCGCGCTTCGGCCTCTCGTACCAGGTGATGCCCAAGACCGTGGTCCGCGCGAGCTTTGGTTATTTCTACGACTTCACCAGCGAGAGCGTGAATTCGTTGGGCAATAACAACGCCCCGTTTGCGGGCAATCTCCTGATCGCCAACAACACCAGCGCTACGAACCTGGTCACGGGCATCACACCGCTATCGCAAGGATTCCTGCCGTACCAACCGATTGGACAATTCCTGACCGCCGGGACGAGCGTCTCTTACTTCCCGCGCAACGATCCGGACATGACCATCCAGCAACGCAACGTCTCGGTCCAGCAGCAATTGACATCCGATACGGTGTTGACGGTGGCCTATGTCGGCACCCGCGGCGAGCACCTCACTATTTATCCGAACATCAACCAGCCGGTACCCGGTGCCGGCGCGGCCAATCCGCGGCGATTGTTCCCACAGTTTGGAAGCATCACGGCCATCTACCACGGCTCCGATTCGTACTACAACGCGCTGCAGGTAACTGCTGAAAGGCGCTTCTCGCACGGTCTCGCGTTCCTGGCCTCCTATGCCTGGGGCCATTCTGTCGATATCATCAGCACCACGGCGGGCGGAGGCGTGCAGAATCCACTGTGCCTGGCATGCGACCGCGGCGCGTCGGATTACGACATCCGGCAGAACCTGACACTGAGCTGGAGCTATGAGCTGCCAGTCGGCAAGGGCAAAGCCTTCGGGAAGAACTGGAGCGGAGTCACCAACGCGGTCTTCGGCGGATGGAAGCTGAACAGCATCGATTCGTTCTATAGCGGGTCGCCCTTCTCGGTAGTCTCCGGCACCAACACGTTGGGAGCGGGCGCAGGCACGCAGCGGGCCGACCTGATCGGCAATTGGCACGTGCCGAATCCGGGTCCCAGCCAGTGGTTTAATCCGGCCGCTTTCGCGACGCCAGCGCCCTACCAGTACGGCAATTCAGGACGCAACATTGTGGTGGGGCCAGGAACAAAACAAGTGGATCTCTCGCTCTTCAAGAGCATCCCGCTGATGAAGGAATCGCAGCGGCTGGAATTCCGGGTCGAGGTGTTTAACCTTTTCAACACGCCGCAATTCGACAACCCGAATGAGTCGGGCGCGACGGCCACATCGGCGACCATTGGGATTCCCACGGCCGGGACTCTGAATTATGCGGGAAATCCGGCGTTTTTCCAGCGGACTTCGCGAGAGATCCAACTCGCGTTAAAGTTGTACTTCTGACTAGCAGCCCGCGAAGAGAAAGTGACTAAAGCAAGCGGATGCGGTGATAATGTGAAATCATTAAAGGCACGCGGCGAGAGCGTTTCTTCGCCGCAGGAAGGAAGTGTTATGGAGAATCTGAGCAAACGACAATTCCTCGCCACGACTGTTGGGGCCGGGCTGGGCCTGAGTGCCGTACGCAAAGCGCTCGCGCAGGAGGGTTCCGCAGCCCTCGCGCGGACTGACCGTGGGGCAGGGAATCACAAAATTCCCTCGCGGATGGCGAAAACAACGAAGCTGTTCAAGAGTCCTGACGGTTACCCGAACGCGATTGCCGTGACACCCGAGGGCTTGTGGATTGGCGAGCAAAAGGAAACCGGGCAGGCGGCCACTAATTATCACTTGCCGGAGCCGAAGGACCTGACCGAAAACGCGTGGCTGGTGGATTGGAAAGGCAAAGTGCTGAAAACCGTGGCGACGCAGTCCCGGAACACCAGCGGCATGGCCGTGGGCGGCGGGTACGTCTGGATGTGCGCCAACGCCGCGCCGGAAGGCGTTTTTCAGGTGGACATGAACTCCAAGCAGGTCAGCCACCGCCAGATTCCTCTCGGCCCGCCTAACGACGGAGGAGGCTGCCATGGCGCTCTGTGGCAGGATGGCAAGCTCTGGATTGCGTCTCTCCGGCTGCGCGCGATTCTGCGCGTCGATCCAAAGTCCTGGGAGCCGGAATTCATGATTCCGTTCTACCAAGATCCGGAGAAGCCGCGGTATCACGCGATCGCCTGGGACAACGGCGCCATCTGGCAGGTCATCGGTAATGATTCGAAGCACTATTCCGATTACCGGCCTGGCTTGGTTAAGTACGATGCCGAAACCGGCCGCGTGCTGGAGACGGCGGAGCTTGAACCAAACTCTTGCGATCCGCACGGGCTGGCAATGCACAATGGGGCGCTGATCAGTTGCGATGCCGGAATTCATCCCGGCTGGCCGGTGAAGGATAGCCCGACGGCAGGCTGGATTTTCCGGATCGATTTCGTCTGAGGCAGTGGGTTCGCGCCTACGAGGCGATCAAATCTTTGTTGATGGAGACTCCCAGGCCAGGACCCTGCGGCAAGTTCAGATAGCCTTCTTTGTCCACTAGCGGCGGGTTCTCCATGACCGCGAACCCGTTGGTATACGCGGCGATGGGCGGGTCATGCAGGATCTCGATCCAAGGCGCGTGCGGCCAGGAGGCGATGGCGTGGAGTTGGGCGATGGTGCCGAGATTGCCTCCGCCGTGATGCGGAATCACTCTTTTGTTGTGAGCTTTGGTCAAGGCCCCGATCTCGCGGAAACCCGTCACGCCGTCGGCTACCATAATGTCGGGCTGCAGGATGTCGAAAACATTCTGTTCCAGCATCCAGCGGTATTCATGCACGCCCCGGTTGTTTTCTCCCCCGGCAATCGGGATGCCCACCAGGCGGTTCAGCTCAGCCAACTCATCGAACGAGTAGCGCAGCCGCGGTTCCTCCAACCAGACGCAATTCAAACGCTCGAGCTCGCGGGCGGTATCAAGCGCGCGCCGGAAGTCCCACATTACGCCCGGCTGCCAGGTTCCGAAAGCTTGCGCCTGGTTGGCGTCGACCATAATGTCCATGTCGTTACCAATCGCCTTGCGCACGGCTTCCACCAGCCGCACGTCCTCCTTCAAGGTCTGGTAATGTGCGCGGAGCTTGATCGCTTTCCAGCCCTGGGATTTCAACTGAACGGCCATAGCTACCCTCTCTTCGGGGGTCGAAAGCTGGATCATGCTGGCATAGGCCGGCACACGGTCCTTGGCCGCGCCCCAGATTTTGTAGAGCGGTTGGCCGGCCGCTTTGCCAATGAGATCCCAAAGGGCAATTTCCAGACTTGAAACGGTACGCGGGCTTTGGCCGATGTAATAGCGCAACGGACCGGCCAGTTGTTCGATACTGAACGGATCCATGCCGACGAGCTGCGCTTTGGCCGATGGAAGCGCAGCGGCGTCAATGGCCGGCCCGATGCCCGAGAGTCCCTGATCGGTGTGAATCTCGATGACCGAGCCACTGCCGATGCGGTGTGTGGTTACAGTCCCGGGATTCCAGGCTGCTTCCATCTTCCCGGTTTCGCGAACGCTCTTCAGATTCACGATCCGAATGTCGGTGATTTTGAGACGGGGCGCAGATCTTAACTGCGGCACTAAAACAACTGGCGGTACAAACTTCAACAAATCTCGCCGTAACATGAGCAAACTCCTCCTGTGGCGTCCGAACGTCGACCTTCGGATGCCGTTACGCCATCCGAGCTAGCCAACGATTTTACTCTCAAGTTGAGATGGACACAAGGTTTGAGATGGCTGATCGGAACGATTCACGTGCCAGCTGGCCCTGGTACCAGTAGCGCTAAGATTCTTCAAATATTCGGAATTTCGTCGATTTCTATTGACTTGGCGCCATTTTTCTGGTAACAACCACTATACGCTTTTTTGCACGAGGTCGATTCCAAGTGAGGTGAATTGGACATGCGAACCAAGTCGTTTGTCGTAGCGCTTCTTCTTTGCGGGGTGTCACTGCTAGGCCAGACACTCGGGGAAATTTCAGGAACTGTTGTCGATCCGAGCGGCGCGGGGGTACCAAACTCTGCCGTCACTCTGACTAACACATCAACCAATGCCAGCCGCACCGAGCAGACTAATGAACAGGGGCTTTATACATTCCCGTCGGTGCCGCCCGGACTCTACACGGTGAAGGTGGAACATCCGGGCTTTAAGACGACGACCAGTAACGTCGAGGTTCAGGTGCAGCAATCGGTGCGCCTGGACCTGACAATGCAGGTCGGCCAGGTTTCGGAATCGGTCGAGGTTTCGGCCACCGCCGCTCTTTTGCAGGCTGAAAACGCCACGGTCGGTACCGTAGTCGAGACCAAGAGCATCGTTGAGCTGCCTCTCAACGGACGCGAATACCTGAATCTGGTGACGCTGTCTCCGAATGTCAGCAACCTTGCGCCGCCGTCGGGTCAGGCTCAGTCTCGCCAGGGCGCCGACCGTGCCAACCAGTCGATCTCCGCCGGAGGGAACCGCATCGTGTACGACTATTACACGCTCGATGGCGTAGTCAACACAGATCCCAATTTCAACACCTATATCGTCCTTCCCTCCATCGACGCCATACAGGAATTCAAAGTCCAGACCGGCGTATATCCGGCTGAATTCGGCCATGAAGCCACGCAGATTAACGTGCTCACAAAGTCCGGCGGCAACGCCTACCACGGTTCGCTCTTCGAGTTCGTCCGCAACAACGACTTCGATGCACTCCCGTTCCAATTCACCGCCACGAAGCCGGGCGTCTCACCCTTCAAGTGGAATGATTACGGCTTCGAGATCGACGGACCCATCGTCATCCCCAAACTCTTCAACGGCAGGAACAAATTATTCTTTATGGCCAATGACGAGTGGCTAGTGCAGCGGCAGACATCTCAAGTGGTCTATAACGTGCCAACTCCTCAGATGTTCCAAGGCAACTTCAGCCAACTGGGAAACATCATTTACGATCCAACCACGAAGCAGCCCTATCCCAACAACACCATTCCATCCAACCTCATCAGCCCGATCTCACAGACGCTTTTGAAGTACTACGATTCCTCGACGCTTCCAGGCTTGACCAACAACTACGTCCAGAACAATGGATCTCCGTTTAACCGTGACGGGTTCGTTCTGCGCATGGACTTTGTCGAATCCGCGAAATCGCAATGGACCGGCCGATATAGCTGGGGAACCGAAGTTCAATCCACGCAGACCATCAACGTCAGTGGCAGCAAGATCACCACCGGCTATGAGCAATACCTCGGTTCCAACACGCGCATTCTTTCCCCCAATATCGTCAACGAGGCGCGTTTCGGCTACTCAAGGTTCTTCAATGCCCTCACCGCTATCGGAGCGTTCCAGACCAACTACGTTTCTCAACTGAACCTTCCCAATCTGCCGGCTGGTCCGCCAGTCACCTGGGGCATTCCGAACGTCACTTTCAGTTCAGATGGCTTCAGCGGCTTCGGCGATAATTCCGATGGCCCTTACCAAAACAGCAACAACACCGCTCAGTTCATAGACAACCTCTCCTGGAATAAGGGCAAGCATAGCTTCAAATTCGGTTTCGAATACGATCGCCAGAATTTCAATCAGTTTGGAAACCAGTACACTCGCGGCCAATACCAATTCAATCCCAATGCGACGCAAAGCGCGACTCATGCCGGTGGCGACGCCTTCGCTGAATTCCTGCTGGGGGATGTTTACGAAGCCACGGTAGCCGTATCCGCTGCCAATGTCCTGTTCCACCGCAATATCGAAGCTGCCTTCGTCGACGATACGTGGAAGATCACGCCCAAGCTGACAATCTCCCTAGGTTTGCGGTGGGAGTTGACGCCGCCCTTCACAGACGCGATCAACAACTTGTTTATTGTTTCCGTACCGAACAACGACTTTGCTCCTCAGCAGCCGCAATCCCGCTGGCCGTTCTTCGTGAGGCAGGGTAGCTGCTCGGACCCCTATACCGCTAATCCCCCCATCGCCGTTCGTTGGACCAAGACGCCGGCGGTGTGCAGCAATGGCCTGCTGCCCAATCAGCTCATGGATACGCGGTATACGGACTTCGCGCCCCGCTTCGGGATAGCCTACTCGCCCGATTCGAAGACCGTTATCCGCGCCGGCTTTGGAACGTTCTTCAGCCAGGACAACGGCAATTCCCCGTACTTCGATCTGGCCCGCAATCTAGCGGTGCGTAACTCGAACATAGCCGACACCGGGACTCCGACAATCGGCGGCGTGCCTTTCGGCTATAGCAACGCCTTTCCAAACGCCAGTGGCGCGACGGTGCCGGTTGGGGCGCCTTATGCTTACTCTGACAACCCCCTCCACCACACGGCTTATACCGAGCAATACATGCTCAACATCCAGCGTCAGTTCGGCGCCAGTTGGGCCGTGGAAGTCGGATATCTGGGGTCGGTAAGCCACCACATGGCGGGCTTCTGGAATCAAAACCAGGGCGTTCCCTCAACTGTGGGAAATGCCGCCTCGCACCTTCCGTTCGGCGACTACACGTTCATCCAGACAGTCCAAGATATGGGTAATGCCGAATACAACTCCCTGGCCGTGAAGGTTAACAAGCGCTTCAGCGGGGGCTTGAGCCTGATCACCGCCTATACGTACGGCGTGGCAATAGACGACACCAGCGGCATTCGCGTGCAGGGTTATGACACGCTATTTCCGCAGAACAGCGATTGTGTCCGGTGCGAGCGCGGTCCCTCCTCATTTGACGTCCGTCATCGCCTGGTGCTGTCACCCCTCTACGAGCTGCCAGTCGGCAAAGGCAAGCTGCTGAACATCGACAATGGGTTCGCGAACGCTATCATCGGCGGCTGGCAAGTCGGCGGGATCCTGACGGTTCAAGGCGGGGTCCCGAACACCCTCACCATCGGGGGCGTGGATAATTCAATCACGCAAACCGGATACGACCGGCCGAACTACGTGACTGGCCAGAACGTTTACTCCACTAACCAGAGTACCGCGGGGTGGTACAACCGTTCCGCTTTCGTCGAAGCGCCGGCGGGGCAATTCGGCGATGTGGGACGAGACACCGAACTCGCCCCGGGGATCTTCACCATCAACGCTGAACTACACAAGAATTTCCGCATGCCCTACAAAGACACTCATCAGCTACAGTTCCGTGCTGAAGCCTTTAACCTGCTGAATCATCCGAACTTTGGACAACCAAACCCCAATATTCTGGCTGGATCGGCATTTCCTGGGCAGCCGGTGACCAATGCCCATCAGGGTTTCGGCGTCATCAGCGGCTTGGCTTTTGGTATCCCCATGCGCCAGTTGCAACTCGGGCTGAAGTATACGTTCTGACGAAGTATTGACTTAAAACAACCGCCCCAACTGGTTCGATCGAGAAACTTGCGCAGTTGTTGTTTCACAACGCCGCCTCACGGGAGCGTAGTCAGCGCCCATCATATGGATGAGCGCTGAGAATCCCTTGGAACTCCCCGCCGATGGGTTCAATGGCGGCTGGGAGTTCCCTGCGGCGAGGCCCTCTGTTTTCCATTTGATACCGGTAAGCCCGATCCCAGATTAAAATAGATCATATTCCCGAGTCGCCGGGAATCGCACGAACTCGAGGAGGATCGAGCGCCAATGGAAAGCAGAAAGCTGGGCACGCAAGGT
>Ga0210386_10000431_pt1 | contig 38737 bp, 36 predicted proteins | sample IncBWH32OmetaG_FD_160091 | JGI IMG/M metagenome (GOLD analysis project Ga0210386, IMG submission 160091) | Forest soil microbial communities from Barre Woods Harvard Forest LTER site, Petersham, Massachusetts, United States - Inc-BW-H-32-O ...
CGATGTGGCCGCGACGTTGAGCTCGGTCGACATCTGCCGCGCGCGGGCCTCCGGCGAGTGGTCGCCGACCGAATTGCCGTCGCGCACGCTGCCCCGCCGGGTCGTGGTGCCGCTCGCGAACAACAGCGCTTCCAAGAGGCTCGTCTTGCCCGACAGATAGGGACCGATCAGCGCAGCGCAGCGCGGGGCCGCGGCTCCGTTTGCGGATGTATTCGCCATGGTGGGCGCCTCCAGCCGTTTTTGTCAGGCGCCCGCGGGGTCGAGTGAGCGCCGCGGCGGCACCCGGTGTGTCGGGCAATCTGGCGCGGCCGGCATCTGTAACGCAATCGAAATCTGGCGGGCGCGGCTCCGCGCCGGCGGCGGCGAGACGGCGCTAGCCGCTCAGCGCGCGGCAGGCGCGGTCGATCCGCTGGCAGGCGTCGCGCAACACCTCGCTCGAGGTCGCGTAGGAGATGCGGAAATGCGGCGACAGCCCAAAAGCCTCGCCATGCACGACCGCGACCCCCTCCGCCTCGAGCAGATAGCGCACAAAATCCTCGTCGTTAGCGATCCTCTTGCCTTGCGGCGTGCGCTTGCCGATGACCCCGGCGCAGGACGGGTAGACGTAAAACGCCCCCTCCGGACGCGGGCAGAACAGGCCCGGCACCCGGTTCAGCAGGTCCACGACGAGGTCGCGCCGTTCCTGAAATTTCGCATTGTGCACCGGGATGAAATCCTGCGGCCCGGTCAATGCCTCGACCGCCGCCGCCTGGCTGATCGAGCACGGGTTCGCGGTCGAATTCGACTGGATCGCCCCCATCGCCTTGATCAATGCCGTCGGCCCGCCGCCAAAGCCGATGCGCCAGCCGGTCATGCAATAGGCTTTCGACACGCCGTTGACGGTCAAAGTACGCTCGTAAAGCCGCGGCTCGACCTGGGCGATCGTGCGGTAGGCGAAATCGTCGTAGACGAGGTGCTCGTACATGTCGTCGGTCATGACCCAGACCTGCGGATGGCGCAGCAATACCTCGGCCACCGCCTTCAACTCGGGCTCGGTATAGGCCGCCCCGGTCGGGTTCGACGGCGAGTTCAGGATCAGCCATTTGGTCTTGGGCGTGATCGCCGCGTCGAGATCCTCTGGCCGCAATTTGAAGCCGTTGTTCTGCGGGCACGGCACCGGCACCGGCGTGCCGTCGCTCAGCAACACCATTTCCGGATACGACACCCAGAAAGGTGCGGGGATCACCACCTCGTCGCCCGGATTGAGCGTCGCGACCATCGCGTTATACAGCACCTGCTTGCCGCCGGCGCTGATCGTGATCTGCGAGGCGGGATCGTAATCGAGCCCGTTCTCGTGTTTGAACTTTCGCGCCACCGCGCGCTTCAATTCGATTGTGCCGTCAAAGGTCGTGTATTTGGTCTCGCCGCGCCGCATCGCCGCGATCGCTGCTTCCTTGATATTATCGGGCGTATCGAAATCGGGCTCGCCGACCGACAGGCTGACGATGTCGCGCCCCGCCGCCTTCAATTCGGTGGCGAGCGCGGTCATCGCCATGGTCGGCGAGGCTTTGACGCGAGCAAGACGGTCGGCAAGAAAGGGCATGACAAATCCGAGAATGTGAGGAGACAAACACTCCACCCTACACGCCAGGCCGCCCGTTGTGAAGCCGGCCCCCAGGCATCTCCTAACGGGCCGCCCGGAGTCGCTCGCCGCGAAATCCCCGCCGCCGCCCAAACTCGTCATCACCGGGCTCGACCCGCTGATTGACGTTGCCGCGGGATCACCACACAGGGCACGCGGATGCCCCGACCCCGCCGGCTCATACCGATCGTCGGGCTCGACCCACGGCTGTCAGGTCGAGCGTCGGCGGCAACTCCAGAGGGCGCGTATTTCTGAATGTTAGAATTTCCAGTCTCCCCGTGCGCGGACTTGATCCGCGCATCCACGTCTTGAACGACATAGGGACTGATTCGAAAGCCGCGGACGCCCACGGAACTCGGCCCGGCCGAGCAATTTCTCGCCGCCGCCGTCCTCAAACCGCCGCCGATCAAAATCTTTCACCTCGAGCCGCCGCAGCTCGCCATCGCCCATCACCTGAACCGTCACCCCAAACACCCCCCGGATATCCCGGGCGAGTGTCATCTCCAACTGGCGGACGGGTGACATTTTGATCGGGCGCCTACATCTCAAGGTCGGATAACACGCATTACGGGAAAATCGATCATACTATGACACGCCAAACGCCGAGCGCCGCGTATTCCAATCGTTCAGCTTGCTCTCTACGTTGTTAATAACATCATCATCGTGCTGATCTTCGGCTGCGATACCGGTTTTTAAGTCTGGCAGTAGCTGTATGCCGACTTCGGCGATCCTGATTAAACCTTCAACAGCCCAAGCGACCTCACCTGATGGAAGATTTTGCGACGATGGATGCTGCAACAGCCGCTCGGCGGCTTCGCGCGTTACATTCACGCGATTGAAAAACAGAACGATATTGGCAGCGCACTCCCCAAATTCTCCTATATGCACAACCGCGTTAGGATAGATCTGCGGCATAGGAAGTTTCGCCTTATCTTCTACAAAAATTGCCGGTATCGGCGAAACATTTCCCACTATCGTTGCTTTTAACTGACAATGCGCCCTGTAAGCATTCCACGTATAGTGCCGCACTTCGACGCCGAGCGCACGACGAAGGCTTGCTAGCTCACGCGTGACTTTTCGTCGCTCGCTACCCATCGCGAGCAACACCGCAATGATCGCCGCGGCAAAGCCAAGGCATCCAGCGATTATGCTGCCTTGATCACGGAAAAACTGGTACACGCAGTGCACTTTTCCGGGTCGTGTTTTCTACCCCACTTTGTCAGGCGACGCCTTGGGCCGATTTCCAAGCAGTTTGTCTTTTAGGTTGTTACGATAAGTTTGCTTCAAGTGACAGAGCATGATTGCTAGGCGACTATCGATGTTTGTATCTTCGGGCGTTTCCAATGTAATCTTATCCGCCATTAGGTCTTCATACATTGCGATTTCACTCTGTAATTCGGTGACGTTCTCCTTTGTAACAACAACGTCTTCACTCAGGTATTTCTTTTGCCTTCTCGTCATCAATTCGGGCGAACGCCAGCGTGCCAATAAGTCATCAAACAAATCGTAGGTCATGAAAATGAACCCATCGTTTCTCGCGTCTCGTACCATGGCTTCATTTTCTAAAAATATCTGACGTGTTTTGATAAGCCAGCGCTCGTATTTTGATGGCGATATATAAAAGTTTTTGCATAGCTCATATTCTATTGCTTCCAGAATGTTGTTATACGGGATAGGCAATTTTACGTGATGCGGCGGCATTTCAACTGAATCGATGTCGTCCGTCGTGGAAACGTAATTACTGATGCTTCTCACTAACCCTGCGATGAATGCGCCTAAAATACGATTGCGTTTTCGTTCCTTGGCGAGAACCGTCCAAAGAATTACCGTTGAGACGATGTTTGCTGCAATTAACAATCCGAAAATTTCAGTCATCTCAACATTGCGCGCTTACCGTCGTCTCGCATACTCCGGCAGCGCGCCAGGATAGGGAAACTGCCCCGGATACACCCGCACCGCAACGGGCATATCGGAAGACGGCCGTTCACCCACCTGAACGCGGAGACCATTCGGTGTGTTGAAGATCGCAACGGCCTTTCCGTCTACGAGCGTCATCAGAACAACGTCGGTGTAGATGGCGACCCCCTCTATTGTCCTGCCATGTAACTCATCTGCACCCATAGCGATCATCGATACGTCACTCCTGCTCGCGCGCCTTCGGGATATGTCGAGATCACGCCGTTAGCCTTGAAATCGTGCTCTTCCCTACGTCGTAGCTGCGAGCGAGTTCGGCAAGGGTCGCGCTCTCGGCCCGCCGCCGCCGTGCATCGGCCTTTTGCGCGTCGGTCAGTTTCGAGGGCCGGCCCATAATGCTGGCCGCGCTTCTGCGCCCGGCTGCGGCCTTCGGCGGTGCGGGTGTGGATAGGATCGCGCTCAGCGTCGACGAGGCCGCCGAGGACGGCGATCATCAGCCGCCCGGTGTTGGTGTCGTCCAGCATCATCGGATCAGGCAGCCACCGCTGGCGGGCTGTAGCCCTTGGGTGCTTCCTGCATTAACGCCAGCGTATGACCGTCGGGGTTGTCGAAAAACGCCATCCAGAGGTCGTGATCGTCCATTTTTTTGCGGTCAGATGCGGCGGCCGGCTGAAGCCGACGCCGCGCTGCCGCAGCTCTCTGACGGCGAGCGCGATATCGGCGCAGGTGAAGTATAGCGTCGAGGCGTCGTTCACGTTCTCCGGCTTGTGCGCCTTTTCCAGCAGCAGGCGCACGCGGGCGCAGTCGAAGAAAGCGAGGTCGCCGTACCGGTACAATTTGCGCAGCCCGAGCGTGCCCTCATAAAAGGCCTCGGCCCGATCCAAATCGGCAACGGCCATCGCGATCTGACCGATCCGGCTCAGGCTGAACGACATTTGGCACCCCCGTATTTCTTGTTCCTCCTTTGTACCGGAATCGGACGCCGCAGGCCAGCGGAATTTCTACGCGGTGAACCGGGCGGGCGAGGGATTTTCCCGCAAGTCTCGATGGCAGTGGGCAAAGTGCGCTCGCCGCATGGCGGTCGCCCGCGAATCGGGGCGATTAAGAATCGGGGCGATTAAATTGCCATATTCTGATCCTACCATCGTCCCCACTAACGACGGGCGAGGTGGTGGATAGGATGGGAGCTTTCGCGGTAGAGCTATCCGGAGGTAAAAGGCGCGGGCAGGCGCCGCATCAGGGGGTGCGGCACCAAGGATGTACCGGGCGGCGGCGAATTCCCGTCAATTCCCGGTTTGGTGAAAACAATTCCCGATTTTGTCGGAATTAATTCCCGGTTATCGGGCATCTCATTTTTCGATAGTCTATTGATTATACTTGATTTTTGGCGGTTAGAAAGGCCTCTGGCAGAGAAAAATTCCCGGTTTTTTCCCGGTTCCACGGGAATTCGGGTGCGTTTGCTGACGCTGTGTCAACCGCGGCGGGCCGGTCGGGTTGACCCGGCGGGGGCAGCGCGCCGGTTGATCGGGCAGGCCGCTTTCCCCTAGGATCGGCGCAACGAGAGGGGATCGGGCAATGATCAAATACAGCTGCACCAAATCGATCAGCGAGGAGATTTATTTCGCCACGCTCGTCGCCGAGGACGTGCAACAGGCCAAGCAGATGGCGATTGACGAGACCAACGCGAAATGGCAGGGCAATGGCGGCCGGCCGCGGGATTGGAGCGTGCGAGTTCTCGAAGCCGATGTCGAGGGCCCCGCCCGCATCCTCGATTGCGGCTATCACGAGGCCTGAGCGCTTGTATCCGCTAGCCTCAGGCGGATCCGGCTCGGGGCGGGGGCGATAATGAAATTCGGCAATTTCCTGTTTCCCGACAGCCGCGACCCCGGGCATGACGGCGCCGTCATCGACGAGACCTTGCGCGAGGCGTGGCTCTCGGACGAACTCGGCGTTGACGTGATCTGGCTCGCCGAGCACCATTTCGACGGCATCTGCGCCTATGCCGACCCGATCGGCTTTGCCGGCGCGCTTGCCGCCACGACCCGCCGCGCCAAACTCGGCTTCGCGGTATTGCAGATGGCGCTGCACCATCCGATCCGCCTCGCCGAGCAGATCGCGGTCATCGACAACCTCACCAAGGGGCGACTGATCGTCGGGCTCGGCCGCGGCTCGTCCTACAACATCTATGATTACCAGGGCTTTGGCATCGACCATCACGAAGCCCAGGCGCGGCTCGACGAGGCCGAGGAGGTCATGATCCGGGCCTGGACCGAGGGTGAATTCTCCCACCATGGCCGGTTCTGGAAGCTCGACGTGCCGATGCTGCGCCCGCGGCCCTATTCGAAGCCGCATCCGCCGATCGTCCGCGCCGCCTCGGGCGAAGCCTCGATGCTCGAATTGGCGCGCCAGGGCCGGCCATTTTTGATGAATGTGCAATCGGCCGCGACGACCCGGCGACGCTTCGGGCTTTACCTCGAAGCGATGGCCGAGGCGGGCTTCGACCACGCAACGATTGCCCGCAACCTCGACCAATGCTGGGTGTGGCGCAATGTCCTTGTCGCCGAGACCGAGGCCGAGGCCGAGCGCGTCGGCGTCCCCGCGTTCGAAGCAATGGTCGCCTCCCGCGCGGAAATGCGCAACCGCATCTACCGCGATACCGGGCTGCGGATCGAAGTGCCCGCGAGCGAGCTGCCGTCGGCCCGTTCCGGTGTCGAGCACGGCTTTATTTGCGGCTCGCCGGCAACCGTCGCCGCGGCGATCGCCGAAATCGACGATCTCGGCGTCGGCGGCCTGATCGCCACCTTCCGCCTCGGCCCATTGCCGCACGAGGCTGCCGTAAGCAGCCTGCGCCTGTTTATGACCGAGGTTGCCCCGCGGTTCCGCGACATCCGCGCCGTATAGCCGTCAATCCCGGGTGGGGCTTGCGAGGGGTTCCCGGAGGCTGCGGCCGCTAGTGGGGCTAATTGACGAAGCGGTAGAGCTTGGCGGCGTTGTCGCATACGATCTTTTTGCGGGTCGCTGCCGGTAGCTGGCCGAGCTCGCGCTCGATGTATTCCTGCGAGTCGGGCCACACGCCGTCGGGATGCGGGAAGTCCGAGCCCCACATGATGTTGTCCTCGCCGAGCTCGTCGAGCAATTTGACCCCGACCGGGTCGGTCTGGTAGGTGGCGTAGCATTGCCGCCGCCAATATTCGCTGGGCCTCATCTTCAGGTCGAGCTCCTTGAACTGGTCTTCCCACTCCGCATCCATGCGCTGCAGGATGTAGGGGATCCAGCCGGTGCCGGCCTCGCCGATCACGAGCTTGATACCGGGGTGACGCTCGAGCACGCCCGAAAAGATCACCGACAGCAATACCTCCGACATGTACATCTGGAAGCTGGTGATGCCGGAGGCGCGGGCGGCGAGCGCCACCTTTGGCGCGAGCTTGGTAAAGTCGCGGCGCACCCCGCTGCCGATCGTATGGAAATGCACCGGCAGCCCGGAGGCCGCGACCGCGTCCCACATCGGGTTCCACCACGGGTCCCACAACGGCGTCATGTCGCCTCGGCGCGAGATTTCGAGACCGCGTACGCCACCGCGCCGCGCCACCCGCTCGATCTCGCCGACCGCGGCGTCGATGTCGTGGTTCGGGATGCAGGCGAGCCCGGCAAAGCGGTCGGGATGACGGTTGCAGAAACCGGACAGCCATTCGTTGTAGATGCGCAGCATCTCGCCGGCGGCTTCGTCGTCGTTGATCCGGCTGGTCGCGCCGAGGATACCGTAGAGCACCTCGGCCTGGATGCCGTCGCGGTCTTGGTCCTTGAGCCGCAGATCGGGGTCGGTCATGCGGCGGATGCCCTTTTTGCCGTCATCGTAGACCCCTTGCGCCGCCATCCGGTCGGAGCGGTGGATCTTGCCCGGCTCGTAGAGCCGGCCGGCCGAGCCCATGCCGTTCATCAGCCCGAACGAGGCGCCGGACTTGGTGACCCATTCCTTGCCGCGCGCCCCGTCGGCGACATACGGCATGCGGTCCTTCATCGCCGAGGGCGCGTTGTCGGTGAACAAATCGGGCGGCAGCCAGATCAAATCGATATGGCAGTCGGCCGAGATCACATCGTATTTCATCGGCATATCCTCCGTGGCGCTCCAGGCATTAGCATGCCTCTCGCGGCGGGTGTATGCGACTGAAATTTCCACGGTGACAAGGCGCGAAACAGCAATGGTTGAGACGCGGGCGAACATGCCGTTGGCGGGGGTCACGGTGATCGATTTCGGCCAGATTTATCAGGGCCCGTACGCGACGCTGCTGATGGCCAAGGCGGGCGCTTTTGTGATCAAGATCGAGCCGCCGCGCGGCGAGCCCGGCCGCCGCCGCGCCGATCCCGGCAAGAGCGCCACCCTGCCTTTCGCGATGCTGAACCAGAACAAGCATGCGGTGACCCTCAATCTAAAGGAGCCGCAGGGTCGCGAATTGCTGTTCCGGATGGCACGGCGCGCCGACGTGCTGCTCGAAAATTTCTCGCCCGGAACGATGGACAGCCTCGGCGTCGGCTGGAGCCGGTTGCACGAAATCAACCCGCGGCTGATCTACGCCTCCGGCACCGGGTTTGGCCTCAGCGGCCCCAACCGCGACAACCTGGCGATGGACATGACGATCCAGGCGGCCTCGGGGATCATGAGCGTCACCGGCTTTCCGGACGGCCCGCCGGTCAAGGCCGGCCCGACCTTGGTCGATTTCATGGGCGGCATCCACCTCTATGCCGGCGTCGTGACCGCACTCTACGATCGCGACCGCAGCGGGGTCGGGCGGCTCGTCGAGGTGTCGATGCAGGAGGCGGTCTATCCGACCCTCGCCGGCAGTTTCGATTACTATCACCGCACCGGCCAAATCCCGCCGCGCACCGGCAACCGCCAGGCCGGGCTCAACAGCGCGCCCTACAATGTGTTTCCGACGACGGACGGGCATGTCGCAATCCACATCGTGACCGAGGCGCATTTCCAGAACCTCTTAAAGGCGATGGGGCGCGAGGACCTCGCCGCAGACCCGCGCTTTGCGACCAACGCCGGCCGCGTCGCCCATATGGACGAGACCGACGCCCTCGTCGCCGACTGGACGCGAACCCTCGGCAAGATGGAGGTGTTCGCCCGCACCAAGCAATACCGCATCCCGTGCGCGCCGGTGCGCAACGCGCCCGAGGTCATGAACGACCCGCACATGCACGAGCGCGGCATGCTGGAACATATCGACCATCCCGAATTGGGCGAGATCGTCGTCCCGACAACGCCGCTCCGCCTGCACGGCACCGCCAAGGTCGAGACCCGCCCGAGCCCGACGATCGGCCAGCACAACGACGAAATCTACCGCGGCTGGCTCGGCCTCTCCGCCGCGGAGATTGCGGAATTGCGAACCGGCGGCGTGATCTGATCCGAATTTTGCGAGAATCCGACAATCACCGCTGGATCATTCGCAAATTCGACGCCCCGCCCCGGCTGCTTCACGCCCGCGAAATCAGCCCCGGCATCGCCCAGGAGTTCGAGCGTTACTACGGTGTGCACGGGTAAACGGATATTGAGAGAGTAATCGATACCCACGGGTGATTCTCCGGACGCCGGTCATGCGGTTTGTCCCGCGGCGGCTCCAGCGCCGCCACTGCGATTAGTTTCAGTCAGCTCCGATCGACCGGTCCCGGCGGTCCTTCCGCGAGCGCGCGGGCGAGAGCACAGAATTCGGCGACGGTGAGTTCTTCGGCGCGCGCGGTCGGCGCCACCCCGGTGCTGCTGAGCAGGGCCTCGACCGGGACGCCGAGGGTGGCGAGGCTGGCGCGCAGCATCTTGCGGCGCTGACCGAAGGCGGCGGCGGTGACGCGTTCGAGCAGCGGCTTTGCCGCCGGCGCCAGCGGCTGGGCGCGCGGCACGATCGCGACGATGCTCGAGGTGACTTTGGGCGGCGGGACAAAGGCGCGCGCCGGAACGTCGAACAAGATGCGCGGCTCGGCCAGCCATTGGGTCATGACCGACAGCCGGCCATAGGATTTGCTGCGCGGCGACGCGATCAGGCGCAATGCCACCTCGCGCTGAAACATCAGGGTCAGGCTGTCGAACGCGCCGACCCGATCGAGCCAGCCGAGCAGCAGGACCGTCGCGATGTTGTACGGCAGGTTGGCGACGATCTTTCGCGGCGCCGGGGTCAGCGCGACGAGGTCGAGCTCGAGCGCATCGCCGGCGACGATCTCCAGCCGGCCCGGATAGGCTGCCGCAAGCTCGCCGAGTGCTGCGAGACAGCCCCGGTCGCGCTCGATCGCGACGACATGAGGGGCGCCTTCGGCCAGCAGCGCGCGGGTCAGCCCGCCGGGCCCGGCGCCGATCTCGATGACGTTGGCCTCGCCCAGCGGGCCGGCGCCGCGCGCGATGCGGCCGGTGAGGTTCAGATCGAGAAGGAAATTTTGCCCGAGCCGGCGCTGCGCCGCGATGCCGTGGCGGGCGATGACCTCGCGCAACGGCGGCAGTGCCGCCGCCGGCCCGGGCCCTCGGCTCAGCCGGCAGCCCCGCGCCGCGCATGGCGGGCCAGCGCCATCTCGGCCGCGAGCCGCAACGCCGCGATCAGGCTCGCGGCGCGGGCGACGCCGGTGCCGGCGATGTCGAAGGCGGTGCCGTGGTCGGGCGAGGTGCGCACAAAAGGCAGCCCCAAGGTGACGTTGACGCCGCCGTCGAAATCGATCGTCTTGATCGGGATCAGCGCCTGGTCGTGATACATGCACAGCGCCGCGTCGTAGGTTCGCCGCGCCGCGGCGTGGAACATCGTATCGGCGGCGAAAGGCCCGCGCGCGTCGATGCCGGCCTGGCGCAGCGCGGCGATCGCCGGCTCGATGATCTCGATTTCCTCGCGGCCGAGCCCGCCCGCTTCGCCCGCATGCGGGTTGAGCCCGGCGACCGCGAGCACCGGGGCGGCGATGGCGAAATCGCGCCGCAATGCCGCGTCGGCGATGCGGCCGGCGGCGACGATCGCATCGGCGCTGAGGCTGTCGACCGCGCGGCGCAATGCCAGATGGATCGTGACCGGAACGACGCGCAATTGCGCACAGACCAGCATCATGACCGGGATCGCGCCGCCGCCGGCCAGTTCGGCCAGATATTCGGTGTGCCCCGGATGGCGAAACCCGGCGCGATAGAGGCTGTCCTTGTGGATCGGGTTGGTGACAAGCGCCGCCGCGCGCCCGCCGCGCACGTCGGCGACGGCCTTGTCGATCGCCGCGACGATCGCCGCCGCATCTGCGGGGTCGGGCCGTCCCGGCCGGCCATGCACCGTGGCGCCGAGCGGCGCCACCGGGAGTGCCGCGCTGAAGCTGCACAGCGCCTCTGCCGGCTCGGCGATGGGCCGGATCGGCACCGTCCAGCCGAGCCGAGCCGCCAGTTGCGCCAGCCGATCGGGGTCGTCGATCAGGTAGAACGGCGGCACCCCTTCGCCTCGGCCGAGCCATGCCTGTAGCGCGATTTCGCCGCCGATTCCGGCAGGCTCACCCATCGTCAAGGCAAGCGGCAAGGCCACAGGGCTCATACCCTGACATCGACAAAAGCCGCGCGCCGCAGGTCGCGCAGATAGCGCCGCGCCAGTGCATCGAGGCGGCTGCGCATCAGACTTTCGGCGACATCGTCGCGCGTCGGGATGACCGGTTTGTTATCGATCTTGTTGCACACCATGATCACGCCGACGCCGTTTTTTTGCAGGATCGGCTGGGACGGCTGTCCGACCCCCAGCCCCATGACCATGTTGCGCATCGCGGGTGCGATCTGGTTGAGCCGCAGATCGCCCTGGCTCGACAGCTGCGGCGCCTCGGTCTTCCCGATCCGCAGCATGTCGTTGCAATTTTTTGCCTCGGCTTTGACGTTTTCCGCTTGGGCGATCGCCGCGCGCCGCGCCTCTTCGCTCGCCTGCTGCGGCAGCGGGAAAACCACCTGCACGATATGCAGCATCGTGTCGTCGACGGTGGGGGCGCCAGCGCTGCTGCGCCGGTCGAGGACCAGCAAGAGATAATAGCCGCCGGGCGCGCGGACCGGCGGGGACAGCTCGCCCGGGCGCATGTCGGCCACCGCTTTCGCCAAGGGCGGGCTCAACTCGTCAGGGTGGACCCAGCCGATGTCGCCGCCGACCGCCGCCGTCGCCGATTGCGAGAATTGCTGGGCGACCGCGGAAAAACGGGCGCCCTGCTTCATCTGTTCGGTCAGCCGCTCGGCGAGCGCCAGGACTTCACCGTCCTGCTGCGGGTTGTCGACCGCGAGAAAGATCTCAGCAACTCGCGCCTGGGGCGTATTTTCATCTTGTTTGAGGCGCTTCAAGGTGCCGTCGATCTCTTCGTCCGAGACCGGGTCGATTTCCGCCGCCATTTCCCGGATCAGCTTGGCCCAGACGACCGACGCCGTGACCTGGCTGACCAGGACGCTGTGCTCGATGCCATTTGATTTCAGCACTTGGTCGAGCTGGTCGGTCGTCAGGTTGTTCTGTTGGGCGATCGACGCGATCGCCTTGTCGACCTCTTGCTTGGTCGCGGCGATGTTTTTGTGCTTGGCCTCCTGGATCTCGAGCCTCTCATCGACGAGAGTGCGCAATACCTGGGCCTCGATGCGTTTGCGGGCATCGGGCGTATCCGGCATGGCGGTCGACAGCATGACCATGCGAACGCGCGAGTCGAGGTCGCCGACCGAGATCGCCTCGTCGTTGACGACGGCGGCGATGCGGGTTTCCGGATAGGGCGATTGCGCCGGCTGCTGACCTGGCTCGCCCGCCGGCGACGGGGGTGGGATGGTGCGCGACGCGAGCACTCTCGGCGAGGCTGCATCCGTAGCCGCGATCCCCGCCGACAACCCGGCAAGGACGATCACTAGGGTCGAAAACCAACGGGTTACCGTCATAGCTCAGCTGCCCGACTCAAAATCCCCCGACGCCCGCGATCCTACACTTTTTTCCGCCGCGCCGTCGCCCGCGCGCGGTGGCTGGAGCTTTGGTCGTTTCCCGCTTCCGGTTCAGCCGCCGGTCCCGCCGATGGTAGCGACGTTGCCGCCGAATTCACCGATGTTCTTGAATACCACACTGAACAGCACCGAGTAACCGGGCGTCACGGCGCCGTTCGTGATCCCCGACTGGGTGATGGCGCCGACAAAAGCCATGCATTCGTCCTGGTAGATCGCGGACAACGAGGCGTAAAGGCTGCTGTTGCTCGATTCGGGCGTCGCCAGCCCATTGATGATGTTATTGCTTCCGGTGAGGTTGATGGTTTCGTTCCCTTGCAGCGACCAATACCGGGTGAGCTTCGCCGTCACCGAGAAGCTGAGCTGCTCCTGCTTGCCGTAAATCACCGACTGACCGGTGTCCGAGTTGACGACGACGTCGCTCGCGGTTTGCGCCGGGACCAATATGTAAGTGGCGCCAACTCGCAGATTTTGCGGTCCCGTGGAGATCGAGGCTTGCTGCTCACGGTAGGCGAGAGTAGCGCCGTCGAGGCGGAAGCGGTAGATCAGGTCGAGGTAGGAGACGGGCTCGAGCACGACCCGGCCGACGACATCGGACAGCCGGTTGAATGCCCCCGAGGCAGGCGGCAAAAAGGTGTTGAGCTCCGCCCGGTAGCTCTGGCCGATCAGCGCGCGGTAACTGCCGCCGTTGTTGTCGTAGAGACCGAGCTTGAGCCCGTAATCGACCCGCTGGCCGGTGTCGAGAACGTCGTAGCCGGCAAGGCGGTCGGGGCGAAACAGCTGCGAATCGTCGTAGTCGAAGGACAGGCTGTCTTCGTCCGGGATCCTGCGCTGGTTGCCGCCATCCGGCCCGGCATAAACCCCGACGATCGGCTCGATCAGCGGCGTCAGCGACGAGCCGGGGTGGACCAGCGGGTAGCTCCATTTGAGGCCGACCTGCGGAAAGACGCGGCCGGTTATGAAATTGGGATTGACCGGCGCAACCGCCGGCGCGCCGTTGATCGGGAAAAAGGCCGACGGCAGATCGGGGTTTGACAGCTGGCTGAGGTCGTTGACCCAATAGCTGTCGCCGCGGGCGCTCGCGGAAAACTCGTATTGCCCGCCGATGCCGTCGCGAAAGGTGCGCTCCCATTCGGAGCCGAGCGACACCCGCTTGGTCTGCGTGCCCACCCTGCGGACAATGTCGAGAAGATTGGCGTTGAGGTTCCAGCGGCCGCCGAGCGCGTCGGGCTCGCTCTGCCAGTCCTGGTTGATGACCGGCAGCACGATCGGCTGGGTCGAGACCCCGAGGCCGGTGACCAGGGGCTGAAACGCATAGGCATCGACATCGGTCGACGAATTCAGCCCAAAGCCCTGGGCATATGCATGGCTGATTTCGGCGTTGAGCGGCGGGTTGCCATAACCGAATTGGAGCAAGTAGCTCTGATCGGAGACGCGCTGCAAGTCGAGACCGGTGCGCCAATCCTGGCTGACGTCGAAAACGCTGTGCAGGTTGATGTTGCCGCGAAGCTGGCCGTCGTTCGTCGTCGCGGTGTTGGGATTGCTCCAATTGATGCTGCCGAATGCATCGAGCGAGCCGTTGCCAAATACCTGCCGGTAGTCGGTCCCGAACTGCGGCCCCGCCAAGCTGGTGAAACGCGGCTCGAGAGTTATGTCCTTGTCCGGCCCCAGCACCAGGAAATAGGGGACCGTTATATGCACGCCGGTCGAATTGGAACTTCCGACCCACGGGGCGAGAAAGCCGCTGGCGCGCTTGACCGTTGGGTCCGGCATCGAGATATAGGGCGTATAAAACACCGGCCACCCGCTGATCTCCATCGTGGCGTCGCGCATCTCGATCAGCCGGAACTCCTTGTCGTGGTCGATCTGCTGCGCGACAAACTGCCAGGCCGGCGGCGCGCTCGGGTCGTTCTTGCACAAGTCGCACGGCGAATAGACGGCGCGCCGCAGCTCGGTCCGGTTGTTGTTGGTCAGGCGCGCGGTATTGCCGCCCAGGCGCGAACGGTCGGCGAGCAGCATCCGCACATTCTGGGCGAATCCGTCGCCCATCGCGTTGCGCAGCTCGAGGTAATCGGCAAACAAGATCTCGCCGGTCGGTTGCGACAGGCTGACGTGTCCCGAAGCCGTGATCGTGTCAGTGCGCTGGTTGTAGGTGACCGTATCGGCGAGCAGCACGTTGCCGTTTTGCGACACTTCGACATGCCCGCGGGCGATCGTCAGCCCGAGATCGTCGTTGTGCTCGATCTCGTCGGCGCGCAGGACGATCGGGGCATTCCGATTCTGCTGAGAATTTCGGCCGGTGCCGAGCTGGGCGGCGGCGCGATTGGCGATGCTCACGGCGACGATCAACCCGAGCACCGTCACCGCGACCAGGAGCTGCCGCGACACGCTGGCGATGTTGTGCTGCCGGCGGTCGCGCCCCGGCCCCGCCGCCATCACCCGTCTTCCAGATGCAGCAAGGTCGAGGCGCCAAAGATCAGGCTGATGCCGGTCGGGGTCCAGGCGGCGAGCGCCACCGGGACCTTTGCCGAGATGCCGAGGGCGAAAACGACATTGGAGACGACATAAAGAACAAACCCGCTCGCCACGCCGCCGACAATCATCAATGTGGTTCCACCGCGGCGCTGCATCCGCAGGCTGAAAATAGCGGCGACCAGCACCATAGAACACAACAGGAATGGGCGGGCGAGCAGCACGTCATAGTGGAGGCGATGGCGTTGTGCCGGAAAGCCGGATCGCTCCAACAACTCGATAAAGCCCGGCAGATCCCAGAACGACATCGTGTCCGGCGAAGCGAAGCTTTCCTCGATCTTGCGCGGCGTCAGCTGGGTCGGCAGCTGCCACAGGGCAAAGGCTTGCACCGGCTTGTCCAGACGCCAGCGCACACCGTCCTCGATCAGCCAGTTGCCGGTCTCGAGACGCGCGGTCTTCGCATCGATGCGCGAGGTAAAACGGGTGCGGTTGTCGAAAAAGAAGATCGACACGCGGTCGAGCACCCGATCGGGCGAGGCAAACTTGTCGGCGTGGATGATGATCTGGTCGCCGGTAGCATCGCTTTGCCGCAGCCAAAAGCCTGCGTTCGACAACAGCGTCTCGTCCGAGCCCTCGCTCAGGATACGGGCATCAAGCTTTTCGTAGGCGGCCGCGGCGACCGAGGCGATCGGATTGAAAATCGTCACCGCGACAACGCCGATAAGCAGCGCCACAAGCACCGCTGGGGTCAAGAATTGCCAAACCGACACGCCAGCGGCGCGGACAATGACCAGTTCGTTGTTGCGGGTCAGCCGCCAGAAGGCGAGCATGGTTCCGAATAGGATCGCGAAGGGCAGCACCTCTTGCGCGGTCTGCGGCGACTGCAGCGCCGCCATCTCCAGCAACAACCCGAGTGTGGCCTGTATTCTCGATCCGCCACGGCGGATCAGCTCGATATAGTCGGCGAGAAAGGTGATGACCGCCATCGCCCCGAAGACGCCGCAGAACCACCCGAAGAAGTGGCGCGCAATGTAGGCGGAGAGGGTTTTTCCGAGGTGCAACGCGGGTTGCCTTGCGAACGGAACCGATGGTCAGTGGGCGCGGGCGGCGGCGTAGGCCGGCCAGCGAAAGCCGAAGCTGATCCCGCGATGCAACAGGATCGTCACGCCAACCGCAAACGGCAACAGATCAACCACGTACATCAGCGGGATCGCCTCGTCAAAGCGGGCGGCGAGATCGTTGACGCCGAGGCTCGCCGTTTGGAACAAAAACGCCGCGCCGATCGCCGTGACGACGCGCTTGACCTGCCCGCGCCGACTGAACTGCCCAGGCAGCAGGCAGGCGAGCGGTATCAACGCGAAGCTCAGCGCCGACAGCGGGATCAGCAGCCGTTGATGCAGCTCCGTGACAAAGCTTTGCCGCACCAGCGGGTCGAGCCCGGCGGGGGGAAACATCAGCTCCCCGAGAAAGCGCTCCTGCGCGCCGCGAAAGCGCACGACCGGAGCGTCCTGCAAGCTGTCGAGGTCGAGCGTGTAGCGCTGAAAGGTCAGGACCGAGAGCTTGCGGGTCTGCGGGTCGTATTGCTGCCGGTTGCCGTTCTCCATGACGATTCGCGAACCGCCCGAGGTGTCGACGAACGCGGCGCGCTCGGCAAGGATCGTGACGGGCCGCTGCGGGTCCCGGCTGTCGTTGATCAAAAGCCCGACGACATCGCCGTCGGCGTCACGGTCGCGGATGTAGATTGTCAGCTTGTCGGAAACCGTCGTAAAGGTGCCTTCCTGGATCAGGCTGGAGACAAACCGGTTGCGGATTTCGAACTGCAAATCCTTGAAGGCCTGGCTCGAGACCGGCAGTATGTAAAGCGACAGGCTCATCAGGAAAGCAAAGGCGATTGCCGCGAGCATCAGCACCGGCCGGGCGAGCGCCATCGGGCCCAGTCCCGCCGCCCGCATGACCACGAGCTCGCTCTCAGCGGTCAGTTTGTTGAAGGTGAACAGGACGGCGATAAAGACGCCGATCGGCAGCACGATGTCGAGAAACCGCGGCAAGATCAGCAGCGCCAGATAAAGAAACAGGTCGATCGACAATCCACGATTGACGATCAAGTCGATCAGGCGAAGCGACTGGGCGATCCACACCGCGGCGCTGAGCGCCGCGGTTACGAACACCATGACACCGAAACATTGGCGCAGAATGTAGCGGGTGAGGCCGGCCATCGGGCTCGGATCATAGGGAGGCCATCCGAGGCCGGCCAGAAGCATCTGCGCAACGAGGGCTTCGGTCCGGGAACCAGCTTGCTGCAAGCCGGACCCGCTGAGAGCCTCTCGTTCACAAAATGAGTGGCGAGAATTTCGTGTCATCTGCAGATGATTTTGCGGACCAGGCCCGGCCGGCGACGTCATCCGCGCGCGAAACCGCTGCGCATCCCGTTTCCGCCGGTACTTGTTCCGCGCTCTCGGGAACACGCTTGGAAACAGGATTGCCGGGACGAGCCGGCGTCGGCCGCGCTCGCTGCACCCTCTTCGACATCCGTTCGGCCTGGCCCGTCGCCGCCGTGGCGGCGGCACTCCTGCTGCTGACGATTTTGCGGCTCGCGCTCTCGGCCGTAATGCCGCTGGCACCCGACGAAGCCTATTATTGGGCATGGTCGCGCGCTCTGGCGCCGGGTTATTTCGACCATCCGCCGATGGTCGCGCTGTGGATTTTCGCCGGGACCCGGCTCGCCGGCGACACCGCGCTCGGCATCCGGTTGCTGGGGCCGCTTTCCGTCGCCCTCGGCTCGGTGCTGCTGTGGGATGCCGCAGACCGCCTGCTCCCCGGGCGGAACGCCGGCATCGTCGCGGTCTCGTTGCTGAACGCGACACTCCTGGTGGGCGTCGGGGCGATCGTCATGACCCCCGATTCGCCGTTGCTGCTGTTCTGGGTATTCGCCCTGTGGGCGATGGCGCGAATCATCGCCGGCGGCTCGGGCATCTGGTGGCTGGCGGTCGGCCTGTTCGCCGGCCTCGACTTCGCAAGCAAATACACCGCGATGCTGCTGGCGCTCGGCATCGGGCTATGGCTCGTGGCGGCCGGGCGGCCATGGCTGCGGCGGCGCGAGCCTTACGCCGGCGGCGCGGTGGCCTTGCTCGTTTTCATGCCCGTAATGTGGTGGAACGCGACCCATGAATGGGTCAGCTTTCTGCGGCAGGGCGTGCGGCTCGACGTGTGGGCGCCGGGCCGGGCGGCGCAATATCTGCTCGAATTTCTCGGCGGCCAGATTGCCGTCGCCACGCCGCTGATTTTTCTGCTCTGCGTCGCCGGCATGGTCGTCGCGGCGCGCTCCGCGTGGCGCAAGTGCGATCCCGCCTGGACCTTGCTCGCGATCCTCAGCCTGTTGCCAGCACTGGTATTCGCCCAGCATGCGATCGGAGATCGGGTTCAGCCGAATTGGCCCGCGATCTGCTATCCCACCGCCGCTGTCGCCGCCGCAGGACTGAGCGGCCGGTTTTGGCTTCGGCTGCGAATCCCGGCGATCGCGCTCGGGCTGTTGATTACCGGCGCCGTCTACGTCCAGGCGGCTTTCTCGCCGTTGTCGCTGCCATCCAAACGCGATCCGATCGCGCTGCAGATGAGAGGCTGGCAGGGTCTCGCCGCCATGGTGGAAGATGTGTGGCGGCGCCGTGGTGCCAGCTTCGTCGCGGCGGACCAGTATGGACTTGCCGCCGAATTGGCGCGCTATTTACCCGCGGCCGTGCCGGTGATCGCAATCGGACCCCGCTGGTCGAGTTTCAACTTGCCGCCGGCGGCGGTCGACGGCACCACCGGCATTCTGGTCGAACCCGACCGCCATGCGACCCCGATTTGGCCTGCGCTCGAGGAGATCGGGACCGCGGCGCGCGAACACCACGGCGTCGCAATCGAAACATACCGGCTCTATCGGGTCATCCCCGACCACTCGACGAGCGCGGTGCGCTTGCCGCATCCGCACAGCGCATCATCTCGCGGCACAGTGGGGAACCCGAACCGCCCGTAACGGCGGCGATGGGATCTGGCCCGCGCGAACCCGCCGCAACTAGCGATCGGAAGCGCATTCTACGTCGTTTCGGTCAACGCCGCTGGCGGCGTTCGACGTATCCTTCTGCCGATCTCTGGCGCCGGCCGCCGGGATTGATATATCTACCGCCTAAGCTCACCGAGCGCTGGGTCGGCGCCGGCGCCGCGCTCGGCAACAATTCGAGGGTCGCGTGATGAAGATTGCCTTTGCCGAACCAGACCTGCCTCGCTCGGGCGCTGCCGTCGTCGGGATCTGCGAGGAACGCCTATTGACGCCCGCCGCCCGACGGCTTGACCAGGCGACCGACGGCGCGATCACGCGCACGCTCGCCGGCGCGGCCCGGTTCAGTGGCAAGAAGGGCGAGTTGCTGCCGATCGTGGCGCCGGCGAAGCTGCCGCTCGGCCGCATCGTCCTGGCCGGCCTCGGTAAGCCCGAGAAGGCCGACGGCCGCATCTTCGAGGAGTTGGGCGGGGCGCTCGCGGCCCATTTGAACGGCGCCGGCGAAAGCGAGGCGACAGTCGCCGTCGACGTGACGGAGGGAATGCCGATCGCCGCTGCCGACGCCGCGGCGGCGATCGCCTTCGGCGCGGCGCTGCGGTCCTATCGCTTCGACAAATACAAGACAAAGCAAAAGCCGGAACAGAAAGCCTCCCTGGCACAGCTGACGGTTCTAAGCGACGCCGCGGATGCGGCGCAGCGCGCCTATCGGCCGCTCGAACAGGCCGTCGCGGCGGTGTTCTTCACCCGCGACCTGGTGTCCGAACCGGCCAATGTGATCTATCCCGAGACGCTCGCCGAAGAGGCGCGTTCGCTCGAAAAGTTCGGGGTCGAGGTCGAGGTGCTCGACGAAAGGGCAATGCGCGAACTCGGAATGGGCGCCTTGCTCGGCGTCGCCCAGGGCAGCGCTCGGCCGCCGCGGCTCGTCGTCATGCAATGGCACGGCGGCGGCAAGGCGGCTGGGCGGGCCGCACCGCTCGCGTTTATCGGCAAGGGGGTCACTTTCGACACCGGCGGCATCTCGATCAAGCCCGCCGCCGGCATGGGCGAGATGAAATGGGATATGGCGGGATCGGCCGTCGTCATCGGGCTGATGCGGCTCTTGGCGGCGCGCAAGGCCAAGGTCGACGCGGTCGGCATCGTCGGCCTGGTCGAGAACATGCCCTCCGGCACGGCGCAGCGGCCAGGCGACATCGTCACCTCGATGTCGGGCCAAACGATCGAGGTGTTGAACACCGACGCCGAGGGCCGGCTCGTCCTCGCCGACGCGATGTGGTATTGCCAGGATCGCTTCAAGCCGCGGCTGATGGTCGATCTGGCGACCCTGACCGGCGCCGTCGTCGTCGCACTCGGGCATCACAATGCCGGGCTGTTTACCAATGACGACGAGCTGGCGGCGCGGTTGACCGAGGCCGGGAAGGCGGTCGGCGAGGCGGTCTGGCGCTTGCCGCTCGCCGATGCCTACGACCGCGACATCGACAGCGACGCGGCCGACGTCAAAAATATCGGCGGCGGCCGAGCCGCCGGCAGCATCACCGCCGCGCAGTTTTTGCAGCGCTTTGTCAACAAGGTCCCGTGGGCTCATCTCGATATTGCCGGCATGGCGTGGTCGAGCAAGGACGCGGCGACCGTCCCCAAGGGTGCGACCGCGTTCGGCGTGCGCCTGCTCGACCGTTTTGTCGCCCACTACTACGAGAAGGGATAGCCACCTGTGGCCGAGGTCGGCTTTTATCATCTGTTGTCGACTCCGCTCGAACGAGCATTGCCAAAGCTCCTCGAACGGGCGCGCGCGCACGGCCATCCGATCGTCGTCAGGTGTGGCTCGACCGAGCGGGTGGCCCAGCTCGACGCGGTCTTGTGGACCTATGAGGAGGCAAGCTTTTTGCCGCATGGTTCGGCCCGCGACGACGATGCGGCGATCCAGCCGATCTGGCTCACCGACCGCGACGAAAACCCGAACCGGGCAACAATGCTGGTCCTCGTCGACGGGGTCGAGGCGAGCGACCTGTCGTCCTTTGCGCGCTGCGCCGACATGTTCAACGGCAACGACGACGACGCGGTCGCCGCCGCGCGCGAGCGCTGGCGCCGGGCGCGCGAGGCCGGCCACGACCTGACGTATTGGCAGCAGACCGCTACGGGTTGGGAGCGCCGCGCTTGATCGCGAGCGGTTTCGCCCCGATTGCCGCCAAACCGTCCAGGCGCTATAACCCGGCCGCTTCCGCCGATCGCGAAGGGCGCCGATGGCCATAGAACGGACGCTGTCGATCCTCAAGCCGGATGCCACGCGGCGCAACTTGACCGGGGCGATCAACGATCGTTTCGAGCGACGGGGGCTGCGCGTGGTCGCCCAAAAGCGCGTCCGGCTCACCACCGAGCAGGCGGAGCAATTTTACGCGGTCCATGCCGAGCGGCCGTTCTACCGCGGCCTGGTCGATTTCATGACTTCGGAGCCGGTTGTCGTCCAGGTGCTGGAAGGGCCCGACGCGGTGGCGCTGAGCCGCGAGATCATGGGCGCCACCGATCCGGCCAAGGCAGCACCGGGGACGATCCGCAAGGATTTCGCCGAATCGATCGAGGCCAATTCGGTGCATGGCTCGGACTCGCTCGACAACGCGGCGCACGAGATCGCTTTCTTCTTTTCCGCGATCGAAATCGTTTCCTAGTGCGAGCCGGCACGCGTTCAGAGACGGCTGCCGGCCCGCTGCCCCTGCCGCGCGCGCCGGCGGCGGCGGTCCCGCGGCGCCTTGCCGTCGCGTGCGAGACCGGTCTCGACATCGCGGCACTGGTGTTCTTTGCGCTGCTCGTGCTGGCGCCGCGCGGGATCGCTCCGCTCGCTGCGGCGGCGGGCTTGTTCGGCGCCGGTCTGGTCTTGCTGCAAGACCGCCGGTCGGTTTTGCGCCACGCCCGCAGCGCGCCGGCGGCGATTTTCGCGATGCTGGTGGTCTGGGGAGCGATTTCGGCGGCGTGGTCGCCGGATCCGTTGCGCTCGCTCGACCAGGCGGCGAGGCTCGCCGGCCTTTTTGTCGCGGCACTGGCGATGATGGCGGCCGCCGGCCATGTCTCTGCGCCGCGCCGGCTCGCATCGTTTCTGTTTGCCGGCTTTGTCGTGGCACTCGTCATGGCGGTGGTCGACCTCGCCACCTCCGGCGCGCTCAGCAAGCTTTTTTCCGACCGGGTCTACCAGCCGGCTTGGCTGAACCAGGCGTCGGTCGCCTTCGCGATCCTGCTGCTGCCGACGGGTGCGGCCGTGATCGCGGCGGGGCACAGACTGCCGGGCGTGCTGCTGCTGGTTTTCGGCGCCGCCACGATTTGTATCCTCGCCGGAACCGCGGCAAAGACGGCGCTCGCCGCCGGGCTGCCGGTTGCGTTCCTTTGCTGGTGGCGGCGTCCCGCCGTCGCTTGGGCCGCGGCGGTATTGTCGGTCCTCGTCGTCGTCACCGCGCCGCTGACCTTTGCCCGGCTCGATCGGGTGTCGGGGGTCGTCCATACCGCTGACGAGGTCAAGCTTTCGGGCGGGCATCGACTGTTGATCTGGTCGTTTGTCGGGGACCGCATCGCCGAGCATCCGCTGCGCGGCTGGGGGCTCGATTCGTCGCGGGCGATCCCCGGCGGCCGCGATTCGATCCGTCCCGACGAAACTTGGCTGCCGCTCCATCCGCACAACGCCCCGCTGCAGCTGTGGCTCGAGCTCGGCGTGCCCGGTCCGGTGCTGCTCTCTTTGTTGAGCGCTTGGCTTTGGCTTGCTTTCGGCAGCGCCGACTGGCCGCGGTTTTACGCCGCGGCTGCCGGCGGCAGTCTCGCCACCGCTTTTGTTGCGTCGGTCGCCACCTACGGCATTTGGCAGGAATGGTGGGACGGCACCTTGTCGTTCTCGTTGTTCATGGCTCTGGTGATGGCGCGGGTCGCGATCGCCGCTGCGCCGCCGCGCTGATGCGGGTCTTTACCGGCTTGCCGATGCGCCGCTGGCGCGAGGTCGGCCCCTTTGCTGCCGCCGCCGAAGCGGCGGGGTTCGACGCGCTGACCACCGTCGAACTCGGACACGAGCCGTTCGCGCCGCTCGCCTTCGCCGCCCTCGCCACAAAGCGGGTGGAGCTGACGACTTCGGTCGCCGTCGCCTTTCCGCGCAGCCCGACGGTGCTCGCGAGCCAGGCCTGGGACCTTCATGCCAACTCCGACGGCCGCTTTGTTCTCGGCCTCGGCAGCCAGGTGAAGGGTCACAACGAACGCCGCTTCGGCATACCGTGGAGCCCGCCCGCGCCGCGGCTGCGCGATTACATCCTTGCGTTGCGCGCCCTGTGGCGGTGCTGGGAGGCGAGAGAGCCGCTCAACCATCAGGGAACGCATTACAAACTGACGTTGATGACCCCCGATTTTTCGCCCGAGCCGACCGGGCTGCCACCGATCCCGGTGGCCATCGCCGCGGTCGGCGAGGCGATGCTGCGGGTCGCGGGCGAGGTCTGCGACGGGGTGCGCCTGCATCCGTTGTGCACGCGCCGCTATCTCGACGAGGTCTGCCTGCCACAGATCCACGAGGGAATGCGGCGCGGCGGGCGGAGCCGGGCGCATTTCGACCTGCACGGCGGCGGTTTTGTCGCCACCGGGCCGGATCAGGCGGCGGTGGCGGAAGCAATCGGCGGAGTCCGCCGCCGCATCGCCTTTTACGGGTCGACCCGCACCTACCTGCCGATCCTGTCGCTGCACGGGCTCGACGATCTCGGGCATAGGCTGCATCGCCTGTCGATCGAAGGACGGTGGGACGAGATGCCCAATGAAATACCGGAGGAGGTCGTGCGGCTGTTCACCGCCTGCGGCACCTATCGCGAAATCGCGGGCGCGATCGAAGCGCGTTACGGGGGCCTCGCCGATTCGATCGATTTGAGCTTTCCGGCCGATGCTCCAGCGGGACTGCAGCGCGAGCTGTTGTCCGACATCCGCCGCGTCCCCCAGCCGTTCGAGGGGTTTGCCGCCCGATGGTGATCGGCCCAGCCGCTAATGCTGATGGATCAGCACGACCCCGCTGCCGATCAGCACGAGGCCGCCGAGCTGCGGCCATCCGAAAGGTTCGCCCCACAGAAAATGGGCGAGCAGGGCGACGATCACGTAGCTGATCGAGACCGACGAGAAGGCAAACGAAACCGGGATCCGCTTTAGCGCGACGATGTAGCAGACCGCCGCGAAGAGGTAGATCGCGAGGCCTAAAAGCGTGATCGGATTCAGGAATTGGGCGGCGACCGTCGCCGAGTCGTTCGCCGCGGCTTTCAGCGTGATCTGGCCGCCGATCCCGAGCACGATCGATACCGCCAGGCTCGCATAGTAGGCCCATTCTCGCATCGGTCAGACACCGCCCGCTTACGTGCAAGTCCGGAAACTAGACGCCGCCGCCTAAAGAGACCGTTGCTGCTCGCGACGCATCCGGATCATAACCCGGCGGCCGCCAGCAACGGCCCCAGAACACGGTCGGCGGCGAAATACTCGCGGGCGATCTCTCGCGCCGCCCGGCTATGGGCGCGGTAATCGCCGGCGATCGCGTCGATGCCGGTAAGCGCCTCGTCCTCGGTGGCGAAGTCGAGCAGGCCCCGGCCGACCGGGTACAAATTGCCGAACCCGGTGCGCATCGTCACAACCGGGCGCCCGGCTGCGAGGTAGCACGCGCTGCGATCGCTGAACCAGCCGCTGTTCGGGCGCACGTAGATATCTTTGGCGACGGTAAACTCGCCCCGCGACTGGGCGACAAACTCGCGATAGGCGTCCATGTTCGCCGAAATCGGGCCGGGATCGACGAGGCTCCAGCCGGCGCGCGTCACCGTTGCCCGCACCGCGGCATCGGGCGGATCCATCGCCAAGGCAAAGCAAGTGCCCGGCCGGCGGCGCGGCAAATCAAGAAACCGCAGGAAATTGAGGTGTTTCGACCAGACGTAGCGGGTGCCGGCGAATTCGATGTCCTTGCCCTTGTTTTCCCAGGTCGCAATCGTCGTAAAGCAGCGCCTTTCGTCATCCGCTGCGGGCCACAGGTCGAGAGCGACCGGCGGCCGGGTCGGGCGCCAATCGATCCCGGACAGCGGCACCGGGCAATCCGCCGACCCCAGATTCTCGCCATAGCTGAAAAAATGGGTGTGGGCGTCGAGATAGGCGCGGGCCGCCGGATCGGCCTGAGCGTACTTGATTTGCTCGTAGACGGGGTCGCTGTCGACCATGATGCGGACCGGGCAGGCGAGGTGCTCCTCGCGCAGCCGGGTTGCCCCGCACAGATTGATCAGGCCGTCGGCCCTGGCATAGAGATGCTGCACCGCGTCGCGCGGCATCCCGTGCCATTCGTCGTTGATTGCGTCCCAATACGCCCAGCGGCCGCCAAAGCCATGGCTCTCCATCGCGCGCCGCAGACAGGCGACGTTGTAGTCGCATCCCATCATGACGCTGGCGACGCGGGGATCGTAGGGATTGGCGCCGGCATCCTCGATATACCAAACGTCATAGCCGAGCCGTTCGAGACCCACCAGATAATGCATCGCCTGCCAGGCGATCCCGGCAAGCGGCATCTGGCCTACGAAATGGAGAACGAGGATCGTGCCGCGCTTGCTCAAAGTTCAGCACCTGTTGTCATGTCCGGCGGCACAACGGCCGGCGCGGCGATTCATTTCCCTGCGGCGTCCGCACCGCCGAGGCTGCCGGCAGGGCGCCGATGCCGGCGCCGCGGCAAGCCCCCAAATCGCGTGGGGTTGCCTGCTCCAGACCCGCTATGTTAGGCAACCACGATGATCGACAGCATCATCGGATGGCTGACCGGGGCTCCGGCGAATGGCGGGGGCGCGCCGCGGAACGAACCGAGGCTGGCGCTGACGGCGCTTCTCGTCGAGGCGGCGCATAGCCATGACCATTTCGACGAGCGCGAACGCGACGTCATCGCGCATTTGCTCGAGCAGCATTTCAAGCTGCCGCCGGCCGATGCGCGCGCATTGCTCGCCGCCGGCGAGCGCGAGGCGGAACAATCGGCCGAGCTGTTCGGCTTCACCCGGGTCATCAACGAGCGTCTTTCCTTCGAGCAGCGGATCGAGCTGATCGAGATGCTGTGGGAAGTCGCCTACGCCGACGGTGTGCTCGACCAGTACGAGGACAGCCTGCTGCGCCGCGTCGGCGGGTTGATCTATGTGCCCGATCGCGAGCGCGGTATGGCGCGCCAGCGCGTCCTCGGGCGGCTGGGGCTCGGCGACACCGCGTGATCCCTCGCCGCTTCGGCCCAGCGGCCAAAGCTCAGGAGAAGAGGCCCGTACCATGACCTACGTTGTCACCGAAGCGTGCATCCGCTGCAAATACATGGATTGCGTCGAGGTATGCCCGGTCGACTGCTTCTACGAGGGCGAGAACATGCTCGTCATCCATCCCGACGAATGCATCGATTGCGGAGTGTGCGAGCCGGAATGCCCGGTCGATGCGATCATTCCCGACAGCGAACCGGAAGCCGAGCGCTGGGTCGAAACGAACCGCGAATATGCGGCCGCCTGGCCCAACATCACCCGGAAAAAACCGGAGCCTGCCGACGCCGACGAGTGGAAGGATGTCGCCGACAAATACGACAAATTCTTCAGCCCCAAACCCGGCGGCAGCTGAGCGACTGAAGCCGGCGCGCCGGAGACGCCCGGTGATATGCGTTGCCGGCATGCGTGACCTGCTGGCCTTCGATCGGGCTTTCATGATATTAGTTTGACAGTGCTATTGACGCGTTCCTCTCCGGTTCCGTGCTCTTCGTCGAAATGTCGGCGGTCGCCGGTGCTGGTGTGCGGCGGGTTGAAGCGTCCCCGCATCATCACTCGGATCGATTGGCAGAGACGGACATGACGTCGGAAAAACCCCCGTTTGCCACCGGCGACTTTGTCGTCTATCCGACCCATGGCGTCGGCAAGATCGTCGGCATCGAGACCCAGGAGATTGCCGGACACACGCTGAGCGTTTTTGTGGTCGCTTTCGACAAGGACAGAATGACGCTGCGGGTGCCGTTGGCAAAGGCCAAGGTGTCGGGTTTGCGCAAATTGTCGAGCCGCAAGGAGATGGACGCCGCACTCGCCAAATTGCGCGGCCGTTCGCGGGCCAAGCGCACGATGTGGAGCCGCCGCGCCCAGGAATATCAAGCCAAGATCGCATCGGGCGATCCCGCCTCGATCGCCGAGGTCGTGCGCGATCTTTATCGCAATGTCGGCCAGCCCGAGCAGTCCTACAGCGAGCGGCAGATCTACCAGGCGGCGCTCGACCGGTTTGTGCGCGAATTCGCCGCGGTCGAGCGTATCGACGAGACCACCGCGACACAGCGGGTCGAGCAGCTGCTGACGGCGTGACTTGGGCGGCCGCAAACCGGAGTAGCGGGTCCGGGTGACCGCGACGCGGCCGGCGCGCCTTGCACGGTTGCGCGGCGCCCGACGGATATGGACGGTCGCGGCAATTCACGGCGCGGCGCAACACCTCGTCGCCGTCCATGACCAGATCAGCGAACGCTTTCGCGAGGGCGATCAGGTCGTCTATCTCGGCAACTATTTCGGCTACGGCGAAGCGGTCCGGGCGACGATCGACGAATTGCTCGATTTTCGCCGCCGGGTGTTGGCGCGGCGGTTTGGTTTTGCCTGCGACGTGACGTTTCTGCGCGGGGCGCAAGAGGAAATGCTGCAAAAGCTGCTGCAGCTGCAATTCGCACCCAACCCGGGAGAGGTGCTGGCCTGGATGGTCGAGGCCGGCATCGGGCCGACGGTGCGCGCCTATGGCGGCGATCTGCGACAGGGCTTTGCCGCGACCCGCGGCGGCCCGCGCACGATCACTCGCTGGACAAGCACATTGCGCGATGCCGTCAACGCCACACCGGGCCATACGATGCTGCTGTCGGCGCTGCGCCATGCCGCCTTTACCGAAGAAGGCGGGCTGTTGTTCGTCCATGCCGGGGTCGATCCGGCGCGGCCGCTGACGGCGCAGGGCGATGCGTTTTGGTGGGCGACACGAGACATCCTCGATCTCGCGGCGCCGTTTGGCGGGTTCCGCCGCGTCGTCAGGGGTATCGACCATCAGCAGCGCGGGTTTGTCGAACGCCCGTTTGCGGTCTCGCTCGACGGCGGCGCCGGCCGCGGCGGGCGTCTCCTCGCCGCCTGCTTCGCGGCGGACGGGAGCGTGGTCGATCGCCTCGAAGCCTGATCGCGCCAACCCGACGGTTTTAAGCGGGCCTCAGATCGCGGTGTAGCCGCCATCGACCAGCAGATCGCTGCCGGTGACAAAGCGCGAATCGTCGCCGGCGAGAAACACCGCCGCCGCGGCAATCTCCGCCGGCTGCCCGAGGCGCCCCAGCACGTGCTTGGGGCCCAGTGCGGTGCGCGCCGCCTCGAAACTGCCGTAGCGGCGGGTGAGCCGCTCGGTCTCGACGGCTCCCGGCGACAGCGCGTTGACGCGGATGTGATCGGCGGCGTGGTCGATCGCCATCACTTTGGCGAGTTGGATCAATGCCCCTTTGGTCGCGCAATAGGCGGCGCGCCCGGCGCTGCCGACGCGCCCGAGCTGCGAGGCGATCAGGATGATCGAGCCGCCGCCGCTCGCGATCATCAACGGCAATGCGGCGCGACACAGCAGAAACGAGCCGGTCAAATTGACCGCCACCACCCGCTCCCAATCGGCGATGCTGGTCTCGGCCACCGTGCCGCCGGCGTCATGCGGAGCCGCGCCGCTGACCACGATGTCGAGCCGGCCGAACGCGTCCCGGGCTGCCGCCACCGCTGCCAGCGTGTCGCTTTCGACCGCGACATCGCAGCGTTGGGCAAAGGCGCGGCCGCCCGCTGCTTCGATCAGCCGCGCCGCGTCCTGCCCACCCCCGAGGTCGATGTCGCAGCACGCGACCGCGGCACCGGCCCCGGCGAAAGCGGTCGCGATCGCCCGGCCGATGCCGCCCGCGGCACCGCTGACGAGCGCCGCCTTTCCGGCCAGCGTCATGCTTGCTTCTCCTCGCTCGTCACCGCCTCGCCATACCGCCTCGATCGCGATGGTCCGACGACGACTTCGCCGCCGAATTCCACTACACGGCCGCGAACCGGCGGATCAGATCACCTGTTCGGTGCGCGGATCGATCAGATGCATCTGATTGAGATCGGCGACCAGCGGCATCATCTCGCCGACATTGCCGGGGGCGGCGGGATCGACGCGGCCGCACACCTCGATCCCATCGACGATGAAATAGACCATCGTCTCCATGCCCATCGGCTCGACGACATCGAGGCGCGCCGAAAACGGCACCACGCCGGCCGGCGCGTCGCTTCTCGATTCGGTAATGTGCTCCGGCCGCAACCCAAACAACAGCTCGCTCCCGGCATATTGGCGATAGTGGGCCTCGCGCGCCGGCGGCACCGGGAAAGACAGCCAGTCGGCGAGCCGAACCGTCAGCCCAGCGCCGTTCTCCACCAGACGGCAGGGCAGGAAATTCATCGTCGGCGAGCCGATAAAGCCGGCGACAAAGCGGGTCTTAGGGTGGTGGTAAACCTCTTGCGGCGTGCCGATTTGGTCGATCCGCCCGGCATTCATGACGACGACCCGGTCCGCCAAGGTCATCGCCTCGACCTGGTCGTGAGTGACGTAGACCGTGGTCGTCGTGACCTTCTGATGCACTTTTTTGATTTCCGTGCGCATCTGCACGCGCAGTTTGGCGTCGAGATTGGACAACGGCTCGTCGAACAGAAACACCTTGGGGTTGCGCACGATCGCCCGGCCCATCGCCACCCGCTGGCGCTGGCCGCCGGAGAGCTGCTTTGGCCGCCGGTCGAGCAGGCTGGTGATGTCGAGGATGCGGGCCGCCGCTTCGACGCGCTCCTTGATTTCGGGCTTTGGAAACTTCTTCAGCCGCAGGCCGAAGGACATGTTCTCGAACACCGTCATATGCGGATAAAGCGCATAGTTCTGGAACACCATCGCGATGTCCCGGTCCTTGGGCGGCACGTCGTTGACCAATTGATCGCCGATATAGATTTCGCCCGACGTGGCTTCTTCGAGCCCGGCGATCATCCGCAGGGTCGTGGTCTTGCCGCATCCTGAAGGGCCGACCAGGACGATGAACTCGCGATCGGCGATGTCGAGATCGATCCCCTGTACCGCCGGGGTCTTGTCGAACATCTTGATGATGTTGCGGAGCGCGACCTGCGCCATCCTGCCAGTCCTTCCCTGTCAAGGCCTTTGTCGCCTGCGGCAGCCGAGCCGAGCCGCCGATGTAGTAATCCATTAAAAACGCATAGATCAACAAGCCCGTTCGGGCGCCGCACGTTGCCTCCGGGCACGGCGCGCGCCGAGGCAGGCGACGGTTCGATTCGCCGCGGGGGCATCGATCGGCCCCGCCTTCAAACCGGGGCCGCCCACGCGGTGTTTATTCGCTCGAGTTTTCCGGCTCCTGCGGCCCGACCGTCACATCGCCGCTTGCCGGACTGAAGATGCCGGCGTCGTCCGGCCGCGAGCCGCGATGGCGCTCGAGTTCATGGGCATAGCGGCGCAGCGCATAGGCCTCGCTCAAATAGCCGATGACCCGGCGGCCTTCGGGATTGTCGATGACCGGCAAAGTCTCCTGCGCGGCGTCGCTGAAGCGGTTCAGAGCGGTGCGCAAATCGTCACCTGGCAATAAATAGGCAGGCGGTGCCGCGACGAGCTCGCCGACGATTTTCGGATCATCCGCGTCTGCCGCGCCGTGCGTCTCAGCCGGATCGACGATGCCGGACAGCCGGCCGTCACCGTCAACGACAAACACCTGCCTGGTGCTGCCCGCCGGATAACGCCGGTGCAGTTCGTCGAGCGAGAGGTCGGCCGAGATCACCGCCGGGTCGCGCCGCATCATCGGGCCGATCAAGAGCTCGTTAATCCAGCCGACATCTTCCGGGCTGCGGATCGCGAGGCCGCGCAGATGGAAGCGCCAGGTTGCAAAGGAGTAGCCGAACCAATGCCGCACCGCGATCGCCGCGGTAACGACGCCGACCATGACCCCGATCGTCGCCGAAAAGTCGCCCGTCGTCTCCAACACCAGCATGATCATCGTCATCGGGGCGCCGACGATCGCCGCGGCGACCGCCCCCATGCCGACCAGCGCGTAGATCAGCGGGTCGGCGGCCAGATGCGGTTCGAGCTGCGTCAACAAGCTGCCGACAAAGCTGCCGAACAGCGCGCCGAGAAACAGCGAGGAGCTGAACAGGCCGCCGCGAAACCCGGACCCGATCGACACCGCCGAGCCGATGATCTTGGCGACGACCAGCCCCGCTAGAAAAGTCAGGTCGAACCCGCCGTGCAGCACTTCGAGGATGCCGCCGTGGCCGCTGCCGAGCATCTGCGGGAATGGCAGCGCCATCACCCCCAAAATCAAACCGCCCAGCGCCGGGCGCGCCCAGCGCGGCACCGCCTGGGCGCGGAACAGGCTCTCGGTCGATGTCACCCCTTTCATCGTGATGATGCCGAGCCCGGCCGCGGCCAGGCCCATACCAAAAAACGCGAGGTAATCCGGTGGGGTCAGCGCGATGTCGTGCCACACGACAAAGATCGGGTTCGAGCCGACGAGACCGCGGACCACCAGCACGGCGGTCAACGCGGCGATGCCGACGGGGGCGAGCGCCTGTAGGGTGTAGCTGCCGATAATCAGCTCGAAGGCATAAAAGGAGCCGCTCAGCGGCGCGTTGAACGCCGCCGCGATCGCCCCGGCCGCACCGCAGCCCACCAGCAGGCGCACATCGTCGCGCCGCAAGCCGATGCTGCGGCCGATCCGCGAGGCCAGCGCCGCGCCCAGCTGGGTATAGGCTGCTTCGAGCCCGACCGAGGCGCCAAAGCCGCCCGACAGGATCGTCACCCAGACCAGGCCGATACTGTCGCCCATCGACATCCGGCCGCCGAACAGCGCGTTGGCTTCGATCGCGTCGACAACCTCGCGCGGGCGCCAGCGCCGCAGCAGAAGAGAGCTCACCCCGACGAGCAAACCGCCGACGATCGGCATCAACGCCAAGCGCGGCGGTGCGACATCGACGATCTCGCTGAGATGCGAGCCGAACGGGATCCCGAACGCCAGATTTCGGACGACACCGAGTGCCAAGTTTATCAGCACCACGCCGAGACCCGCGGCGACGCCGACGGCGAGCGCCAGAACGAGCACGAACAGCTCGCTGTCGCGCAGTCGCGCCTCGCGGCGCGCGCCGGCGGCCGCAAGCTCGGTTTCCTCTCTCCCGGCGGCGGATGCGATCTCGGCCACGCACCTCGGCATAGGCGCATTGACCACGGCTGGCAAGAGCGGGGTTCCTCGGGAGCGCGCCCAAAGGTCGCGGCGCGCGATCGGTATGTTCGCCGCTCGCCGCCCGCCGCCGCGCCCGCAAAGCCCGTTCAATGGCGCGTGAAATACACCCGATACAGCTGGTCGCGAAACGGCGCGCTGGTATCGACCGCGGACTGGAAATCGGACTTGCCGAGGACAAAGGTGTCGATCGGCTCGGTGGCGAGCACGGTGGCATTGCGTGGCTCGCCGCTGATCAGCGCGACCTCGCCAAAGAAGTCGCCGCGCCCGAGGCGCGCCACCTCATGGTCAGAGCGGACCACATCGACCTCGCCATCCGAAATCAGGAAAAATTCCTCGCCCGCCTCGCCCTCGCGGATGATCGTTTCGCCGACGGCGTAATGGCGCTTTTGCATTTTTTCGGCGACGTTCGTCAGCTGGATCGGGGTCAATGTCCGGAACAGATCGACCGCGCGCAGGAACTCGCAAATCCGCAGCGCGTCGTGCAGCACCACATCGGACACGATCCGGCCGTCGACCATATGCACGAGCCGGTCGGCGGATTCGATGATGCGGTAATCGTGGGTCACCATGATGACCGCCGCGTCATGCTCGATCGTCGTCGCCTTGAGCAGGTCGATCACCTTCTTGGCCGATTCCCGGTCGAGCGCCGCCGTCGGCTCGTCGGCGAGAACCAGGCGCGGCCCGTTGACAAGCGCGCGGGCGATCGCCACCCGCTGGCGCTCGCCGCCCGACAACATCCGCGGCTTATAGTCGATGCGATGTCCAAGGCCGAGCCGTTCGAGGATCTCGGTGCCGCGCCGGCGCATCGCGTCGGGCCGTTCGTGGCCGAGTTGCATCGCCATCTTGACGTTTTCGTAGGCGGTCAGCGCGTCGAACAGGTTATGCATCTGAAAGACAAAGCCGATGTCGCGCCGGACCGCGACGAGTTCCCGCGCCGGCAGCCGCGACAGATCGCGGCCGAGGATTTTGATGCTGCCTTCCTGCACCGAGCGTAAGGCGCCGATCAGGGTCAGGAGCGTCGTCTTGCCGGCGCCCGAGGGACCGGTCATCACGACCAACTGGCCCGGCGGAACGTCGATCCGGTTGTCGAACAGCACCTGGTTGCGCGCCACACCCTCGCCGTAAAAGTGGTCGAGCCCGTCGACCGCCACGACCGGCGGCGGTGCGACCGCCGCGGCGACTGGGGCCGGCATCGCAGCCGGCGGGTCGGCGACCATCGCGCACATCAGAACACCGCCGCCGGATCGGCGCGGATCACCCGGCCCACCGCGATCGCCGCCGAAATCAGGCACATGCCGAGGGTCAGGCCCAAGCTCAACAAGGCGATGCCGAGGCTCAGCCGCATTGGCAACAGTGCGATGCGGCCGATCAGGCGGTAAAGGCCGAGGCTGAGCAGCCAGGCCGGGACCCAGCCCGCGATCCCGTTCAACGCCGCCTGCTCCAGCACCACGCGCAAGAGATAAACATTGGGGTAGCCGATCGCCTTCAAGGTCGCATATTGCGGCAGCTGGTCCGAAACCTCGGTAAAGATGATCTGATAGGAAATCAAGATTCCGACGACGAAGCCAACGATCGTGCCGATGGCAAAAATTGGTCCGGCCGACGACACGTCGGCCTGGAACGCGCGCTCAAAGGCGATCAGCTGATCCTTGGTCATGACCGCGATGCCCGCCGGCAGCGACTTCTTGAGTGCGGCCAGCACCGCACCGCGATCGGCGCCCGCGGCGAGCTTGATCACCCCGGCCTCAACGCCAGGCGGGCTGCCCGCAGCGCCGTGCAGCACATCGGCAAAGGTGCGGTCGCTCATAACCACCGTGCCGTCGCTCATAAAATCGGGGCCGAGGGCAAAGCTGCCGACGACAGCGACCTTTGTCCCGTTTAATTCGGCCTGTGCCGCCGGCTGGTCCATGCCGAGAAAGCGGCGGGCGCGACGGTCGACCAGAACCGTGCCAGGCGTCTTCAACCGCGCGCGCTGGGCCTCCACCTCGGGGAACAGAAGCACCGGCTCGTCGGGGTCGAAAGCCAAGCCTCGGACCAGGTAGGACTTGCCGTCGAACGGGCTCTTCCAGAACAGATCGAACCAGTCGGCATAGAGCGGCCGCGCGCTCGCCACCCCCGGCACGGTCTTGGCCGTTGCGAGGATGGAAGCGGGGAACGGATCCTGGGTGGCGAACTGGTATTTGTGTGCGCTCTGCAAAAAGATGTCGCCGTCGAGCCCGCGGAGCACCTCCAGCGCGGCGTCGAAAAACGCCTTCTCGAAGCCAAGCTGCATCAGCATCAGCAATACCGCGAAGCCGATCCCCGCGCTCGATCGCAACAGCCGCCGCTTGTTTGCGGTCAGGCTCCTCCAGGCAAGCGGGACCGGGCGCCACCCGGCGCGGCCGGCGAGGGAGAAAAACGCGGTCGCCAATCCGGCCGCTCCGCTCAAAACACGTCGGCGGGGTCGGCCCGCCGCAGCCCGCCGACGGCGAGCAGCGCGGAAACCGCGGCCATGGCCAGCGCGGCCATCAGCACCGCCGCGACATGGCTCGCTGACATCGTCACCGGCAGCAAGGTCTTCTCTCTGATCTCGCGGTAAAGCCACAAGGCCGCCGCGAGCGCCGGCGCAAAACCGGCGACGGCGATCATCAGCGACATCGCCGCGACCGTGACGGCGAGCGCGCCATCGGCGTAACCGATTGCTTTCAATGTCGCGAATTGCGGCAGCTGGCGGCTGACCTGGGTCGAGACGATCTGATAGACGACCATGATCCCGACCACGATCGAGATCAGTAATCCCGAGCCGAAAATCAGTCCGACCGAGGTCCGCGTCGTCCAGTACGAGGTTTCCCGCGCGGTCAGCCTGGCGCGGGTGAAGAGCTGCGTGCCGGGGCCGGTCAGCTTCCGCAGATCCGCGGCGGCATGCTCCGGGTCGACCCCAGGCTTCAGCCGGATCGCGCCGATATTGGCCTCGCTCAGCCCGCGCCGTGGAAACAATCGGGCGAAATTGCTATCGCTGGCGAGGGCGACCCCAAGCCCCATAAAGCCGGTGCCGAGAACATACCGGCCGCCGATCGTCTGGTCGCGGTCGCCGATCTCGACAACCCGGCCGGTGTCGAGCGGGCCGAACATCGGCCGCGTCGTGGTGTCGACGAGGATGGTGTCGGCTCGCGCCAGCACGCCGCGCTGTCGATCGATGCTGTCGGGGGTAAAGACGTCGCTCGCCGGATCGAAGCCGATCACGAACAGATCGGGCCATACCCCACCCACGCCGCCCTTCCATTTCGCAACGCCGAAATAGAGCGGCGTCGCCTCGGCGACATCGGGCGAGCCCCGGACGGCGGCCAGCCGGCTCAACGGAAAGGCGCCGGGCTGCGCCTGATACTCGTACTGATTTGAGACCAGCAGCAGGTCGAAGCGCATGTTGTCGTATAACAGCATCCCTCCCTGCGGCACCGCAAAGAACAAACCGAGCTGGATAAAGACCAGCAGAATCGCCATGAAGATCCCGACCAGCGCCAGCGCGGTGCGCCCCTTGTCATAGGTCAAAATGCGCCAGGCGAGCGCGACGGTCACGGCTGCCCGACCCTCGGATGTTGACGCACCTGACGCATCCGCACGCCCCCTGCCGTGCTAGGACTGCATAATCGCCGCCCACTCGTTGGGCGGGTCAATTCGATTGAACGCCTAACGCGATTATTTGTCGATCATTGCGCCCCGGATCGTCCCCTCGGTTCGAGCTGGCCGGTCATGAACAGGCGCGCACCGAGCAGTCCCGCGACCTAGCGGTTCCCGTCAGCGCCCTGTTCCGGAAACGGCGGGATTTGGCCGCTGATTTCGGCGATGGTGTAATGCTTGACCTCGAGTGTCCACGGCGAATCGATTGCCGGTTCCGGTACGCCGGCATAAGGCAGGTACAATGACAGGTTCGATACGAAGAGGGTTTTCCCGTCGGGGCTGAAAGCCGGGCTCGCGGGGAACAGCAACCCCTGAACCGTGCCGTTCGAGCTGAGACCTTCGAAATCGCCGCGTTTGGCGATGACCTTCGCCAACGGGACCCCGAGCGCGTCGATTGCGTTCGGGTCGATCACGTCGATTTCGTCCTGCTGGTTGGCGACAACCCAGAGGTTGTCGTGGCGATCGACAGCGAAGCCGTCCGGCGCGTTGATGCCGGTAGTCAGGACCGCGGCCGATCCGGCGATCGACACCGACCCGTCGCCGTTCATGCTCACGGGTATTTCGACGATCGAATGGTAGGCGGTGTTGGCGACGTACATCTCGGTGTATTCGTTGTTGAACTCGACACCGTTGGCGCCAAAAGGCGGCACCAGAATCACACCCGAGGCCGCCTCGGGCGAGAGGGTTTGCGAGTCGACAAATTTCACCGGCGTCCCGCCGGCGGGACGGGTCATCCAAATGACGCCCTGGAACGAATCTGAGACATAGACATTGCCCGCCTTGTCGAACGTGAGGCCGTTGAGGCCCGAGGCCGAGCCGAGCCCGGTATTCATGAACACGCTCGACTTCCCGGTCTTGGGATCGGCCTGCCAGACGATCCCCTGGGCGAGATCGCAAATCAGCAATGTCCTTGACGACGCCTGAAAGACCAGCCCGAGGAGGGTGGTGCTCGGCTGCGGCGCCGGGCTCGGCGTCGGGTTGACCAAAGCAACGTTGTAGAGCAATGCACCGTCCGGTTTGAAGGAGAACAAGTGGGGCGGGCCGGCGACTGGGCCGTTGCTGTTGATGCCGAAGGTCGGCGTATAAACTGTGCCGTCCGGGCCGACCGTCAGCCCTTCGATGGCAACCGGCGCATTGCCCGGCAGTTTCGGCAGCACCGCGAATGTCCCCGTTTGCCCGCGATCCCAAGCGCGAGCCGGGCTCACCGCGAGGAACAACAGCGATGCGAGAAAAATCTTCCCGAACAGCGATGTCCGCATAATGTCCTCCCTGTCGATTATGGTTCGCCGAACCTTGGGGTGGCGAAAGGAGCTGCCCGGCCCGAAAAGAGCAATGCGTGCCGGCCGCGCACGTGTCAAGCCGTCGCCATGGCTCTCAGCTGATCGCCGCGCGACGGGAGCGATAAAGCGCTCTCTTATGGGCGGCTCGCGCGCTCGTGCCCAGCTTGGTTATGCTCGCCCATTCCCCTCGCGAAGGAGAAGTGCTGTGAAGGTCGCCGGTCTTGAAATCCTGCGCTGCGACGCGGGATGGCGCAATTATCACTTTCTGAAACTTACCACCGACAGCGGCATCGTCGGATGGAGCGAGTTCGACGAGGGCTTTGGCTCGCCCGGGGTCGGGGCGGTTGTCGAGCGCATGTCGCCGCGGGTCCTCGGCCAGAACGTCTTCGACCATGAGCGGATTTACGCCGAGCTTTATTGCCTGACGCGGCCGGCGGCGGGAGGGGTCGTCGGCGAGGGTTTGGGAGCGATCGAGAACGCCTTGCTCGACGCCAAGGCCAAGGCGCTGCGGGTGCCGTGCCATGCGCTCCTCGGCGGCAAGATCCGCGACCGGGTCCGGGTCTACTGGTCGCATTGCGCGACCTGGCGCATCAATCACCCGACTCTCTACAAGCCGGCGATCACCAGCCTTGACGGCGTCCGCGCGATCGGCGCCGAGGCCCGCGACAAAGGGTTTGGCGCGCTGAAGACCAATGTCTTCATTTATGACGGTGGTGCGCCGCGCGGCTGGCGCCCCGGCTTTGGCGTGCCGTTTTTGCCCGAGCTCAACGTCGACAAGACCGTGCTGCGCAATCTGCGCGCCCATTTGGAAGCGATCCGCGACGGGGCCGGGGCGGATATGGATTTACTCCACGATCTCAATTTCAACGCCAAGACCGAGGGTTATGTGAAGATCCTGAAGTCGACCGCCGATTTCGACATGTTCTGGGTCGAGATCGACAGCTACAGCGCCCCGGCGCTGGCCCATATCCGCCGCAACAGCCCGCACCCGATCAGCTCATGCGAGACCCTGCTCGGGCTGCGCGAATTCCTGCCCTATTTTCGCGAGCAGTCGATGGATGTCGCGATCATCGACGCGGTGTGGAACGGCGCGTGGCAGTCGATCAAGATCGCCGCCGCGGCGGACGCCTTTGAGGTCAACATCGCGCCGCACAATTTCTACGGCCATCTGGCAACGATGATGAATGTCCACTTCGCTGCCGCCACCCCCAATCTGCGGATCATGGAGGTCGACATCGACCGCCTGCCCTGGGACCGCGAGCTGTTCACGGTGGCGCCGCAATTCGAAGGGGGCCATATCGCCGTCCCCGACACGCCGGGCTGGGGCACCGAACCCAATGAAGACGCGATCCGCGCCCATCCGCCAAAGAGCGGCGCCGGGCTGATGAGTTATCGCCAGCACGGTTCGTGAGCCGCCGCTCGCCTCGCTTGCTCGATTTTCGCGCTGACTCGAGGGAGGAGGTTTCGCCGAAATAGCGGTTTCGTCATCACGCTACGCGGGGCTTTACAGAACTTATCTTCCCGCGGGCCGTTAGCCGCAAACAGGTCG